>JAABUH010000262.1_pt1 | contig 80871 bp, 106 predicted proteins | sample 5559121 | NCBI WGS metagenome assembly JAABUH01 (sample SAMN10711871, study PRJNA513364) | rock metagenome | isolation source: Antarctica rocks | place: Antarctica: Victoria Land, Battleship Promontory nord | collected 2015-12-28
TCGACCACGACGACCCGGTCGTACTTGACTTCGCGCAAAAACATCCCTCCAAACCTATTACGCCTGCCACCAAGTCCTTCCTCAGCGGAGTAGGCGAAGGGTCTTATGACACCGAATGACATGCCACACCGCCATGAACGCCAGAATCGACGCGACGCGACGCGAATGAAGATCACCGAATGGCCGGACGCGCTCCGGGATATTACATCACATCGTTGTAGCTTTAGCTTCTTCTTCATTCGCTATTCATATCTTTGCCTTAGAGTTGAATATGCAGTAGCCTGAGCCCCGCTAGACCACCATCGCTAGTCCCCGTGACATCTCTCTTATGCCTTGTTCTCCTGGCCTATCTTCGGCTTGTCTTGTTTCGAGGTCAATAGTTTTTCGTTGTAGGCGAGGGGAAGCGTGTTGAGTACAATGGATTGAGACGTGGCCTTGTTTCGGCGAACAAAGAACATGGTCGAACCTCGTTTCAGAGTACAAGGCCGAAGTGAAGCACTGGATGCTTATAATTGGCGATGCTGTTCACGATCAGTAACCGGAAGTATTTTGGCGCACGTGATCGAGGATATCGTCTGAGCGACATGACACCAAAAAGAGTTCACTTCATTATAGACAGTCTCCCTAGGTGATCTTGAACTGGTTTGGAGACTCAGCAAGATTTAATTGTCTAAGAGTCACTGCTTGTGGGGACTTCTCCCAACGTCTACCACGAATACTATGAAGCCACAGCGGAATATATTAATGATATAGCCTAGTGGAAAGCTTGTGGCTAGCCCTTCTAGTTAAGTGGTTATAACGCATCACTAGTAAAGTAATGAGATTACGTAATCTGATCTATGATGAGGTCAGCCGTTCGATTCGGCTGAAGGGCATATTCTTTTTGGCTCCTGCCAAGCAAGCCGTGACTAGCATTTCTAGCCTTTCCTAGACTTGTTGACTGCGTAATGAACGAAAACTGCACTGATGGGTGGGGCTATAGTATTGAAAGTGGCGGACGGATGGTTTTCTTTTTACGGCTAGATATGACGCTTAGTGACATAGAGTAGCCCTGTGGCACGATGAACTGGAACGAACGAAGTGTAATGACGATATTTATACGCTAAAATATGGAGAGATTCGCCTTCTTCAGCATGAGTATCTATCGACGAGATCGGGGACATGGATGTGGGATTGCTAGACCGTCTTTCTATGAATCTCCATGCATGGTCACTAGCCGCTGACCTCAAGTTTTGATTCATCCTTTAAAGGCAAATATGCCACCCTAAGTGCCACTTTCAAAATCCGCGCCAACGAAATTCCGCCGCGTCGCCTTACAACGCTCAGTTCAACCTATTGATCTCATAACCACCATCTTATCCCTTCATCCAACATGGCCAAGTCCAAGAATCATACAGCGTATGTCGGCTTCTCCATCCTGCGATCTATAGCTGATACAATTATAGTCACAACCAGACCAAGAAGGGTTCGATCACTCCTTCCTCACACTTCCCATACTGACCCCCAACCCAGCTCATCGAAACGGAATTACGAAAGTGAAGACGAACCGATGTAAGCGATTCCATCTTGTCCGATGTTTAGTGTTGACATATCGCAGACAAATCGATGAAAGGTGTAGACCCGAAGGTCCGTCCAGCACAAAGCGAGAATAGGGATCAGCTGACGAGCTGTCCTTCATTTCGTCTTACTTTGACATACAGTTCCGACGAAACCAGCGTCATGCTCAACTGGGGACTCAGAAGGCGGTAGCTGCTGCGAGGAAGGAGAAGGCTTCTGCGTGATGATGATTACATGTATCCTGGTTTGAGCAGAACTCCCGGTCATCATTACACTTCAGAAGCTTCGACATCGGGAGCTCAATGATCAGCTGATGACATAGCTACGAACCCTGCGTATCTATTCTACCCTTCTCTGAAGCCTCGTCAATCTTCCCCCTCACCCTCGCATAGGCCCTCCAGTACCTCTTCCCATCCTCACTCATCTTCCCTTCTTCCGTCTGCCCGGACTCCTGCGCGCTCAACCCCATTGCTCGCTGATAGCAATCTGCGACGATCTGCTGCGTTGCTCCAGCTCGTGCAAGCAACGCTCCTCGAGTATACGCAGCCTCCGCACCTAGGAGGAGAGCGTCTCGGTGCAACGCCTTCGCTTGCTCGTAACCATCGTATTCGTGAGGAAGGGGAGAGATGGCAGAGATGACATGTTCTGCTCGTTCCGATGCGGCTATGGCGAGATGGAGAGCAGGTCTGTCTAGCGCATGCAGTATTGAGGAATGGTGGAGGGTGAACAGGGCTGCACGGTGTTGTAGCCATGTGTCTTGGAGCACTGCGGGGGCTGTAAGCGTTGTGGGTGAAGGTAAGGGATGGGAAGGGGGCAGGAGGGAGAGTGCTGTCTCCTGGAGCGTGGAGGCGGAGTTCAACTGAGATGTGATCGCGAGATGCGCTGAAGCGGATGAGAGGAGGTTGATCGCAGCTCGTAGTATTGGGGGTGAGAGTGTCGGCGTTGTCGTTACCCCCGACTGTACCCCGGCTCTCGCTAGTCCCCATTCCCACCATGCCATAGCTTCGTTGTCCAGTCCAAGTCTCGCAGATAGGTCCCCTACCTTCCCAGCCAAGCGCATAGTCTTAGCGTCGCCATCACTCACCGCCCAGACCGTCTCGTAGATCTCCTTCGCACTGCCAAGCGTCTCGGGACTTGATAATCTTTCCAACACTCCAGCTTGTAGTAGCATCAAATCCACCGCCGCCGGGTCCCCTTGCAACCCCTTCTGTTCGCTCGGTCCAGGTGATCGTAAAACCGATAGAGTAGGCGGGAAGACCATACCCCTCTTCTTCGCTTCGGAGATAGCCAGCTCGAGGTACCTGTCGGCCATCTCATACCCCACATCCACCTTATTCGCCTCCACTGCTTCTCCACCACTCTTCCGTCCTATCGTCCCACCCGTCAGACCCGCTCCCCATTCCTGAGCAACCCAAGCACCGCGTAGCGCATGACGGGCCTTCCGTCCAAGTCTGGGATCCGTACCCCCCTGGGAACCGCCAGTCCAAGACTGAACCTCTTCATTCCACCCCCACTCGTCCTTGGGTGGAGGAGCGGGTAGACAAACCTTCTCGACGTAGACATGCATGCCTTCGAAAGCTATAAAAGCAGCTGAAGCAGTTCCGACCCCGATCAGGAAGATGTATTTGAATACACGACCAATGAAGGAGATGGTGTACATTGCTGGTTCGGCGAAATCTTGTCGAGGCATGTTATCGGGTAACATGAGTGGTGCGGGGCGGGAGCGGGCTGCGATCTGAGCGAAGAGCTGTGGGGTCGTGCTGAGGTTTCGGGGTTGGAAGAGGGGGACATGTCGGGGTGGATGGAGGGGTATTGGGCGGAAGGTTGATGGAGCTATAGTGGTTCGTAGAGGTGGGATTGATCGGATTCTCATGATGTAGACGATGGAACTGGACGATCTTTGAGAGCGAGAAACGAGTTGGTGGTTGGAGCAGCTGTGCATTACCTCCACCTGGTAGAGTGGCGGAGGTGTGAATGGGATGTGGCGGTTTGTCAAACAGAGATCTAACTAAGAATAATATCACCCTCTAAACCGCCGAATCAACCCCTAAGGACACCTCAGCACGGTTGACAACAGGATGTCAACAGAGACTTACTGATACAGAAGGACGACCAGACTGCCGAATGTCTCTAAATGCCGCTTGGGCCTGCGACGAAGGTATTGGCATCGCCGATGTTGAGGCTTGAGCAGATGATTCGATTGCGCTATAGAGGTAATCCATTGGCTGCAACGAAGACATGTCTGCTTCCATATTTCGTAACAAAAAACTCCTCAGATGCTCACCTCTTCACGCGTTAATTCTGGCTGCAGACGCAATTGACGGAATAGGCTCGCATCTAGATCCGAAGCCAATTGAGGAGAAGCATCATCCACAGATCGTGATGGACCAGCTTCGGCAACCACGACTTCTTCCGGCCTAACGCCCGCCGTTAAGCGTAGATTCACTGAAGACACAATGGGCTTACTCTGTGACGTTACGGATCCGTGTCGCCATACTTCCAGGTTGCAGCTCGCCACATGGACCACGCGCAGAACCCCGTTACTCGATCTTTGCGGTACAGCTTGGGAAAGGCTAGGATAGGACCGCAGTCCTTCCTTACTTTGTCCGACATTCTCCCGCTACCGTTCCTAATCCTACCGGCCGAGACGTCGCCCTTGCTGCAGATGCTACATTTGACGTTTCCCGCCGCGATCACGATGGATTTGTCGGTTCGGCGACTTGTTGCCCGTAGGTAGAAGGTATCATCCGCTGACGGAGTTAGACAGGTTCTTAGTGAGCATAGAGGCGACGCTTATACCTGCAGTACCAAGGCTCCACAGCGGTCGACAACCCCTCAGTTGCAAGGAATCGCCACAGTCAGCAACATGCAAGTCAAGCCATTGTGCATTCGCTCTTATCAGCGTCTGCTTTTTTCTTTACGCTGGATGGGTCGATAAGGTCTGAGACGCGCATTAGCTGAGTTCCATGCTGATGGGTCAACTCACTACACATTTTAAGCCATACAACAAGAGCAACAACTTGACCCAGCATCCCAGACTCCGGAGGCTCATCCGTTCTTGCATGACCAAGTGCAACAAGCCGACACAACCCGGACGAGACTTGTTTCTCGATGATGCTTCGGACATTTCGCGGATCGTCGCCGTACCATCCATTGGGCAGACGCAAGTGCGCGAAAGGGTCTGAGATTGTCCCCACTGTGATTCTGCTTCAGTCTGCGCATGTACGGTGATCCAGGATGCACTCACCCCTCATTGTTCTCGGCTGAGCCCCCTTTGCTGCTGAAGCAGCCCGCTCCTCCTGAGGACGAAACACTTTGACCAATTTCTGAGCTGCGCCTCTCCTTGGCGCAGAAACGAGTGCCTTGTACTCCGCCGGCCAATCACCGTCTGCGGGATCCATGTTCAAAACGCAAACAATATCCGATGGATAGAAGAACTGACGAGTCACTTGGGCTTTCGCCTGACTGGCAGCATGCTGTTCCGGAGTACGCTTCGAATCTGCTTGCAGGGATTATCGGATAGAACCGTGCAGACATGTTCACGCACTGGCGACTTCAATCTTCTCCAGCTGACGCCGACGCTTATCCTGAGGCATGTTGGCGATACCCTGCGAGATGACCGTTCCCAGGACAGCCGAAAGCCATGTAGGATGCCTAGCAGAAATGGGCGAGAGACGCTCCAGAACACCTCTTTCCTTGACCATTCGAAGCAAGTCTTGCGGGCACGTTTGCTCTGTAAACGGTATATCTCGCTTTCCCTCAAACTTCCGCAGCTTCTGGAGTGCTTTTAAAAGCGCTTTCCCATGTAAGGAGGGGTAAGGCCAGTACATCCGGAGATAGTTCGATTCAAACTCGAGGGGAACCCGAATTCGAGCGAGATGACACGCAGCGTTTACCACAGTATCCTGATTTTCAGTTGGGTAAGACTGACTATGAACTCACCAAATGGACTCCCATCTCAAGCGATTGAAGGCCACCCAGAACACCAGCGTAAGCGTTGGTCGATGTATGAGGTGTGGCTGCAAATACGCCGGTGATCTCGTTGTCGCTATCCGTGAAATAGGCCAGATCTATGCGCTGCGCGTAGATTGCTCTTCTAGTACACCTAGATGTGGCAGTGCAGGGTTTGGCGATTTTACAGTCGTGAAGTGTAGAGTCAAGTCGGGAGACTCGCTCGCAATCCGCTTTAGCTCTGCCCAAGCAAACAGCTGCACTTGTTTACCCTGGAGGAAGTGAAAGTAAGCCATGCGAGAAGACTTTTGGATAATCTCGCGTATGTTCCAAAGGCCGGACCGAACTATCGAGCGGGTTGCCCGTTTCGTATCCTTGTCCCGCTCTGCTTCCTCGAAAAGAGGAACTGATCGGCAGAAGCGTCATCGTCCCCGATGATCATTACGGGTAATGCCTGGTGCTGCTGTGACACCGCCTTCTCCTCGATAGTATCAAAGGTGGCGTGGGTCGACGTTGAGCCGTCATATCCTTTCCTCGTGAGAGGTCGCATCGTGTAGTTCTGCGGGTAGAGCATGAACCTTCCCGCATGATTCGGCGCCCAATACGAAATAATGAGTACCGGTGCCCAGCGACTGCCGTTGGGACTGACATCAGCTCGCATATCCTTCAAAACTCACAGAATTGGTCCGGTACGTCTCTTTATGTGCTCGCTGTGACACTGTCCATTCCACTCCGCCCTAGCTTCCGCCTTCCGCTGCTCCTCTGTCGCGTCTCCTGCCATGACTTTCTCTGTCCATTCTTCCGCTCGTTCCATATTCCCATCCTCCGATGCTGAAGTCTCGAGAATATACCCCAGAGACCGTAGAGGATCGGGTGATCTGGCTGCTTCTTCGAGCCTCTCCTCATCTTGCTCGGTGGAGATGTAACTTCCTCATCATCATCTACAGATGAGCAGAGACCAATCCGAAGCACCTACCAATCAGTAATATCAAGTCATCTTCATCATATCCTTCTACCTCGATCCTGGTAAACTCTGGGATCTATTCTTCATCAGCTAAGTCTTCAATGCTCGCGTAGCATGTACCTCAGCGATAATGTCAAGAAGTTCTACTGTGCTTTCGGCAAGGTCAACCTCCGGGATCGCTTCCCCATGAACGTCAGCAGCGTCTGCAAGGTGTCCAGGAGGTACAGCTACTGCTGATCAGCTCCGGTGATCACTTTAAACCTACCGTCAGCCGTGGCTGCCGATGCCGATTCGGGTTGGCGACATGCGCTACAGCTCATCTTTGACAGATTGATCTGGTGTGAAGGGTTCTCAACGAGGTATGCTGGAAAGATTTAGTAAAATGATAAAGCAGAGCGGATAAGATTAGTTGCATCAGGGGAGCAGAGACCAATTTCACAATCCAGGTACCGTCAGCAGGAGATACCCCGTTTGAAAATGTCTCATCAGCATGGAGCTCGTCCCGATATTTGATGGTGCTCGCGTGAAAGCGTCCTTTCGATCCTTTTTATGGGAGATGGTTGGTCGGCATCATGATCGTGCGATCGTCGTGGAGCCGAAAACTTCTGCTCTGGCGAAAACTTCTGTTCCGATGGGCTTTGACGAATCTTATTCGACACTAAAGCACCACTCCTGATGGGTGACAAAGACAACGGGTGCGAACTATCGAAACAACGCAGCTAGGCCTTTGACCACCTGCATGACATTTTCGACCTCCGTTCCAACCTGAAATCTGTGCCAGGAAGTCTGCATATGAGAGAAGCTGTACAATGTCCCCGAATCTTTTGGTCACAAAGCCAAAAACCATGTTAAAACATCCGCAAGCGGTAGTGAATCGACGTCGACGCGTCTAACTTTTCGTGCCGCGCCTTCGTTTACGTGCTGTTCCTCAAGCTTGTTTCTTTGCCCTCTCCTATTTCTACCCTGATATGTCTATATTTCCCACAGCTTCGGACTTTCCTCGCAATGTTTATTCGACCCTTGGGCGTTTCGGTCGTTGTGCGATGTTGATTTTGACCTGAGCGTCGTAGTGCCTCTTCGTCACATCGTTGCCTTTCGTCACTAGTTCATTCGGTTCCGAAACTCTCTCCTCGTCTGCTTCAGCTACAGAGCCTGACGCTCGACTATCCGACAACGACGGGATACCCTTTGACAGGGCTTGACGCTATCGACTAGCAGGACAATACGTCGTACACTATCTTTTTCGGACTCCACATGCCCTCGGACCTCTCGATTGTTTCGACTACAGCAACATCGATTTGAAAATCACAACATCAAGTTGAGAAGTAATCGACACATTCGGACAGAGCTGGCCTCTGATGGCCATGTTGTTGGCGATCCTAGCCCTAGCGGCCAGCTTCGCCCAAGCGGCGCCGACTCTGATCTACCCCCTTATGGATCAGCAGCCTCCCGTTGGACGGATTGGCAAACCCTTCATATTTCAACTACTCCCGTCAACCTTCCAATCCACGTCCAATATCACATATACCACTTCCGCCCTCCCTTCCTGGCTCGACTTTGATCTACCCACCACGGTGTTCCACGGCACGCCCTCACTTTCGGATACAGGGCAATCCTCCGTCGTTCTTACCGCGACCGATGACACCGGCTCAACAATATCCAATTTCACCCTCATCGTCACCAACTTCTCTTCACCCAACGTTCACGCAAGATTCCCAACACAGATCTCCAACCCTCCTCTCCGCAACTTCGCTTCCGCCTCAGCGCTACCCGGTGGTGCAGGGGTTTCCGTTCCGCCGTATTGGTCCTTCTCCCTCGGTTTCGATTACGATACCTTCCGTATGTCATATGTCGAGCCAACAAACGGCAATCTCTACTTCTCCGCACATCAACGCGATATGACCACTCTTCCCTCCTGGCTTCAGTTCAGCAACGAGTCTTTCACCTTCAGCGGGGTGGCACCAGGCAATGGAAGCTATACCATCGTCGCCACTGGGACGGACTTCTGGGGATACACAGGAGCGGAGACCAGCTTCGTGATTCAAGTAGGCGAGGGAGACGCAGTGGAGTTGGAGAAAGGGGTGAATTTCACGGATGTCGTGACAATGGCAAGAAGTCAAGTGGATTATGTGGTGGATTTGAGCCAGGTGACGCTAGGTGGACAGGCGATCGAGGCGGATCAGGTGGTATGCAATGTCGACAACGCGGCACTCCCATGGCTGTCTTTTGACAGGTACGTTCTGCTCTTTACCAATCGCTAATATCCTTAGCTCCACGAACACCTTGACAGGGACAACTCCCGACCAGTTTCTAAACGGCACCGTAACCCCTGTCACGCTCCCCCTCACCATCACCCCTGCCAACACCAACGATACTCTCGCTCTTACCACCTGGCTTAACATCGACATCCTTCCATCCTTCTTCACCACATTCTCGATCCCGAACGCAACAGCAGACCCATCGCAGTCCTTCTCATTCAGTCTCGCCCCATACTTGAAGAACCAGACCCTAACCGTGAACGCGACCGTCAACCCGACAGATGCTTCGCAATGGCTCACATGGTATCCGAATAACCTGACTCTCGTTGGTACCGCGCCGAAAAGCCCCAAATACAGCGAAGTGGATGTGGTGTTCGAAGCAACAGCAGTTGGGTTAGCCTCCACTGTCGTCCTCGCCGCAGGAACAACAAATGCCTTGACCTCGAGCACCGATCTCACAATCACCATGGCGGGTGTGGCGGCGACCTCGAGCACGACAGGCGCTACGACTGTGCCTACGAATTCGCATTCCGGGACAAAGAGCCACAAGGGCCTGTCCAAAGGCGCCACCATCGCTCTTGCGGTGATTTTCGGCATACTCGGTCTCATCCTGCTACTTCTCCTTCTTTTCTACTGTTGTCGCCGCCGGAAGACAAAACCCGCTGAGAAGGAGAAAGACGACGCGGACAGCTTTGTCGCTGGTTCGCCTGTACAGAACCCTTTCAGGCGGAGCAATGGCTTAGAACCGCCTCGAAACCTACTCGGTGAGATCGCACGATTTTCAGGTTTCCACCTCCGCCACGGATCTGAGCCGGAGACGACGGTACGGCCAAACTCTACAATGACGGGGACAACAGCAGCGGAGAATCCGAGACGGCTTGACGGCTTGAAGGGGATATTTGGGTGGTCCGACGATAAGGACAAGGAGCTTACGGTGGCCACTCCGAGACTTGGGAACAGCTCCAGCAGCTTCCTCGGCTCAGGCGTTGTTATCGGTGTCAACGATCCGGTCAACAGGCCGAGTCAAGACGCATCCTCGTTCACGCAGAGCTTAACGTCGTCCGAAAGCTCAAGAGCGAGCTGGGAGAGCCAGCGGTCTTTCCGTTGGTCTTCCGCGGAGAACGAAGGTGGAATGCGGAATCGAGAATCGACAACACCGAGCATACCACGCCCGAGGGATAACTTCACCCCTCGATATCCGAGAAATGCCTCGCCAACGGCTTTGGCGAGATTGACATCTCAGCATACGCTCGATGGGTCACCAGAGTTCAGCGAGTTTGGGTCTCCAGAGGGTGGTGACAGTGGAACGGGAACACAAGCTTCTGGCTCGATGTTTGGCTCTGGATCAAATTTCCCGTCCGGTCCCAGTGGACTTGGACGATTCGGCGACTCCGGCTTCAAGAGTATCGACGAGAACGACGAGGACGCCACGTCTGTCGAAGGACCAGCAGTAGTGACATTGGCAGAACGGCAGTCTTTCGAGACTCGTAAACCACGCGCCACGGAGCAAAGACCAGTTCCTAAGCTCCGTCCCAGCAAGGAGCGGGTTCTGTCTCCCCAACAAACACCACCGACTGAGCAGTCTCGACATGCCATAGCCGGCTCCGAAGAAGGGATCTACGATGATGCAGACGAGGCTCGACGGTCGACCTACGCGCCAAGCGAGGCTAATGGCTGGGGCTACCCAGCTTCTGCCATCTTCTTCGGCACGCCAAACCTCGATGGCGAACATGATCAACGGTCGTCCATAAACCCGAGCGAAGCGCGAAGTTCCACCATTCGCGCCATCCCATCACATGATAACCCACTTTCCCCTCCATTACCGCAGGTAAGCTCTTTCATCCGACATCGACGGACCAATACTTCCGGATCGGGCGGTGGCTCTCGACCGGGTTCAGGGATCAACGATGGACGAGTCGTAGCTTGCGCCAACGAGACATTCTCTATACATCCTCAGATCCATCCTCCACCTACCGTTTCACTTTCCGCTGCCACCTGGTCATCCAATCCTCCTTCAACCTACCGCGCAGAGATTCAAGGCGGCGGACCCTTACCCGCTTGGCTGCACTTTGACGCAAGGGAGCTAGAGTTATGGGGTGTACCTTCCTTGAAACACGCTGGGGAAACGACGATCTTGAGGATCATCGAGAAGATGCCGAATAACAACCGACGGAGCGATCCGATGGCGTTCGGATATGAGCCACCTCAAGAAAGGCAAGTCGGCCGGGTCATCCTCGAGTGTGTATTCCCTCTTCGATTGTAACCGAACTTGCGCTGATTCGACGACAGGGTCGTGGATGGATTACGAAGCCCACAATTCGCGTTGGACGGGTCACCTCACGCCTTATAGAGTATCTTGGGGATGGATGAGGTCACGACAGGTTTCGTTCGCATCATGAGCATTCTGTATAATCATATCAATCAAGCATAGCAATCTTCATTCATTCATCCATCTCATCCCATATATGAACGATCAATGCATCCGGCTACTCTACGTTTCCTCTTTAGCGTTTGGACGATAGCGCGGACCGATATGCTCCAGCTTAATACATTACGCCACGCGATTCCCCGCTGCCTTTGGGATTGATGACTTTCTCCCAGTTGCGTTCGAACTTGGTGAGCATGCCGCCATACATGACTAAGAGGGATCGAAGGTAAGAGCGTAGAAGAAAGTGGTCGAAATGATCGCTCTAGCGTTTCTCAGATCAGCTCTGGTCACGATTTGATGGGGTCAAAACTCACCTCAGCGATCGCAGCCTATTTAGACAGCTCTCATTAGGTCTAACCAGCTACAGGGATGCTCACTTACCGGGAAATCCTGAACGGTTCATCAGCTTCAAACCTCGTCGTCACCTAACGATGGACGACTCACCGTGAGGTTCGGATACTTCACCCACTCCTGAGCGAATTTGAGACGGTCCTGATAATGTCCCCCACATCCGATGATGAAGGCGTTACTCCGCTTGGCATGTTCCGCCAGCTCCTTGATCAAATGGCCTTGCACGTCAGCCCCTGACTTCCCATCAGTCAAGGTCAATGGAATAAGGCGTTGACGTTGGTGTCTGGTGACGGACCGAAGGAGTTCCCATCCTCGATGACGGGGATCTCGAGCTCGAGCCAGATCTTGAGGTCTTGTGCGATCATGTGCATATCTTCGTGCTCCCTGAAAGGTTAACTCAGCTGGTTGAAGCGAGAAGCAGACTAAAGCAGCGACTTACTTGACAGAAATCTTGATGAGTTGACCTTGAACCTGGTTGGTCGGGAGGACCTCAAACCAATGAACCCCAGTCCTGACACCTCGATCGATACCTCTACCTTCTCCCAATCCGTTCATACCTTTCGTGACAGACTGAGTAATGTGATCTTCATCATCTTCGTCCAGCTCCTGGTGTTTCGTATGGACGATCTGATCCGGCATGATTGGCTTGATACCGAGTTTGGCAACTTCTGGATCAGTCGGCTGGAGTAGCTTGTGATTTTTGAAAGCTTCGGTTGAGGTGTGACCTGACCACATGGGAGAGTATGGATCATCTTCGGACGCGATCAGGGCTCGGAGGTGGGTGATCTTTTCAGGGATGGTTCGTTGAAGGTAGGTACGGGATAGGCTACGGTAGTCGGACAGCAGATCCTGTGAGGCTGTAAGCCTGCGTCATAGCATCACTCCCACGACTTTCCCATCCTTCAAGTCGATGGGAAGGCATTCTGAGCGGAGGGTAATCATACGCACCTGCCTGACTTCGGGCATAGGATGGGACTTGAACACATCCCTCATGTCGGAAAGCTCGACTCCGTTCGTCTTTCCTGGAGACATCTTGTCTAGGTGCAGGGTAGTCTTGACGGTCAGACCCAGAGAGTCAATAAAATCAGCTACTCTTGAATCAAATTCGCTGCATCGAGACAAGCTTCGAAGAAAGGAGTGCCAAAGGGTGAGTATACAAAGGAGTGGATCAGATTAACGGTAAAGTAGCCGTTTCATCTTAAGGACTCAGCATCCCAGATCCCATAGTCCAGTGACAGTAGAGATGTCCATGTACACCATTGTAGTCCACTCCTTTGTCTGTTCTCGCCTCGTATGGCACGCTGTCCTTCCACTCGTAGCTCCTTCGCTAGCCGCGGAACTTCGACCACAGGACGATGATGATCAGGAAGACCAGTACTGCAATGATGCCCGCCGACAGGAATTTTTGCTGATACATCCTATCATAGAAGTCAGATCTCTTAGCTTGAAAGCTATACGGGAACTTACTTGAAGATCATTTTCTTTAGTGTGCCTGCGGCCCGATCGATCGATGAGTCCGCCTGTACAAGCTACAGCCCAATATCAATGTGAATCTCATGCGACAACATAACACGACCCACCGTCTCCCGAGTATGCTCAATCTGTTCCCGTTGTCCCCTCAAATCCCGCAGAATACCAGCTCCAACATCTTCCGTTTCCAGCGCGACTCTCCGAGCATTATCTAGCCTCTTGCTCCCATCCGCAAGCGTCTCGGTGCCCTGTAATAATCGTGCTCGTGCAGAATAGTTCGACGGTTCATCTGAGTAAGGGTCATCGCCGTCGGGGAAGCCGGGACCTGAAAGGAGATCGTTTCGTTGTGATTCGGTTCGGAGGTCTTTCTTGATCTTTAAGTCAGCAAGACCCGGCTGGGAAAATCTTGAAGCGTACCAAGTTCTTCTTTACTTTCTCCAGGCCAGCTCGGGAGGCCGCTAGTCTGCCTTGGTAATTCTGTCGGATTGACACAGGCATGGAAGGGAGCTCGACTTCCATTTGCGCGACCTAGAGAAAACAAGAGGCTGTCAAATGATGATACGGATCCCGGCCTAAGGATACGTACAATCTCCTCCGCCTCATCTAGCTCCTCTGCCACCTTCTTCAGCGCAGCTTTCCGCTGCTCTGCCGACACACATCAGTCACTTTCGAGGGAGAACTGGATGAGATCGCCTACCTCCCTTCAAAGCTTTCACATCTCCATCGAGCTTCCCCTTCAGACTTGCCAAAAGCGGCTTTAGATCCTCGTCATAATTCTCGAAAAGCGCGCTGAGGAGGAATGGATTGGGGCGTAAGTGGGGAGAATAGCGAACCACATGGTCAATAGCGGAGGCTCGGTCAGCTTCGACGATCAGACGTAGAGAGACGTACGTTGGCGAGTTGTCCATGGCGATAGGCTTCGGGACTGAGCAGAAGAGGGTGCAGCTAGACTAAATCCATGTAACAACAATCCATCCGAGGGGTCGGTGGCGTACAACAACTAACTGTACTCGAGCACGAGTACTCGAGTACTGTACTTGGGAGTTAAATGAGGGGCAGAAACAAGTAAGCTTTGATCATTCTGTGGTTGGACCCTGACACTCTGAAACCAAAAGACACACGCGCCTTCTGTATCCCCTCGGCCATTCCAACGCCCCATGCCTTTCAACATACGTTTGACTTCTCTACCAGTGACTCTCGTTTTCACGTTCTCTGGACATCAGTCTTCGCATGCACTTGCACCGTGACACTACTCTTTCCTCCCGACCCAACCGAGCAACTCCTCCTTCAGCCAACCCGCCACTCGGTATGAACTTCTTCAACCGACAGAAATCACGGACACCCGCAGATACGGTCAGAAGCTTACGGGAGAACTTCACTCGGCTAGATCAGTCTGGGTCAGGGGAGTCGAAGCGGAGAGTGAGCTCATCATCTAATTCCCAGCGCTGCGAGGGCCGAACTGGTCTACCGGCTTCCAGCGCATGCCAGCGAGTGGACTCCGTACTCTGACAGTGCAAGTTTCACCATCTCTGCTCTAGAATTCGAGAGAGAGCTACTTGAAGATCGGACTGATTTTTTGCTTTTCAGACCAACGAAGAGATATCTCGCCTCATCACTTCTATCAAAACCTCTCTTACCGGCAACGGCGAAGTCGAACCCTCCTCGGACGTAGTGGCTCAAGTGGCCAATGAGGTGTACTCTCAGGACTTGTTGAGCTCGATGATTATACATATGGCGAAATTCGAGTTCGAGGTGAGTGCTTTTATGGATTCACTACGTTCGGGTTATTTGTGGGAATGACCTGTTTCGGACTTCTCGCTGATCTCGCTCAGGCCCGGAAAGACATATGTAACATCTACAACACCCTACTTCGAAGACAGATCGGTACACGATCACCTACTGTTGAATACATCTCAAACCGCCCTGATATCATCTTTAACACCTTGAAAGGGTAAGTTGAGCTTTCTGATCTGTGTATTACCGTCACGGAAGGCTGATGACCAACTGCTGGCAGATCCGGTACTCCTGATATCGCTCTGAATACCGGAATGATATTGAAGGAGATGTTGCGACATGAGGTGTTGGCGAGAATATTGCTATACTCCGATCAGTCAGTCGATGAGACCTGCCAAGCCATGGCTAGGCCTCGCTTGAATGCTGGGACTCACGTAGACTGACGATGGTACAGGTTCTATACGTTTCCAAGCTATATCGAAAACACCACCTTCGGAATCTCCTGCGATGCGTTCGCCAACATGAAGGTAACACCTGATGACAATCGAGTCATGTTTGCTGATGTGCCTTCACAGGAAACCCTGACGAGACATAAACTCATGGTCGCTGCCTATCTTGACCCGAGCTATGACCGCGTTGGTGGCCTAATGCACCCTGCTCCATGCTGATGACCGTAGTTCTTCAACATGTACACCACCCTCATCCTTTCCTCCAACTATGTGACGAAGCGGCAATCGCTCAAACTCCTCGGCGAGATCCTCCTTGACCGAGCAAACTACTCGATTATGACTCGTTATATCGCTTCCGAGGCCAATCTGAGGATGATGATGAACTTCTTGCGGGATAAGAGCAGGAATATCCAGTTTGAGGCGTTCCATGTATTCAAGGTGGGTCCTACTGAGCCTGGAGGAGGAAAGACCTGAACTCGAGGAAGGTCTTTGTAGCAAATCCCAACAAGCCTGCGCAAATCGCCAGCATACTGCGGAGGAATAAGGACAAGTTGCTAGTGTTTTTAAAGGAGTTCCACAACGATAAGGACGGTAAGTGCCACGTACCGCTTTTGCTTGAGCTGATGCGACGTGTCTTAGACGAGCAATTCAACGTGAGCACGGATCTCAGCTATGAGTCTACGGGACTGACCATTGCTTTAGGACGAGAAGCAGTTCCTCATTGCGCAGAGTGAGCTGCCTTCTATTTCGGCGACCAGACTGCTGACTGGTCCTGCAGTCCAGCAAATATAATTGCCCAGCTTCCCCCTTTATTGTCAACTCTCCCTCAGCATCTTCACCTGTCCATTTGCACGGTTCATGTCGCATGATCCTGTATACGTAGTCGGTCGGTCGATAGTGGGTCTTCTTGGCAGATGCAATCGTCGTGCCAATTAGCCGTAAAACGGAGGGGTAACTCAAGCCGACAGAGGGGACCGCTGTCAGCTTGACAGAGCGATCCGCAACGCTATCGGTGAAGATACCAATTACGTCACACATGACTTGAATGCCCCACGGAGATGAATGCCCCACGGAGATGACCGGATCGGGAACGTTTGGACCGTAGTATGACTCCCGCAAGCCTTTGAACATGATCCAATGGATCCACTTGTTAACGATGTCATCCTCTTTCTATTCCAAGACATTCGGAAGGTCCAACTAAACTACCTTCAAAACATGTCTACGGTACTGCGACGACCTTCCGAGCTCTCCCTCAACCATATCACTACATCCCCCGACCAACCTGGTCATTCGATCCTCCTCAATGGTCCTCGCTCCACTACCTCAGCGAGCGGATCGTACTCACCTTCCCTCTCTGCCTCCTCTTACGTCTCTGGACCCGTCTCTGAATCATGTGCGAAGATCCGTTTCGCACCTCTCCCTCAAGTCCCGCCCGAGCTCAAGCGTAGTAGCTCCATCTCACTCGGTGTCGCTGCGAGGAAGCACCTCTTGTCGAATCAGGCTCAGCAGACTGGCAAATCAGGGGCGGTGTATATGAACGATGCAGATTGGCAGATATATAAGAAGCAGTACCAGGCGGATTACGGGTACGTCTCCTTCTTCCCCACTCCCTCTCGGCTTGATTACTGATTCTGCAGCAGTTCTGAACCGGTTGATCTGGGCGAACTAGCGAAATCAGGAGCTAAATCACTCTGGCGAAAAGTCCGAGGTTCATCCTCCTCCTCATCATCATCATCATCATCCGGCTCACCGAAACTCCCTCCAGCTCCTTTCGTCAACCCAAGACGCATCCCCGGAGCTCGTCGGAGCTCAGTTCCGAACATGACCGGGCCTCCTATCACTATGCCTTCACCCGATCCCAATCTCGGTACAGTAGAGGAAGGAGACAAGTTGGCGGGATTACATATCACTTCCGGTTCACCACCACCTGATGGACTCGGATCGTCTGGTCGGAGAGAGAGCGAAGGGTTTCATTGGGAACGACAAGGAAAGATTGACGGGGAAACGACGCCGAGACGGATACCTAGTCCTCCACCGAATAGAAATACTGTACCCGAGGACGACGAGGACGAGGAAGCGGAAGATGAAGAGGACGATGAGGCTGTTAGGGTGTCGACACCGCCTGCGTCGCCTATGAGGCGGTTGGAGGTGGTAGCACCTACGGCGAGTCGACGGAGACAAGCTGCGGTTCTTGGTTTCGATCACGGACGATATGGGCGATAACGTCGGTGGGATACGGGGAAATTAAGAGAAAATTGTATCATATCTCAGGTTCTCTCTGCGGTGCTCAAATGACCCTATTCCGTTTAAGACTAGAGCACCTCAGGCTGGTACTGGGGAGGGGGGATTCGGCATTATCGAGTAACGTTTCGTTGTGAGGATATAGATGGAACTAACAAAACAAGGCCTCGACCGAGCGGTTCTACTCCCGTCTCGGACACTTTATAAGGCATGTCGCCGCAGGAGATCCAGCAGATGAGAGGCGTACATATCCATAAGTTGTGGTTGGGAAATCTATCTATCCTTTCTCTCCTTCTATTCCTCTAACCATGAATCTGCTTCCGACACCTCAACAATATATCCGTCGCCGGGCAACACCTCTGATCACCTAGGCTTCGGCGGTGGCTTCGGCTTCGGCACCCCGGTGGTATCGTAAGCCCCCCTGGCGTCCGTCGAGCTCGGCTGATAGGAGGCAGTCAAAGCACTCTTGTTCTCCTGACTCTGGTCAGAAGGCGGGCTGGTTCTGACCATTGTGTTCTCGTCAGATCCATGGCCCATCATCGAGGGTACAGAAGCGAGACGGTTTCGGCTACCAGATAAGGAGCCTGAAGGGGTGGCGCTGAAGGATTTGTTGCTTCCATAACTGCTTACCATGATATTCAGTGTCTTTGAAAATACTTGGCGATTGCTGGTGGTAAAGGGGTATTGATTGTGGGATAAAGAAAGTCGGATGACAATGGCTTACGGCTGCTTTGACCGCTTTCTATCTCTCCTTCATGACGCGTTTGGAATGTCGGAGACTGTTTCGTGATGACGTACATTTCTGATTGAATGAAAATCCTTGAGGAAAAAGGATGCGAAGTTTACAACCTGTTTGATTCTATGAGAACAAATGAAATTGCGAGGAAAAAGCGAGATCGGGACGGACAGGTATATTCATTTCCGAGGCATTAACCATGAGGAATGAATCTGTGCGGAAGGGAAGGACAGCTGAGAAATCAATAACTTATCCTTTGTATTTTTGAGCGTGTCATCTAATATGCCACATCAGATGACGATGATGCGGATAAAAAATGAAGAATACGAGGAGGCTGAAGGCGAACTGTGTGATCCGTCGACATGCTTCTTCCGTCTCGAAGTCCTTGTAGCGCGAGAGCACGTCGATCGAAATATCAGGCAAGAAGATCCTATAGATCAGCATCCGTCAGAAGCGAAGAAGACACGAAGATGATTTATGATGTACGGATCAGATGGTGATACATCGGTATGACGATTGATCATGTACGATGTCTCGGCGTTGTTGTCGGGTCCCGCACGGGTAACAAGGTACGCATGCGAAAGCGGTAAGAAGTGAAGTGAGCTTGGAGGTCGATAGCGAGATTCCGATTTGACACCAATTCATGAGACTGGGTTGAAGCAGAAATCTTGCACGTCGAGATGACGGATGCTATCAGGCGATGAAAAATATGGCGGGGCGTTACTGACGAGACCTGTGGTAATGCAGAGGGGTATCTCTGCACCATTGCCCCAATTGTCGGGATATATATGACGTGGCAATGATGATACTGTTTCGGCCCCTAAGTTATCATGACGAAGGACAGTAATGCCATCCCTTGGAAAGCATTTGACCCTGTCATTCGAGCCCCTTCGGTACTCTACCTGATAGTCATACCTTCCCGCTCCGCTGAAATCGACGTCCGATCTTCTCTTGACGAGATACTCCCTATCAGCCTGAAATCATCATGGTCAGTACCACCTCCTTTCACCAACCATTGCCAGCTTACAGTTGCTTGCTCTGGTAGGCGGGCGCAATGGACAGGGCGAAGAAAGAGCTCCCAAAGGTGAGATCTGTATCGTCGTGACCACCGGCAGAGAAGCCGCGGTATAGGTTGACTGATGAGCTCTTCTGCTTAGATCCGGGATGAGCATCGAGAGCGAATGCTAGGGGCCGTGTACTCGTAAATACGACACTTTCGCCTTACGAAAGCTGCTGATTACAGCTCGCTTCTTCCTATCCTCATCTAATTCCGCCCCCCTCATCTCACTCTACCGTTTCTTTCGTTGACCTTCCGGATCTAGCGTGTCCGGACCCGTCGTCATCGGCGAGAACATGCGAGGATGCGCCATGTACGAGCTGGTGCGGGTTGGACATGATGAGCTGGTTGGAGGTGAGCATCATCCTCTGACAAGATTTTTGCTCACATAATGCGTATCCAGAGGTCATCAGGATCGAGGCGGATCGAATCACGATTCAGGTTTACGAGGAGACTTCCGGTGTGACTATAGGGGATCCAGTGCTTCGAACCGGGAAGCCATTGAGTGTGGAGTTGGGACCGGGCTTGATGACGAACATCTTCGAGTGTGTCGTCTTCTACTCTCCGAGCGCTGTCTGATACAGGATACAGCGGTATTCAGAGACCGCTCAAGTCGATTCAAGAGAGATCCCAATCCATCTACATTCCCCGTGAGTTCACGGCTTACGAGCTGAACTAAGCTCATCTCGATCAGGCGGTATAAACACCCAGTCCCTGTCTCGCGAGATCAAATGGGACTTCAACCCCGCTTCATTCCGCGTCGGTGACCACATCACTGGTGGTGACATCTTCGGTTCAGTCTATGAAAATTCCCTCGTGGACAATCATAAGATCATGCTTCCTCCTCGAGCAATGGGTACGATCACACGCATAGCTGAGAAGGGGAGCTATACTGTAGAGGTACGCAGTTTATGGGCTCCAAGGTACATACTGATCCGTCACAGGACATTGTACTGGAGACGGAGTTCCAGGGGAGGAAGCAGGGGCATTCGATGATGCAGCTATGGCCTGTTCGAGCACCGCGACCTGTTGCCGAGAAGGTGTCGGCATCGTACCCCCTGTTCACGGGACAGCGGGTATTGGATGCGCTTTTCCCTTGTGTTCAGGGTGGTACGACCGCTATTCCGGGAGCTTTCGGATGGTAAGATCTCGCCTTCAAGGGCGCAACTAGCTGACTTGGAGTAGCGGTAAGACCGTCATTGTATATGAATTCTTGGGTTCAATCCTGTTCAGTCTAATCTCGAGCAGAGTCAAGCGCTGTCAAAATTTTCTAACTCCGATGTTATCATCTACGTCGGTTGTGGCGAAAGGGGTAACGGTGAGCCGAGATCAGCGCATATGAAATTATAGGCTGATGAAACTTGCAGAAATGGCAGAAGTCTTGGCAGATGTGCGTGATACCTTTCGCTTACTCGACTTTTGTTTGACGGCAGCAGTTCCCTGAACTCACACTCGAGCGCGACGGCCGCGAAGAACCCATCATGAAGAGGACTGCACTTGTTGCGAACACCTCTAACATGCCAGTGGCAGCCCGAGAAGCCTCAATCTATACCGGTATCACCCTTTCCGAATACTTCCGTGATCAAGGGCAGAATGTCGCTATGATGGCCGATTCGACGTCACGGTGGGCCGAGGCTCTACGTGAGATTTCCGGTCGACTGGCGGAGATGCCTGCGGACTCAGGTTACCCTGCATACCTTGGTGCGAAGTTAGCTGGGTTTTACGAAAGGGCTGGAAAGGTGACGTGTCTGGGGAACCCTCAACGACAGGGAACGGTTTCGATTGTCGGAGCGTGAGTGCAGCCGGTGATCTCGAGCTGAAAGAAGTGTTTCTCCACCTGGTGGTGACTACTCCGATCCGGTGACGAGTGCGACATTGGGTATTGTTCAGGTCTTGTAAGTTATGCTGCAGGAGTGACACGCCTCAGCTGACATCCGCTTAGCTGGGGATTGTCCAAAGTTTGCCTCTATCTGTTCTTCGTGGTGGTATGCTGATGTATTCTCCAGGTCCTCGCTCAGCGAAAACGTGAGACCTATCCTTTCTTGAAAGGAATGTGCTGAATCGTCCCCATAGATTTCCCTTCGGTTGACTGGAAGTGAGCTTCTAGGGGAAATCATATTAGGCTAAGCTCATGAACGATAGCGTTTCGTACTCGAAATACCTCAAGGTCCTCGATCCACACTACGAGAAGAATAATGTCGGCTTTATCGAGCTTCGAACACGTGCAAAGGAGATCTTACAGAAAGAGACTGACTTGGCGGAGATCGTCCAGCTAGTCGGAAAGTCGGCTTTGGGAGAGAGCGACAAGATCACCTTGGAGGTCGCGCGGATGCTCAAGGTATGGGATCGGGATCGGAGTAGGGCTGACTCGGATCAGGATGACTTCCTTCAGCAAAACGGTATTTCCGAATATGACCGGTATTGCCCTTTCTACAAGACAGCCGGTATGCTGCGGAACTTCGTTTCATTCAACGATGCATCACAAAGGGCCGTTGAGACTAGTGATATGACCTTTGCCAAGGTGGGACCCGTTGTACTTGGCGAGACGGCACCTGACGGATGACCTGTAGATCCGAGATGCCGCTGGAGACATCATGTACAAGCTGTCGCAAATGAAGTTTGAGTCGCCAAACACGCAATCCGAGGAGGAGATCACTACCAAGCTCGATGCGCTGTACAACGAGATCGGGGAAACATTCCGGCGGCTCCAGGAGTAGGCTCAAAATGATATAGACACTTCATGTACACCTCAAACTTGACACACTCATAGAGAGATCGCTGGGAGCTAAGATATGGTGTGCCTGGCCACAAAGCTTTAATCGCTTGCGTGATTGAATAATGTTCGGAATTGTGAGATGACGCCATGATTCGTCTGGGTATGCTTGACCAAAGTCGAATTAGCTATTATGCATTTCAGACAGTTACAAACCAATTTAATTCCAAAACAGCTGACAACATTGAGGTACATCTTCAAACTCGAATACGATGCCGCCCCGACCGAATGTAGCTCGAGCATTTCACCTTCCAGTGTCGGCCGCCAAAAGCGCTTTCCCTCCTTCATTACGCCATCCCAAACCTCATCTCGCTCGATATCACCTTAATCCGTCTGCTTTAGCTTCTTCCTCGAGCTCTTCGCCAGCTTTTATCCCGCCCATCTCGCCGCAATTACCGCCCCGTCGACAACCTGCCTTCAATCCCGGTGGATTCGGCCTACAGTCTCACCCTGGAAAGGGGAAGGAGCGGGCTCTGGAAGAGATTGAAAGGCGAGATGCCGAGATTGGACGTGATGAGAGGAGATTAGAAGGTAGAGAAGGAGAATCTGGCGAGGAGGCGGAAGCGTTCTATGTTGTCAGTGCTTCCCCATACATCCGCAAATGCTGAAACTGATGGGTCACTTAAAGCCACCCCCGGCGACTTTACTCCACCACTCGACTAAACCCCTCCCCCTACTATACTCACCTCAACCCCTCCCGCCCTATCAAATAGCTTACGAGACATGGGGTAACCTAAACTCCACCCGTACCAACGTTATCCTCCTCCACACAGGCCTCTCCGCTTCTTCCCACGTAGCTTCATCCGGAAACTCCGTCTCATCCTCAACTTCTTCCAAACCAGGTTGGTGGGAAGATTTCGTCGGTCCTTCAAAATCAATCGATACCGTTAAATTCTTTGTGATATGTACCAATGTACTTGGAGGTTGTTTCGGTTCGACTGGTCCCTCCTCGCCATATCCCCCTGGAGAAGGTGGGACGAGGTGGGCGACAAGGTTTCCGCTGCTCAGTATACATGATATGACGAGGGCGCAGTTGGGTTTATTGGATAGCCTCGGAGTGGAGAAGTTGTATGCTAGTGTTGGATGTAGTATGGGTGGGATGCAGTCTCTGAGTATGGCTTATCTCGCTCCGGAGAGGGTCGGCAGGGTGGCTAGTATCAGTGCGACGGGTAGGAGTGGGTTGGGTGGGGTTGGAATGCGATATGCGCAGCGAAGTGGTGAGCTTGACAAACTTCGGGTTTGGTGAGAGTACAGCTGACATGTCGGTGCGAAGTTCTTATGGCGGATCCAAACTGGAATCGAGGTTTCTACTACGATGGTGTTCCTCCTCATAACGGGATGAAGCTCGCTCGGCGTGAGTGACTACTCGTCGACTTGGGGACTACCGACTGAGTTTTCGCAGAAATCGCTACCATCACTTACCGCTCCGGCCCAGAATGGGAACAACGCTTCGGTCGACGAATGCTATCCGAGAAAGAGCTCGACGATTCCGGCGATCCAGGAGTACCTAAACTCAGCCCCGACTTCCTCATCGAGACCTACCTGGATCATCAGGTGAGGCACTTAATCCTCAGATCAAGCATTGAGCTCGAGCTGATCCGAGCAGGGCGAGAGGTTCTGTCTCACCTACGATGCAAACTCGATGATCTACCTCTCGAAAGCGATGGACTTGTTCGACATGACCGCTCCTGCCCTCACATCCCTTGCGAAGAAGTTCAATACCGCCTATCCGGATTTAGCACCTTTCCCCTACCCTTCCGATCCAATCCCCACATCGACGTCAACACTTCGAGATCCGAAATCGCCTGTACCTAAAGCAGAGCCTATCGAAGCAAGAAAGGTCGAGCGGTTTATACCTACCTCGAAATCACCTCACTTGCCAGAACTCGCTGCTGGCTTGCAACGTCTCAGGGATATACCGACCCTGATCCTAGGGGTACAGAGCGATGTACTCTTCCCGGTCGAGCAGCAACGAGAGCTCGCAGACGCCCTAAAACTTGCTGGAAACAGGCAGGTGACTTACTACGAGCTCGGAGGAGTTTGGGGTCATGATACGTTCTTACTGGATGTACAGAATGTAGGCAGCGCTATCAGGGGGTTTCTGCATTAGGCGAATGGAGAGCAGTGTGGCTTGAAGTGCGGATGCTTTTGCCATCATGTATCGGTGCTTATAACTTACGTGTACAACATTCTCTTTCACTCTCATCAGTCCCCATTCGTTGCTCCTGCCCCAGAATCCTCGTTACCAAGCAACCTAATGAGTATTAGCATGGCAGTCGAAAGGAAATACAGTCAGACACGCACGCGAACTCCTTCATCAACGAGCATTCTCCACCGTTATCCAGGTCGATATTGTACGCCTGGAAAAGCCCTTCTGACGAGATCACCATGATCTGAGGAGCCGTACTACTCATTATGAGTGCAGCTCCGACCAGAGACAGTGATAAAGCATGCAGTGCTGCTGATCCGTCGATCGCACTCACCCAGACATAGCCACCACAGTCCTCCCCTGATTCCCCCTCAGCTTGATGAACGCGAAATCCCTTTGAGGCTCCCACATCTCGCTCACACTTCTGGGCAGGTACCCGCTGACGCCTCCGACAAAGCCCTTGCCAATATGATACGATCTTCTGCGCAGCGAGCTGGTTGCAGAGTTCGCTGGAGGGAGGTTCCCTGCGCCGGGTGGAGGGGAAGAAGAAGAGGGCGCTTCGCTTGGCGTGGGACTCCTCGTATCTTCCAGCGCAGGTGAGGTCGGTTCTGCCTGATTACGGGAAGCCGAAGTACTGTCTAGACGGTAGATGTGGATGGTCGAGGAATCACTGGACAAGGCAAGGAGTGATGACATGAGGTTGAAATTGATATTGAAAATCCGAGCGGATTGTGACCCCCTCCTGAACTGCCATAACTTCTTCGCGTCGGGAACCGAGAACACTCGGACAACCGTACCTTTATCCGACGCTGTGGCTAGCATCGTACCGGTAGCATTGAGGGCGAGACATGCAATAGGGGTTTTATGTGCTTGGATGACGTTGATTGCGGAGAGGTTGAGGGTGTCGAAGAGGAGGACATCGCCTGTTGTTGGGGCTGGAGGGGCCGCGGGGACGGCGGAGGATGATAAGGGTGATGATGAGGCGGATGGGGCTGGTGAGGGATAGGCGAGATATGAGTGCTCGGATGAGGAGGAAAGAGCGCAGACAGCTGCACGTATCTCAGCATAACGTCATGGATAAGTAGCCATTCCTTACCGTTTGGATTCGGTCCAGTCTCGATAGTATGCAAGAGCTTCATGGTGGAAATATCGTAGATGTAAATTTCGGATTCAAGCACGACGATGAGCCGTTTCCGGTTCATCTTCACCGCTAGTACTGAGGTCGGGAAGAGGAGCTCGCATATCGTGCTTTGTCGCTGTCCACGCCTATCCGTCAGTACTTTTCCAATGCTGAGTAGGGGGAAAGCGTACCTTTGTATTGACGATCTGCAGTTTCCGTGGACTGTTTGCCGGCTGAGTGTCCGCTGCCCCTACAAGTGCGACCAAGGATGTACAGAAAAGCATCTCCACGATCCCCGTCGCACCTTGATCCGCTGCATGCCGATTCATCAGCTGACGCAAGCGGGATGAAAGGATTCGACGCACTCTTCGAATGGACCTTTCCGAATGGATCGCAATTGAGGATAATGTAGCCTTTCTTATGGCCGACAGCGATACAAGAGAAGTCCTGGTTGAAGTTGCAAGACTACCGGAGGTTTCAGCATGAGTTGCATTCATGGGGAGAAGCAGGAACGGACGAGGAGGTCTGGATGGCGCTTCGAGTTGAAACGTGACATGACGGCGACGCTGACTTCGCTTCGATTGGTAATGGAGTAGTGCGCCCGACTGATGCAGATCGCCCTCGAGTCAAGGACTTAGGGAGACTCCAGGCGGAAGAAGGATGTGTCGTAGGAGGAGTGGAGAAAATTCCCGCTGTTTCAAGTCTTGGTACGATATAAGCAGTGTCAATTGTCGATTCCAATAGTGCCCCGAAGAACGATAGGAAAAGGGAAGGTGAAGTATCCAAGGTTGAGATTGAGGAGCGAAAGGACGAGTGATCAGAACGCTTTCATCATTACGGGGGAACCGTGCCTTCCCGTGGACATCCGTTGTGAAGTCCGTTAGAATCGCAGTCTTGTTCTGCTGACTTTTTAGAGCCTGATCCGGTACAAGCAACATGCATGGGCGATTACAGCGCGGAGAGATCACCACCATCCCTTCTTCCCAGCTGTCTCCCAGCCTATCTGAGGAATACTCTGGTTTGCAATGCCATTGAGAGCGGGTCCATGCGATGGCAATGGTGGTTGTGGCAAGTACTGTGTTGGCGGAAACGCTGGCTGAGGCGATTCGTATTGCACCTTCGCACGAAGATTCCAAAGAGCGGAGTTGGTCAGGATGATTAGGAAGGACAACGTTACAAGCGTGAAACCCTAGTCATGCAATATGAGCGGCCTTACTCGCTTCGAGCAGCGGTAATCGCTGGCCTATGATATGCCACTCACCATTGTCTTCCAGCTGATGGGGTCAACAAAAGAATTGATAACGCCAGCAAAAGTCTGAGCCATGACATTGGTCCGTCCGACTATGGTAGGGTCGCGTTGCATACAGGCCTCCCAAGCTTTGCATGGTACTTTCCTGGAGACGGCGAACGACTTTTCAGCAGGTAATAACTGCTTAATCGGCAGAACGGCTCACATCGCTGGAACGCGTAAAGTAGGGTCACATCGATTTGTCAGGTACAGATTGGTACATTCTGCTATCTCCTGCAGTATTGCTGCACCCAGATGAGCTCAAGTCGAGATGCGGTATAAGAATCACCTACCGACTGAGACCTCCTGCATCCGATCTTCCACATCTCTTCGTACTGTTAAGACGAACTGTACAGCCAGGTAGATGACGAAGATGACAACCGAGGCATTGACGAAGAACTGTAGATATCTGCGGCGTGTCAGCCTCGATACTATGTGCAACGACCTCTCACTTACCCTAATAGGATGGAAGGGATCTCGGAATGCCGGACAGCCGGTGCTGGCATGTGGAAGGAGTAGTGATGTTCAGACTTGGTAGACTGATCGGATCGGGAAGATCGTGACCGAGATTCAGTACCTCGTATCGGCACGTGCTCCTGGTTTGAGGATGCGTTCAATGGAAGCTCAAACTCTCGAGCAGAACCCTCACCTGTAACTCAACGTCCCCCTCAGAATCGCTACCCCGACTCCGGCCTTTCCCCCATTTCTTCTGTCTCTTTCGCCTGACCCTGGCAACAGCACCCCCAGCCATCGGTCTCGTCTTCCCTTCATCACTCCTATTTTCTTTTCCCTCCTTCTGCACTGCACCATTGTCTTTAGCCGTCTCGAATGGTCTAGCCGGACTATCCCCGTTTCTCATTTCAACGTCCTCCAGCCCCCTTCCAGCGACACTTGCTGCAGTTGGGAAGCCGAAGCTCGCACTGGTCCATTCGCTCGGGTTGTATGGCTTGAACGGAGTCATGGGCGGTACGGGACTGGATGAAGGGAGATGGAACATGAATGGGGTGTTTTGACCGAAATGTAAGGGTCGAGAGGAGGTTGAACCTGGATTGAATGGCCGTGATTGGGTTTGGATCTCACTATGAAGTCCTGGAAGTGGAGGAGGTCAGCTCGTCGTCGAGACAGCCACCTTAAGCCATTCGTATAGAACAGCCAATAGAGCTTTTCGAGGAGCTCACGCTTTCGTGAAGGGCCCTCTTCGGGATCATGTAAAGCGTATTGAGCGAGTCGGTCAAGATGGTCGTGATTGTCCACGTCCATTGGACCAGATCGATCTCGTTGCTCGTACCTCTGCATCGCAGTTTGTGTCACCTTTGAATCGGATGCGATAAAGTACAAGACACCGGACGGCAAAAGAAGAGCAAACAAGGCGCAAAAGTCAGATTTGATCCAGCAAAGCCGAGAAAAGCAAACTAATCGCGTGGGGAAGGTTGTCAAACTTCGCGACTCCCCTTTGATTTTGGTTCCGCCTCTGTTCAAATCCTCTTGTCTTGTCCAAGCATCAGAGAAGTAGCGACAGGATGTCGACGAGTACATTCTCCTCTCAGACCCGCTATTCGTCCCACTGACCCCGAGAACAGCCGACTTGTCACTACAACCCCCTGCGGACGGGATATCAGCCGTTGCTTTCTCCCCGGACTCGTCCCGCCTATTGGTATCCTCTTGGCAGGGTGTATGACACTTTCTACGTCCTGACATGCTCATTTCTGACAATGATTCTAGTCGATACAACTACATCATCTGATCACGCCGCCTCAACCACCGCAGATGTGCGACTCAGTACCCCTTGAAACGTCGAAAAGCTCACTTCTTGTCGTAGCTTTACTCATCCCGCAGCTGTACTGGCGATAGCTTTCGGCTCATCTCCGAGTACAGCGTTTTCAGGAGGACTAGATAAGCGCGTCCGACAGTGGGTCCAGTCTTCATGATCTCCGGAAGACCTAGCTCAATCATTGCCTCAGGTGGGACTTTGAGACCGGTCAATGTCGGGTACTAGGCAAGCACGATGATGCAATCTCGACTCTCGTCTGGTGTTCACAATACAGTCAGTACATCTCGTCATTGATGATCGCGTGCTCAATTGGTATAGACGTCCTGGTGACTGGATCATGGGACAGCACAATCAGAGTCTGGGATCCGTACGTCCCTTCTCCTCCCAATGAACTCCACCGACCTGATATTCGAATACTTAGATCCGCCGAAGTTCCCCTCCGCTCGACCCATACCCTCCCTGCACGAGTCTACAACCTCTCCTACGCCTCATCCACCTCAACCCTCCTCATCTCAATGGCTCACCGACATGTCTCCGTATACTCGCTCGCCTCACTGGCTTCAGCTCTAGAGGGGCAGGTGCTGAAACCGGAACAACAGCGAGAGTCGGCACTGAAGTTCTTGACGAGGGCTGTAGCATGTATGGTGGACGGGAAGGGTCAGTCTGTTCGCACATGTCAATGCTTTGATATGCTGAATCCGGGATCAGGCTGGGCGAGCGGGAGCATTGAAGGACGAATCGCGGTGGAATATTTTGACGCGGACCCAGCTGCCCAGAGCCAGAAATACGCGTTCCGAGCGCATAGGCAGACAGTGGATGGTGTGGATTGCGTATACCCCATCAACGCATTGGCGTATCACCCAATGTGAGTGGAAGCCGAGATAATTTGACTAGCTCTAGACTCGTACCATGCGACCTGAGCGTAATCTTCATGAAGCTTACTCGTCCTCTCTTTAGACACAACACCTTCGCTTCTGGCGGATCAGACGGATTCATCTCCATCTGGGACCACTCCGCCAAAAAGCGGATGAAGCTTTACCCCAATTACCCGACCGCGATCTCAGCACTCGCATTCAGTCCAGACGGGAGCAAGCTTGCGATCGGAGCGAGTTATGAGCATGACAATGCTGTTGGCAGGGAGGAACAAGGAAAGGTAATGGTACTCATCAAGGACACCGTCATGGAGGACTGCAAGGTGAGTTATGCTTATGTGGTTCTGTGTTTTCCTCCGGGCTGACACCGTGAAGCCAAAAGCAAAAAAAGCATGAGAGATGCATAGCTGCTGTACCAATCACGACCAGTCTCCACCGCCCCAATCGCCCCATCCGCCACCATCTCCGTCCCCTTCTCCACCAAACCATCCACCTTGCTCAGGTTTCTCTGTTTCCCATTCCCATGGATCCTCCATGACCTCCTCCTGACCGGAACGCCGCTCGGGCGACCCCTCCAGTCCTTCCTGATTCACCGGACCCGCTTGTCCTTGAGGAGGATGAGGATCCGCCTGACCGGGCTGTTGTCCGTATATCTGCTCATCCTCGCTCACTCCTGCTACACCGGCTGCTCCAGCTGCCGCCCCGATAGGTGCTCCATCCGTGTGTTGTGCTTGACCAGCTCGGACATCGGATGATCCGTCACCGCCACCCCACATCATGAAAGGGAAGCCGAGACCTCTATGAGGCGTCAGCAATGTTTTACAGTCTGTGATTAGACGTACCCGCTTCCAGAGCGTCGCGAGAAGTAGTCAAAGTCGACTGGATCATATTAGTGGACAAGTTTTGAAACGACGGTAAACTTGCTGGAGACTGCGGTTGCAAGAGTCTGGACAGTAAGGTCAGCGCTGAATGAAGTAGGTGAACAACTCACCATAGCCCGCTGGTCCAAAGTCAGACCCCCTTCCTTCCCCTCAGGTAGCACCAAACTTTGGCCTTGAACGGTCGCAGTAGCGCCAGGCGGTAAATCTAGCTCGGTCCCAGCCGAGTCGAAGCGGATCTCATATTGACCTTGTCCACCTTCAGCTGTGATCTTAAAGGCTAAGCGAGCTTACCGGTATCTGTGAACAATTCCCGTCCCAATCCTCTAAAATTTCGATTGATAGACGCCACGAGCCCTGAGCGACGGTCACCAATGCAGGTCTGCACTTGATGAGAGGAACTTACTGTTATCCCGATCTTGCAACCAGAAGTCCCAAGCGAAGAACCCGCTGTCCACCTTGGCGAATTGCGAAAAGTTTTCGTCGTCTCGTCTGCTTCAGATCAGCAGGAGACAACAGCGTAGAAGAGCTACATACGATTGGAATATGTTGTACCGTCTTCTCCAAGGGTGCCATTCCCTTTCACCGGAAGTGAGCATGAACTTGGGGAACGAAGGAGGATAGTGCAGTGCATACTGTTGAGCCTCGCCGACCAGCTTGCCATCTTCCCCTTCCGAGGACCGCACGTATATGCGCGAATTGATAAACTGGAAGGGTCTTCTGATCTATGGGACGGGAGAAGTAAGCAGACATGATATCAGTAGGAAGTATGCGAACCCATAGAATAGGTTTCCCGGTCCGATCCATAACGACAGCTCGGAAGGGCCGATGTGTCCGCAAGAACTGTCGAGACATGGTGGACATGATGGATTGTTCCTCCTCAGCTAAACTGAATGATCCATTAGTCTTGCCCGGATAAGGAACCAAGAATAGCTTACTAGCCTACGAGCTCCCCCTACAAACCAACAGTCAGTTCCGGACTCCAAGTCCAACACGAAGTGAGCCTTACTTCTGGCGTTTGAATGGCATATCGATTCGCTTGCTCAAACTATGCCACATCGGTAGGTCTCCCTCTTCAAGGCAGAAATCAACCCACACCCATGAAGACATTCAGCATCTCCAGTTGTCTTCCCTTTGATCAGCTCCAGCGTTCTGCAACATCCAGCGCTGCTCACCTAACGATAACCAGCGTCTCATGACCAAGCAGTACTCTCGCTTCATGACTCTCCTGTAATATACCCTCCGGATCGCCGGGTATACTCATCGCTCGAGATGGGACGGATAGAGGCTGACCGATGGAAGATGGTGGTTCGTCGGTCTCGAGTTCTTGAGTTTGGACAAGGGGTGGACGTTGGTTTGACGGCCGTCGATGAGGTCGGACATGGCCGTGCGGCACTACACATACCGAGAATCAACCTTAACCCGTATGAAATTATCTAAGCTCGGCATGGAGGTTTCACTTACAGCGGTCGATCTGTTGACGAGCTGCGGGGAGAGCTGTAGCAATCGTCCGTCTAACGAGATGTGTCCGGCTCGAGCTCGCCACGACTGCTGTGATCAGGCCAGTATTTCGTACTAGCATGATGAAGTGGGTGTGTCTCTCGTCACCAGATGGGCGCAGTCAGATGATGTTCAACGGGAGAAAGGGCATGAAAAGGTGTACGATGACGGACGTCCAATGAGTTTCAGTGGCCAAAAACACGTGGTTGTCAACATTAAGTTATCCGGCGGCCAAGCGCATGGCCAATACATGCTGCGGAAGCCATTTCCGTCACAATTACAACCGATCTCAAACCGGATTTTCTGATCAAACTAAAGCGCCTCCCGGCCGTCTTCCCCTACTCCTACTCCTTCCTCCTCTCGGTAGTCCTTCCACTCTCCGACCCTCTTCGTCCACCGGATCAAGTTCCGCTACGTGGCTATACTCATACCTCCCATTCTCATCCCACACAGGCGAAGCTCTTGATCTCGAGCGAGATTTGCTGATAGCCGGGGAAGTGCTTCCCCTCGATGACCTCGACGTAGAATTCGTCGGTGAGGTCGAGATATATGAAGGCGAAGCAATTGCTCCGTTCCGGGATGTGGACCGGGAAGGGTATGCCGCAACTTCGGCAGGTTGTCGGTGGAAGACCAAACCTTCGATCGCGTTTTTTACTTCGATGTCCGCCTTCTTCGCGGTCGACCGACCTCTAGTGATGGTTATGCTTTGCAGGTTGCTTGTCGTCTCGTCGAGTCCGGGATCCGGAGAGAAGTGAAACATCCCATGTCCACCTCGTCCGCTACTTCGGCTTCGTGACCCGGACGCACTAGGCGAAGGTGGTCGAGCGAAGACATCCGTAGGCGGATCTGGACGGAAGTGTTGATCTCGCACTGGTAGATCATGACTATGAGGTCGACTTTGCCCGATGGGTACCGGCTGAGCGTGGGCGTGATTCTCTCCTCTTCGATTAGAATCGTATACAGCCGGGTTCGATGGACGACGCCGGACTCGCGATCGACTTCGACTCTTGCTCCTGGTCTTGACTTCTCTCCACCCAATCACAGCGTCACACTGTCTCACACGCTTGATATCCCAGCGGGTCTCTTTGTTACCGTCAAGGCAACCATGCAAGCATTCGATCCATTCCATCCCAAGCCATGCAGGTTGGTCCCACGTCCCGCGCAGGATCTTCATTTGTAATCTCGGATCGAAGGCGTCGACGAAGGGAAGTTTCCCGGTGAGGAGGGCGTATAGGATGACACCGAGCGCCCAGATGTCTTGCGCTAGAGACGGTCCGGACGGAGAGGCTCGGAGAAGTTCAGGTGGGGCATAAGGGAGCGAAGCGGATGGGAAAGGTGGAGTTGGAAGAGCGTCTCGTTCGTGAGCGGTACGGGAGGGGAGAGGTGAGGACATCCGTGGACCTCGGCGAAGATGAGTGGGTAAGGTGGAATGTTTGCTCATTGGCGGTGGGATGGTCGAACCTGTATCGCGTATCCTCTGCGTCATGTAGAAATCGCACACGATCACCTGTCCAGCCTGATCCACGAGAAAGTTCTCCAACTTCAGATCTCCATGGAGCATTCCACCTTCGAATCCCTCGAAGCCCTCATGCATGGCTGAGATGGCCGCAACTACCCCAGGGAACCACCTTCTGGCAGTCTTGTCAGACCCGCCTTCACTCTTCAAGACGTCGAGAAGTGAGCCGCCAGGTAAGAAAGGCATGATCAGGAAAGTAGCGAAGGGTGTCCTATATGTTTCGATCAGGGGGAGGAGACTCGGATGTCTAGGCAAATTCTGCCATATGCGGACCTCTTCCTCGAACTTCTCCAACGAGCCGGACCGATCAGACAAGTCGTCTCGCTTGACAATCTTGCAAGCGAATGTCTTACCAGTGAAAATATGGGTGGCAAGACGGACTGTGGAGAAGCCTCCTCGACCAAGGGTTTTGCCGAGAGTGTAATCTAGTACACGCGCACCCGGTGCATCCGGCCTGATTGGAGGCCCAGGACGAAGGGAGTTAGTGGACGAGAAGTGTGAGAGGAAGGCTGAGGCGGGTGAGAAGGCGCCTGAAGAAATAGATTCGGTGGGTGAAGGTGGTCCAGAAGGTCCTGGGTCGGCAAAGAAGGAAGGGGAAGTCTCGGCCGAAACGGGTGGTATTGCATGGTGGGAAAAGAGGGCATGTCGAGAAGCGGCGGGTGGCATGTAGTGCGATGTGAATGATAACGCTGGTGATTCGAGTGTAGATCCTGCAGCTGCGAAGCTTGAGAGCGCGGCGAAGTCCTTCCTTGAGTCGATGATCCGTGCCCCAGGTATCCTCAAGCTTTTAGCCCTTCTAACTTCCGCCACCTCATACGCCTCATCCGGGATAACCTCGCTCTGCGTCTGATCGAAACTTAGGGATCTTGGTGCATGAAGGCGAGCAAAGAAGCTTGAAGCGGGATTACTGGAGTTGGACGACGACGCATGTTGCATCCTGCGGAAGTCATTAGCTCGGTTTGTTGGCAAATAACGCGACTCACGAACCGCCGCCCGCTCGCCTTTCCTTCGAGGTCGAGTATGATGTCTGATGGCACGTGTATATCTGCCAGAGACAAGACAAAGGATGGAGGTGACCAAAAGAAAGCTTGAAACGTTTGATAGCCACGAACTTCCCCTCCCCGCATTCGCCCGAAACGGGGCCACGAGTGGCGATAATTGTGCGTTTTCGCCGAAACACCGCGCATGACTCGTGAAACATTCACAACCAACGAAGAGGTCAGATAGAAAGATACGCTCAATCGCTATCGATTTCTATCACTTCATGTGCGTTTTCCGTTCGTTCGCCCGGATCTCTTTCCCAACACACCACGGAATCTCCCCCTTCAGAAGCTTCACGCTTGACCCCGTTCCGCTGCGATGATCCAGAGCCTGACCTCGACGGCGGCCTCTCCGAGCTCGTAAGTAGATCGCTCAAGTAGCCGTCTACTCGGACTCCATTACCCCCTGTAGTGCTCGGTGTACGCCGCGGCGGTGCGTTCCGGAGCCTGAACCTGAGCCTTCGATCTCAACAGGACACTCACCATGCGTGCGAAATCTTCCCAGTCTCTGACCTTTATACCTGTCACCTTTGGCAACCGGTTCCCGATGTATGCGGCCATACTTCTCTCCTCCGTTCGGTGTATGCGTTGAACTTCGGCTTCTTCGGTAGTTGCGAGGACGATGACGCGGGACTATCAGGGCTCGCCTTTCGTTTCAGCGATTGGAGCGGTGCGAAGCGGCCCCGATTTTGCTTCCAATCAAGATAGTAATTGCTCCATGTCCTGACGGTGTAAGATGGATGCTACCAATGGATCAATTATTATCGTCTATACTGTATTTTACTTACCTTCGATGCCAGGATACGGGATAGTTGATCGACAGACATGCCGTCCAGTACCTGCGGATGCCACTTCTTGAAGATCGAATGTAGCCACGGTGTGGACATGGCTGCCGCTCTCGGTTGTGATAGAGACTTCTGCGATTCATTGGCGAGCGAGTAGTCTTCGTCGTCAACGGATGCGTCTTCAAGCGGGGGTTGGGGCTGGAAATCTCCTTCGGTGTGTGCTGCAAACCGTCCACGCTTTTTGATCCAGTCTTTATACATGTTTCGCCATACGCGTTCCGTGTACGTGGCATACTGATTATCCGAGATCAGCAATACCGAGGCACGCAAAGGTACCTTCTCGACGAGGAGCTTGCTAAAATCGGTCAGAGTCATGGAACCGTCTCCAATATCCCATTCCGTCTCGAAGATCTTAATCACTTCTTCTGCACTGAGGCATGCCTTGTGGATTTCTCCCGCTAATTGGGTGAGTTTTGATGTCGAATCGGTCACCTCTACTGCCTCTGGAGGCAGCGCGGTTTGGCTGGCTTCAATGGTCTCCGCTTTCCGCGACAGCCATGCGACAAAGAGAGCGTGCCATGTATTGGCAGAGTATTCCCCATACTGCTCGGAGTCAGCTTTCGAAAAGGTCAGAAAGACATACCTTGTTTGCCAGACCTTCACAAAAGTAGGGTAGAGGTTCTGCTTGAGCGGAAGCGTCCTCTTTCTCGAAGATGCCTGCAATCTCTGGTCCCGACAGGCCTGAGGGCGTCTGCTCAATCTGCTGAGACCGAGGCGGCAAAGACTGAGTCGTATTCGGTATTCGTGAGGCTTGCTTTTGCGACGCTTTCGAAGTTGCGAATCGACCCGTCTGCGATCGCCATTCGTGGTAATGATTCCGCCACGTCCCTTCGGTGTAAGTCCCGTACTGCATGATCAGCCGTGGATACAGTTTTGCCACAGACCTTAGACACCAGCAGATCAACGAGATCGGAAATGTGGCTCCCGGTGTTCAGCATGGGGCTCTCGCACTCGATGATCTTGGCGATCTCATCTGTCGTCATTCTCGCCTCGTATAAACCGGTCGGACCGGGTCGATGAGCTAATTTGGTAGGCGACTCATCGACGCCTAGGAGCACCGGAGCACCACCCGGAAGATGCTGTCCTAGCTCTGGCAACCGAACTCCCTCGTCGAGACACTGGATCGCCCACACAACGTGCATGAACCAGACTCCCTGCTTGACGATATCCTTGATGATCGAGTCCCACTTGTGCAAGCGGTTGTCGTATATCAAAACATGTGTGGCATGGGAATAATCCGCGCAGATCTCGCCGCCCGCTGCCTTTCATGCCTCAGCGATACCATAGTGGATAACTCACCTTGATACGCATGATAAGGTCCTTACGGCCTGATCGAGCCAGATCTACCCAGAAGCGCAAACCGGAGAACAATTTGGATGGATTGTAAGGAGCGCGTGTCGCAGGAGTCGCGGATGCGCCGGTGATGACTGGTTTATTCTCGAGGGCGGGTGCATGAAGCGCTGCTTTTTCAAATGCGGCAGCAACCCATGACATCTCTGTCGTTACGTCGGAGTTTGCGGTGAAGGCATGAGCAGGGAAGGGGCGTTCCATTGTTGGGCGTTTCGCGGATGCTTGCCGGATTGGAGTGATGTTTTCGGACGCCTGGACACGGTTGGCCGCTCCATGTGACTTCCCCGGCGCTGTGTCCACTTGCGGAACGACAGCTGATACCTCATGATCGGGCTTTTCGACGTGCTTACGTGACGTCATAGACGCGATATTGTCATTGTCGGCTACGCCGTCAGCATGATCATCCGTCATCGATGTACTGTTACCACTCTGAAGCGCCTCCAGAACCGCTCCCGAATCTTCCTTACGTGGTGCATTGATCCGCTTCGATCGATCTGCTTCATCGCTAGTGTTGGAACTTTTCGCCCGAACCTTGTCCCATCGTGCTGCTTTCGCATCACCGCCTTTGACGCCGAACCCTCCGCGACCGGAAACGACTTCTTCCGACTCTAACCCGCGGTGAAAGAAATCACTGCCGTCAGGGTCCGCTGCAGAGCTAGACAAGGTGTAATCGCCAACACTAGAGCCCGTCGAGCCGAATGGAGACAAGTCCTCGCCTTTGGGATGGTGAGCAAAGCAGTGTCAAAAGCCATGCGAATCTAACAATTGCCTTGCTCTGCGGAAAGAACGATCGGCTCACCTGTCATGATCTCTTGATATAACTTCTCATTGTACACCTCACCTCCCGTATTCGTGGAAACAGCCTCGTGGTTGGCACCCTGTACCTGCGGTCTTGTAGCGCCATCACTCGCGTCCAGCTCCTCGACCGCTTTCACGGCTTCCACTGCCTCCGACGACTCCTCGAAGGTACCGCGTTCGGGCGACGGAGCGTCCAGCTCCACTGGCTTTTCCTCGTCTTGTACGTTTCTCTCATTTGTTCTTGAAACGTCGTCAACATCGTCAGACCGTCCGATCGCGTGCAGTTGATTGTCCAGAAGTACTTACGGTGAAACCTTGTTGAGTGTCTGAGAGGTATCTGGGGGAGGCCTGCGGGGATCAGCATGTTCTCTGCTTAAGTTGTCAGTAGAACGCACCCTCCAGCCCTCCAGTGTCCCCAGTTACTGTTCTCTCCCTGCTCGCACTATTAGCCAAGCATTGAAAGTGATCTGAACGCACAAGGAAAAGCCCCTTCTCCAAGCATGTCCTGACCCAATGTTCCTTCAACAAGAGCTTGCGCGTCCAAGCTTCCGCACCTTCCCGCCCTCTTCGCCTTCGTCGGAGGAAATGTGCTCTCGTGTGTAAAGGAAGCCATTCCGGATGGCAGTAGGTGTCGAAGATACGTACACTGCGTGGCGAAAGAATCAGGAGGGACGTAGAAGCTTGAGTGTGATCAACAGATATGCGAGCGCCTTCATTCTTCGATACGGTAGTAAGCGTCCAGGGGTACGCCCAACCTCATGTCTCGTGGACCTACCTCTATAGCTCGCACCAACATTCCTCTTCCCTTCAGATCCGTATCTACCCATACCTCTATCCCCTCTTCCGTTTCGGGATCAATGAAGATCCCTTTCCCACCTTTCCGCTTGGATGTACCCCCACGAGGGTAATGAGTGGTGTGTGAGGGACCAGCATCGTGGTGTTCGGTCTGTCCACTCATCGTGTCGACGTGTACTGAGAGAAGGCAGCTCATCGGTTTTATGTCTTCTCTAGCGGAGTGAAGCTGTCTATAAGGAAGCCTACCGTTTGGACTCAGTTTTTCTATAGATGAGTATGGTTGACTCACCCCTCGCTCCCTCAATCTTCCATGATTCACATTTGGCTATACTAAAGAATTGCGAGCGTCCAGGGCTGGTATCAGGCTTAGATGTCCGTCTACCAACGGTCTCAAATTTCGCTGTTCGCAGACGTGTCCTGCAGAACTTCGTGCAGAAGTCGAATTGGCGTTAGGATGACTTGGCGAAGCGGCTAGAGGAACCAGAAGACTCCCGTTTTGAAGACTGTAGGAGATATCATCCGAAACGACGGGTTGCGTTTGAGGTCGTGGGCTTCCCAAAACCGCTCCGCCTCACCAATTGGTTGCCACGTGGGAGATTGTTCACCAGTTACTCTAACGTCATTCACCCCCTCTATTGACAAACCCCCTTTATTGACGCATCTTCTCTTTCAATCTTGAAAATCCTTGTACTCGGCCCAATATGCATAGATTCAAGGGCTGGTCATGAAGGGAATAGGTTCTAGAGCCATGAGAGCGTCCCTGACCAAGTCCTCACCAGGTCCCCGTTGCCCCCTAGGCCGCCTAGCATCCTCCGCAGCTCTGACCTTTGCTAGCACGTCCTCTGTACTAAACACATGTGTTTCAAGGTTGCTCACGGTCACGCCGGCTTTTTTCCTCTTCCCACCGGTCTGAGCATCCCTGAAGTTCCTGCTCTCCTTCTCCAAGATCGTATTTGGGGCGTGAACCGCTTCAAAAGCAGAGGACAGCTCCTGCAATCGGTTTTTGACTGGGGTACGGATGATATCGCCATATTGAGTCAGGAACTCGTGGTTTTCGCGTGTGATTGAAGCCAGAGGGGTCTGGCAGAGCCTGGAACCTTGGCGAGGTGGAGTAGAGGGACAGGGACGTCGGGGATGACTCTAGAAGGCTGGAAGGGGTACAGACCGGTTGATCTCCATCCCGCCCGAATATTCGCCTCTGTCATGGCTTTCAATCTTGCTTGAACCATATTTGAGCACCAGTCTGCCTTTGCAACTCGTCCAGGATGGAGAGAGGTCCACCGGTCGGCCTGCCAAGCCATTGCGGCCTTCAGAGGGGCGAAAATCCCGACATCGAGGGGTTGGGTGATATGGGACGAATGGGCCGGTAAAACCATGAGTTCAATCTTGTTCTGGATGCAGCAGGCGATGAAGCGAGCCTTGACATGGCTGCCGTGGCCATCGAGGATGAGTAGACGGCGCTGATTGGGCGTGGAGGGGACGGTTGATGTGAGGAAAACCTTCTCGAGCCAATTGAAGGCAAGCGTGTCGTTCGTCCACCCTGTGTTGCTCGAAGCCCATCCCCACTGGTGAGGACTTGGTCAGGGACGCTCTCATGGCTTTAGAACCTAATCCCTTCATGACCAGCCCTTGAATCTATGCATATTGGGCCGAGTACAGGGATTTTCAAGATTGAAAGAGAAGATGTGTCAATAAAGGGGGTTTGTCAATAAAGGGGGTGAATGACGTTACATATCCACGCTTACACGTCGTGATAGCTTTCCGCATTCTATACAGTAACAAGTCACCCGGTAACCCAAGGAATAGTGCTCGCATACCTGGAATCGGTTGGTGAGCCAGTACTCGACCAAACTTTCGGCTCAGCATGCCCCCGAAGGAGTAAGTGCCGATCTGACGTTACCTATGATGGGCTGACCTTTCCCCAAGGGACTGGGAGAAGTGTAGGCATATATCCTCGTCCATCGGTCTAGTACTGATTGATCTCCGTGTAGATGATCAAAAGGTCACGGATGACAAAGAGGAGAAGATCATCGGTGAGGATCGCTTCAATCCACAGCCTATGCAATCTTGCTGACCGATTCTCCCAGCTCTCGATGAATCCGATATTCAGATCCTGAAGACCTATGTTAGTTGGGCGTTCCTTGATGAACCTTACCCAGCATCATCAGGCCGTTGCTACTTTTCATTTATTGACAGCGGCTATAGGGCCAAGGACCATACTCGCTCGCGCTGAAGAAGATCGAGAATGAGCTCAAAGACATTCAGAAGCGGGTCAACGAGAAGATGGGGGTCCGGGAGTCAGACACGGGACTGGCTAGTGCCAATTTGTGGGATACTCCGGCGGATAAGCAAAGGCAGGGGGAGCATCCGCTACAGGTTGCGCGATGTCAGACAATCATTAAAGCCGGTAGGATGTGCCGTCGTTTCAGGTAGATCAGTAAGCTGATCAATGGTAGAGAACCCGCCACCGGCAGATCAGCCTCTGAACCCGCAGGACGGAGCTGGAGCTGGAAACCCAGAGGGAGACAGATATGTTATCTCAATCAAGCAGGTGGCGAAGTTTGTGGTGGGATTAGGGGACCGGGTCTCGCCTACGGATGTGGAGGAGGGTATGCGTGTTGGGTGAGCTTTTATGCCGATGAGAGGAGCGTCGTCAAGCTCATCATATCGTCTTTGCAGAGTTGATCGGTGGGTCTCGCCTTGTACGGTTCAAGGAGGCATTTTGAGAAATATATAGGACAAACTACAAAATCATGATTCCCCTACCACCCAAGATCGACCCTTCCGTGACAATGATGCAGGTCAGTGAGGAGTCCTGCCCTGGAGTCCTGCTCATCGCTTCGTACAGGTGGAGGAGCGACCATCGGTGACTTATGCGGATGTCGGAGGCTGTAAAGAGCAGATTGAGAAGTTGAGAGAAGTTGTGGAGTTGCCCTTATTAGAAGTATGTGCGACGACTTCCCCTGATCATCTCATACCAATCAGTTCCTACGCAGCCCGAGCGATTCGCGAATCTTGGTATCGAGCCTCCGAAGGGTGTCCTGCTATACGGCCCTCCCGGAACCGGCAAAACCCTTTGTGCTCGAGCAGTCGCCAACCGGACGGACAGTACCTTCATCCGAGGTGAGGATGCTTTTAAAGCACTATTACTCCCGCTAAGATTACGCAGTCATAGGCTCCGAGCTCGTCCAGAAGTATATCGGCGAAGGCGCACGTATGGTTCGAGAGCTGTTCGAGATGGCCCGATCGAAGAAGGCTTGTATCATCTTCTTCGACGAAGTGGATGCGATTGGTGGAGCCCGATTCGACGATGGTGCGGGAGGAGACAACGAAGTTCAGAGGACGATGTTGGAATTGATCAATCAGCTGGACGGGTTCGATGCGCGAGGGAATATCAAAGTCATCATGGCGACAAACAGGTTGGCTTCGCTGCTCAGACGTGATCTGCAGCTGATGATCGATAGACCCGATACGCTCGACCCTGCTCTGCTACGACCGGGACGTTTGGATCGAAAGGTCGAGTTCAGCTTGCCAGATAACGAGGGTCGGACGCATATCCTGAAGATTCACGGGAAGAGGTGAGCTGCCGGCAATTCACTTCCCGATTACTAATCCCATTTTCGCTCGCAGTATGAGCGTAGAGCGAGACATCCGATACGACCTGATCGCTCGATTATGCCCGAATGCGACCGGCGCGGAGCTGAAGTCGGTGGCAACGGAGGTAAGCAGTATCCTTAGCGTTCAAGTCCGTCGCTGACATGACTAGGCCGGGATGTTTGCGATTCGAGCTCGACGGAAGGTAGCGACCGAGCGGGATTTTCTGGATGCAGTCGAGAAGGTCATCCGACAGGGGACTAAGTTTTCGAGCACAGCATTGTACGCGCAGTACAACTAGTGCTCGAGCATGCACATCATGGAAATGTAAAGCGAAGGTTCTCGCAGAAAGACTCCGCCTCGGGTCAAGCTGCACGCGCCACTGCAAACGTCAAACCTGATCAGAAGGTACTCGTCATGCTGCGAGGTGTGTAGTGTTTCTACAGGCCTTCACCATATGACTCGTCGAACCTTCTCCCTTTGTTCGTCCTCGAATCGGCAGCATATTCTAAAACCTCCGCGATCCAGTCAAGCAGTTGAGGATCTGGTATACCGATTATCATCTCTGCAATACATCCAGAAGCAGATGGCTAACATCCTATCCTGGTGACTATCCTCAACAGCAGGCCTCATGATTCTACGCCTCGTTGTCCGGACTATCCACCGTTTCAGCTGCTAGTTGGTGCAGTCATTGATTTGCCAGTCCAGTCTACACATCGCTCATTAGTCTATGCGGACCGCAAAATCAAGTCCAATTGTGACGCGGAAATCTCAAAGGGTACCGTCCTTGCAGGGTCATTCCGTTGCCAAGTTTTGAATAAATATGACGGAGTGGATTCGAGTAGCGTCGCTAAGAAACCTGTCTGTCAGCACGGCCCGTCCACCCTTCTAAAGAGCCCGACGCTACTGCATGGCGGAACTCGACCATATGAAGAGGAGGAGAGACATTGAATCCAGAAACTGCGGGAACGTAATATTTTGAGAGTGATCCGGGTGTCACGTGACAGCAAACCATCAAGTCAAAAGTTCGGATCTCTTTCTCTGGGCGAGGACTGATCAACTGCAACCCACGGGATACTCCTCGCATCCTCAACATGCCCATCGCTACGCCACGCAAAGCCAAGGCTCGAGCTCCTTCGCCTCCTGTCGAAGCGTCCCTTCCCCTTGGCAAGCAACTCGCTCATAACGGTGAGTCCACGAACATCCGCTTCTATAGAGAAGCTGCTAACAGAGTGGGCAGACAAGAAGGTACGAGACCGAGCTATAAATAGCCTCGTCGCCTTCCTTTCTCGAGGTGCTGATATCGATGGCGGCGAAGCTGAAGGGTCAAATGGATATGTTCGACTTTCAGGAGGGGAAATGGCTAAACTGTGGAAGGGCTTATTCTACTGTTCGTGCTTTCTGCGATACTGAGTTTCGTGAGCTTATCTCGGTCCAGGCTACTGGATGTCGGACAAATCTCTCATCCAACAGGCACTTGCTTCGGACCTATCCGAGCTTCTCTTCCTTATCGACCCCGGATCGTCATCTGGCGACCGACTCGATGCTGCATTAGCCTTTCTCGAGGGGTTCTGGAAGGCTATCGTACGCGAATGGACGGGAATTGATCGGTTACGGTAGGCTTGAGTATGCTCTACAGCGTATCGGACTAATCTATGAAGGATCGACAAGTTCTACCTACTCATGCGGAGATACGTCAATGCGACATTCCGGTTGCTGGCGAGAGAAGGATGGTCAAAACAGGCTGTTGAGCAGGTGAATCAGATGTTAGTAGCGAAGAGCGGGCCGATGACGTAGGTCGGAGGGGGTTGTCTCGTTGCGCAAGCTGATAACCCGAAGTTGGCAAGACCCGAGAGTCCCGTCATCTATAGCGACACATCTAGCAGATGTTTACCTCGAAGAGCTGAATCGAGTGCTATCCTTGCCCGAAGTTAACTCCCAAGTGAGCATTCCTGGTCCGGCCGAGCATTGCTGATGCCCGCACAGCCCGCTGCACCTCTCAATGCCCTGCTCCAACCTCAAATCACCCTGGTTGCCCGTACACCTACCCAAGCAGTCCACAACCGCCTCATGTCAACTCTCTTCACACCTCTCCTCGATGCTCTGGCTCGCGCCTCTCCCTCACTGGAAGACGATCGGCCTACAAAGCGACACAAAGATGAACCGATATACGCCCACCTTATCATGGGGTGCTGTCTCGGTGACTCCGGGTTAGAAGCGCGAGCAAAGCCTGATGAGCTTAGACGAGGGGTTCTGAAAGCGATGTTTGACGCTGCTGCGGATGAGAAGGCTGTTGAGAGTAATCGGAGGAAGATCTACAGACTCTGGCGGGAGGAGGCGGATGATGAGTAGCGTAGATCAGGGGTATGAGTGATGCATGGTTGTCGTATCACACAGCCTATGAGAGGGATACTCCGCCTGGTGACATCCGTTCTCTGCTCACTCGCGCGACGTAGGATTTGGAGACTTGGTCGAAGGCGGCCATGTATAGGCCGAGGCACTGGGAGAGGCAGGTCTAACGTGTCGATCAGCATGTGACTGACGGTGCGGTGAACGACGCACTTGTTCAGCGTTGGATAGTGATGTTGAAGGACGGGTTACGCATTTAGCGAAGCACTAGACGACACATGAGTAGATATTCCGGACTGGCCTCGAAGAACCAGGACTTACATTCTGGTTGATCTTGTTGATCAACTGTTGAGCGTTGGCAACAGCGAGCTGAAAGAACCCATCAACAACATCTCGCTCTGACGGACAATCGGAGTCTCACCTCCTGCTGGATCGACTGTTTCATCTGATCTTTGCGCTGTTGCATATCTACGATGACGATCAATCGGATGCTGGGATACGTGGGGAGAAGAGCGCACCGTTTGTTGATGACGATCCACCGCCACCTCCAAAGAGCGATGCCATACTAAATTGAGAATCCTAAGGTGTCTAGTGTGCGGTAGATGGTGGAAGATGAGGGTGAAAGGACAACATTCACACGAGCGCCTGATTTTTGGCTGGTGGCAAGGTCGCTACGAAAGCTAAATTTCTCGACAAAATTGTGGAGGCCAGTTGATATATGTTCAGGCTTTCTGCATGTGATCATCCTGCCTAGTTCAGTTCCTCAACAAAGGCCAGCTGTCCGCTTCACTCGACCGGAAAGATCTTGTTTCTCCATTCCTCCTTCGCTATGGCACCCAAGAAGTCCATCTTTCGACGTCCCGAGGCGCAACATTTCCAGCTCGTCCACCGGTCTCAGCGTGATCCACTCATTAACGATGCCGAAGCGAGTCAGCGGGTACTCAAGCCCGTCGGTCGGCCAAATGACCGCAAGGCAAAGGTGAGAATCTCACTGGTTGGGTTCCCAGGTCTCGCTGACGAGTGAAGACGGTTACCCTCGCCGACCTGGAAGCTTGCGTCGACCGCTCCTCCATCCGGGAGAACGAAGGCGAAGCAGCCATCTATGGGATCGCATACGACGACTCTTCTTACGACTACATGTCACACCTGAAACCTATCGGTACCGGTGCTGAAGAAGTCATCCTCATTCCCGGTCCGAAAGGTTCAGCCGTCGCTACGGGTATGAAAATCGATCGGAAAGGAAAAGCGAAGGCGACGGATTTGTTTGACCTTCCTGGAGGGGTATTTGCGAGTGAACAGGAGATGAGTTTGGATGAGGTGTATTCTAAGGCGGAAGGTGTGCCGACTCAGTTGCAGGGTTTGCAGCCTGACATGGATCCGCATTTGAGGCAGGTTCTGGAGGCGTTGGATGATGATGCGTTTGTTGATCAGGAGGGGGATGAGGGGTGGTTCGAAGAATTAGTGGCCGGTGGGGAAGGGGAAGGTGAGGAGTGGGAGTTTAGGGAGGATGGTGAGGATGGCGAGGGAGCTATTGAACAGGATGAAGAAAAGGAAGAGCGGGATGAGACTTGGGAAGATCGGTTCAAGGCTTTCAAAGCTGCTCAGGCGGATGGAGGCGAGGTCGCCTTTGCGGAGAGGTCGGTGATGGGGGATACAATTGGATCGCATGCGAGTAGTCTGAGCGATATGATGGTGGTTGGCGGGAAGAAGAGGAGAGGGAAGAGAGGACCGAGTGATGCCAGCGGGATGAGCATGAGTAGTTCGAGCATGTTCCGGAATCAGGGGTTGCGGACACTGGATGAGAGGTTCGATAAGGTGGGTCCTCGCTCAACCACTCGGCTGACGGCAGGTCGAACGGGACTATGAGCTTGACGATGACGATGACTTCGATGATTCCGTCTCACTCGCTGGAAGTACAATGTCAAACGTGTCTCGAGCATCGCTGTACTCCTCGGCGTCAATGGCACCGCCTGAGATCTCCCGAGATGATTTCGACGCGATCATGGATGACTTCCTGAACAATTATGAAGTGGTTGGCCGACGGTTACGACATAGCTTAGGAGGGACTAGTTTAAGCGGTGTGGAGAAGTTACGGGTCCTGAGAGCTGCGATCGACGATGGGGATGAGGGGTTAGGGAAGGAGGAGAACCGGAGAAGGATACTTGAGCTGGAAAGCGTTGGACGAGGGGTCAAGAGGGAGAAGGAGCGTGTGCGGGTCGATGATGAGGGGAAGAAGTGGGACGTCGAGTCGATCTTGAGTGGGTAGTTAAACGTTGGACTAAATCCAGCTGACGTGAGCAGCGATGAGCACCAACATGGAGAACCATCCTGCGGTCATCAGGGCCAGGACAGCTGCGCAGAAGATTCGACGAGCGCAAGCGGCTGTACCGGTTGCCACACTCGTCTCATCGCCTCAAGAGGAAGTGGATACCGACTCTGGCTCCGAGACGGAACGAGAAACACCGAAAGTCACCGTAAGCAGACCAACAGGCGAGACGGGGGAAGAACGCAGGGCTCGGAAAGCTGGTGTCAAAGCGGAGCGATCGGTACGTTTCGTTCTCATACAGTGAATGTCATTTGACCTCCCGCTAGGCCCGGCGAACTGAGAAGAAAACGCATAGAGCCACGTTCAGCGATGAGCGGAAACGACAGCTTGCTATTCATCGCAAGATGGTTGGGAATGGGCGAGCAGCGGATCTTAGTGCGCAAGGAAGGGGTATTGTATCGCTTAGCTAGCCGCTTTAGCGATCATGCAGCATCTATTGCAGAAGGCCAGGGATACATGCATCGCCGAGTTGATCGGGGTAACCGAAAGCCCTCATCGGAGTTAAGGCAATCATTAAGAAAGGCCACATGGTCTTTTGGTTAATCCCGGCTGGACCCTTTCTTCGCTCGTGTGTCCTTCGCGATCGTAGCTTGCCACCGTTACACCTCATCTCTAGGTGTACCAAAGCGTTTCACCGCTCACTCGCATTCGGAGGTTCACTTGCGTCGACCTACACTTCTTCGTACTCCTTCAGCAAAAGCTTAACAACCAGGAGAATCGGAACAAAATGGCTAGTCCTCTACCATAAATCTGACTCCATCCCCTCTTGGTCCGTCTTGCATAGCTGTCTTGACGGGAATGAGGGGGACGTGCGGCATCACAGTGGGCTTCCTACCGCCTAGGGAGGGTATTGGACAGTCAATGTGGTCCTCGGAGCGCATCAGGATGTAGCGTGAGAGACTGAAGAGGATGTGGAGGTACCTAAACACTACCGATAAACGGTACAGGTATCATATACTTCTTTCTTCTTTGTCCCGCAATTCCATCACGTTGCTGTCCATCTTATCGCTCGTAAGCTGACATTCACCTCTTTTATAGGCTCTCGCCGTCGACCTCCTCAATCCTACACCCGAAGTCCGAGCCCGTACTCACAAGCTCAAGAAGATCGTCCCCGAACCGAACTCGTTCTTCATGGACGTGAAATGTCCTGGATGCTTCCAGATCACGTGAGCTCAACCATTGGTCACATCGCGACGCCACATATTGGCATCGCAAGCGATGAGTCTCGTAAGCTGATACCCTGTTCATATCAGTACCGTTTTCTCCCACGCCACCACCGTCGTCCAGTGCGGCAACTGCGCGACCGTGCTATGCCAACCGTCGGGAGGTAAGGCCAAGTTGACCGAGGGTGAGTCAGCTTTCCGATACTCACTTCACTCAATTTCATTCGCCTGACATTGAATCGCTGACCTGGCCTACTCAGGGTGCTCGTTCCGTCGCAAGAACTAAGCTTCATCACAAGGGCCGGTCGACTCGCTTTGGTTTAGCACGCTGTTTATGTATCAATCATTCATCATCCAATGTTGCGCTTTACTACAGCTGTACTGATTCGGCTCCCTTTGCGGGGCTCGATTATGGTAGTGTCTGGCAGGCAGTGCGGATACTGAAGTCGATTCATCCGGAAATCATCCCAGTTATCTTAAGCTTACAACACCATACAATCACGGCCAGTAATCAATCATTGCCGCTAAACCGTTAGGAAGGAAATTGCGGGATTGGCACGTTTGATCGGGAGGAGCCGCACAGACCACATCTCGCCCCAAGAGCGGAAGTTGATGCTGGGTAACTTTGTACGATCGATGCTATGCATGTGCTTAGACTTGCCTTTTTCCTCTATATTCTTCATGAGTACTTCTCGGTCATGACTGATCGTATCAGTAGGGCACTAGCGCCACGATTTCGAGCACTCACTCATTGTTACAAGCGACGTCCATCCAGTGAAGGGATGACTAGATCGCGTTAGCTCCTTTCTTTTCACATTTCAACCATCTGCTCACCTCCGTCGCCCTTCCCCCGTCTCCGCATCATACTGCTCCCATGCATACCCGGTTCTCTGCCACTCCTACCCTTCTTCAGCTGCTATCAGGGTAAGTCGTTGAGCGCGACTGACCTTGAACACATTCTCCACCACATTCCTCCTCAACTCGGCATATACCCCCTTCGCCCTCTCCCGTTTTGGTCCCTCCTCGACCATATACTTCTCCTTTAGACTCTTCAGCGCAAGCCAATTCATTTGCACCCATATAGGTCCTCGCCAGTAGTTCTCATCTTTCCCGAACAGAGGATGTGATTTGGAGAGCGAGCGGATACCATAGGGAGACCAGAGATGTGACGGGGACGTGATGAGATCGAGCATTGGAGTGAGATGAGGGGAGGTAGGGGCTAGCAAACCGAGAAGGAAGGGGAAGAGGGAGATGTAGCCTCTGTGGCAAATATGAATAGACTCGTCTACGGTGGATCAGATATGATGCTGGTGTATATGACGACGAACTTGCCCTCCTCATTGACGCTGACATCGCAGTACATTTGCTCCTCCTCGCTCCAATGCAGGTCTACCGTCAACTCTACCCTGTCAGGTCTACTTACCATCCAGATTCGACAAGATCCCCTTCTCATGCCTCGCATACTCCGCTCGATCGTCTTCCAACTTCAGGAACTCGCCGATCTCGCCCATCGTCCGGGCAAAGAAGCCCATCCAGCTCATCAAGTCCAGGTGCAACTCCCCAGTATGCGGCGGTCGCGCTCGAGGATAGTCGTCCAAGCCGGAAGTCAATACATGATCCGCTGTTCTTCCTCTCCATCGGTATGCCTCGGTTCGTGAAGTCGGATTCCGGCCATAAGGTTTCAGCAGCCCACGCTGGGTTCGGCGGAACCAGAGGTAATGTCGACGCAGAGCGGGATAGATGGAAGTGAGGTATGAGTGGGCCAACGAAGGGTTGGTGAGATGCAGGGTAGGAAGGGTGGACGCGGGGGTCTCAGGTGAGAAGGAGGTGGGCGGAATATCGAAGCCAAGTTGCGAATTGAGGATAGAGGACTCGGAATGTGCTCGTAGGCGGCGGATGAAGGAGGTCACAGTCATCGTTAGAGTGGGCGGATTTGCGTAGGATGGATATTGCGTCCAGAAATCTCGCGGTACCTGATATGTCGGTTAGCGTTGTCACACTCCCTCTCTGGGAATCTCACCTTGCTCCGCGACTCCTCGCCGAGGATCTGCTCTCTTGCAACCCAACCGTCCTCGTCGATCAAAGCGATCCAGTCTTTAAGTATCTCAAGACTGATCGTATCAGCGGTGGACTATCGTATCAGCGGTGGACTACTCAAGGTACCGAACTCACCTTAGGTCGTTATCCCACTCCCCAATAAGTGCCAAATGAAACCCCTCATCCCAGTAAAATCCCCTCGGGAAAAAGCTCCGACTCGGTGTGGCCGTTAAAAGCTCTCTCTCCTCGGTCAAGCGAGGCTTCTCCACCCCGACTTCTCCCTCCTCGTCCTCATCTTCATCGTAATCGTGACGGAATGATCTGTCGTATATCGATGCTCCTTGGTAGTAACCGATGCCGCCGACGAGATTGGACGTCAGTGATTGAGCAAAATTGGAGTATGCAGGGGTATCGTAAGGGGCAGGAAGTGGGAAGGAGTTCTCAAATCGGTTGTCATACGATTCAGATGCGGCGACAAGTGATTGAGTAAGGGATTCGTCTAGGCAATTCAGCTTTGTCCACCTCAAAGGTTGCAGCACTTACAGCTCATCCCATCAACATCTTCCACTCCCTCCAGACGCTCGAAGAACACATCGAATCCCCACTTCCCTCCTGACTCCCTCGCATTTCTCCCGAAAGCTTTTTGGAAGGCAAAGACATTCGAGCCAGAAGCCACCTCATTCGGGAGACGGAAGAGCGCTAATGGATCAGGCGGCGATTCCGGGGTGTATTTCCCGTTATTCATGAGTGTCTGTGCGCTCGTATTGATGACACGTAGAACGAAATCTACGGATGATTAGCTTCGTTGGGAAGAGAAGCGGCCGGTAGAAACGACACGAACCCTTGAGGCGCCATACCTCTCCAGTTGGTATACCTAAGCCAAGAAAGGTTGTCTTTCCAGCAATGTGTCGAAAGTCTTCGGCATGTATCGCCATTTTCAGGGGTTCGGCTTGAGGGTCTAACGAGGAGATCAGGTCTTGAAGTAGGAGTATAGCATACTCACGGTCCACTATTCGTATTCGGAAGTTCCCTAGTTGAGGTGATGCTCCTCGTAGTGTGATGCTCCCTTCCAAGCCCTATCACGATCAGCGCGTAATTTAGACTCTGTAAGATAGCTGACCGTCTGATCCGGCTCATCCTCCAACTCCAGCTCACCCAATCCCTCCATCCCAAAATGATAAATCAAGCTCGTCCTAGCGGGTCGGCCTGATCCATCCATCAGTACAACCCATGTCCATCTCCATCCGAGCTGGCTCACCGGGATCAATCGCGTCCCCCTCGACTCTGACACTCCAATCACTCCCATCTTCACTCTTCAACCACGCAACAGTGAGCTTGACATTATTCTTCCCGTCCACAAGGTCTTGGGAGGCATAATATCGCCCGTCATGTTGGGTGTATGAGTATGAGGTTAGGGCATCGGATTGTTCGGCTGTATATCGGATCTCTGCGGGGGTCTCGTATAAGTCTTGGACAAGGCTGGTCTCATTCAAGGACCGCGAACCTTGATTACCGTTGTAATCGTTTAGCCCAAACCACATGAGCCCGGTCATGAGGGAATGAGGTGTTCGTGGTCGAATACCGTGATACAGCTGAGGTCGGTACGTGTTCCAGAAGAGCGAACGCTGAATGACGAGATGTTACCGTGAATTCCGAGCACATCAATGCCAGACATCGACTTACATTTGTCAAGAGTGCAGCGGAGTGAATGGCATCGCTCTGTGCAGCAGGAAAGACCGCGGTCAGGCTCGTGATGATACCCAACACAAGAAATGAGACCCGCATCCTGGCGGCGACTGGATAAACCTCAATGCTCTGTACGTCCGAAAGCCGTTTGAGTACGGGTTGTTCAAGAAGAATCTAGGCTCTCTTTGTTGCAGAAATACCAGAAGGCTACTGGAACAAGTTAGACCCAAGTGAAGGATGTGGGGCTCCAGCTAAGAGTTGCTACTGACCTATGCCATGCATAAGATGCAAGCTGCCATGAACGGTTCGAAAGACACTATCATTCCCCAGGATGACATACACAGCCTCCCGAGTCATCCTTTCTAGGGTCTGCCGCCGGCTCCCAATCACCACCCGGGATGAAACGTAACGCTACAGTCGTGCTTTTATTCGCTGAAACCCGTGAGATTGGCTTGACCCCATGATTTCAGAGGATGAGCTCACACTCAACCCATTGTATCCGATGTCCCTTCGCCCCGAGACCTGCTGCTTCATCTTCAGAGAAGCCATCGGTTGAGATGTTTTGGTGTATCGAGGACCGTTCGAGCTGGCTGACATTGGGGAGGATCTGGTTGTGAAGACGATTCGCACGGACTGCTTCGGCTGAAGGGACTCGTCAGCTTCAACCAATATATCATAGAAAGTCTGATTCACCTGCTGTCATACCGTAGTCCTGATCTCCCCATCAACTCGATGAGTAAGGGAACAGCGGATGATGGACGAACAAGGACATTCCGCACGACTTGTACATTCGCCGATATAATCGTACTCCCTCCAGCAGCACCTCCAGCCAGGACCACCTCGCCCTTCTCATTCTCAACGATATAAGGACAGCTCGAACTCAACGGTCTCTTCCCGCCCTTGACTGATTCTGTCAACATAGCTGTTTTCATTCCCGATAGACCCACCGAGATTCGCTTTTTGCGGTTCATAGCCCGTCCCGTTCGCCCGACCATCCACAGAGAAATCATCCATCGTATCGTTGAGAACGAAGCCGTAGCCTGGGACCATGATGCGGGAACCAAAACTCAGACCGACGGTAATTGTTATCGAGATGACTAGTCCTTCGGAATCGGCGACTGTGATATGGGATGTCCCGTGGTCGTTTGTGATCTTGACACTGCTGATGATGATCCTCGACGAGGGGAAGCAGAGACGACGATGGTACATACCCTTGAGGCATGTAGTATGCAGGCTCGAACGTCCGACAGTCGTCAATCATCGATGCTCGCTGTTTCGTACCCTCGGTTGAGATCATTTGGCTTTGCTTCTCGTCTAGACCGGTTACAAAAGATGGGTCGCCTAGCTGGGTACGCTGACCATATGCGAGCTGCTTCGATGACAGCATGGTACGGGACAGGGAAAGGTGGGGATAATAGCGGGTTCAGTGATGCGAGGAACATACAAGGGCGAGGTGGAATATTTCGAAGGCAAAGACGAAGAGCGACTTGATCAGCAGTTTTACCTTATCCATATGCAGACTCACCCGCAAAGTCTCGGTCAGTCGATGCAGATCCAGAACATCCCCACTATGTCTAGGCTCGAAATGACGCAAAGTCCCCATGGCAGATAGCCATACCGCTCCAGAAGCAGGAGCAGGTATCGACCATAGTTTATATCCTCGATAGTCCGCGCTCAGAGGGGTATCCCAACTCGACCTGTAATCTGCCTTCTCTCAGCGAGCGTTCATGACCGCAATAGCAGCCATCACATACCTCTCAGATCTTCCAGGGTCACTTTCCCTCCTTTCGCCTGGACGGAATCGACTATTGCTTCGGCAACCTCCCCGGTATAGAACGCGTCGGCTCCTCCTTCTGCGAGGAGCTCCAATGTTCTCGCTAAATCTTTTCGATAAAGCTTTTCGCCGACCGCTATGATCTCGCCATTATCGAAAAAGATATGGTAATTCGAGTCATGGTGCATGTAAGAATCGGCTAGTTTCGTTGATGATTGGGGGGTGGAAGCTCCAGTCACATACTTGAGAGTCAAACTTGGTAAGTGATCTTTTCTATCTGGAAGTAGAGGGGATATTAACTCACATGTTTCAGGTCTTCACACATTGGGAAACCATGCTTTGCAAGCTCGATGCTCCCCTTAAACAACTTCCTCCAAGGTAATCTCCCATGCCGCTTATGCAGCTCCTCCAAACCCCTCAGCTCCCCAGGTACAGCGACTGTAAGTCCGCCATGCACAGTGGAGGAATCCTGGAAGTCGGCCATGGTAACGTCACGCTGAAATGGCAAGGATCGTCGGCCAGTAACAGATCACAGACCCGTTAGAGAGGAAGACGTACAGGCGCCTGGGACCGGAACTGAAGACTCTCATGATCACCTGATGGTGTTCGAATGATAGCGAACCCCCCGCCCCCAAGATCGGAATGGTAAGGACATAATGTGTTATTCGCTAGGACGGTGGCTACGATCGCATCGGCTGCGTTACCCCCCGCTTTCAGGTTGGAGATGCCAACCTGTGATGCTAGCTTGTGCTCACAGACAACCGCTCCGGAGAGGATCGGAGTTATCATGTAAGAATACTGCTAGCTGGCAGACCGATGTCAGTTCGGCTTGATCAATAAAAGCGAGTGCCATGGATCGTCAAAAGTTTCAAATCTCCTCAGCAAGTTGTATCGGCTGGACCATGGCGGACATCTCCGGTTCAATCGAGATCTGCCCAGTTTGTGCATTTATCACTATCCCGAACCCGAACAAGCCGCCTCAACCCAGTGTCTCTCCCTCCCCACCGTGGTGAGGTTCTCGCAATTATCTTCCCTGACTACCACGACATCCTCGATCCGAACCCCTCCTACAGATATAAACTCCCTAAGCTTATCCTGGTTAACATGACGCGAGGTCCAGACACCATGCTCCTCCATCATCTGAGGCGCGAAATAACATCCCGGCTCGACGGTCAGGACCATGCCTTCCTGTAACGGTTGTCGAATGCGCAGATACGTATACAATATCGAGGGGGTACTCGAAGATCCTTGAGGCAGATCGAGGTGCTTCAACTTCAGGTATTGACGTGAGTCGTGGACGTCTAGGCCGAGTGAGTGACCGAGACCATGCGGAAAGAATGCGGCGGATACTCCGGATTGGAGGATTGTTTCGGGATCGCCATTGAAGATTCCGAGCGAGAGGAAGCCATCTATCAAGATTTTATGGGCGTGAAGGTGGATTTTGTCCCAGTGTATACCAGGTCGGACCATTGCTTCGCATTCCTAGATCAGTGTGAGCGATATCTCATCATGAGCGGCTTTACGCACCTTCTGCATTCTCATTACCAGCTCGTATATCTCTCCTGCCCGATCGGTGAACCGCCCACCATTCCCAATTGGGATCGTCCGAGTGATGTCCGAAGCGTAGTTCTCCCATTCGCAACCTGCGTCGATGAGCAGAACTTGCGGGTGGAACGCTTCGTCGTGAAAAGAAGTCGAGGCTGTGGCGTGATCATGGTCCGGGACTGAACCGCAGCAACCACTAACAAGGGGTTTCGGGGTGAATGAGGTGTCGCCGTTTGTTCGGGGAGTCGCAGTCGAGGGGAAGAGGCGGTCGTTACAGCTAAAGAGCGTTTAGTACCACCCAAAAGGAAATCGGGATGCACTCACACGTAGTGCAGCGTGCTTGCTCTAGTGCCAGATGCGCAGATAGGCAGATAAGCTTGACTCGCCCTACTCTTATCAGCTCTGAATCGTTAAACCGACAATGCACGTACCCCGACCTCTTGCAAGCGGCAACGAATAGCGCCTCAGCATCACCCTCACTCTCCATTTCCCACTCCGCGACCGCCTCCTTCCCAGACCGTTCCCATACCGTCCCTTTCCCTGAAACTCCTGAGCGTCGCTTCGAATACTTCCCCAGCTCCCGCATCAGTAGCTCGTGCGCTACTGACGATATCCGATTCGCCTCCCTGATCAACTCGATCTCGGCTTCATCCTTCGTCAGACGAGCGACATGTAGCGCAGTAAGCAGATACTCGGCGCTTTCGAACCCCTTCGCGTGCGCCAAAGAGGGGAGTGCGGGATAATCGGTCGTGCCAGGTAGTGTATGTATCGTGACCGTTCCAATACCTTTCAGAACAGTCTCGAGCTCAGAAGTATACTTGATCTCATCGGTGTCGAAGCGACTCTTGGCCTCTTCGAGTGAGGGTGGAGGGACGGACCAAAGCGTCTCGAGCGGGTCGACAGAGGGGATGAAGAGTTGATGTTTGATTGAAGGAGATGATTCGGTGAAGGTGATGAGTAAGCTACAAGCAGGGGTGGGACATCCGGTGAGATAGGTGAAGTTGGCTTCTTGGTCTGGCTCAGGTTAGGTGAAAGGTCATCTCGCAGGTGAGAGGGACCCACGGTAAGCGAGTTCTCTGTCGGTATCATGTCGACAAGTGACTGGAGGTGCTCGGAGGAATATAGCATAGTTCTGAGGCGTATCAGATCATTCTGACGATCGACAATAGACACTGACCATTTCGCAGGCCGATGCTGGGATGAGCTTTCTCAGTTCCGCTACGACCTTCTGAGCATGAGCTCGAGCGGGATATTTGGCTTCAGCCATGGTTCAAAGCTTCCTTGGGGGGACGATGACTGGATGATACAGCAGTGCGGGGATGATAGCTGCGGGTGAGGCGGAGAGTCCAACAATGCAGCACGATATTTGCAGTCAGGCAACAATGGGACAACCGGTCATGCCCGAGGTGGAATCAAACCGGCCGTTGGATTGCACGGTAGTTGAGCGGGGTGCATCTCATATTCGATCCACATTTACCTTCTCCCGTCCCCTATCCCGTCCGCTCACCTCCAATGTCCGCACTGGCCTAGCCTTCCTCACCGGAACCTCTACCCTTCCAACTCCCGAATCCGACAATAACTTCTCCAAGGTTTGCACGGTCTCCGTCTCTGGATCCACATCTTCTATAAACTCGTCATCCGAGCCGACAGCCATATCCCTCATAGGTGCGGCGGCAGGTTTCGGCGGAGTTTTGGGTACTGTCGGGGATGTGTAGATTGTCGCTGCTACTCCGCACACGACTAGGAGAACGATGATAGCTGTGATATCGGCATCAGCGCTATATGCCTGGAGATACCATAGTACGCACAGATGGCTCGACGTGTTGAGTCCCACTTGGCAGTTTCTATCTCCGTTCGAAGATCGCCAAGGGAGATTGTGAACTTGTTATTGATTTCCTGGGAAGAGCTGTCAATACATGTCCTGCGTACAATATATTGCGTCAAGACACCAGAGACGTCAGTCAAGAGCAGGCTCGACTATCTCCCGGTCTATGGCACTCAAAACACACCTCAATGGTGATGTCAAACCCTTTCAGCTCCGTCCTCGTCTCGCTCTTACGGTTATTCATGTCCATCTCGATGCTGTTATCCGTCAACGACAAGTTATCAGAGAAATAAGCGGACTCACTCATGCTTGAGCGTCTGCACATCCTCTTTAAGCTTCTGCTCAAGCCCCTCGACCTCTCTCCGTATTGCTCCTGTCATCGCTCGTAATGCTATTCCGTCGATTCGTGCTCGCACACTCAGCTCGGTTCGGAGTTCGGATAGAGCAGCTCGGAAGAGGTATGCAGCCTGCGATCAGTCAGCACTTCGAACCCACATCAATGAGGGAGCCCACTGACATTCTCCATATCCTCCTTGCCGACCATATCGTCCCTTGTCTTCTCCCCTCTCCTTACGATCAACAGCTTCACCGCCTCCATCAATATCCGCGAGGTAGTAGGGCCAAGATCTGCCTTTTCCAAATAGCTGACGAAAGCATGTGTGTCGAAAGGATGTTGCATATACGGTGGGGGAGCTAGTGGTACCTTCTCAGGCGGCAAGGGCAAGGTGGTAACGACGGATTTAGATGAGGAGGATGCTTCGGATGATGACGAAGAGGGATTGGCGTGTTCTGCGAAAGGATGTTGAGATGATGGTGACGCGGAGACATTCTGGCTCTCAATTTGGAGGTCTACAGGTCCAGGGTGGTCGGAGGAAGAGTTTGGTCCCGGAGCTTGGACGGTGATGGGTCGACAAAGGCGGGGTGGAAGCAAAGATATTGGGATTCGAAGAGGTCGGGAGCGAAAGCTTCGTCGAAGGGTGAGATACTCAAGAGGCCGTATCAAATACGACATGGGATTGAACAACCCTCAGCAGGTGTGGGCTGTATTGACACGTCCTGAGGAAAGAGTTGGTCGACCGCAAAACTCAGCTGTTGGCCACCCGAACGCGTGAGGGTTTACGTAATCAGGATGATCGAGGAATCTTCGATCGCTCACGAACTTTTCCTTTGGGCAGATCTCGGGGACACGACAATAATCAGTGTGCTCAAACAGCACATGGCGTTTCGCCTACCAACTCGTTTACTTGATTGTGGGTTGATCCTGCCAATCCTCGCCAGATCGCCTCAACCTCGAACGACTCGCATTTTAGCTCCACCATCCATCGTCATGTCTCGTCGAAAAGTACAGGCGGTGGCTCCTGTCGTTCCTTCCCCTCCAGCCATGTCGACTACCGCACCACCAACATCTACCTCTCCAGGCGAATCATCCGGGACGACCCTTGTTCAGGCACTCGAACATATGCCGATCCTACCGAAAGTTGAGATGAACACTGACGACGATTTGACGCCTCCGCCTGCCGAAGCTATGCACGTCGTACCGAGTCATGTTGGGGAAAATGGCCTGAGTCCGAAGAAGCGGAAACGAGCATCTGCGAAGACGACGACATACGCTGAAACACCTGAGCCGGAAGAGGGGAAAGAAGTGATTGAGGAGAAACCAAAGAGGGGACGGAAGAAGATTGTGAAGAAGGGCGCAGCGGTTGACAATGATGATGCTGAGCATGAGGAGCATCAGGAGGCTGAGGAAGTGGAAGAGATAGAGGAGAAGCCGAAGAAGAAGAAGGCGACACCGAAGAAAAAGGTGAAAGTTGAGGGAGATGAGGGGGAGAAGAAACCAACAAAGAACGCGACACCGAAGAAATCAAGGTTGGCGAAGGATGAGCCGGAGTACGATTCGGAGGGAAACGAGATTGTTAAGAAGAAGAGGAAGCCGAAGGTTTATGAGAAGATTGAATACGATATCCCGCCTGTCGAGAGGAAGGAGACGACCTTCCGAGGTGAGCAAAAAAGTTTATTATGGGATTATACTGATTGGTCGTAGGACGACTGGGATATGCATGTCTCAATACGGTTCTACGAGGTACCAAGCCGGATAGTATATTTTGCTCAAGGACATGCCGGATAGCGAGTATCGAGGAAGAAGGGATGGAGCTGCCAAAGGGTCTGGCGTTGATGAACGCGAAGGACCTGATCACCATGATCGAAGTATGTTTTCTATCCCCGCCTGTCATTCCACCGAGCTTATGTTTGTAGTGGAACGAGCAGAACCAGTGAGACCTTCCACTTCTTTGTGGGTTCCCTGCTCATAAAAGTAGGATCCGCTTCTTGCGATTGTCTTCCGAGATGTTCCCATTTGCCTCGCACGCGAAGTACGGATATAACCTTGATTTTGCCGACAAGGAGCTCAAGGAAGCCGGGGCTCTTGCCAGGAAGTATGGGCATCGGTTAACGCTTCACCCCGGGCAAGTAAGCCGCTTCCATTCGTGGCACGCTGAACATTCTGTCAGTTCACTCAGCTGGGTTCGCCGAAGCCTGCGGTCGTCCAGGCATCAGTGCGGGAGCTGGACTACCAGTGCGAGGTACTGGACCGGATGGGTCTTGATCAGGATAGTGTTATGATGTCCGTTCCTCCCCATCTAGGATGTTCAGATCTGATTGTTGCCGAAGTATCCATATGGGCGGTATCTACGGAGACAAGCCTACTACTTTAGCACGGTTTAAGGAGAATTACACCACGAAATTGAAAGATAATGTCAAGAAGAGGCTGGTTCTCGAGAATGACGAAGTGAGCCCTTCATCTCATGCTGATCTACGTTAACACTCGATAAGATCTGCTATAATGTCGATGATATCTTCCCTGTCTGTGATGAGCTGAACGTCCCAATGTGAGTGATGAGCCCGTTGTTTTGGTACTTTGCTGACACTACTTCTAGAATTTTTGACTACGTAAGCTCCACAAGGGCTCAGGAAGAACTTCTTCTAAGTCCCGTAGCATCACGATTGGATCTTCCCCTCTTCCGAACCTCCTTCCGTCCTAATCCCCAAAATCAACGAAATTTGGAAACGTAAAGGTATACGAGTGAAACAGCATCTGTCGGAGCCGAGACCTGGAGCCGAGACCGTGATGGAGAAGCGAGCACATGCAGATCGGTGTCGATCCTTACCGAAGGACCTGCCGGATGATGTTGATCTCATGATTGAGGTGAGCGAAATGATATGTCACCTCGAAGTCTCTCTGCCGACGCTGTCCTCAGGCCAAAGACAAGGAGCAGGCAGTGTTTGAGCTATACCGAATATAGTTCGTCATGTTGAACCAATGAAGTAAAGAGCTGATCGTCCTTCAGCGGATTGCACGATGTAATACATGACAATCTACGGCCACCAGATGCGGCTCCGGGGCTACGTACAAAGGGTAGGAAGAGCGCTCTCAAGAAGTATATCTCCTCTTCTCCTTGGCTTATGGTCTCCTCACTGACTCCTCGAGCAGGAAAGTCAAAGAGACAGGAGATGTCGATTCCGATGGCAACTCAGTCGAATTGTCCGATGTAGAGAAGGAAGGCGATGGCGAAGTGGGCGACGAGTCTTTGACGGAGCTACGGACTACACCGAACCAGAGGCACAGAAACGTGAAGATTGAAGGTGATGTGGCAATCGAGGGCGGTCTTGAACCCAAAGTGAAGACACCGACAAAGCGGCCACCAAAGAAAGGTGCTGTGGCCGTTGAGGAGGGGAGTGAGACCACAGCAACAGAGACGGATGGCATTGCGGATGGTCGAGCAGCGGAAATCACGGCGAACGGAACGACGGCGAAGCCGAAAGCCTCGAGGAAGAGGACTCCTAAGAAGGCTGCTATGGCGGTGGCCGAGGATATCAAAACAGATGGGACGGAAGAGACTGGCCTGAAGGACGGGAAAATAGAGGAGACTGAGGCGATAGCTCCAGATGCCAAGGGGAAAGCGCCGAGGAAGAGACCTGCGAAAAAGATCGCCGAAGAGGTGAACGACGAGATCGAGGCGAGGATGCCAGTCCAGGCCGAGCAGGCTGGTGATGGTGGAGAACAGCAATCACCGCAAGTCTCGAGGGAGAATGTTGCGCTGGAGGTCGTCAGCGAGGTTCTCAAGTTGATTGGATCAGGGATAACGATTGGTGAGGAAGCGGTAGAAACCTTAGAGAGGGCGAAAGTCAAACCACCAATCAGGAGGAAGGGACGGCCTAGTAAAGCGAAGCAACTAGCATAGAAAGGAGATCGGCAGACATCGGATCCGTAGCAGAGCATGTGGCTCTCCACGGATGTAGCGATAGTACTTGGATTCGATCTCGTTCTTTTGTCCAACTGTTCTTCAACCGCGATGTTAAGCTGAGAAGGCGGTGTTTTCCTGCTGACTTAAAAAAACGTACCGGCGGTCGGATATGATCCCGGTACAGTCTTTCGAGTGCGCATCATATGTAAACTGTTGAGAAGATGCTACCCCATTTGGATACCCCTGAGAACGACTGAGATGTGCGGCAATGCATCAATGCTGTCACCGTGTTCCCTTGCGAGGCGTATTCCGGGACCTCCCGCTCGTCCCTCCCGTCTTTTGTCGTCCGTGCGATGGCACCTCCATGAACTTCTCCTTCAGAACCGCTCCACTCGCCGCAGGTCCCCGCCTCTCTTGTATTCTCTCCGTCAACATCCTTGAGGTACCTGCTCTCAGACCCCGCGCCCTTTCGTTTGAAATCTGCGCCTTCGCACGCCTTTCCGCTTCCAACCTGGCCTTCTCGTATCGATCCACGGCGAGGTCATACACAGCTCTGAAAGATTCGCGCAGGGTCGGCTTGGGAGATTCGCAGCCTGGTGGAGCGATGACCTCGGGAGTAGGGATGTTGAGCCATCGTTTGGCCGATGGTTGACGGAGGAGCGTGGCTTGAACAAGGGTGCAGGCGTTCGCAAAGGTCCAATACATGAGAACAGCCTAAGGAGATTAATTGCCTCCCAAGGGATACGAAATCTGAACTTACCGCCGGGAATCGCCCGATAATGGGAATGGAGATTAGGCTTACGACACCAATGATGTTAGGCATATGCTTGGTCCACGGCTGAGACATTGTGGCGGCAGTACCATCTGCTCCGGTCTGTGATCTTTCAGCAAAAGCTCGGCAAAGGGCAATTACGTACCCTCATCACGATATTTGTCAAAAACATACTGGTGATCGGCAAGATATAGTAAGGATCGGCCAAGGTCAGATCCGTGACCCAGCCAAAACCGCCCTCCTTCAACTGCGGCAATGGCGCACCCGTCATCCTTCTCAAACCGTAGAACATGCTCAGAAAGACAGGAGCTTGCGCCAAGGGGACCCACATCGCCCTCGCGGGGTGCACGTCATGTTGTTTGAAAAGGTTGATCAGGGTCTGCTGTACGACCGCCATGGTCTGCATATCTCTCGAGCTCTTCGCTTCCCCGAGCCGTTCCATTAGCTTGGACATCTGCGGTTGGACGGCCTGCAATCGGACGTTGTGCTTTTGGGCAGATATGACGATTCGTGCGAGGGAAAGTCGAATGAGAATGGTTACCAGGGCGATGGTTCCCCACCTTTAAGAAGCCGTCAGCGTTTTTACCGGCGAAAACGGGAAGACCAACCATGGAAGCCCAGTTGCGTTATGAAGTCCAACGAGTATGTCTACAGCATATCCTGGGAGAGAGAACCATCGATGATCCAGGCCGATGAGACTGAGATCAGGAACGGTGACAGAGGCGTGAATGGCTTCTCTAGAGTTGAGGATCTCTTGAATGGAACGACCGGAGAGGTGGATGAGGTCACCGAGGGACGCATGCGGATCGAGGGGAGGCAGAGAGGAGGAATCGGGAGTCACAGTGTCGAGAGACGGCGTAGCGGTATTGAGGGATGGGATTGTTGGGTCGTTGACGAGAGTGGATGAGGGTTCTAGAAGGGAAGGCGGAGAAGATAACGGTTGAATCTCGGGCTGGCTGGAGCTGATAGTTGGGTTGTGAGGGAATTCGGATGAGGCAGGTACGGCAGCTTGATCGGAGGGCATGGTGGGGGACGGTGGTGATCTCCATGGTATCCAAGAAAGATGCCGAGCGGATTCTCTTAACGGCAATCGCCTCGAGGCGTGTGCGACGAGCGTTGGTCTCTTGCCCAGAGCGACAGCTGATGGCTATAACGCCGTCAGCAGATCGTCAGTACGGGGAGTTGTTTACTCACCCGGCTGAGCCCGGTGGATAAGCTCCTAATTGGTGCCCATACTGATGGCCCTGAGGAAGAGCTGGATGCAGCTTAGCGAGTGATTACGATGGTATGGCGAAATCGCTCACGGAATGCCCAGAAGGAAAGCACCCCTCAGCACAGTATGACCCAGCATCGCGATGTGACTCTGAACCTTTCGAAGGATTCCCTGCCGAGAAATTGACCATAATTCAACTAATTATGCTCATCCCATCTCGAAATTCGGAAGTCCGGCGGAAGCAGAACAGAAGCTACGAGCTTTCTTTATTTGTGTCCCCATCCTTTTCTATTGGCCGGCTGGGGGTGATCATCGATCTGGCTTTTCATTGGGTCTTCTATAATCTTCATTGAAATCAAATCATAATGACCAGTGTTCTTTCCACCGGACTACGTTCAGGTAGGTACTCTTAGGTCGGATGGTCCGCATCTTAATTAATTTAAGTGGCTAGGCGCATTTGCAAAGGCTTCTACGTCAGCTCTTCGACCAGGTCTCGCCATCGGTAGGTTCTAGCTCTTTTTGGCGGAGAAGTTGCTCATTGATGACGGTCTATCAGCTCGCCCCATATCTTCCACCGCGATCGCCCTTCGTCCTGGCACTCCGAATGCATCGATCAACAGCGCTGATGGCTCGGGTTCCCCTTCCACCTCATCACCGATGACTGCCCTCGCAATGAGAGGAAGCAATCAGCTAAGCCTGGAGACACCAAAGAACGGTGCTGGTGAGCTTTGCTGGGCTGGATGACCAGTGATCGAGCTGACAGGGCTCTGCTTTTCAGAGTACGTCCTCTCGACTATGGATAAGGTCGTCAACTGGGCGAGACAAGGTTCGATGTGGCCGATGACGTTCGGTTTGGCTTGCTGTGCCGTTGAGATGATGTGAGCGCAGTCCCTGCTTGTCTCGATCTGGCTGATGATATTTATAGGCATATGGCTGCAGCTCGATACGATCAAGATCGACTTGGTGTGGTTTTCCGAGCGAGTCCCCGACAGAGCGATATCATGATCGTCGCCGGAACTTTGACGAACAAGATGGCGCCGGCACTGCGGAAAGGTTGGTCCTGCAATGCTTGAATTCGAGTCTCGCTGATCTATGCAGTCTACGATCAGATGCCAGAGCCTCGATGGGTCATCTCGATGGGCTCATGCGCAAACGGGTATGTCTCTCCCAGATCTCGAGTTACTAGCTACTCATCATTCTACAGAGGTGGCTACTACCACTACTCATACTCCGTTGTTCGAGGATGTGACAGAATCGTCCCGGTGGACATATACGTTCCAGGATGGTCAGTAGCACCGTAATATTAGCCGTTTCATGGCGCTGATAATTGCCTTAGTCCACCGACTGCCGAAGCGCTCTTGTACGGGATGCTGCAGCTTCAGCGGAAGATGAGGCGGAACCGTCAGGGTGTCCAGTGGTACCGGAAGTAGAGCGTCGGTTCGGGGAGGCAGAGAAGATCGTCCAGTCCCTTTACTTGCGATATTCGATACTGCAGTTGTCTTGAGTAGTTTGATGATGATGCATATTGGGTATATGCATTGCACCTCCACGCCAATCATCACTGGGAAACCCCGGCAAGACTGGTAGAACGCAAGCCTATCGGGATCTACCGGCTGGAACATCCGGCGGAGTTGACTTTCCGCGTGGCCGAAATCTTGAACATGCCATTGCTCGTTCTCATTTCAACTTTCTGGTTTTGCCTGGGTTTCGGTTTTCTCCAATATCATATACCCACTGCAGAAACCGCTTCCCCATAGGCGCCGCATCTCTATTTCGATTCGCCATTATGGTACTCACGCAGTCCCCTCACCTGACCAACATTCCGCAAGCTGTCCGGATAGCAGGTAGTGTCGACTCGTCAATTGACCCGAAACTCAAAGAGCAGGCTCTCGAGTACCTCATCAAAGTCAAAGGTCGATGTGAAGAAACCTGGCAGGTTAGCTTCCCTTTCCAACCATCATTGACTAATACGTCCCATCAGCGTCCTGGCGGTGGCAAGCATGAGCTGACGTGACGGTTACAGGACTGCCTATCACTATACCTACAGGGAGCGGGAGCTGCTGGGCCTTCTTCGCAAGGCAATGATGGGAAGGAGAAGCTTGATACCGAGTTGAGGATGTTTTGCCAGCAGGTAGTGGACACAGCGCTCATACATAAGTGAGTTGAGGCAATAGTTATGACTATTCCGGGTGCACTCCCGGCGGTAATCATGGTTGGTAACTAATTTACAGGTCGACTGTCATTAATGGCGATGACAAGCAGGCTGTGTACCGAGCTTTGGTCGATTTTCTGCAGACGGAGTGGGTAGAGGGACCATGTGAAGGAGGACTGACCTGTAAGCAATCACATAAACTCCCTTGAGCCTTCTGACGTCCTTTAGACCTGCGTAATAAGCTCGCATTCACAGTCGCTCACCTCTTCCTCATCACTTATCCTGACGTCATTCCCACCTTCCTTTATTCCTTCTTCGCCCTTCTTCGACCACCAGATCCTTCATCGTCAAAACCACCAAACTTCCATCCTTCCTTATTTGCTATCCGACTACTGAGCGAGATAGCGCAGGAGATACACGATACTACGCTTAGAAGTTCACGGCCATGGTCGAATAATCGTCAAATGCGGGATGGAACGATTCGAGATGTCATCCGATCGAGCGGAGACGAGCGATTAGCGGTTGAGGGTCTGCTAGGGTTGTCGGAGAAGGGGCTGGACCTAATCGAGGGAGCTACGGCTGGTCAGAAGCAAAAGTGGTTAGATTTGGTCGAATTGGCGCTGAAGACCTTAGCAACGTGGACTCGTCAGTCATTCCGGCTTGAAATTTCGTTCATACTGACACCAAACAGCCTGGGTGGACCTTACAGTCTCCCTCACTCCGAAGACCTTGACTTACTATCACCGCCTCTTAAGACAACCGATCTTCTCTCTTCGCATACCAACCGCAGCCGTCATCCGGACATTTGTCACCAAAGGTGTTCAAAATCCAGCAGAACGGCTTCAGGTACTCAGAGTGCTCGACATCGTTTCCCTTATCGATCCCTTAGAAACAGACACCAGGAGAAGAAACGACGATGGGGATATAGTGACATTCAGAGCGGCGATCGGAGGCGTCCTAGCGGTGTATGGGGCGGAGCTGGTCCTGTTCATCGAAAACGTGAGATTACTTATACGTCATTCTCACAGCCTATGCTGATAAGGTAAGACTGAGTTCCACGAATCGCTAAGGAGCGAAGCAGAGAGCATGATGAACGCTTCCTTGCCCTTACTCCTGCGCTTCCTGGGCGACCTGCAGCCAGAAGTGTCGCTGTCCATATCCAACTTTTTGTCAGATCTGCTGAGAATGGTGAGTACTATAGTGCAAGTTTGCGATAGGAGCTAACGATTGGCAGTACAAAAAGCTATACGCTGTGAAAACTGCAATCCCGACAAATATTAGCAAGAAGAACATGCCACCTCCGCCCTTACCCCCTCTTCCCCTTCCGGCAGACCGACGGCAAGTCCTGTCATTGCTTCTCGATACCTCTGTCCGTCAACTCGCCTGGCGCGAGGACGCAGAGTGGGAGGCGCCGAGCGGAGAGGAGCCAGACCCGGATGATGAGGTGGCTACCTTCCGAACTATGCGAACTGTTAGTGTTCGAAAAGGTCGGTACTGACATGCAGATGTGCCGAGCGTACATTGAGTCGATTGCGGCCATCGATAAGAACCTTCACACGGAGGTGGTTGCAGACATTGTCGTATCAGCTCTGGAAAAGCTTCAATCTAGTGGTCCGTCTGCAGTCCCCTGGCAGCAAGCAGAGTTGGCCATGCACCTGGTCTATACATTTGGAGAGCTCAATAAAAGTGAGTCCTCGGAGGAATTAGCTGACGTCAGACAATACTCGAGCTGCCTTTTATGAGCTACCTGCCGAGATCGCGACGAAAGCGGGTCGAGATCGACTGCATCGGATCAGTATCAACAAGCTTCATGCCGAGTCCGAGATCGTCAGTGGACGCTCAACGCCAACCGATGGTTTGAGTGAGGATGGTCTTGCCGAACCTATTCCCGGCGTGTACTACGGCGGATCGAAGGACAAAGTAGACTACGAGCAGTATCCTCTCACCCCGTTGGGACAGCTCCTTACCCTCTGCATGACCTCCGGAATCGTCTCGTACCCTCACCCGAGCGTCACTTTGCAGTATTTCGAAACTGCGGTACGCTATGTCGAATTTTTGCAAACGAGAGCTGGCTCAATGCAGCCTATCTTCGAAGCGATGCTGGATCAACGGTGAGTCCAACAATAAAGGTAGCTGATAATCAGTGGCATCCATCACCCCGACGAAGGCGTGCGCCGAAGATGCTTTTACCTTTTTAGCCGCTTCATTAAGCAGGGCAAACCGGAGCTAGAGTTGAGAGTGGTCCCGCAAATCCTCGATAGCATGAAGGTGAGGACGAGCTTCGATAAGTGCTGATTAGCAGGACACCTTGGTCATCGATGCGAAACTACCGGAGGCAGAAGCTCCTGAAGATGATCTGCTTTTCAAGGCGACAACTGGAAAGACCTACTTCCAGGACCAGCTCCACTTGTTCGAAGCTGCGGGGAACCTCGCTTACCTCACCAAGAGCGATGCCGCTCAGCAGATACCACTGCTTGAGGCTATCGCTGGTCCGCTCATGTCCGGTGTCGAATCCGGTCTTCATCGGTATCGAGAGGCACCCGGGGACCTGATTGCGGTGCTTCAGGTTCACCACAACCTGATGGCTCTCGGCAACTTCGCCAAGGGGTTCCCTCAAATTAGCGATGCTCAGCTGGAGACACTGCCATATCAGCCCCCCTTCAAGCAGATGACAGAAGCACTTCTTCAAGCCCTTGACGGGATGAAGACGCAACGTGTCGTCCGCGACTCTGTGAGCGAAGTCATCTGTGCAGCGATCTGGGCTCATCGTCCCTAGGCCCGCTTTGCGTTTTCGCAGTTCGTCAACGCCATCGGAACGACAGTAGCGGAACTTGTGCCTCAATTCGTCTCGCATGTTGTTACCGAATTTGAGCCCTCCGAGCTGGTCGACTTTATGACCTTCCTCAACCTCCTCATGCACAGATTGAAGGTGAGCTGGAGTATCTGATACACGCTAACTGCAAGTCCAACACATTCGAAACCATGGACATGCTCCTTCTACCCTTACTGTCTCGAATCTTCGCTGTTCTGCAAGCTCCCATCACCGGTACAGATGAGGCGAACACCCACCGCCGACTCAAGAGCGCCTATCTCGCATTCTTTACCGCTCTTATGAACGCCAACCTCGACGGCGTGTTCATAACTAGCCGTAACAAGCCTGAATTCGAGAATGTCCTTTCGGCTCTTCTCAACATCGCGAATGATTGTTCTGAGTCTGAGTCCCAACGCTTCGCCTTTGGCTTTCTGGCGAAGAGTGTCATCGCATGGGGCACATCGCCTGAAGCCGCAGCAAAGCCCAGCGTCTTCGTGGACAGCGCTAATTCGGAGAGAAGTAAAGCGGTTGCGAACGGGACGGCTCTACCCACAAATCAGCATGCTGTACCCAAGACAGACCGGGCGTCACAGGCGATGCCGGGTTACGAGAACTTCATCTACCAACGACTCATGCCCGCTTGCTTCGAGGTTCCGGCGAACCAAAAGTTCAACATGCGGAGCGGCCAATCGGTGAGCGAAGGGCATCGCGGGAAGTGCTGATTTATTAGGTTCTTTACGAGATTGCCATGCTCCTTCGCAACACACTGCAAGCTCGTGGTCAAGAAGCCATCGACTTCCTTTTGAACGATCTCCTACCGAAACTCCAATGCCCGCCAGACTTCGCCACTCAGCTCGTTGAAAGTCTGCGTACTCAGCAGGCCAAAGACTTCCGCAAGACCTTCGTCGATTTCGTCAAAGCGCTCAAATCATAACGACATCATTTGCAGAACGCCGCAATGTCCAGATTTGACAATCATTTGTATCATACCATCATTTATCCTGTCCATCATGATAACGACTGCATCGACTTCATTCTCCTGCATATATTCCTCTCATTTCCACACCATCATGCCGAATCACCATGCATTTATTGTCTGTAGATCAGTCGACCGCCCGAAAATTGACGAGGTTTTGGACCTACATCTACCCGCCGATAGGACCGGCCCCTTGGGACTCCTCGTGCTTGGGATTCTCCCCAATCTTTTTAGTCTCCCTCATCTCACCAGCATCAGAACCCTCCATCCCCTTCGCAGCTCCCTTCTCACCCCCTGCACTACCGGTCTTCCCCTTCCCCGCAGCTACCTCAGGATCAGTACTACCCGTCTGTTCACCTGCTGCTTTCCCCTGACCTCTTGGTTGTGGATCGGGTGTGGACGAAGCGGTCGGAGTGTGATTATCGGCTTTCTCGTCTTGGGGGTCACCGTAACCTGCTGAGGCGAGGTAAGTCGGAGTTGTGCGGAAGTATCGGGCGGTAGAGGTGGGTCGGAGGTGGACTCTGTGCAGCATGCGTAGTGATGGCATGATGGTAGAGGGACGGTATTTGCGATGGTGTGGGTGGTTGCGGTGGCGAGATATTTCAGGATTTGGAGAAGGGACGTGTTGATGCGGATGAAAGGGAGGACGTCATATCGGAACCGTAGGATCCTCGAGCATGGAGCCCCGCTGTCACCGCTTAACCCGGGTTCCGTCAACAAGGGAAAGAAGAAGCTCACTCATCTACTGCCAATCAGGACAGGGCTGAGAGATAGCGTACACCATGCGCTTATCAACGGCTCGAGCTGTCACGAGACAACTGCACATTGGGGAAATGGCGTCTAGGGGGAAAGCAATCGCTCGTCCGATCGCTTCGATAGCTGGCTGTGCCGAGGTCCACGATGCGAGCGCGATCCCAAAGCGATCGCGATGTAGTCAGCCCATTCAACGCCGATGCCTGGCGACAGCTACCCAACTGTCAACTGGGAGCAGTCCAGCTGCGTCTGCACCCGCTAGTACCGATCTACTCGAGCTATACCGTGGATTGGTCGTTCAAGGTCGACTAAAATGGGATGACGAGCAAGTCCGGTGTGTTATCAAGGTATATCACATTTTCGACATCCTCTCGTTAGCTGTAGCTGATGATGTGCCCAGCTTCGACATCTGCTAGAGGAGTTAGAGGATTATGAACCCCCTCTTGACCTTCTAGCGAAACTCACACCCTCCGCCCCGTTTCGAGCTCGTCAACCACAGCGGCTGCAGCAAGGTGGGTCTTGGTGGAAGGGCAAGGGGAGAGATGATGGGCTTGGTGATGGAGAGAGGGAGAGAGCCATGGTCAGAGTTTTGAGTGGGGAGGAGGAGTTGGCGAACCTAACGACACCAAAGGTAACTCACATCCTGTCAGCCCTTTGACTGGTAGCTGATCACGTGAGTAGGGAATCCTAATCACTGGCCCACCTGGTAAGGGATCCTGCTATGAAAGTCCGACGTGCAAGCTCACTTACCTTCGTAGGCACCGGGAAGTCCCTCCTCCTCTCCCTCTTCTTCCAACTCCTTCCAACACCAGCAAAGCGAAGATGGCACTACCACGCCTTCACCCTTCACCTTTACCAACAGGTTTTCGCCGAGATGGAAAGGATAAAAAATGGTACGACGTCCGAAGAGACGACTCGGAATATGGAGCTCGCTGCGAAGAGGGGTTGGAGAGCGGTCTTTGCGGGTGGGAGGTGGGATGATGAAGGTGGACAGGAGGTTAAAGGTTGGAGAGGAAGGGATGAGACTATCCCTTTTATCAGTGATTACTGTCCTTTCGATGGAGGTCTATACTGACGAGGGTAGTTGCGAGGAATATGATACTCGAGTACCACATACTCTAGTCAGTCTGCTTTCCGAAGTAGGCTTTCAGCTGATATACAGATAGCTTTGACGAGCTGCAACTTGTCGATGCATCATCCGCTGCTCTTCTTCGAGATGTCCTTTCGTGGTACTGGCGACTCGGCGGAATCATTGTCTCATGTTCCGTACGTTCTGCATTCTCGCCGTATACACGACAAAGCTGATAAGACTTAGAATCGCGTACCTGACGATCTATACTACGCTGGTGTCCAGCGAGATCGAATGGCCGGTTTCTTGGAAGCGCTCAAGAGTCGATGCGATGTAGTCGAATTGGACGGTGGACGGGACTGGCGGAGAGGAACGGAAGAAGGGGAGACGAGGGGAACTTCATGGTTCGATGCGGAGGATGATGGGTTCGAAGAGGGTTGGAGGGGCGCAACGGGAGCTTCAGGTGGTGAGTCGGAGTCATAGTAAACGGGACTTGGCCGAAGTGAAACTGCAGCGGCACCCATGCAGATCTCGGTGTATGGCAGAACTGTACAGGTGCCAGCTGCATCCGGTCGAGCATGCCGCTTCACCTTCATAGACCTTTGCGAGCAGGTGTGTTAGTCTTGTTTAGCTTATCATACTGCTTACCGACAGCATTAGCCACTGGGACCGGCAGACTACATCTCCCTTGCCTCGACTTTTTCAACCTTCTTCATCGATGCTGTACCGATTCTGCTTCTGAAGAACAAGAACGAAGCTCGTCGGTTGATCAACCTTGTCGATGCTTTATGCCGGTCTATTCCCTTGTTCTCAACGTGCCCACGCTGATACAAGCAGATGAGTCTCGTTGCCAAGTGATGATTCGCGCCCAATCACCCCTCGAAGCGATGTTCTTCCCAGACGCACTCGAACTCCCCACGGACGAGATCGATGATAGTCTGGCCGCTGAAGCTCTTTCCGAAGCGCTCCAAGCACCGACTAGGCCGAATGTGAGCTTGTACAACCCAGGTGAGAGGGCTGCGAGGGAGAATAGGGAGGAAGTGGCCGGGAAGGCGGCGAGTGTTTTTGGGGTGTTGGGCATATGGACGGGAGAAGACGAGCGGTTTGCCTACGTAAGTGCTCGCTAAAATAGCAATCATCAGGCTTATGTGGGGTGCTTGAGCAGAAGCGAGCAGTATCGAGATTGGTGGAGATGACTACCTCGCCTAGCTATGCCAAGGAGGAATGGATGCCTCTCTCGAAGGAAGCGCGACGCTGGGAGGTTGGCAGGTCGGAGCTATCACTTCCCTCAGCGAGTGGTCCGGGACCTCGAACACCTGGTCTGACAGCTGGAGAGGATTTTGCGGCAGAAGCGGGCTACTCTCGACCTGAATTCCTTCGACAACCCTTGCCGAGTGAAGAGCGCGATCCTCCGGTGATCAAGGAGCATCACGTATGGGGCGTGGTGGATGAGTGGGGAGACAAAGCTGGACGATGGGGTCAGGGTGTGAAAGCATTCGAAGACAGTCAGGGCCGGAACGGGAAGAAGCGATGATGTACGGTTGAGATAACTCAGATACCTTCTAAGCACAGAATAGATCGCACGGTTTTCCTATAATACATGATCGTTGTTCCATGACAAAATTTCCCCTTTCTCCCCGTTCCCCATCCCTGTGTCACTCGCAAGCCCATCTAACCCAAAATAGTCCGGAAAGCCTAATGGCAGAATCGATCGGTGATGGTTCAGATTGGATTCACGAGATCCCAACGTTACGTACGTCCATGCATCAATGATGCATCCGCGCTTTCTGCCTTTGGCTCTCCAGTTGTAACAGCCCATCCGACGTTCCCCTCGTGGCCTGGAAAGCTTTCGAGGCAGGGACGAGAGTCCGCTTGAAACTTTCTCGCTGTGTCCATGCTGACCAGAAACTCCGGACCCGTGGGCCAATGATCCATCCGTCCAGTTGACCCTGTAGCGCGCTCAACCCGGACTCATTGGGCTCTCCACCGGCGACGGCGATGAGGCGGTTAATCCATGAGATGATGTGAAGGTCGGCTAGGCACTGAGGAGCGATAGAGTCAGCGGAGATCACAACCCAAATACCCGGTATATGGATTGGAAAAACCCGAATTGCGAACTCACAACTTGTTCCCCAAAGGTGTAAGGTCCCTGGAGACCCTCTTCCAATTTCGACAAGGCGTTCGGTATAGCGTACATCCAGCTTTTCTTACTTATCTCGTAGAACTCGTTCGTTCTCGCCTCCTCGACCTGGCCGTTGTAAATCGCCCAGAGCGACTCGTTCGAAGCGATCCTATCCTCCAAAAAATCAACCATCTTCCTTGCATAGGCCGCTTCTCCATCGTCTTTGGTCTCGGAAACCATCCGCATGGCTTCTTCGTAATAAATGCTGAGGTTTCTCCGACGATCCGTGAGGACTCGACCCTGGTATGATGATGCCTTTGCGCCGAGTTCATCGGGGTCGCGAGCGGACATGTTAATGAAGTTTGGGTCGACTTCAGGGAGGTGGATGAGGGCGATGAGGTGGTCGGACAGCTCTTCGCCTAGAAAAAGTAAACGATTGGGGTAGGGCAGGAAGATAGGAAGTCATCGAGATCAGCTGGGGCACTACCGAGGAACGCAAAGACGAACCGTCAACACTCGACGGTGTGAGCATTGGAGCGGGAAGATCAGAGACGGTTCTGACGGAACTGGAAGTTCGCGCCTCATCGAGAAAATCGCAGATTGTCTGTTGACGAAGAGTAGAAGACCCATTGTAAAAGAGTTTGGGTCGCAAAGGGATGGAAAGGGATAGCCAAGATCAGCGGAAGCTTCGCGCGGAAGAAGTACGCACGCCGGTGTCGCGTAGAGCACGATATCGACTCTCTGTCGGTGAAGAAGTCGTCTCGAGAGTGGGGATGACGAGGGTGGGGATAGTGCCTACGTCGACGCGGGTCAACACGCGCGGAAGGGGATCAGGTCATGCGGGAATTTACCGTGCATATTGATTCTAGAGTTACGGGTACCGGGGTCAGCTTGGGTATTCCAGACAGAAAGGATAAGACTGACTTGAGATAGGCAGGTGAGAAGTTCTGAAGGTACGAATCAAAAGAAGGCGAACTCGTCAGCATTGAATGAAAGCACTTGAACGAGTATGGTTATATGATGGAGAGAGAGCTCACCTCGCCAATAGCTGTGTCACGAAAAAGGAGACAGGTCCCGTTCAGCGTTGCCAGGTGTCAAAAGAAAGTGACGAGGCGATATCCTACGAGTGAAGGAGACAAAACTCACAAATGTCGACTTGCTTGATCACATACTCGTCCTCGCTATACCCCTTCTCATAGAGGCATAACCGCGGCACAGTCGCCCATACGGATGTTGGCCATCTACATGTAGCACTCGGTCAGCGTCAATCCCGCCCCACTTCCCCCATAGCGGCTTCAATCCCCCTCGCCAAAACACCTTCAAACAACACCTTCCAACCGTCCATACCGAGTCATCCCCATCAAAACGCGCTTCTCCCAACTCACGAGTAGAGTATCGCCTTTGGTAGAGGTTCACTCCCGTTGTTCGTCATGAGTGGCGAGAAATGAGTGGTTGAGAAATGTTAAGAATGGCATAGAGGTCATTGGAATGACTTTTGAATGCGGATAGAGAAAGCGGGTAAACTATTTGGTTCGGCAAGGCGGGGCGGATGCTACCAACCCTGCCCTGAGCAAGAAGATGAAACCCCCCAGGGGTAAAGTCCGATCATTTAGAATGTCTCCTACCCGGAAGTCTTTTAGTATATCATCTTTGGCGTTTGAGCGTGGCTTTGCTTCCCCCTACCTTTTTCAATGATAACCTTGTGAAGATTCTCCCGTCATGGCTTCCTCGAGTTCAGGTCAAAGATCTCGTAAAGATGCTCCTCCTCACGATGTTCTGGCCAAGAGTGAGTACTTCTTCATCTCTTCGACTCCTTCCTTTCAACCCCCTCCTTTCCCCACACTACAGGTCAACCCTCGCTTGTTCCTTATGCGCACCACTTTATTTCCCTCACTCAGGTATTGGAGCCCAACCTCATACTGACCACCTACCTGATAGACCTCCGATCCACGCTCTCGACAATCCGAACAGTCATACAGTCTCTCCAACAGCCTAGACCCCTACCATCCTCACCTTCCATCTACACCACCATACTCATCTTTCAACCCCTTACTCCCGGTCTCCCCGAAATCCTCTCAAACCTCCTCATCATCTTCCGCCAAACCGTAACATCCTTCTCCCTCTCTATCAAACCACCTCTCTCCATAGACCCAGCGATATCAACCCTCACCAAGTTATCCAAAGAGTTCGCTCAGATCGTTACATGCGTCGTCGCTGCTCCCGGAGGTAGTGCAGTGGAATGGGAATGGCGAGATGGTGTCCTAAGTCTAGGAGAGGAGGTACAGAGGTACCTCGGGGTGGTGCTAAAGGAGCTGGGAGAAGGGGGAGGTGAGGGATACTTGGTCCACACGGGAATGGTTTGGGATGCATTGGATCGGTTTGGGAAGCCGTCATCAAACGAGACTGAGGCTGTTGTAAAGCGGTGGGAGGTACAGAAAGCTGTCGTCAAAGATGCTTGGGCGGAGTTTGGAGAACTGCTCGAGGAGGAGGCTGATGAAGGAGGTGAGCTGGTTTTCCGGGAAAATGAGGAGTTCGAAGGGATAGTGGGGGGTGGAAGTCTGAATTCACAGGAACGAGCGAGAGCAGAGGCAGTCAGTTCTTCTAACTTCAGGAGCCCAGCGATCCAGGCTGATCTGATTAGGCGAAACCCCTGTTAGCTCTCCACCAGATCTTACATTCTACAATATCGAGCTATATCCCTCAGCTCGTGCTCGACCCCGAAAGGTCATATCTACCACTGCTTGAAGTGGGTAGTGCTGTTGTAGCAGCCTGCGATTCAGCCGTCTCGAATTTTCAGCCACGGCAGGAAGAGGGTGAGATCGAAGCGGCAATGGAAGAGCTGGCGGAGAAGACTAGGGACCTAGCAAGACAGGTGCGAGTCCGGCTCGGAGGTGCTGGTGCAAGCGAGAAGGCATCGCAATGTAGGACTTTCATAGATAGGTGGGAGGCCCGATCGCAGACAGAGGTAGAGAAGTGGTCAGCTCGACGACTACCATTGCAAAGCCTACACCAAGCACTGTGATACCCGGGTCGGAGCGGGGTTATGCATCATGATTATGACAAAACTGAGACTTAAGTTCATCCCTCCTATGCCGCGAGAATTTCCGAAACAATCCCTGTACCAACAGTCTTTCCTCCTTCACGCAGAGTGAACCGACTTCCCGGCTCCAAAGCGATATCGTGGGTCAAATCGCCAATCATCTCGACATTGTCTCCCGGCATGACAAGCTTCTCATGCGGACTTTCTACACCTTCCGGCCATGTCAAGCTGACTGTGACATCGGTCGTCCGCATGAAGAGCTGAGGCCTGTAATTTTGCATGAAAGGAGTCATTCGGCCGCCCTCGTCTTTCGTGAGTACCTATGACGGATCAGCTATGCTCGACAGCTGGCGCGGCTGACTCACGTAGATCTGCGCCTTGAACTTCTTGATCGCCTTTATCGATCCAGGTATGACGAGCACCTGTCCTCTCCGGACTTGATCTCGCTTGATCCCTCGTAGCAGAGCACCCATGTTGTCACCTGCTTCTCCTCGCTCAAGCTCTTTGTGGAACATTTCTAATAATCATCAGCGATCAACCAGCCTTGACATTTCGACTTAAACTCACCAATACCAGTGAGAATCGTCTTGAAATTATTGCCCAGACCAACCACCTCAACCTCGGAACCCTTCGTGATTGTTCCTCGCTCGACCTTGCCGGTGACAACGGTACCTCGCCCTGAAATGGAGAAGACATCCTCAACCGACATCAGGAAAGGTTTGTCGAGATCACCTAGGCACCGTCAGCCCGAGCACCTAAAATCTTGGTTTGGCTCACGCTGAGGAACATCTAACCATTCGTCACACTGATCCATCAATTCCTGTACCTTCGCCGATCCCCGCTCTGCATCCTTGCCCTCAAGCGCCGCCAAGGCAGTACCCATTACAATCGGTGTTTGTTCCCCATCGTAACCATATTGTGCAAGAAGATCTCGCATCTCCATCTCAACAAGCTCCAACATCTCCGCATCATCCACCTGGTCCACCTTATTGATGAAAACCACGAGTTTCTTGATCCCTACTTGCCGTGCGAGCAGTAAATGTTCCCTCGTCTGAGGCATCTGACCGTCAGTGGCGGAAACGACGATGATTGCGCCATCGAGCTGAGCAGCACCAGTAATCATGTTTTTGATGTAATCGGCATGACCGGGGCAATCAATATGGGCATAATGTCGCTTCTTTGTCTCGTATTCTACGTGCTACAACAATCGTGATTCCACAAATCAAACACGATGACTAGAGACTTACAGCAGTACTGATGGTGATACCTCGAGCCTTCTCTTCCGGCGCCTTATCGATCTGACTATAATCCATGAATTTGCCGCCGCCCTGCTCTGATAGCAATTTCGTAATCGCCGCGGTGAGTGTTGTCTTTCCATGGTCAACGTGCTAAGTTATCATATCACTTCAAGAACTCCCGGGCGCCAAAGCTCAAGTAACGTACTCCGATGGTACCTATACTGATGTGGTCGTTAGCCTTGAATTCGTTGAGTCCGATTCAGGGGAGCTCACTTGAAATGAGGCTTTGCTCGAGAGAACCTGCCGCCAGCCTCTGTAGCATATGATCGAGGCGACTGAGGCATCCGAGGACCGAGCATAGCCGATCGAGGTGGACGAGATACTGATCGTAAAGGCTTCGAGGAAACATTACGGAGGAAAGGGGTAGTAGATGGTCCTGCGAGAGCGCGGTGAAGGCTAGCTGATCAATGGTCAACTTCTTCCATCATTGTAAAAGGCAGTCAAGAAGCAGGATGCCAACTGATCCCTGTTATTAAGGGTGCACCTGCCTCGGTTACATCGAGGCAACCCCGAGGAGACACGGCGGCCACCAAACGGTGAAACTCACCTCGGCACACCTGCACTCCTTTCGCGGCCGTAAAACTGGAGTTGGTCAATCGAGTCCTGATCATGGTAACGATCTGTTCCTAGCGATCACTGTCGACGGCTGATCTGCTCACGATACGGAAAATGTTGCTGGAACCCTTCGAACGGCGAGGAGCGGCTTCAGAAATCGGGGAAATTGTGAAAACCCCGCGGATCGCTTGTTGTGGCAATCGGAAACTGGTGTGCCTGAGCAGGTTTCGAAATCTCGATCACTCGACTTGATGTAGAAAGGTGGTAGTGTCGGCAGCTATCATTCCAGATCATATCACCTACCCTCGGGTGTTTCCTACCCGTGTCATGGCCGATCCCGATGTTCTCCCATCCCCAGCTCGAGATTCGCCAACCTTTCAGCGAGCCCTCCTCGTGAGTCTCGCTCACATTCGTTATGTATGGGTACTGAGCGGTTCTGCTTCAGTCAGGCGCGATCTCTGGCTTGGCAGTAGACTTCCTCCTGTTCCCCCTCGACACCATCAAGACTCGGATCCAATCTTCGCAAGGTTTCCTGAAGTCTGGCGGGTTCAAAGGGGTCTATAGCGGTGTCGGCAGCGTCGGATTAGGCAGTGCGCCAGGAGGTGTGTCGGATTCTCTGACTCGATTGACACTCATTAATGCCACTCCCACTTTTAGCCGCCTCCTTCTTCGTCGTCTATGAATCGCTCAAATCTCTACTCCCTAAGCTTTCGACTGCCCTGAATTCTGCACCCGGTATAAATCACATGATATCAGCCTCAGGCGCCGAGTTCGTGTGTTTCCATGGCTTGATGAGGTAACAGTAGCTGATTGAAGGTTCAGATATCATGCCTCATTCGAGTCCCTACTGAAGTTGTCAAGTCACGGACGCAGACTGGCTCTTATGGTTCCAACCGATCGTCCATAAACTCGGCTGTGATGATCGCGCGGAATGAGGGGATTCGAGGCTTCTATCGAGGTTTTGGAATCACCATCGGTCGAGAGGTGGATTTCTCTCACTACACTGTCCAAGGCGCTGATAGGTTGAACTAGTTGCCCTTCACATCAATACAATTCCCCCTGTACGAAGCGCTGAAATCGCAGCTCTCCCGGAGATATCTGTCTGGACGAAGACCGTCGCCTGGTGAGGCGGGGATATGCGGAATGATTGCAGGTGGAGTATCGGCTGCTGTCACGACGCCCCTAGATGTAGTGAAAACGCGGGTCATGCTGGAAGCTCTGGTGCGCCAAAACGTCTCTTACTCACGGGTGTGTACTAAGGGGATCGATCAGACCACGGCATCGGAAGCGGCCGCTCAGAGACCACCGCCGCCTCGACAACCGTCCCCTTCCGTGCTGTCTTTCCCTCCACGACTCATGAAGATCCTCCGTAATGAGGGACCACGAGCACTCTTTGGCGGATGGGTACCACGAACATTGGCTATCTCGTTCGGGGGTGCCGTGTTTTTAGGTATTTATGACTTCGCGGTGAATTTTGGCAAGGAAAATAAACCGACGGAAGGAAGCGAAGCTAGATGACGATATCGTAAGAAGCAGGTTTGGCATGGTGTAACAAAAGCAACGCATTGCAATGATGAAGCTGGATACAAGGAGATAGCCGCTTAGCTAGAGAAGGCTTGTAGTCCGGTGATGGCTTTGCCAATGATGAGGGCTACGTTGCGTTAGCGAGATATCGAAGAATGACTCGGGCCGCATAGGCGCACCATGTATATCCTATCGGCAGCCGGTAAGCATAGGCCGAGCTTGACTGGGGTTTCACTCACATGTGTTCCTTCATAGGTGTTCGCAAAGATTGAGATTGACTGGTTCACATAGGAAGGGACGCAAGAGGGAGACATTTCCCGTAGAGATCCCACCGGAGAATAGCTAAACTCGAGACGTGCCATCTACAAGTTCTTACAGGTGACGTCCGGAAACCCGTTATCCACCACATTGTCCCCACTCACAGCGTCAGACGCATATGTTGACTTGCGATTGCATCGTTTGGTCCAAGCCTGTGTGAGCGAGTCGCGATTGCAGAGGGTGAGTGGTGACTGAATGCGTTGGATCCCCATACTGATCATACAGCATTTCATCCACCACTCTCTTCGCGGTAGACAGCACGCTGTATAACTGGTCGCCTTCTCATGTGAAAGCAGTATCAGCTCAGGTGTACATGCCATTGACCAGTCTGGCCGTCGGCTCACGCACTCCTTCCCACTGCGGCTCGGGCAAGCCAGACCCAGAGAGGTGACCGGTGACAACCTTTGATGTGAGCTTCATACACTGTCTTATGAATACCACTGAAGCTTTAGCTGTATAAGTCCTGTCCTCCCTTCCTGTTACCTGGCCAAACCGCTTTCCTGATCCCGACATCCCTACGGCTCCGTCGATACCCCATCCACCCCGCCTATACCGCCTATACCGCCTAAAACGCGAGATACCCTGTATCTGCTGTCTACATGCCTTCGTATCTCCGAGCTCGTTCCCAAGCGCCGATCTCGGCTACAACACCTATTTGACCACCTCGATCCTGCTTCGACTGAGCAATTCTTCAACGAACTGGAGGATTCCCGCACGAAAGCTGCAGATTGGACGTCACTTGGCAATGGTCAGTTCAACAGGTATCTGGCCATGGCGGATGAGTTTGACGAATGGTACTGTCGTATCTATGCCGAGAGATACCGATCCGCGACAGACGATATGTGGCAAGCGAAAACGACCGATGACCTAGCGCACGCATGACCGGTCTCTTGCTCTGGCGCTTGTATCACACCACTGGACGACATGAATCCGGTATGGTAACCAACAGATCATTCAAGGTTCGGTCTCGGACCTTGCTCTATTTGGCCGCCTACAATCTGCTCGGTCAAGGATCACTTCAGCGCTCTCACGGCATCAGCGTCATGCGCGGTGTTTTGCCCGATAATTCCGATTCGCTCTGGAATGCCGTATCCACTTGGCGGGATACACAAGCTGATACTGCGGGTCTTCCAAGGGAAAAGCCGAAATGCGAGTACTTTGGCACGGCAGAGGCAATCATTCTGATCCGCCGATTGGACCAGATCATGTTGGAACGACCGGCCAGGGCAGCATACGTCTGTCAACTGAAAGCGTTCATCCAGCTACTGCTTGTGACAGGCATTCGACCTTCCTCTGCTGGTCTCCCGAACTCAGACGAGCGCAACCTCTGGACAGTACCTGTGAGAAGAATGTCTCCGCTTCACGCAGCTCGCTCCTGGCGTATACTAGAGTACAACCGACTTCAAGGTGATAAAGGGCTACACGCAAGTGAATGATCAAGCTCAAGAGTTTTCCGTGGATATACCCCCAGATACTTGACCGCGGTCCTTGGACGTAAGTGGCTCTCAATTATCCCCTACTATCAGCCATTACGCCTATCCGACTTCGAGGTCTCGTCCGAGCTTCATCGCCGAACCCTTGCCGACCCATCCCTCCCCGGATGCCGCCTCTGCGGTAACCAGGCCGACTTTGGGCACGACGAAATCTGCAACTGGAGGCGAAATAAGTTCACGATTGCCCGGCATGACCAAGTTGTAGCCGCCTTCGGCGACGCCCTCTCCACCCTTGACGCCCGTGTTGAGATCGAGCCACATACATACGAAGGTCGCCGAAGGAACGATATCCGGCTCTTTGGGTCAAGCGGTCAAGGAAGGTCGACAATGGACTACGACGTCA
>JAABUH010000263.1_pt1 | contig 80761 bp, 81 predicted proteins | sample 5559121 | NCBI WGS metagenome assembly JAABUH01 (sample SAMN10711871, study PRJNA513364) | rock metagenome | isolation source: Antarctica rocks | place: Antarctica: Victoria Land, Battleship Promontory nord | collected 2015-12-28
ACTACTAAATAACCAGCCCAAATATTGAAGTTCCCCAGCTGAATTTGATGGTTCAATGGTTGATGCAGGTGGGGTGGTGATTTGGTTGGGGAGCGCACGCGAAGACTTAGTGCGGGGTACTGTAGTTGGCACCAGCAAAAGATTGGTCGGTGGCACGAATGGAATCAAACCATGATGAATCCTGACCGTACATTTCTGGATGATAGTTGAGCAAACCCATCCTTGAGGAATTTCCCTCACTTTCGCAGCGTAGATTCGGTGCGTTTCCTCAACTGCGATGGATGAATAAGTCTATCAAAGCTATGCGGTTTACAAAACCTTGTTCTCCCAGCACTCAATGCGTACGTAGCTGTGTTTACCACTACTTTACGATTAGGTAGGTAGAGGACGACTAGATGATAATGTTCGTTTTTAATATTGTAATATATAAAATGTCTTGGCGACCCGATGCCCATATTCTTCCTTCAACCCAACACAATGGAGGCACCAGACTTTGCACCACCACCCTTACATCCACCCCCGTTGCTTACAGATAAGCAGCTATTTCTTTTGACTAGGCAGGGTCACCTCCACCTTCAATTATCACCTTCACTGCGTGTCCTGTATGAACAATTATCAGCCGCTAGTGCGTCGTTCTTTGGACAACCAACTCACATGAAAATCCAAGAATATCCCGCCGCCAACCCCAGTGAAACAGGCTACACAAATATAGGAGGAGAGAAAGAATACATTACTTTTCATCAGGCTACAAGACCAGACCATCACCCGTTAGAACAACTTACCGGGCAAGTATGGCAACAAACCTCTACCCTGCTATATCGCGTGCTCGCAGATTTGGCGCGTGCGATGGGCCTTGCCTATGGGTCGTGGGATTCGGTCCTTGATGGCTGTTTGTCCATGCCGCCCAGTAGGGATGAAGCTACACCAACTCAATTGAGGACCTTTAATTATTCCCCTAATTCAGGCACCGCAGAGGCGCATACAGATCTTGGGCTCCTTACTCTTTGTGTCGGCTTTGGTAAGGGACTACAGGTACTCAATCAAGACAGCCGTTTCCCAAAGTCTGCTCAATGGATCGACGTAGAGGGACCAACTTTATTCGTGGGCCAGGTTCTGCGAACAATGACCGGAAATCGACTACGTGCGGGACTGCATAGAGTGGTGGGCAACCCCGCCGGTAGGCAGAGTATAGTATTTGCACTGCGACCTTCACTGCGGCATGATCACACTGACCTCGCTCTGTTTGGTGGTGAGGGAACCTTGAATATGAGCGAGCTATGGGCCGAGATAAGAAGTAGTAGATATAGTGTTAACGCTCGAAAGAAGATTAGGGCAGAGCAGAAGGAGCATGTGAGGGCGAAAAAAGGGCGATGGAGATCAATATGGCGGCCTCACGACGGATAACAATCCGCTTTGCTTGCGGGCAGTTTCGTGAGGGCTTGAAGCAGGTTTTCCCAAGGGCGTTTTAATTCTGGTGCGACGACTCTTTCCCATCTCAGCCAAGTGATATTCTCTTCTTTGCGTTTATAGACTGGTCAGGACCAGGGAAAGATCATGACTTTCGATATTTCTTCATGTGCCTATGTGTCTTCTCCTCTTAGATACAGGCCAACAAGAGCGAAGAGCCAAATCATATGAACAATAGAGTGTGGACACATGTTGGTGCAAAGAACGAGTTCATCGATCTCGAATGCCATTCACGGAGACTGGCTTCCAGTCTTATAGACAGAGTCCATCAGCCATATACAAACCTAGACCAATGCACTAATCCGCTCCATGATCGCCTGAAAGGTTAATTCACTATTTTTACGTGTGTGAAGGCAACACTGGATCATCGAAAACCTGCAATTGCTAGATTGCGACCTGGATGAACCTCTGCGGTCTCACATTGTCGTCCACCGTTGAAGTGCCAAGTGAGACACTAGGCGATCTTGGACCTGGATCCCTGCCCTGCTGAGATGTGCTGCGCCATACGCTGATAACTTCACCATAATGTGATGCATGACTGTCGCTGAGCCTCCCTGCAGTTGGGGCTGAAGTTGATTCTGGTTTAAAGCAGGTAAAACCCTCAATGGCTGAAATCCTCTCTTAGTTCTGCAACATGCCGCGAATCATAAAAGCCTCCCACCTTACCAAACAAACAAACGTTGGCGGATGTCATGAATGGCTTTTCCAAGGGTTCAATATAATCGATTCCTTTTAAGTTATAGCGGAGTAAATCAAATAATGAGCCCAGAGCGACTTCTTGATACAAGCACTCTTTCGATCTACTAAATCTTCAAGCTCCTCTGAATGGATCAAGACCTCGAGGAGAGTGACTTGCTTCCACCAAGTCGCAATGGATTTACCTGAATCCCAACACAGCATGTACAGACGCAGGTAGAGCCGTTCCCGAACCTAAAGTACACTGCATTGTACGTCATAGCTGAATTGGCGAAAACAATCTTCTATGTCTTTGGTTGCCTGGTAATTTTACCTGACTAGTCACCGTACCCACGAGGATTTATTTCTGCTGAGTTAACGCAACGAAGGCCTTGTCTCGTTACATACGCTGAAGCACGACGTACATTATTGCTAAACATTTTGGACCCAAAGAATCAAACCATCAGCCATGGAAGGAGTAATCTATACACAAGTCCTTCGATCTCTTAGACAAAAACGTTAACGCGACTGTTCATAAATGCAGGACTATATTCTCCATAGGGCGTTTCTGTATTTCTATAAAAGAGGGGTGTACGCCTATAGGAAGGAATGTGTACGTCCAAGAAAACTATAAATGCAAGAATATCACCTTCCTATCTTTACGAAATAGGCACCCAATCTCAGCTCGAGATAATCTCCACCCATTCGCCATTCCGGGGTCCAAGGTCCGGGTCCTGCATTTTACAATGCGGAGCGCCGGAGGAGCCAAGAATTATCAGGATAGTCGCAGAGTGACGAACAGTGACCATCTCGCTGATGAGTTTCGAAGATTCACAGAAAGATCTTTGCACAGATTTCATACGTTTCTGTGAATAACTACAAATCCAAGAAACAACACCCACTCCCTCGGTGACATAAGGCACTTACTTTGGCTAAACACACACATCCACCCATTCCACCACTCCGAGGAACGCAACGCGGAGGAGTGGGGGAGTGGATGTGGGTTAGCTGGGTTTTCTGACGAATAATGGCAACAAGGCAGAAAGCCCTTCCCATCTTGTTTTTCCTTCTCCTAGAAAAAAATTGACTAAGGAGACTAGATTCGGGGCGGTGAGAGGGACAGAGCGGAGAGGGGGAAAGAAAGAAGGAAGGAGGGGCAGGGATGGGAGACGGGAGACAGCAAAGGAGATTATTCCGTCAGAGAGGAAGGATAGGAGAAAGAAGGAGACGGGCAGGCGAAGGGCAAGTGAGGTAGGAGACGAGGATTTCAAAAATCGTAGAGACGGAATGTTGATGGAAACGGAAATCTTTTCCTGAAAAGAAACAAAATATGAAATTTAAATAAATCGAAAGTTCATCTATTCAAAGAGTGAAGATAAAAAAAATCTTCAATGAAGTGTAGCAGATGAGAACGGGACGGATTCAAAGAAAAACGGACCAAAATGAGTAGAGGGAATAGTCCACATGGAAGAACTGGCAAATGGTGGAAAGGCGGGGCAAGCTGGGTGGAGATGAAAGATGGTGGAGGATGTTATGGTAGTGAGGTGGTCGGGTGGGAGGTTGGACTTGAACGGGCAAGGGGGGATCTCGAACAGGGTCATATAAAAGTAATCGAGGGTTAAGATATATTGCTAAACGTGCAAGGAGCAGGAAGGCTGCGTCCAACTATAACCAGCACAACTCTCCCATCTCTTCCATCTCTTCCATCTCATCCATCTCACCATCTCACTCCAACCCACACTTCAGCAAACCCTCCACACCCCCCACCCACTACAGCAAATTAATCCCCACCCCAAACTGCAACCCCTTCCGCCCCTCCTCCCCCTTCCTCAACACCAACGGCAGCGAAAAATTCAACTCGAACCTCGCCACCGGATGCGCGTACACCAGCCCCACGCCCGCAGCCATGCTAGGCAGTCCATTGCCCAGTTCTGAAATAGTGGACCCTAAGCTCTTCTGGACCGTTCGCGCGTCATCGTTGCCATCAGCGGGGGCTTGCTTTAGCGCAAGAAGGCGGCCTCCGTTGACGAAGGCTTGCATACGAAACGGTTTGTCGGCGCCAACACGCGGAAGTGGGACAAGGAGGTTTGCGCTTCCTGCTGCGTAAACGTCTCCACCAACAGCGTCGGCGCCATCACGCGGGCCGAGACCGGAGAGGCGGAATCCTCGGATGTCGGTTGGGCCACCGAGCTGAAAGCGGTCGTTGATGCGTGAGGGCGTGGGCTTGGTGTCGAAACCGAGGGGAAGAGGGTATAGAAAGCCTCCTCGGAGGCCGGCGGTAAACGATACTCCGCTGTCTCCTTCGATTCCGGGGATTGGTATGGGGACGGCGGCTTGGGTTTCGGCTTCGGCTTTTCCGAAGGCTACATCGCCCTGAAGAGGGCCCCAGCCAGCTAGTTCCAGGTTTGTCTTCATGTAATGACCTCGAGTGGCAAGGATGGGATTGTCCCGCTGGTCGCTCATCCACGTGTGTGATATACTGCTCTTGACACTATCCCCTGCATCCCCTCTGACTGTAGGCGATGCATTGCCGGCAAGACCAGTGATCTGGCGCCAAACTCCGTTGTATCCGAGCTCGTGCCGGCTCCCGCCTCTAGCAATCCATCGTAACTTAGCCCAACCACCTTTGAGAACCTCTTCATGGCTTGACCAGCTCTTCTGTGTCGAGCTTACTAGCCCGCCGGTTTCGCCTCGAAAATCGGGGTTGCTAAGAAATGGTGTCTCGAAGCTGGCTTGATAGGCTGATCTCGTACGTGTTCCAAGGGATGCATTGAGGTTTAGGGTTTCTGCGCCGCCAAACAGATTGCGTGCAAGGAGGTTTGCATATGCTGAGCCTTCTGCATTTCCAACATCGGTACCGGTCTTGAGGAGAATGCGCGACTTTTCTCGTACGGAGAGGTAGATATCGATGTCGGTTGGCGTAGAAGAGGGGTCTGTAGGTGAGGGACGGTCTATAAACAACGATATAGGCTGGTGAAAGATATCTGCATTTCGATTAGTTGCCCTCCGCAGGACTTTAGGGCCTAAGCTGGTATACCAAATTTATGTAGCTTGTCCGCCCCAATTGAGGCTTCTCTTATAGCCTCCGCGAGAGTGTAAGGGCGGTCTTGATTGGCGCTGAGAATAGGATTAAATATGCGCTCGAGGAAACCTTTCCGCGTGTGATTGGCATTGAGTATTCGTACAGAAGAAATCGTACAGGGTAATGTAGAATTGTTCTCGATCTAGTGGTCCCATAAGCCCGCTATGAAGGACAAACATGCCGCTGGGGACATTGAAAGATTTTTTGCAGGATTACTGACCAGCTCGCCCAGCCTTCTCTGCGCCTTCTCATACTGCGCGTGCTCTCGCTCATTTACGGCTCTGGCCTTTTCCTCTTGGATCTTTGGATCCACGCGTTTCTGAAGCTTCTCGAAGATTTGCTTTACAGAAAGCTATCAGCTTCAAACTCCCTGCTCAAATCAAGCACCCACCGAATTTCACTTACATCATCTTCGGGATCCAATGGTGTGGCCATTGAAGCTGAACTGCAAGTACGAGTGCAAGAAGCTTCAATGCGACTAGCGCCGGAATTAAAGAGAACAACCACCGACCGACATCACCACAAGAACAACTGACCCTCTTCGACAAAGCAGCAGAAGAGCAGCCCGACCGACTCTAACAAAGCAGCAATACAATAACACCTCATCACCACCCAATCCGCAAACGAGTTTCGAATAGACCCTATCAGATCTGACAAGCGACAAGCCTAGTCAAGTCCCTAATACAACGCAATAACTCAAACCCCGGCACCGCCGGCGACACCTTCGCCATGGCCACTCGAGCAGCGAACAAACGAGTAAGACCCTTCCCCTTGGCCCTCCTCATCCTATGTACTCTATTACTAACACCCCATCCCACAGCTTACCCGCGAATACCAAACCATCCAAGCCAACCCACCCCCCTACATAATCGCCCACCCCTCGGAAACCAACATCCTAGAATGGCACTACATCCTCACCGGCCCACCCAACACCCCCTACGAACACGGCCAATACTGGGGAACCCTCCTCTTTCCCCCCAACTACCCCTTCGCCCCACCCTCCATCCGCATGCACACCCCCTCCGGCCGCTTCCAACCCTCAACCCGCCTCTGCCTCAGCATCTCCGACTTCCACCCCAAGTCTTTCAACCCGGCCTGGGAGGTCTCCACCATCCTGATCGGCCTCATGTCCTTCATGACCTCTGACGAAATGACCACCGGAAGCGTGCACGCCACCGACGCCGAACGCCGCTGGTGCGCCGCGCGAACACGCTGGTGGAATAGCACAGGCGGCGGCTCCGCATCAAAACCTGTCGCCGGCGTCAGCTCCAGCACCCGCGGTGTTGGCGCCGTCAAAGCCGGCGACGGGGGCGTCAAGTTCCGCGCCGAGTGGCCGGAGCTGGACGCCGAGAACTGGAATTGGATGCGCGAGACCAGAATCGATCCGGCAACCGGAATTTTAATACCAGACCCCGACGCCTCAACTTCGAGTCCATGTTCGCCCGAAGCAGCGGCATTGAGGAGGGGCCCTGGGGGCAGCGGGGTCGTGGGAGCGGTGGTGGGAGGGGGGCAGGCGGCGAGGGAGGCGGGGAGGAGTTGGTTGGGGCGGCACAAGTTTATGGTGGGGGTGATGGTGGTGGTGGGATATGTGCTTTTGGCGAGGTTGATGGGGGAAGGTGCGACGGGGTGAGATGAGGGTTTCTAGGGTTGAGGAAGCTAGGGCTAGGGTGTGCCCAGTGTGTATTGTTTTTGAGGGGTTAGGCCCGGGGCCTAGGGTAGAGTTTCGAAAGCGGAATATTAGATGGCTATGGAAGGCCTCTTAGCATGCATATTTAGTTTGTGTTCGCTGGTCAACTGGTGGCGAAGCAAAGCTTCTCCACTTACTTTGGTGAATTATGGAAATGCAGTACTATCGGACTATTATTGGAGGAAGTGCAGATCAGATATTTGCGAGCTTTGACGTAGGATTTTGGCATCAACTAAGATAACTTTATATACAGCTATAATCGAGATAAGGGATCGACCTATCAGCAGCTGCAAATTTACCTTTATATGTTTGTATAGAGTTATATTATATAGACATATTCAAATGCGCATGTACTGTATATATATCGCATAGCTCTTTAGGACCTTACATATACTCGTACACTGAAGTGAGAGTATCGAAGTGTCGTCGTGGTGGTCTTTCGCACTACGAGCCTTCTCATAGTTTAGTGATGGCCGCTGATCTGGATCAATTCCATGGCAGCTATGTACAGTGAGTGATTCCTGATCATCCGGATATCCCAGATAAAATGCACTGAGAGCTCTTCATCCTTTCGATGAAGCGAGTAAGATGATGGGAGAGAGTTGCTTGTATAGATCAAAGGGTCTCGAAGCAGTTGGAAGCTTCAGCCTCGGCTGGTAGTGTATGCCCCGTAAATCGCATCATCTCTCAAATCCAAGCCTTCCAATCTGTTTGAGCTGATGCCGATGTGCGAGACGTCACTATCCTTCTCGTTACTGGTATAGTAACGGAGCCCATTCCGCTCCTTTCTCAGCTCCTGCGCGATTTCCGAGTTAGAGTAAGCGCAGTACTCATCTCCTAGGTTCTCGCTCATTGCTTCTGAAATATCGGCAGCGGCTCGAAAGTAACCCCGAACCTTGCGCCCCTTCCGGCAAAGTTGGCTGTTGATGTTGGCATCGAGCCAGACACCGAACATCCCGAGTATCCAGGCAAGCTGAAGGCTGAGAGTGATGAAGAGAAGGAGAGAGGACCAGCCCCACACGAAATACGGTTCTGGGAGGCATTTTGCTATGGGCGTAAGATCTGCAGGTAGGCTCTGGTTGTTGTAGCAATAAATTGGTATAGGGTTGTATGTATAATTCTCAAATATTTGCATGTGACCATCTATTGTGATATTCGTTGTGTAACCTCGCCCCATAGCTGGTTCAGAATAAACAAAAGGTTGATCCGTTGTCGAAGAATTGGTTTTTGTGTAGATACGCCTGCCCGCACCAGTCGATGAATCTACAACCACGGTCAGTGATACCGTATTTGGTCCTTATTTATATAGGCTTACAGGTGTAAAGAGTGTAGAAAAGCTCGGACGATAAAGTTTTCAATTTGTCAAAATTGGGTGGGTAGGTAGTGGATATTGTTGCTTCTTCGACCACATGACTTGGAGGGCCAGGTACAACGGTTCCATTTGAGAGCCCAATTAGAGCCCCGTCAGTAAGGTTGAAACATCGAATTAGGCTTTCCGACGACGCTGTGACGAATGAACCATCCGTCATCGTGAAACCAGCCGTCGATGGCGTGACATATCCAGACCCCGCGCTGATTAGAGTGGAAAAGGCGAGTACGTAGAGGGTCGAGATGGAGAACCAAGCTAAAAAGACCTTGCTCCGCCAGCCCTTCGTCATAAATAGTGCCTTCAGAGAGTTCCATATCGACATTACGCACATAGGTTCGAAGGCCATTGACGCGTAAAGCTCGTGCGGGACAGCAGATTTCTCCATGACGCGGACCAGACCGTCCATGAAGACCTTGTAAGATATCCAACCCAAGAAAAACCGACCACCCTGGCCGACGAAGAGGTCCCAAATCACATCGATAGCCTTGGCCTCGGCGAATGTCAGGCGAGAGGGACATCTAAGGTTGATGGTGAATGCCGATTGCACACTACTGCCGGTTAAAGTTTCGAGGTCACAGGTGTCACCATTGCCTATTGTCACCCCCAGGTCCGAGGGTACTCCATTATCCACAATAAAGAATGAGAAGGCAAAGCAGCAAATCAAGCAAAGAATGATGATGACTACGACCGTAATCGAGCGTTTGATCCGACGTCTAGTCAAACTCTTGGCCGGCAGTGATCTTGCGCTCTGGGCCAAAGTGCTGGCCGTTGACTCAATCCGTGAAAAGGCATGGCTACCACTCTTTGTATGTTGTACAAGCTCGTATGCTTCCTCACCACCAAATCGAATGCCAAACTTTCGTGCCATCCTGTGTGCGAATAGTCGAAGGGACGATAGGGTTGTAATTGCGGACAAGGCATTCTCATACTTCTGAAGACTGAAGTAGGCTCGACGCACTAGGACTGTGCCGCAATCTATGAAACGGGGCGGTGCATGTCCACGTCGTCATTACGCCGGCTCGTGCTTCTGGAATATGGCCGATTGTTGAGAACTGGTATGTCGAGACAGGTCGTATATTGTACGTTACGAAGAGGAATCTTGTTAGATGTCTCTTTACACCCGAGGGTATTGAGCTGCTACCTTACTGTACTTCATGGTCGGCTTTGGTTAACAAGCGCGCTACCTATTCTTATCGATAAGCGCGTTGCTGACAAAGATCACTCACCAATCGCCATCGATCCTTCCAGAAACCCTGAAGTACAATCCCCATATTCATCAATACTATCAGATATGTCATGATGCTACCCATTCAATCGAACCATTGTTCCAATCGATTGCTCGAGTCTCTTCTCACTGACCCACCATGAGTGTACCTGCACATTCCACATTGAAGTGGACATCACAATTTACCCTATCTTCATCATCCAAAACACCATTTCTGAAAGGAGACAAGATAACTCTGCCACCATCAGCTTTAGAACAGCTTCTATCCTCTGCAACCGTCACTGTGACCAGCGCAGCTCCACCTTCATCGACCTTCGATCCTTACGGCTTTGCAGCTGAGCGTCAAGCCCGAGCCGACATTGTCGAGAGGCAGCAAGAGCTCCCACATCCCCTTACGTTTCGACTGGTCAATCCTGAAAATGGTAGAGTTGTATTTGCTGGGATACGAGAATTCTCAGCTCCAGATAGCGAGGTTGGATTGAGCCCCTTTCTGAGGGATTCACTGGGCGTCAACGACGAGTATTTGGACAGGAACCTTCGATCACAGCAGGTTAATAAGAAAGATGGAGGAGATGGGAGAATTGGAGATGAAGGTACTGCGAGGATTGCCGTTCATTTCCAACTTCTGCCAAAGGGCACGTATGTCAGACTTCGACCGCTGGAGGCTGGCTATGACCCCGAAGACTGGAAGGCGCTTCTAGAAAAATTCTTGCGCGATAACTTTACGACCCTAACGAACCGAGAGATTCTTGTAGTTCCTGCCGGCAAGGGCGAATTTCGGTTTTTGATAGATCAGCTCAAGCCCAACAATGACGCTATCTCCCTTGTTGATACCGACTTGGAAGTAGACATCGAGGCACTAAACGAGGAGCAAGCCAGAGAAACTCTTCAACGGCGTGTGAGCAAAGCACAGCGTGCTCCTGGAACTGCCGAAGGTAGTTCTGCGGGTGGAAGTATTGAGTTCGATGGAACAGAATTAGGCCAAGTAAGACCAGGCGAATATGTGGATTATACTGTGGGAGATTGGGAACATTCACAAGGTATCGAGGTGGAGCTATCTCCTATCGATAATGACGACGATGTCGATTTGTTTATCACTCCTGCCGGACCGAAGCAGCGGACAAGGCCTCGAGAGGATGAACATGTCTTTGGGGATTTCTCGTTAAGGCCCGCCAAAAGGATCAGGATAAAGCGTACGAATGCTGAACTTGACAATGCGGAAGCCCTTTGGATGTCTGTTTGTGGATACCAGGATCCTAGTAAAGAGGTCCATACTACACAAGAACGGCCGATCAAATACCATCTTCGAATAACTTCTTTCGACGGCTCGCTAGATGCTGATTACCAAGACGTTGCCATGAACGGCAATGCTCCACTAAGTCCTGACGAAGGACGTTGCAAAAATTGCCACCAATTGGTCCCGCGTCAGACTATGATTCTCCACGAAAACTTCTGCTTCCGCAATAACATCCTCTGTTCCAAATGCAATAATGTCTTCCAAAAATCCTCGTCGGAATGGCGAAACCACTGGCATTGCACTCACGACTCTTCTTATGGCAACAGCCTTGTCTCTCACGAAAAACATGACACGCTTCTGCATACCCCTCGGCTCTGCCCAAACTGCGATTACCACGCAGCAAATACACCAGATCTAGCTCACCACCGCACCACCACTTGCCCGGAGAAACCAATCCTCTGCACCTTCTGTCACTTGCAAGTTCCGCAGCAAGGTCTCGATGACCCCCCGCTCTCCGATCCAGAAGTCATTCTCTCTGGCCTCACACCACACGAACTCGTCGACGGCGCTCGAACAACCGAGTGTCATCTCTGCGCCAAGATCGTTCGCCTCCGTGACATGTCCACACACTTAAAACACCACGACTTACAACGTCTTTCCCGAACTAAACCTCGTATATGCCGCAACGTCAACTGCGGCCGCACTCTAGACGGCGTAAGCGGAAACAGAGAGATCAAGCGCGAACAATCGAACCGCAACGAGCTAGGCGTTTGCGATACGTGCTTCGGCCCGCTCTACGTCTCGATGTACGACCCCGAGGGCAAAGCGCTCAAACGACGCGTCGAGCGCAAATATCTCACGCAGCTCCTAACAGGATGCGGGCAGTCATGGTGCCGGAATGAGTATTGTAAGACTGGCCGCCGAGATCTAGGGATGGTGAGAGCGGACGAGGCTGTTACGAGTAAAGAGGCCCTAGGTATGATCAAGCCATTCTTGGAAGGGTTGAAGGATGCAAGGAATCCGGTGCATTTTTGCACGGAAGAGGTAACTCAGAGGAGGAGGCAGTTGGCGGAGATGATTGCTGCCGAGGGGTTGGGGGATGCGAAGGGGGAGGGAAAGGGGAAGAAAAAGGAGGGAAAGAGGAGTGAGTATGATGTTGAGTGGTGTGTTGCAGCACTGGAGGCGGAGGGAGGGGATCTGGATAGGGCGAGGGGGTGGTTGAGGAATTGGGCACCTATGAGGGGGGAGGGAGGTCGATGAAATTCATATCAGCTTAGATACCGATAGATCTCAACAGATACAGCTGTTGATAGAAGATCAACGGTGATGCATTCCTTTGCCACAGTTCAGACCTGGGTATACTATACGTCTTAAGATCCCATGCAGCATTTTCTACAACGATCCTCAAGAGATCTCCTTCCCCTATATTCCCCTCCCTCTCTTCACCGCCCACTTGCCTAGCCCCCTTTACCCCCCTCCTGTCCCACCCAACCCAACACTCCCCTTACTCGAAAATATCCCCATAATCCCAAACCCGACATAGAACAAGCCCAGCGGATACGCCACCAGTCCCCTCATCCCCCTCATCCTCCCCACAGCGCAAAACATCCCACTGCTGCTGTACGTGCACCACACAATCGCCAACGAACTGATCACATACCCCACCGCCGTATCCATCGGCAGCAGCACCCCAACCAAGCTCGTCCCCACCAGCGGCAGCAAGCAATACCCCAGCACGCTCGCGCTGCGCGGGAACGTCAGTGTGCTACTCAGCGCGCTGCTCGAGGAAGCGGAGGAGGGGGGGTGGTGCGGCATGTCCGGGGAGTTGCCCTGATCGGGCGGGGGGGACATGAGGCTGAAGATTGTGTGAAGGGAGAGGGAGCCGACGAGGGCGAGGCCATAGATATAGCCGAAGTGGACTTTGCCGCTGAAGAGGAGGAAGGTGCCGAAGAGGAGGAAGAAGAGGATGGGGCCGGCGAGGTCGGAGTCGTCCATGATGTGTTGGTCGACGCGGGCGAGGGGGTTGAGAACTGTGAGGGTCTGGGCGTGTTGTTAGATTGGTTAGCATTGGGGTTTTTTGGGCGAGGCAGCGTTTGCGTCTCCCAGATTCTCCACATGGGGCCCCCTCGAAGTGGAGATATGAAAGCTGATGCCTACCTTGACCTTAATATGCCCAAAATTCACCCCCAACTCCTCCAACAGCGGCGGTTCCCCCTCATACCCCTCCGTCCCAAAGGCTGCCAGCCACCCCGTTCTCAAGCCCCCCTGTTCCCCCATCCGCCCGCTCACGCCCGCGGGCGCTGCTCCGCCGAAGCCTCCGTAGGCGCTGCTTTGGGGTGCTGGGGCTCCATAGGTGGACGGGTAGGAATACTGGGCTTGGGCTGGGGTGCTGTGGCCGGAGACGGGGGCGCCGGAGTATTGAGAGGGGTAGAATTGAAGGTTGGAAGGGTTGTAGGGGGGTTGTGGAGGGGGTTGGGAGTAGTATTGTGCCATCGGCGGTGGGAGAGGGAGAGCTGGGTGAAGGAGGGGAATTGGGGGTCGCCGCGGTAGATTGGCGAGTTTTGTTCGGATTTTTTGAGTCTTCAGATATGAGCTTCGAGGGTTAGATATAGCTGTTGTAGGAGGGTGATATATTTGTGAAGCTTGGGTTTCTGGTGCTTGTGAGGGCGACGTGTCCTACAGGTGCACACTTGATATGGACAGGACACGATTCTTCTATCGCGGCGCCTTCCCAGTCTATCAAATTGCACTTCAATCTCACAAATAGAAGGACAGAAGCCTGCAAGTCTTTAACGTTTCATCCAACCCAATCTACTGCGTCTCAAATCCTCTCAATCGAAATCTTGTTATACGATTTTCATAGAACCACTTTGCTCAGATCTCCCATCCGAAGATGTCGCTTGAGGAAAGGGACCAAGTTCTGCCTATGTCTCTGCTTGATCTATTATCCAACTCCCTTATACTCGCTCAAATATGTCCACACTTGGGAACACCGACTCTTCTTGCTCTAGCTGCTACATCAAAACATTTTACGTCCCTGATGTACGGCTCACCTTATAGCTTTCGATATCTCAATTTATCCGCATTGAAACATCGCCTATCTCCTACAAACGTTGCCGTTCAGGAGAGATGGCGTCAAGGTTACACAGGCACATATCGGACGGTGGACGACTATTATTCCGTAGCTTTGAGATGGGTTTTCGGCTCTCTCAAGAGGAGAAACGTCCTCGCAGACGTGACTACTCTTGTTTTGGACGGCCTATCGGTTCCAAACGCTCTTCTCAGTGACATCCTCTGCGACGCGTCCTTCAATGTTCGCATGTTATCCATCCGCAGATGCGTTAATATAAGCGATCAAGGTTTAAGGCAAGTTTTGAAATACATTATGAGGCCTTCCCGTCCAGAAGGAAGTCCCAAGTTGAAAGGACTCTACTACTTTGGATACCCAGATCGGATTAGTAATGGTACTGCAATAAACCACGATAGGATTACCCAGGCTACGGTAATGGTCGGAGTGACTTCGTCTCCTGGAGCGCAGCTTGGGATGCAGCTACATCGCAGATCTTTGTCTGAAGCTTCGAATAACTGCATAACAAAACCTAACGATGAAGATGAGACTGGGATTGAAATTCATCGCTACGACTGGTACACAACCCCTGGGGAAATAATATCTCGACAGATCGATTCGGAGTGGGTGCCAATCCTGCAAGCTTGCTCAGGGGTCATATCTTTCGATGCTGTTCTCTGCAGACATAACAAAGAAATCTATTCAAGGTGTAATATAGCGACGATTGATCTAGGAGCACAAGGCTGCCAAATCTGTCACAGCTCGCCAGAAGGCCCTGCTTTTGCTGGAAAATCGCCTATTGACCAACTGCCTCTTCTCAACCCACCGCCTTTGCACTCTTCCTCCGTACGCGCAGCACAGAGACCTGCCTTGGGCGAATCATTCACTCCACCATTCTTTGCACGGTGCCGAGATTGTCTAAAATCTCGCTGGTGCGAAGGATGTAACGTCTGGTGGTGCGAGGATTGCTACAGTGTATCAAAGGCACAGACGCAAAATATAGGCAAGGGGGAAGGCAAGGCAGATGTTGAGGGGAATGGTAATGTCAACATAAAGGTACACCTTGGTCTTTGTGTTCAAGGCTGCCTTATGGAGGAAATGTATCATGGATCCGGCGAAGGAGGGATGTGGGGTTAACCTACCACATCTCCAAGGTTGATAATGTACGCTTGGAATATGGATTCTCACCTACTTTACATCATTCGTAATGATTATGTCTGAGCAGTCGGTCCGCCAATTGGTCAACCCGCCAACTCATCCCCTCACATCTTAGAGTTGTTGCAGTCCCCCCCCCAAGAACTCAAAGCTAACCACCATCCAACCGCACAGATGGGCGTCACCAGAACCTGTTTCGAATGCAAAAAGCAATGCGCCACATGCCGCCACATCACCCAAAGAACATGCTTCTCCTGCAAAAGCACATACTGCCTCATTCACCATTCCGGATGCACCAACACTCATGTGAGTTGAAAAATTTCATCTAAAGTCGTCCTTGAGGTTTCTGATTCTGGAATAGTGCGATTGGTGTGCTCCAGGCGGGTATCGGTGGGGGGGAGACAGTAGGGTTATTAGGGGGCTGCGTGGAGGTGGGGAGGGGGAACGGGAGGTACTTTAGGCGGTGGCTCAGGATTGCAGGAGGGTTGCTTGGGTGAGAGACTTTGGTGAGGCGTGGGGCGGGCGTCGGCATAGACAATGAGAGCTGCGAATAGGGGCTTGCGCGTAAGATACACCCGGATGAACCCGTATCGCAAGACAGAGCTTCTAGATCATCAGCAGTCAACCTGTCAAGACAACAATTCTTCTCTTTACGCAAATGACCCGAACGCAAACGACCCGAGCACTATCCTGCCCACCGACAAGCGGAGCATGCCCAAATAGCGCAAGAAACCCCATCAACAGGCAGCGGACCTGTCAGCACTCAACTGAGACACGAAGATGCGACCAGACTAACTATTACCCCTTGATGCAGAAGCGCTGCTTGCTCTTCGCTGTCAAACAGCGTAGGATTGGGATACCCGTTGCGATTTTATCATCATACTACTGTAGAGAAAGATGGCCTTTTTGGATCCCATGCTTAAGGAGACTGACGCTCTGGATATGTAGTAAGGGACAGGCTTTACATAGCTTAAATGTGTTTCTGGTATAAGCTCGTACTGGTGTGGGGCTGGCTGTAGATTTGGGGACGTCCGCTCGTGCAATGCAGGTTTGTGAGTTCTCTTGGAGGGTGTTGTTTGGTTTTGGTTGGGTAGGGGGGAAAAGGGTTGTAGGGGGAGGTGCATTGCGAAATGCAAGAGCGTGGGTTGTTGACTGGATAGATTTTTTTTGAAAAAGGGGGAATTAGGGAAGTGTTTTTCGTTGCGATGACACTAAGCTATGTATCTCGTTCCCAACACCCGCCGGGGCATATAGTCGTTTCCTACCTTGGATATCAAAGATTTTCATTGGTTGGTAGAGAGTCAGATGGAGCGTACTTTTTTGCAATAATCAAAAATAAAAGTTAGGCCGAGTCATCGATATGTTCCGTTGAAACGTTCTTGCCAGAAAACTTTTGGAATGATACAGTCAAGGTTATTCTTGCACCACCAGTCTTTCTTACGATGACGCTTCTCCACGCGACCTGTCAAGTTATACTCGCGTCTTAATAACCTATATCGAACATATGGCTCTGCCAGTAATCGCCCCGGCGTTTGCAGCGGTTTAGATATGGAGCAACGCCACATCGTTTCCGCAGTGCGATGTCTGCGAGGTGATACGTTTCCAATTCCGGTATGTGTTGTAGGATTTGATCGCGGTTACGGAAACAATACTCATAAGGTTATGGCCAAGTCCGCTAAGACGACCATGTCAGCGATCGAAGAGGATCTGTAACACGTCGTGGATATTGGGAAAGGGAGGATCGAAGGAAGCGAGATGACCAGGAGAGGGTGGTGGTGTAGAGGACGGTGAGGGCCAATCTGGGAATTGTAGAAGTCGGAGTGCAGGCGCGTGCTCAAGATTTCCAGCGGTGAGGTTAGACGCACCGTTGCTAGCCTGCCAGAGCCATACGCTGAAAACTTTACTATGCGTCTTGGATGAGACGGATGAGACGATGCATTTGCGCCAGCTATGAGATGTGGCGAGCACTGATTCACGGCGCTGCGTTCGACCGAGACTCACTTTATTAGGTATCGACCCTTTTGGAGCTCCAGACAGGAGGTGCTCGGTGTGTATTGTAACCTCTCTCGCTCGAAGCTCTGGATCATTGCGTGGTTTTTGGAGGCGGTGTAACCATCACAGTGGGATCAAGCCCGAAAGCTAATGTTGGAAATCATGTTACTCACTTCTCCTTGATGTTTAGCCGCACCATTTTGTGTAAGCTGACATTATGCACAGACTCATAAAGTTCAGTGGTGCTCGCTCATAAGAATGTAATTTTGAGGAACTTCGGTTTCATTGCCAAATTGTATGAGGACTCCTTAATTCTTCAGCTTGCTTGTCGGAGGTCAAGAAATTATGCTTGTTCAAGTCGCCATGAACAATGCCCAAACCATGCAATTTCCCCACAATGGCCTCGCACGCAGGAAGGTCAGAGATGGTAGCGTGTCGACCCTCCATATGTTCGATGACGAATCCAATGACCCAGCTCTCTTCTGTCAAATAACCTAAGAATTTTGGGTCGATGTGGTGGCCATCAATCCATGAATATGCCTGAGTCTCGGCAGTGTAGTAGCCAATCTCATAGGGGGATCTTGCGAATTTGGCGATTATTGGTTTCTCAAACTCTGGTTTCTCAAATTCTAGGGAAGATACCACGTAGATCTTTATATTCAGCCTCTCTCCGATACTCAAGGAGAGATAATCAAAAGAGTTTGGGTGCCACAAGGGATTGGTTGAAGGAAGGATTTCCTTGGACTTCTATATGAAGTGGCGGGAACGATTATCCACTGTTCGTCCAATGCGGCCACAGTTCCAACTGCCTGTGGGAAATGGCGGCAGTATTTCCAAGAGGATTGGAGGGAAGCATAGATCATCAATATCGTAAATCCCAGGATCGATAGTAACGCACTTGAAGTGGGTTCTTTCCACAAGGATTCTATGATGGCTAAGTCCACTGTCGTCAGGATCTGCCTCTTGATTCAGAATCTCAACCTTTTCAAGATGTATGGTATCGACCGACTGGCTTCTGAATTCCTGATATGCCGCAAAGGAAGTTAGTTCTCTTGCTGACAACACTCGATCTAGCTTGCTCATTTATGGATTTAGTTCAAGCATCCAGTGGACTGGTGCGCACATTCGTTTCCAACTGTCTAAGGTTAGACGAGACAAAATCATCGACGCCAAACCTTTGCCTTATACAGGATCTGTTTTAGCGTTCACCAAGCGTCTACAAGAAATTTGATGAATGGCAGCGCCAATTGATGCACAGCGTAAAAGGATGCACAGCGTAAAGGGATGCACAGCGTAAAGGGATGCAAGAAGGCGCGACAGCAAGCGCCTCAGAGGCGACATGAGCTAATGGTATTGTTTAAACAAATAGCCACACATCTCATACAAGGTACAAACACTCAAATCGTTACTTTCACATCAAAAACAAGTGAGAGCAACTTTTACTTTTAAAGACTGTCGTTCTGACCTTCCCGTCGTTAGAGATGAATTTCTAAAACACAACTTTTTAACTTCGTTACTGTGCTTCTCTTAAGTTATTATAAAGAATGTTTCAAAAAGAGTTCTTCATTTGTCTACAGAAGATGAAGGAGTAATAGCCTTTCGCTAACGAGCATTCCAGGGCTGCTTTCTCGCCCGCTCCATCTCTCGATTTCTCTAACCTCACTGCCCCTTGCGAGTCTTAGCATTGTCGCTGTTGTTTCAGTGACTGCACTGTCGAACTATGCCTACTAAATCTGCTGAGGGTGTGGCTATAGACAAGAGGTGTGTACTTCAGTACGTCTATTGGCTCCCTTGATTGATGGTGGTTGGTAAAAGAGTCCAATTGCTAAAATGAAGGTCTCGGCCCTAATGGTGGCCAAGGTGCAGCTCTGTGGTAATGCTAACCCTATGGACCCCTGCGCCCAAGGAACAGTTTGCGGTTCTCACAACGTCGGTCTGCCCATGAGTACTCCGTAGTACGTTTTAAAACCCCCCCAAATTGGTGCTTCATTCCACCAGCCAAGAACTCTCAAATGCAGGCTCAAGAACTGCACGATTCGGTTTTCTGAACGCAGGTGCCGTGGCAATCAGCATCATCATCATCATCGCACTTTTTACCGTGTCGGTTTTCGCACTTGTAGCCCTGTGGGCAGTGCATCGCATTATGTTGTCCTGACCCGCACGAAGTGGGCGTAGGTGATTGAGCGGTGGAGATACAAGCGCCGCCGCAGTACCCGCTGGTTGGGCATGTCATTGTGGGTGTACAAGTCGATCCGGTCGGACAGCCATATCCGAGGCCGACGGTGCAGACTGTTGTGCTTGGAGTTGATGCGGGCGTGGAGATACAGGCCCCGCCGCAGTACCCGGAGGTTGGGCATGTCATGGTAGGTGTACATGTTGATCCGGTCGGACAGCCGTATCCAAGGCCGACAGTGCAGACTGTTGTGCTTGGATTTGACGCGGGCGTGGAGATACAAGCCCCTCCGCAGTACCCGCTGGTTGGGCATGTCATGGTAGGCGTACACGTTGATCCGGTCGGGCAGCCGTATCCAAGGCCGACAGTGCAGATTGTTGTGCTTGGATTTGGCGCTGGTCCTGAAGTTGTCAAAGCATGGGTCTGAAGAGCCGCCAGTGTAAGACTTGAAAGTAGTAGTTCAGACTTCATGTTTGTATGGAGCAAGAGGCCTGGATTGGAATTATCTCGAAAACAATCACGGTAGAGCAATTGCTCAAGTTCACAATTGTAGTCCGTGGATCGTCTTAAACCATTCACCAAGAGCGGGGAATCTCGATCCATAGGTCGTGTGACAAGAAGCCAGGACAGCATGGTTCGTATTCATGGAGATACACAGCCAAAAGAAAGATAGCGCACCTCGATTGGCACCGTGCCAAGAGCAATCAAATGCAGCAATTATTGAACATATACAAGGCTAAAGTCGCGTGAACCTGTGACAGGCTAGAAACATCTAGTGGCTGCCGCTGAGCGATTAGTCAAGGCCGGGTTTGCTGTACCACTGGGCTTGGCCAAACTGGACTCGCCTAATTTGGACCAGTCCGGGTAGGACCGCCCCCAGGTTCCAAGAGATGTCGTGCATGTTGACATGGCCAGGCTCTTGCGGGCTCGTATTTCTTCCACATGAGGAATGCTATGATCCGTTGGGGCCGGAACTTCCCGAGATGGCAGATGCAGTATTCCATTGTCTGTTCCCCTCAGGATTACTTGCGATGAGATACTTAAAAGGACAGCTTCTCCCGGGCTGGAGACGTGCTGTTGCTTTCATCTCGGTGTATGATACTCACCTCATCTCTATCAACTCCAAAGAATATTTATCGGCACCATGAAACTATCCGGCTATCTCAAGGGCGAGGTCCTCCTTGTGGTGTGCTACTTGATTAGCGGAGCCTATGCCGCATGTAACGCTGACAAGTGAGCGATACCACTCTCCATCATGTTCTTCCGAGTTCTGTTAGTACTCACCCATGTCAGCTGTTACCGCGCCATGTTCCCGTCCGCCGATCCAACTCGCCAGGCTTCCGCGCAGTCCTTTTGCCAGACGTACACACAAGCGGTGGTGACGGCCACGACCGGATTCAACCCTCGTTTCACGTCGGCTTGCGGTTCCGACCCTTCAAAGTATAGCTCGGCCTGCTCTTGCGGCCCTACCCCCACTTCAGCGGCCCCATGTGCGCCCACCCCAAGTCAAACGTTCCAGAACGGAGGTTTCGAGTGTGGAATCTCCCCGTGGCGAGCGCTCGTGGCGCACGGCACGACATATGCTCTGACTTCTCCCGGAAAGAGCGGATCATTTGCTTTCGAGGTTGACCAAACTGGCCCCATTGACGGTGTAGGACTCGGTCAGGCCACTCTGTCGCAGCTTATCTATATTACTCAAGGAACTCAGTACGTCTTGACCTTTGACACCTTCTTCAACTCCGGGAACGCCGGCTTTATCGGGGTCAAGTTCAACGGCCAGCCCCAATCCACGGTCGACGCGCGGGACCATTTAGGTCCTGGTGTGTGGAACTCCAACACCATCACGTTCACGGCCACGACCGGTCAATACATCCTCGAGTTTGAATTCCTGTTTGGGTCGAGCAATGTAGTGGCCAAGATTGACAACGTCAATCTGACTCCAGGTACCTAGATAGTGATCAACGAAAGAGGTGGAGGAGTAGCAGTCTTAGAGAGGAGAAACAAGTGACTGATTGTGGGTGAAAGCATACGATACATATAAGTCCTTTAGGTAAACGAAAAGTATTAGGATGAATTCGAATGATAATTATCAAACCAGCAGTAAATTCCAACGTGCGATTTAGCAAAAGATAAAAAGGTAACTACAAATTCAAGGGATCGGGCCACTAGCAGTGTTGTGGTGGGATTAATGGGAATGTAAAAGATGTAAACACTGAAGACCATGGTACAAGAACGTCTGTAGTAGTAATATTGCAAATGTTGGCAAGATGAGAAACTCGATGATAAGACTCGCTGAAACCGTTACAATAGTAGACAAAAGAGACTGCGAACGCCGGTATACAAACGCTTTACAAAGGCGCAGCTCTGTATACTGTATCATCTTCATCCAAATCATGCCACGTTGAGAACTTGACGTATCCGCCATTTCCTAGCACTACAGTAAGTACGGTAGAAACCCAGGTGGAAGTGCATCTGACATTATTGCATTATACGCAGAGGCGCACACTTACTGCGAGGTGGTTGATTTGAATAGAGAACCTCAGCAGAAGTTGGGTATTTGATAGTTGCATTTCGCTGCTATCAATCTAATCGGCTATAAACGTCGCATTTATAATCCTTTGCTGTTGTGACTTTGTTTCCTTTGTAGTAGACTGCGAAGCAGCATTCAATGTGAGATTATGAGCTTGTTAGAAGACGAGGTCATATGGGGGCATATTGATATTTTGGTTGTTGTTAGAAACTCTACTAGCGGGCCCCAGCCCTACCAGCCCTATGAAGGCGGAGATTACCATCTTCCCTATTTTCAACAGAGACCGACATATTGACGAAGTCGATTCTCATTCAGTTTTCTCTTGTATTGTCATCGAAGCTAACGACGACGAGCCGAGGGCCCGAGCCTTCAGATGAAAGATCATGAACAGTGCTCTTTGCTTTCTTTCGATCTTTCTCTGATCTTCTGAAAAGAGATTCGAAGTCGCAATTGAAACGATAAAAATTGAGAACGAAGCGGAAGAAGAACTTAAGATGAAGAAGTTTAATCTATGATCTTCTGAATGACGGGAATGAGATTTCTCGTCTAGAAGAGAGTCAGATATTTGAGATGAAAGATAAAGGTATGAACACGAAGTAAAAATCTGCTTCGATATTTTAGTAAGGGAATCAGATTAATTGTAATGTGAACAGCGAAGATCAAACTATCAAATACTTCGCTTTTAAAGAGATTCTCTATCTAAATTAAAGTACCTCGCAGTAAGTGTGCGCTGGCAAGTGTGCGCTGTAACTACATAGATTATACGCTCCGCCAACTTCCCGCCACCGCTTCTACCATTCATCCTCCTGCGTCCCCTGGTCCCATTGCTCATATTGCTTCAACAACCCAAGCCCGCATGCCGACGCAGTAACAATGTGGTTAACATCTGCATCAATGAATAAGATTCGAAGAGTTTTGCCACGGGTGCTACGACATCATCGAAGTGTAGAGGAGTGACGGAGCTTCAAAGAAGCTATCACTATGGTGTGGATTCCACAGAACCGCTCTGAGGACTTGCAACGCGGTGAACTTGACGTCTAGAAGGAGTGGTCTGATCGGCGATTGCTGTAGTGGGGGAGACGAACGAATATCAACGAGAGGACTGGTTGTTCTGAACGTCAGGGTTTAAAGTAGTACCTCCCGTATTTAACCTTCCAATAACTGAATCAGGTATGGATAGTCGAGTACTCACTCATCGAACATCTATAAGGTAGTACACTTTCCTAGTTTCGCCTGAGACTGTATTGTAAAGTCATAATAAAAGTGAATACCACATCCGGTACAGAGGCGCCTACTCGGAACTCATACTACATATGCCCTCAATTCTCCCAACCGACAAGCCCCAGAGAGCTGCAAAGTATCCATTCATCAATCGAGATCCTTGACAGTTCGGCTCTTTCGAGCCATGACGTTCTTTCTTCACCATCCCACCGTCATTATTTCTGTTGAGACGTGCAAATCCCTTATACGCAGTTTCTGATCCCGCCAATGAATCCATCAGGTCCTGATGTCTTGGTTGTAGCATTTCATCCTATTTCCCATTTTCCGCTCTCATCCTCACCTTAGGCTTAGGCTAGAGCTTGTGTGTAAGAGCAGGATGGCATGGCAATCGTAGCATTACAATAGCGTATAATATACGAAACGGGATGATAGTTCTCGTGAGTGATGGGGTGGCCGGTAGATGGTAGTAAATGGCGAAGGGTTAAGCTGTGTATGGGTTGTGGTAAGCGGGGTGTCGGGTGAGGGGGGCAGAAGGGCTGATGGGTGGGTGGCCTTCTGGCGAATCGTGATGGTGGGAGTGCTTGGGGCGTAGGATATCAGATAGAAACTGTACCGGTATCTGGAGATGATTAGAGTTGTATATTTCCCTGTATGAGGGGTATGGTACCTCTTTCGGCACGCCGAAGAGCAGCCAATAACCTTGGCATAATCTTTCAAACTCGTAGATTCCAAAAAGAAAACCTCTCAACGGATCAGGAGAGGGCTATACAGTTATAGCTTTGATTCTTCATCCTCAATCGTCTTTCTGAATACATCTAGTTAACTTGACGAAGGCTCGGCAGATGCAGCGGCCCCCTCAGGCACCTATGTATATTTGTTTCTCTAAAACATGTTTAAAGTAAGCCACATGCCGTCAATGATAGTAGGTCTTTCCATGCATTTCTTTCCGACCTTCCGTTATATTCAAAACAATTTCTTGAAGTTTGCGCCGCGGTTATTGCAGTAAATTTTTCTCTGTGCGAAAAGCTGAAATGAGTAAAGCAATAGTATGTTGTAGATAAGGAGTCGATTGTCGTTGATAGGATTCATTCTACGAGCGTTAGGTCAATCAAAGTCATTATGGTCAAGTCTGAACGAAGGCGATTGATGAAGAAAATATAAGTCATTGTGGCAATGCTTGATGCTCGGTTGCTTGGTGATGCCGCCGAAAAGCCAGATAGATTCGTAAATAGTTTTGAGGTGGATTCGTGCGGTCGCCGAAAGTATTCTGCTGTTTCATAGCATACAACTACATGAAATGCCGCTGTCAGTTAATATCCTAGGTAGCTAAATCAGTAGAGTAATTGATGACTGGTAATTTGGAATTTGCTGCTTATTAGGGGCTTTTGGTGAGCAGACTCGTCTCAGATCAGAGAGCGAGTCCATACGCCTTGTTTCCGTGTATTGCTGCTCTATGAATTGAACTAGTAATATCGTACAGGGAAAGGCGACTCAGGAAGGGCATAGTTTGGGGCGTATCGTTGCTCGAGGTTGTGATAGAAGATTGATTTATACCAGAATCTTGTATGAGGTCTTGAAGGTTACGACCTTGGAGCTGCGTGCAATAGGCTATTTGTAGACTTCAGTGTGCAGTCACCTTTCGAGTACCTGTTCTGTGTGAATACGCAGAAAACCTGAGGAAAACTCCTTCGACTAGGAAGATTCATGAGGTGGCCAGAGCCGCAGTGTTTACTCTGACGCTCGCGTTTCGGACGCGCTCAATGGTCCTGCTTTGTCGTTATCCGCGCCTTGCTTGCTGCATTGGTCTGGTCCAAGTATTTGATGATATGAGTTCGATCTTTCCTCGCAGCCTAAAGGTGTGCTGTTGTGGCGAAAAGAGAGATGTTCCAATGTTATTGCATGACAAATCTGAAAATACATGGTATAGGGAGTGTTTGCCTGATGCCTTGTTGCCCTGGCATCCAAGCTGTGTTGATAGAATGATTGGTTCAGCAGGCATAAGGGGAAGTCGGTAGAACCTGCCATAAACCACGACTGCAAGATAGGGTCATCTTACTTGCATCAAAGCTCATATTATTAGGCAATCTAGGAAACCAGTTGTGCACTCAATAACAGACTGGGGTCTGTGGCTACTGACTACGGAATGAAAGGACTGTCACTTATCGTGGTAGACAGCTCTGTTTAAGGAGGCTGGTTTTTCTTTGCTGATTTTCGCCTTCCCCCTGGTGGTAAAACATTTCTATGCTTGCTAAAGGGTTCATAAAACTGAAATGCCGTTCTGAGTATCACCAGCAGTCAAGGTAATACAAGACTCGATTGGCCTCAGGGACCTCTTATTGAATCGCCGTAATGCGTCTCCTGCCTCATGACGCATACACTTACCGCCTATGTAGAAGTTCGGTGTCATATTTGCCGACGTGATTGGCTCCTGCCTCAGTCAAACACATCAGTGTCAACTTCTTCTTGCCAATGGTTTGTGTCAGGTCAGTAATCGTTCACCAGTGGGTGCAAGAAGTCGTGGTACAATACCCGGCTTTGCCGAGACAATCCTTTCTGCAATCACTGGTGGTTCTCCGGAGTCTGCTTACGACCAAACGAGAGCTTTCCAAAGCTTCGTGTACAATCTTCGGCAAGTGTTTTCGATATCTTTAGGGGTAACAAATTATTGGACATGCTCTACAGCAGCGATTCCGCTCCCGCGTCTAGAAATGCCCTCCTGACCTCGTTGCAGATAGAAGCACATGGAAAAGAACAAGGAGAGGCAAGATACGTTATGGACTTCTTGTTGTTGTTTTCCATCCATTAGCGATAAAGGCGTCGTTGGCCGTCCTGTCTTCAACGTGTCTTGGGCCCCCGGATGTAGCAGTTTTTTTGCAGGCCACTCAAGTTTCGCCGGTTCGAATTGAAATATAAGATGCAGAGCCTACCTCCTGAGTTTCTGTTGCTTTCATATATGTTTATCTCGATCTCTCGTCGACTTATAAGTACTTTTTCCGCAATCCCTTTGAATTGGAGCCCCGGCATTGGACCCTAGAGATAGTCAACAGCGCCAAGGCCACAGCACCAGGTCAGAGCTCATTTATTTCTATGTCTAATTAAAAAACAGCCTTACACCTCAGTGGTACCGGATATCAGTATCGCTAACTCATATTCATCTATCTTAGCAGAAAAACCATGTCGAACTCAGCCACCTGTGTACCGAGCAGGTCGGCATCGTCAATGACGGCCGTCGACGCTCCAGACACCAGGCTTTCTCGATGTGAACATGCTCATCGCACCATTACAAGACAGGCCCATGAATACCCAGCCAGGACTTACTTGCAAGGAATGGGTTCGTGGTTGCCCCCGCTAGGGACTGTCGAAAATAGAGATACTTTCGATCAAGGCAATGATTCTAATCAAAGCCACCGTACCCTACAAGCTGGCTTTGAAGAACAAGTCAACAATATTGTCTGCCCGACACCGACGTCGCAAGGTTTGACGCCGATGGAACGCTTCGAAGCGGAGGGTGTTTCCGAGCAGCCTTTCAGCTCTGCGAGGGTCAATGCAAACCATAACAAGGACGCTGGGGGAAAGGCGGGTGGGAAAAGTCGATAGGTTGCTCGTGGATATGGTGGAAATTATCAAGTCCGTAGCAAGATTGCGCAGGATGTCTGGAGCTCGGAGATAAATAGCCTGGAGCTGTTGGATAAAACCTCTGGATTGTGTATATAACGCCTGGAGCTTCTGAATTGCACAGTCTTCCCTCTCCCTTGATCATTCCTTTCCTGTTGTCTGAGTCAAATAGAGACGGTCAAGATAGATAGGCGCCACACTAAGCAGGGCTGTTAGCTCAGCAAAGACCACAATCTAGCCATAACAGATTTGCCCTATCTTCTTACAATCATCTGCCGATCGATCAAGAGACCGTTGGCTTATATCGCTATTCGCGCATACAGCCTTTGGCTAATGTGAAATTTGCAAGCAGTCCATCAATCCTTATTCCACCCATGAGCCTCGTATACCCCAAGCCACTGTCCTCTTTTTTGGTGCTCCATGAAGCGAAAAAGCCATGTCCGCCAGAGTCGCATGACGCGTTGTGCTGGCCGAGTGCCACGAACGCGAATAACTGTTGGTACTCAAGAATCGTGTATTCAGGATGAGCATTCGAAAACATTGACGAAGTGGATGATGATAATGGAAGGTGTGATCAATGTCCTCGTAGAGTAACAGCCATAGGAATAGGGTATATAGCTAGTAATCTGGTCGAAGCCCTTTCCAACCGGTCGAAGTGCGTTATTGACTCTTTGATGTAGAGAGGCAGGGCAGACAATTGTATAGTCGAGTTGATCGAAGTAGACGAGTTCGCAGCGAAGCTGACCGCGTTGACCATGCAACAGAAACACAACAAGGTGGTGTGCCTTGGGGGATGCAATATTATGAAAGCGGTGAGTTTGATTATAATCTGGGTATCGAATAAGCTCATTGCGTGGTTTATATTTTATGAGAATTCCTTATACTCCATGGCCAGAACCTATGGTGTAGTGGTATGCGGTTACTTGAATGCGACCAGCCATTACACTAGGGTCAATGTCACCAAACAAAGTAAAACTTCTCAAGTCGAGGTTTTCGGAAGACTGACATCGAGTCGGTCCGAGCTTTTTGCCCCTTGTGTCCGGTGTTCGACCCACAGCACTGGCAAATCCTTTTGTTCATAAACAAACCTTTTTCTCAGGTTGGTAACCTGCGAAAGCTCTATCTGATATTCAAAGTACATCTTTATAGACTGGTTCTGAAGGTACGTACCACTTCAAGTGGCGTTGTCAGCGCTCATGTACAACAATGGGCACGCTTTTAAACAGTGTCCAGTGTTCTTTCCTGGAAAGCCCACGATTATACCCATCTGTGCGTGACTTCCTTCTCCATCCGTCATAACGTCGCCCATCAAAGATTTGCGAGATTAAAAGTCTGTGACCTTATTAATATAAGGAGCGTACAATGCTCCCCCTACTTGCTTTGCCTGAAGTACGCCCAATACCAACGGGTTTTGACCTTGCTCCGTTGATTGTTCCGGAGAAGTTATTTTCGATCCCATCATAAGTCAGCCATATTCTGCCTCTCGTTAGTTCTACATCTCATCACCGACTCGACGTTGTGGTATTGAAATGCCACCTTTTCTGCAGATACCAACCCCAACCTTCGACTTGTACAGAACGCCAATGAGGGAGATAGCCCCATGGACAATGAGGTCACTGTGCGAGTATTCTAACGTTCTGATTCTGTATCCGTCGCCCTCGCCATTATTCTTCGGTCGTTCCCAGCGCCATCCTAACCATCGCAAGAGCAAGTAGGATCGGTGCAGCAGTAATCCTTGGATGAGAGGGTAGAGGTGGAACAAGCACGACGAATGAAGAACAAGGATGTAGTAGGATCAGTCTACCATTAGCCCTACCGCCAACGCAAACGAATATAGATCAATCTGCAACGCTCGGGACGTAGCATATAGAGTTAGTACGATGCTGCTGAGGTATCAAGTGAAGCTTTCAGTCTAGTATATCAAGTTCGTCTCCAAGTCCAACCAACAGCTTTCAACTTCATGCCGAGATATTACTGAGGTTTATGTGATTTTTTCTGATGCGGTTTATCGTCTGGTTTTGGCGCAAATCAGAGAAGCTCTCAGTCTCGCACACTGCAAGGCCATTGCCTTTCCAATCCTGGAGCAGCTAGTAAGAAGTGAATGGTGTCTGACTGACTTGATCCCTAAGTAATCAGCTTGATCATAGCAAGAAGAGAATCGTGACATGGAATCGACTAGCCAAAACCACCATTGAGTTTTACTAGAATTGTACGGAGCTGTATAAGTTTCAATCCAGCTAGATATTAGACATTAGTCTCCTATTAAGCTACAGATGTACAGAGAGGATTTGCGGAGACGTCCAGGGAGATATATTATGGCAGTAACAAGAAGAAAAGCACACCTAAGTCTGGATTTGGTTGGTTGAGTGCTGCGAAACAGGCGCGTTAAGCGACAAGCGCTCATGGCATTGTACCGCCACGTTAAGATGAATCTCTTAGATAAACCTCACTTTGCCCCACAGTTTGTATCTTAAACTGGGATAGTCCATATTCCATGTGACACTAGATTTTTAAGTAGACTCTGCTGTATGGGCGAATTCCTAACCTGCTTCTCAGTGATGGGCGATCAGTGAGAGCCGTGGTGTGAGAAGCAGAAATCTTTGAGACAAATTAACGCTGGGTACGGACAAGGTAAGGAAATTAGATATGCAAATCCTCGTGCCAAATCTCTTTTTTTCCGAATAGGACTTGACTCAGGCTTATGTCCACGGAAGGTGCTTCTAGACAGGAGTTCTCGGTCGTTTCAGTGCTTGATTGCCGCAATATTCGTCCTTGAATTTTACGGTTCCCCTGAAATTTACTTTTGGAGAAAAGCCTCGCTTGCCCGTATGTAACGAGCGAGGTAGGCGCACTGGAAGACATCGGGTTCTGTCAAAGGGAATTTAGAATCGACGTCGCGCTAACTTGGCCATGACTGCTGCTACTTCCCAGCAGGATGTTAGTTCAGAGCACCTCCAGCACCTCAAAGTCAATGGTACAGCGATATAAGATCCGTCATCGAAGCAACCTTCACGATCAGCTTCCTAGGTTGAACTAAGTCGCATTCGAGTCGATATTCAAAATTCAGGAGACGCAACTGCTGAGAAGTGTTGCTGAGATTGGCCTCCATATGCTCCAACAACTTTGCAATACTGCCGTCCTCAACGCTGGCAGAACAGATGTTTGTCTCGACATGCTGGAGTAGCTTGCTAAGCTTGGTGAACCCAGTAGCGCATTCGGGACACTTAAGCACGTTCGGATAGCTTTGGTAGCAGTCTGGCGTCTGGAGATGCCTGGTGAGATCCGGTTTGCTCAGGTATGACTTTGTGCATAAGGGACACCTCCAGCTGTTCCGCTTTGGGTCCTGATCGGAATCTTGTGCTTCGGTTCTGGGTGGGCCCGCAAGAAGCCATGGCTTTCTCTCATCGATGATGTATGAACTCGATCCTGAGCTTTGGCATATCAAGGCGTTGATGTATCTGACTGTCCAACCAGCAGAGCAAGAACCGCTCTCCAAATGCCCGAACATGGTTGCGGTAGAAGTGTATTCCGTTCCCTCTACACAACCATAGCATGCCAGAGGCTTTGGCTGATGGCTTAAGGTATGCTAGATATTGTTAGCAAGGCTTCAAAGAAATTCCTCAGCGAGACATACCACTTTCAGCTTGCTCGCCGTGTCAAAGTGTGTTTCACACTTTGAGCAAAAGGAGCCTCGGTGCACTTCTGCCGTCCTCAAGTGGTCCTTGAGCTCTTCGATAGTTCGATGGTCAAGCGCACACGGTTCGCATACGTGGTGTTTGCCCTCACCTGCCTTCTTATGGGAAAGAAGTAGCTGTGGAGTCGCAAAGTCGACTCGACAAAAATTATCATAGGTGTACTTATGAACCTCTGTTGTCCTCCAATGCTCCTGCAACAGATAGAGAGCCTGAAAGTCGAGTCTGCATTGCTGACATACGTTATGCTTGGGCGAAGCATTCTCATGAGCAATCCTAGCGTCCGAGGTATCGAAAAGACAGTCGCATCTTGCGTCATACTGCCCCTCATGGATTTCACTATCTTGCCAATGAGCTGTCAGCTCTGCGGAAGTGGCGCAGTCGAGACCGCAAGGCAAACAGAGGAAGTGCGTCGCCGGGGTCGCCTGTTTGTGCCTAAGCATGTCCTGGGAATTCGCGAAATGGATGTTGCATCGTGCATCATAAGTGTTCCGGTGAGCCGCTCCATTGATATAATGCAAATTCAGCTCTTCGGGAGTGGCATAGTTGACCTGGCACCGGAGGCAATAGGTGTACAGATGTGAGATATTTTTCTGCCAATGAGCCACACGTGCTTCTTTGCTGAAAAACTCTCTAGCACATGGTTCGCATCGGAACAGATGCTTACTCGAGAACTTCATGTGCTGTTCCAGAGCTTCGTGGCTGTTGAACCAGCGATTGCAATCTTTACAGTATTTCTCGGGCATGTTGGCTCCGAGACCATCTGGTCAGCTCAAGGATCTGAAAGGCTTAAGCGCGTTTACAGCTTACCTAGAGATTGGGTTCCTGCTAGCAGAGAGCTTACTACTTGCCCACGCTTTAAGTATGTCCAGGGTTGATAGTGGTTTCTGGTCGTTTTTCTCTGCCGCTGACGTAAAGATATGAGATGAAGGAGGATGAGAGACGAAAAGGTAGGACATGTGGTGCTTAGCCTTTGCGATGCCTTGGGCAGCAGACCAAGTTTATGTGATGATCCAATATTCACTTTCCCTATGTGTTTCTGTCAGATTTCACTACATCTTGTTGCTTTAGGACGATTCTACTAATACAGATTTTATTAACTGTAAGAGCTAGAGCATTTTACTGACCCTCTTGTCTGGCTGGTCTACTGGTTATGGGTAACCTCTTGCCTAGCAATGTCCTCTCTCAAAACGGTACATCCACCTACGCTCCGAAGGATCTCTGCATGTATCCAGTAAACAAGGAAACGTTCCGGAACTGGCTATTGGGACAAGACCAGTGCAACACGGCACGTTGCTTGGATTGTACATCGCAGACATTCGGGCAAACATCATGGCTTGCTCCAAAACCACAGCTCTAAGGCCGTGATGTCCAGGTCCGTGAAACAGTGTCTGAAATATAGCTTTAAACCAAGCCCATGAGGCGACTAAAATTTCATGGCCGCAGATAAAAAGGCCCACTACAGACCCACTTCAGACTCATCGAGCAAACCGGTCAGTGTGACAAAGCTCAGTACAATAAGGCACGCAGTCGCAACCAGACATTGTGGTTACCCAGGGTAGACGTAGCTCCTTGTCCACATACCTTGCTTCAAAATCACCAGTATAGTGCCAAAATCAACAAAGGAAACAAGTCGCATGACTATCATATCCAGCCTAGAGAAATCTTGTTTGCAAAACTCCTCGATATGATTTACCGAGGCCGTGATGGAGAAGGCTTGCCAAAGTAGAGTGTAGCACAGACACAATTCTGTGTCTTTCGTTCCAGCCAGCAAAGAGCATCACGCAGACCAGGACGCCACACCTTTCGTTCCATCCACCGACAAAGTCCATATGTACGTTGGGCTGACTACACGCTTTCCATATGCATTTAGAAGAGTCCTAAGATTTCACAACTCACCAATATCCACGTTCATAAATAGAACAGAATCCATCTTCAACCAACTCTGAATTTCACAAGATCTTGCGTAGGGTCAGAGCATCTGCTGAGCTTTGCATGTTGGTTTTATAGCTCTCGGCCATTTTCACCCTTTAGTGAACACACTTGCAACGGCTTGATTTAGGTAGGTGTAACACATTGCTACTTTTGCATTTTTTTTAAATACAACTTTTTCATGCAAATCTCTATATACCAAGTTAACAAAAAACCTGTAAAGAGATGTTTGACATCCCGAGCTAATCCACAACTCCCAAATAGAATCACACATCCAGACCTTCACGTGTTAGGATAGTATAACCCCCAAATAATTTCTACCGCAGAGAGAAAACGGGCTTCTCTAAATACACACTCCCCAGTTTCCCCCTTCTTGTGCGCCCCTCCTCTTCCCCCCCCAAAAATAAAGCAGTACAGTAAGCCGCATAGTATAACCCTTTTCCCTTACGAAAGAAGCTTGGAATCACCCTCCAATCTAGAGTACAGATCAATGTTCCAAAAAAAACCCCGGAAACCGCGTCGTGGGGAGGCTAACATCCGTTTACTAGAACTCAATCGTGTAGTGAGACTTCTGAAGGTGATTGTGTTTGGAGGTTTTGGGGAATATTGGGGTTGGTTGTATGTATGGATGAGTTTGGAAGAGGGGCTTATTTGGGGGATGCTGGGGGCTGCTGCAAGGGGTGGTGTATGAGGGTAAGTTTGAGGGGAGAAGATGAAAGGGGGTCTAGTGTATTGGTGTTATGGAGGATTGGGATAGGTGGTGGGAGAAAGGGAGGGAGGTCGAAAGCGAGGATGTTAAGAGATAGTTGTGTTGTTTAGATGATAAATCTGGATTTTGAGTCGTGAGAACATAATCTACCTCTATTGTGCATTTGATGGCTTCTTGATCTCCAACGATGTTATTCTATTTCTACACTTACCGTTTTCACGCTCCTATTGCCTTCAAACTCTTCACCGTATCCTCGATACTCTCTTCTAAAGATCGGTACTTGATCCCCAGCACTTCCATCGACCGGGAATTATCATACTTATAGATCCCTAGCGAAAATCAGCATCAAACCCCTCAAGAGCACAGCAGAACACCCCTACCTCCTTCCGGATAGTCTCCCCCTTTCGCCGACTCAGGCACATTCTCCGCCAATTCCGGAAATTTCTTCCGGATAATAGTGGCGATCTCGCGATTGCTAAAGTACCCTGCCGTGATGAAGAATCTCTTTCCGCCCGCTTCCTCTAGCTCAGCGGCTTTGACGTGGGCGAGGGCGAGATCGCGGACGTCGACCCAGATGAAGGTGCCGGTTTCGGGGATGGTTTCTTTGGCTTTTCCGGTCATGATGTCTCTGATGCGCTGGTTGGAGGTATTGAGGGCGTCGAGGGTTTGGATGTTGTGGACGATGGGGCCTAGAACGAGGGGAGGGTTCACCTGTGTGTGAAGAGTTAGCTGGAGATTTTGTGGTTGGTTCAAGTGGATGGAGGATTACGGTAGCGATTGTGAAATTCGGCTTCTCCTTTTCCACAAACTCCCATGAAGATCTTTCGGCAAATGTTTTGCTTGCGCGGTATCCATTGGCTGGGTTTTGGATGGCCTCTTCTTCGGTGATGGGGTTCCAGTCTTTTTCACTGTATACGTATCCGGGCCTGGTGGGCTGTTTCGGGTCAAGGATGGCTGCGAAACTTGAGGTGATTACCTGCAAGGGCGATCAGATTTCATGAACGACCTTCCCAAAGAAGACGACATACTACTCGCTTGACACTCGGGGCACTTTTCTTAATCGCCTTCAGTAACCCCGTCGTACCGATAATGGCAGGATCAAGCAGGTCTTTCTTAGTGTCTGTGACGTTGAAGTGGAATGGCGAAGATGTGTGGATGACTGTATCGAATGGGGGATTGGAAATGACCGCCTTGTCGAAAGCCCCTTCTTGTGCGATGTCTTCAACAATAACAAAGTCTAATTTCTCCTTTCCGACCCTCGGGTGTGCGTCTTTGATGGCCTTCGCTTTGCTCTGGGATCGTACGCTGGTCACTACAGAGTGGCCACGCTCTAGTAGAACATCGAGGACATGCGCTGCTATAAATCCCGATCCACCTGTTTTTCGTTGTTAGTCGTAACGAAAATTGTGGCCAAAGCATATGAGTTTAACCTGTGAGCAAAGTCCGAGTCATTTGTGATGAAGTAGCGCGTGTATCTATTGGTTCTTCTTCGTTACAAGGAAAATTTATTGGAAGCAATCTGTACCTAACTTGCTCTCTATATAAATACAACGATAGAAGACTGAGCAGTCTTTTATAAAGCTGTAGTACTAACTACTCAAATTCATAGAGAGTACATGAGGTCATTTGCGGCGATACCATCTTTAACTCCGGTCTTCATTCCTTCGTGCATATTTCACGCTAGTGGAGATACGAGAGTATCATGGAAATCTGCGTTGACGCAATTAAAGACAAAGCTACTAGCTCACTAACTGGATATCTTTAACATTTTGTTCCGAATCTAGGTGTTTGATGCGGAGTTCGGCACCATGGTTCTACTGAATAAGTTGAAGGTCTTGTTGTCGGACCTGCCTTAGTCAATATACTGCTTGCAGGCTCGAGAAGTGCTGAATCTCTTCTATACAAAAGTTAATCAGAATGTACCCATATTAAAACTTGAGCGACAACAAGCCAGCTCTCGTCCTTTACCGCCGCTCTCAGCTGGTTCCAGGATGGGGCATCCAGCGGGGCTCGTACGGAGGGCAAAGGAAAGGCCTAGGTAACTTACCTCAATCTCTAGCCATTCAATTAGAACAACCGGGAAGGCATCCAGGAGAACGCACAAGCTTTTGAGCATACTTGGAGCGTCAAAATCGTGTCGGACCTTTGAAGGACAGCATCTTCCTATATGGAACAGTAACGAAGGTGTGGTTCAGTCTCTTATATGTCTTCCATGTTAAGTACGGGTATATCAAAGTCTCAATGCCTATCTTCCTCGTGGCTCTACTTCTTCATCTGCAACTGCATCTACATCATAGATATCCAATCTCTCAGTTCAGAATATTCTCTTTAGACTAGGAACAAGAATGTTTCTAAGGCTTATATCAAGTCAGCCAACACCAATCCGCTTTCGTTCAATTGAAGAGCTAGAGTCTCGAAAGCTGGCTATACCAAAACTTGAATCGACCAAGCCGAGTCAGAATGACGAGTACTAATATATAGATGCACAAGACGTAAGGTTTCAGAAATGACTAGTCATGCGTTGCACAGTTAAAAGGTATCGTTAACTGCAATAAACCACTCAATTCCCTCTGCCCCTGTACTAAATGTTCGGTTTGACTACGATAATAGAAGACAAAGTATCTGGGCATAGTTTTGACCTAAGCTCAGGCCTGTGTGCAGTCGAGTTGAATGTATTTTCCTAAGAAGTATACCTTTGGCTGTTGAAAATATAAACACAGACTTAAACTTTTCAGAACGGTTTTGCAGAACAATGCGGGAGTATTAAGCGGTTTGGGAAGCGAGTCAGGGGAAGGATGATAAGGTGCTATTTTTGGCCTTCTTTGGCTGATTTAACAGTTAAGCTGTTTTGAGTATACCGAGTGGCGGTTGACCGACCTCCTGATTGAAATGGTCTTTTTTGGTATGATCCCCAGGGGAGTAAATGTAATGCTACATGAATCTCATGATTAAAGCGGCTGATGATTGGTAATAGGCACGCAGTCCCTATATGCAGAAAGCACGCGCGAGTGCCGCAATAGTTGTGGACTAGACCATTAAAACGGAAGGGGCAAAAAAGTTTCCTAGTTTATAAGGTGGCCAGATAACGTATTATTCGAAGAAGGGGATTTATGAGACTCACATAAAGGTCAGCAATTACTTTTTGTGTAAAATTCAGGTTGAACGAATATCAACATCGGATTTAGGCTGACGAATCTCTATTTGACGTGAAACCCAAAATCTTTTGCAATAGATATCTCCAAACAAGAGCATGGTTTGAAAAAGTACGAGGATACGAAATGAAGCATGTGAAAGATGTAGCCACTTCATCTTTAATGTCAGATGTCGAGGATGAGGTAAGGAGCACTTGGGCAGTCAAAGCCAGCTTGATCCCGTCCTCCGGCTCAACCGTGCCACTAATAAGGCAGGCGAATGATGCAGAAGAACTTATATATCTTCGCTGTGATGCATTTAGGAAAAAATACTGATCAGGAAGGGCAGAAGTTGGGTCAAGCATCTATAAAGACAAAGTATCAACCGCCTAATTCTCGTGCGTACTCTTTACTCCGGGGTGAGTAAGGTTGCTCACGAACATGTTTTCAGGACTCGGGGTAGGCACATCTTGTACACGTTATTCTAAACTGGGGGGATACCGTATCTATGTAAGAACCCCTGCAGCCCTGGTTGGACCTCGCGTAACATTTGCTGACCATGTGATGACGTATTCGTATGGCAGCGTTTTCTGACTACCATTCCTCGCGCATCGGTTGTTATAGTGAGCATATGGGGCCTTGCATTAGCATCAGGACAAATCATCCGCAGGTAACTTGGATATGTATTGTGGATATCGATAGAGAGCATGGATATTTCATCGGTCAATAAGTGTGGTGCTGAAGCAGTCTTTCTCTGATTGGTCAATCTGGAGAACCCAATCGATTGGAGGTCAATCCTGTCAAGTACCTAAAGTATCATACACCGTACAATGTTCACCGCCCCGCCGCATTCACCAATCCTGCTGACAAACTCTTACTTCGATGTCTAGAAAAACTTCCCACCTACGAATTTGGTGACCTCGCCTGTCGCCATCCTACTGAATGACATGCCTCGACGAAGCCGTGGGTGCCAAGCGTGCCGACAAAGACGGATAGGCTGCGATGGCACACTGCCGTCCTGCCGGCAATGTCTCCTTACCAACAGATTATGCTCGGGGCCCGTGCAGGGCTCTATCATCATCAACCAAACCGAACATGTTGCATCGCGCTACAAGCGCAATCGAGGACCGTCACAATGCCCCCTTCCCTCCAGAGCCTCTATCGTCCTCCAGCCATCACCTAGGACTATCTTGTCTTTGGCGTTCATTTCGGAATTCACCTCCTATGCTTCTTCCGCCATCGAAGCACTTTCGGGACATACATGGTTGCTTCAGTTGGGAAATTTGTCGCACAGCGAGCGAAGTCCAGTCCTTGACCTTTCCTTGCAGGCGACTGCCACTGCTTACTGTGGTATGGTGGCCGGGAACCGATCTGTGGTGATAGAGGCCACTCGAATGTACGGAGAAGCCATGTCTCAACACGCCAGGGCAATCTCGCATGTCTCCAAGACTCCGACTCGGACTTTGATATACACGTCCGTTATCCTGTCGATTTTTGAAACCGTGTGCGCTACCAATGCATCAGCCTACTCCACCCACCTGGACGCTGCTCGGCGAATGTTGACTTCCTCGACCGCAGATTTTGCGCAAGATCAATTGCTCCGACAGATTGCTGTACATGTTCATAACCAGACTGTCCGTGTTTCTTCCTTCCACTGTCTTGATCCAACGCTGACCGTGGGTTTCTCAAGTTATTCATGACCCTCGTATCCCCATTCGGCAATCCAGCAGCGGCGCCACAGATGGATATTTTGACCAGAACGTTGTGGAAACAATTTCGCGAGTCGCAGCAGGCGGCTGATCAGCTGACCGCCGATCTCATTCTCATCGGCGGCATTGTCACGACGAACCTGTCAATCGCCAAGGATAGTATTCCCTATCTACAAGGTATTGGCTCCAGTATTGACAACGCCTGGGCTTGGCACCGGGCAAAGGTCCTCTCACCGAGTAAGATCATACAGTCTAGCTCCTCCGCGAGAGATGCAATATACCAAGATGCTTCGACGGCTCTGACCACGGCCCATTATGCCATGGCTCAAATCATCCTGACTGTCGCGAAACGCCCTGGGTTCCCGCATCCACCATTAACCAACAATGTATATTGCCAGGCAGTAATCGATTGTGCCCTGTTCCTCTTGCAGATCAAGAGGTTCATTGGCTGCACCGGCTTTGCCATGCTCCACCCTTTGGCTCTTGTCGCCAAGTACAGTACATTACCCACCGCTCGCCAAACGGCGTATTCATTGCTGGACGACGGGCTCCGAAACATTCCGTTTGTGGGGCTGCGACGGGTGATAATGCAACAAATCAAATCAGCCTAGATCCTCGAGGTTCGTTCCCTCGGCAGAATCTGCATATACAGGATGCCGACGAACAATTTAAGATTTCGGAAATCAATATTGACCGACAAACTGTTCTTTGACTGGGGCTTTGCTTTCAGCGGCAGCTTCATTTGAGGAACAGCAGCACGTGTGACACGTCGTCCTCGTTTCAGTACTGTAGTTCAGGTTCTGTGGCAACTGGAGAGCAAATCATCCATATAGTCTAGGCCTAAAAGAGTAGGTTTCGCTAGCTGCGGATATCCGTATTACTTCGTACTCTGCTAAGATGATAAGGCATCTAGTTCAGGTTCTGTGACAACCGGAGAGAAATCATTCACATATTTTAAGCCTAAAAGAGTAGGTTTCGCTAGCTGTGAACATTCGTATTACTCCGTACTCTGCTAAGATGATAAGGCATCTAGTTCAGGTTCTATGGCAACTGGAGAGAGAATCGTTCATATAGTCTAGGCCTAAAAGAGTAGGTTTCGCTAGCTGTGAACATCCGTATTACTCCGTACTCTGCTAAGATGATCAGGCATCCAGTCCAGGTTCTGTGACAACCGAAGAGAAAATCATTCATATAGTCTAGGCCTAAAAGAGTATGTTTCGCTAGCGCGAATGAAATAGAATATATGGGCTTACTCAATCAGGGTGGGCCCTAAAGATTTACCAGAGGTTGCCGTGACAATGATAGGGCATATATAACATTGCCCGCAAGGAAGAGAAAATAGAAGAGACAGAAGTTCAGAATCGTCAAGCACTTTTTTGCAGGCAACCAACTGTCCCCCGGATACACACACACTCTCTCTTCTCTCTCATACTTCTTCATCACCATCACCAACGAAACCAAGAATTAAAGGCGACCACAATGGCAGATCCAGGTCAAGAGGTTGTCCCAGTCTCCTTCACCAAGGCATGGCACTCCCAGCCTTACCCGTTTATCTCGCCGACCAGGCCAGAGCTCTCCGCCAAGGGGAAAAACATCGTCATCACGGGAGGCGGGACAGGGATCGGCAATGCCATCGGTGTTGCCTTCGCAAAAGCCGGGGCTAATTCGATCGCCATTATCGGACGACGCGCCGACAAGCTCGCGGCCGGTGTATCTGCGATCTCCGAGGCAGCAGCAGCATCGTCCTCGGACATGACCACCACAGTCTTCCATATGGTAGCTGATTTGGTCGACAAGGGACAGACTACCAAGGCGTTCGATGCCATCGCGGCGAAAGTCGGCAAGATCGACGTACTCGTGTCCAACGCGGGAGCCTCTGTCGAGGTCGGACCCATGGCGACCTACAGCGCCCAGACCTTCAGACAGGCCTTCGAACTCAACGTCGTCACGGGTCTGCACGCTTTTCAGGCCTTTTTGCCCCACGCCTCCCCGGGGAGATCAGTCGTCCTCAACTCGACAACCGCCTTGGCGCATATCGCGCCATGGGCCAATGTGGGCGCCTACCCCGCCGCGAAAGCCGCCGCATTGAAGATGTGGGATCAAATTGCCAAAGAGAACACGCACTTGCGTGTGGTGAGCGTTCACCCCGGTTGGGTGCCCACGGATTTGAACGGGCATCAGAAAGGGGCGACGGATTCGGGTGAGTCTTCCCTTTTTTTTGGTTGCTTTTTTGGTTATCCCTCTCTTCTCACTCATTCCTTCCTGTTTTTGAAACGTTCCTCATCAATCTTGACGAAAGAAAGAAAAATCATACGTCTCACTAATAATCCTGGTCCTGATAATTAGCTGAGCTTCCGGGACAATTTTACGTCTGGCTTGCGTCGTCCGAGGCTGCCTTCCTCGATAGTAAAGTCGTCTGGGCAAATTGGGATGCACAAGAGCTCTGCGGCCGCGCTCATGAGATCAAGAGCTCGAAACAACTGACCTGGTCGCTTGACGGAGTTCATATGTAACTGGGAGACCCTTCTCTCTCCACCATGCTCCCTGAAAAAGTAGACATTGGGGCACAAACGTTTGGAAAAGGGTATTCCACATGGAGGGCAAATTTCTGGGTTTGAAGGCACTACTATATCTCAGGGGTATTGTTTGCTAGCGCGCCGCTGAATTTTGGTTGCATTAGGCTCGTTTCTAACCAAATGCAGAATAATTTATACGCAGAATATCTACAGCCTAGTATGTGATGTTTCCCCTCTGCTGCAATAACGGCCTCGCACCGATCATGCATCGAATCAATAAGCTCCTCTAATTGCTCGGGTGTGACAGCATCGCAGGCTTCCCTCACTGCTTTTCTTAGAGTATTGTAGGAGAACTTGTTCTGATCGCCATAATGCTCCTGTATCCAGTCCTTCATAATGTTCCATACGGTTTCGATGGGGTTCAAATCGGGTGTAGCTTCAACCTACTGTAGAATACACACCTTTATGCAATTGTCAGATTTACACTTCAACAAGTGAAGAAGAACGGAAGGAGTGAGATGCAGGTGTAGTGGAAATGATAGCCTTGTGAGCATTGCAGCCCAAGACCCCAAACAGCTTACTCGTAGGGTTTCCGCGCACGCTAACTATGACTACCAAGTAGTTATCTTAGTGCCCTTTTTAGCAAGCTAAACCCGATACTATCTGTAACTAACCTTTCTAGGTTAAAGTGCGCGGAAACCCAGTGTGCGCGGAAACCCCGTGCATACGAGTAGCGTCTATCATGTGCCGCAGCCATGAAACACAGCCCAGGGCGAAGCTCTTGTCGAAGCTGACAAGGCGATAAACCGGAGCTCGACAGTGTATGCTTTCTATCCATAGATACGATATCTCTCTTCCTCCAGCTAGCTTCTAGATATATCCGTCTAGTACCTACTCTCTACTCAATCTCCAATTCCACGCTTTCTACCAGCAATGGCTCACTCGAGGCGCACCTATTCGCTATGGCAATCTTTCCTCTCCAGCACCTGTCTCTGCTGCACCTCCACAGAATCGTACACCCTTTTCGAAGAAGAAGAAGAAGAAGAAGAGTTCCCATCAGCCACAGAAAAGATCCGCTACCGGGACTTCTCCCCTCCACCGAGCTCTCAATCTCCCCTTCCTCCTACTTCCGAACAGCCAATGACCTCCGTCTCCCCGAGTTCTGAATCGTGGGACTATGCCATCGAAGAAGCTTTCCTCGTGCTCGCAGCGCAGGTTTTTCATAAAGCTACGCTTTCCAGAGCCCGTTCGTAGCTCAACGATAACGCCTTCACCCATTCTTCGAGATCTTGACGACTACACGTTTGCAATGGCCGCCCTGACTTTTATACTCTACATACCTTCTAACAGCATGCCCAAGGACTTCTCCACTAAGGGCTTCCAACTCATTGACGATTTTCCCATGCCATGCGACGAGCCAACCAATTCGGCCGGTCAGCCAACAAACCGATCAGTAAGCCAGCAATATAATGAGGTAGCTGATGAGGTCCACGACCGTAACTCTTCGGCAGTATTCAAAAATTCATATCATGATCTCCCTAAAGATATGATTGACTGGCTTTGCGAGAAGCTCTTCCCAAGTTTCATAGATTTCGTTGAGGACGATGACAACTCCAAAGCTCAGCATCGAGGTGATCGTCATGATAAGCGTCAGTTTTTGATCTCCTTAAGGAATTCGTCTGACAGTGACAGATGATTCATTGATGATTGAGAAAGACGTTTATAAGGATACCGAGAATACGGCCAATAGTCAGAAGGAACCTGGCAGTTCAGGTGAGTCTTCTGGTTCAGCGATCAAAAGCTCGTCTAACTTTCTTCAGGTAGCTCGATTGTGGTTCAGGATCACGGCATCGATAGCAGCGGCGATGATGCTTTAGAGGAGTAGGATGGGAACCAGGGGTCGCTCAGCACTTCGTCAACGTCTGTGGCGGCCTCAGAGGCTGGGTAGGGCCTCAAATTCATACTAGATGAGCCTAATACTGATAGATTGCGTTAATCTAGATGTTCAATCCTCGATCAAAAGAACAAACATGATATTTCAAACACCTCTTCCCGAAACCGCAATATTCTCTCGTCGACGCTCGACAAGCGAGCTTGCGGGTTTAAGGATGGAAATCGTTAGGGTCTTACGCCTGATCTCACGCCTGATTCATCAACGAATGAGAACAAGCAGATTCCGTGAAACGTTCAAGAGATGAAGGCGAACGTGAAGGAAGAAAAGATGGAGAGAAACACATCGAGAATGATGACAAGAAAACCACGTCTTTGAAATTCACAAAGAAAAGGGGTTCGTCCTCTGTCATTGAGAAGAAGTCTGCGTCGAAGCTTCATGTGAAACATCGTCGCTGTTCGTCACTCATACTTGCGATTCAGGACCAAATTCTCGACACTCAGGCCGACGGCACTTCTCCTGAGTCGAAGGGTGTCAAGACTAAAATCTGTCGTGCAACCATTCCCCCCAGCCCTGCTAGCGATACTGCCATCAGCCCAGCTACTCTTGAGCAGGCTTGAGAGGATAATGAGGCTCAAGTCGAGGAGCTGGAATGGGAAATCGAAATGATACTCGACAAGAGAGAGATGATGTCGGGAACGGAATACGAGGTACGATGGAAAGATACACGACTATTCATAGATGAACTAGAACACGCACAGAAGTTGCTATGAAAGTTTGAGGCACAACGCCGAGCTTAGCATGGACACAAACGAGGCAGACCGGCTCGCGTATACGGAGTTTAGTGATCGTGATATACGCTTTCTGTGGAATTTACTTTATGATCGAAGGATACACCTGTTTTCTCGCCAAAGGCCTATCCTACAATTGTGTAGCATGACCCCTTAAAGTTCATATATCTTGTAACAAACCAATCAACCCACTAACGCAAGTACATGTATGTCGTAGCTTCATTGGAACCATGTTTCTTCCAAGGTCACCTTACATGTGGTCTTTAATTCACCCTCGCTGCCGACTTCCCTAATCTCGTTTTTCTCCTTTCGAATCTTATCCTTCATCAGTCGCTTAGAAAACATGAAATCCTTTCCATTCAAGACTCTTTGCAAGGCGGAAAATAATGCTGTCGCTTGAAAGACTTTCACTCCTTCTCTTCTGTCATAGGGTGCTTTCTATGTTCATCGAGCTTCGGAAGGAGTATGAGCTTCCTGACTATCATTCAGACCCTGAAAACCAGAGGGATATGGGCGACGATGGCCATCCTCAGTATCCTCGCTATCCTGACGGCGAGATTGAATATGCGTTTATGAATAAAGGGAACCATGACGCCGAAGTGGCTGACTGTGCTACGACTCTCGATATGATTCCCAAAGGGGTTTTCATTAATCGCGGAAGGTTTGGTCAGGCTGGTCAGGTCGACGAGCACGGACGACCGAACGGACCAGATTTGCATCTCTGGAACACCGATCGCTTTCTCCGTCCATCGAAATATCTTATCCCTGCCGCTTTTATCGCCGGAGTCTGTGCCGTGACTGTACAGGAAGGTCCCAGTATGCGACCATATCGCCCGCCACCTGAATCGGCAACTGCTATGTATACTGTTGTCTGGTCGAATGTGGGAATTTGGATTCAGCGCATGCTCGATTCTTGTATAACGCACAGGTTTGCACGCACGCATGAGAAGGACTGGATCCTAGGATGGGCGGATACTTATAGTATGCTGCAAGGTTGGCGCCACAAGCATAGAATCGGTCTAGAGGCAGCACCGAGGGATAAGACGCAGCGACGGGAGCGGTGTTCTTGGCACAACTTGTATGAAGCTGATTAGTGACGTGCGTGTCTAATATGAGAAAGCTTCTTCCATGATCGCCTCGCGATTTGTCGCCGACCCCACTTTATATCATTGACAAAAAAGAAGCATCCTTACCTCTTTCGGCGCAGGTGACAACCAAGTCAAGTACGGAAATACGTGGGCCGGATGGCGTCGAGGGAGCCGCCATGTTCGTCGGGCGGGCATGAAGATACTGGAACGTGGGATGGACGTCGGATCAGGGGAAGGAGAAAGTAAGGAGTTCTGTGGGGTCACTTGGACATGGAAGGAGAACTGTGGCTGCAAAAGAACTATAGTTCCGCAGAGAATCGAGATAGGAGGTAGAGGCTCCTTAGATGCTAGGCAGGAGTACTGTACGGAGTAAGGTCGTTGTTGATTTGATGTTTTTTGTGGGTCGAATCTGATTGGTTAATCTAAGTCGGCCAAATAGCTATCGGAGATCGATGACTCTGTGGGAATTGCAGGCGAGAACACCTTCTCTTCTAGTTGCTTCCATCAAATCAGGGAAATGCACCGGGTTGATGCTCAGGCTTGGTGATCACTGTCAAGGAGTGGCATGCCTAGACGGCTTCGGACTTCATGTGGAGCGGTGGAATAGAGTGGTAAGTAAGGAAGGGATCGAGGTGTGGGAAAAGGATCACCAGAGCACGACTTGGATACGACAAGAAGAAAATACATTAATGAAGAACTGTAGACCATTCCCTCACTTCTCCGATTCGGGAGTCTCTCTTCTGCCTTACGAGTACACCATTTAGGCGTAGAATGTATGCCCTAGAACGTAGGCACGCCCAAAGAGTGTGCATCCTCTACGGGTAGCGGAACTTGCCAGCATGTGCAGCCATCCCAAACTGGCGAGGATGACAACACTCGCCCTGTGAGTGGTGTTCCTGTGAAAGTCCGCACCGCGAAAGCCAGTACCATAAAAGCCAGTGCCGTGGACTAGGTACCCTTCACCGGGTTAGTATATCGGGTATGGGACATTCACATAGCTTGAAGCAAGTCACCACAGGACAGAGAATGGATTACTTGTCGGTAATCCACCAGGTCCACCAGAGAATTATACGAACCCATTGTTGGCTGAGCTTAGAAAAGCAAGACGTTACTACCGTGAGATGCGGTAGATAGAGGCCTGGAAATAGAAACCTCGGTGGGGCTTTACGTCATGTGGCCTTTTCGAACATTACCTCGGCTTTACTGGTCTAGGACTATCCAGGAATGCTCTCTCTTGGAGTAGGCAGATGGTTTGCTCCAAATTCGGCACCCTCAATTATTCTCTCCCAGGACATTTCTCCTGGGAGAGATAGATAGGGTTTTGGAGCAACCATCTGTCCCCTCTCTTTCTAGGTCATAGGCTGTCTGCTGCAGAGAATGGCAAGGCTGTTGGCAAGTATTGGCAAGAACGATGCCACGATAGGGTCAAAAACCCGACCTATTGGTTCGTGCGGGATGGGGCTATGGAAGAGGAGTTCCGGGTTCTTAAGGAATTAGTCTCCTTCATATTACATCTGATTGATCATTGTGTGGAGCTCTTTAGCAAATCGTGACGGCCATCCGTGTTGCATTGGCCGTGCCATCCGCTCAACATGACCACCTCTGCGTTGACTCCGACTCTCATCTCTTCTGTGCCGGAACTTGAGGCTTTCCTTTCCTCCATCCCTCCTTCCAGCACACTCTACCTGGATCTCGAAGGGAATCGTCTCAGCCGACATGGGACCATCTCCCTCATCGCTGTTCTAATCTACCCACAAAGGGTAGTGCGACTCATCGACGTCTTCGTCCTTGGAAAATCGGCCTTCACCACGGCATCAAACAACGGCAAGACTCTTAAATCCATCTTCGAAGATCCCGACATCCCCAAATGTGCCTGGGACGTACGGAACGACGCCGACGCGTTGTTGGCTCTTTATCATGCCTGGTGGGATGGACCATTTTTGGGGTACCCCATCGTCCGTGTTTTGCAGCGCCCTGAAACAGCTTTCGCTTGGAGTAGAATCCTAGATCGATCTGACATCGTGGGTGAAATCACGAGTATGACTATACGCCCTTCGCGGCTGGGCGAGAAGGCAGTGGAAGAATATCAATGCACTTCTAAACTTTCTGCTCCATTTTTGGATCCCCTCCGGCATCCACTTCTCGATCCCCCTCCAGCATCCAATTCTGGCTCCCATCTAACAGTACTGTCCTTTCACCGGCCTTCACGCTTTTCTAAGGTCGTCCCCAATAGCAGTGCCAACGTTGTGTGCAAGCAATATCCGTACAGCATGCTCATCTCTGTTCTGGACCGCATATAACAATGGCGTCCGGCCGTCGTTGTCCTGCACCTCAATATTGGCATTCTTGCCCACTAGTAATTCTACAACCGCATAGCGCTGGCTCCCGAGTGCTCAATCAAGGGCCGTGTTGCCGTTGATGTCGTTAGCCTCGATATTGACGTCTCTGTCGAGAAGCAGCTGCACAATGGTGTTTCTTCCGTTTTCAGCTGCGTATAGTAGAGCTGTCTTGCCGTAATTATCTTTGACCTCGATGTCGGCGTCTTTGCTAAGAAGCAGCTGCACGATGATGTCTCTCCCGTTATCAGCTGCGTATAGTAGAGCTGTCTTGCCGTGATTGTCTTTAGCCTCGATGTCGGCACCCTCATCAAGCAGTAGCTGCACAACAGGATCCCACCCTTGTTGAACTGCACATATTAGGGCTGTCTTCCCATCGCTCTTTTTGGCGTTGAGCTTAGCGTCCTTTGCTAGCATTAGTTGTATAATGTTCACACGATCATCCAATGTTCCTTCGAATCTAGCTGTGTTCTCGGATTCAGCTAACATCATCCTCTTCTTGTTCTGCTGCTCAAGCAGCATTAATCGCGTTTGGTAGTCTGAAAGAGCAAGATTGCCGTTGAGTTCTTTTGTGGCCGCAAGCGGGGAAATATACGGACGAGTATGGCCATAATCTTCACGAATCGCCATTATCCATAAGAATGGTGTCTTGCCAATGTTGTCTTCAGCAGCGACATTAGCGTTCTGTGCAAGCAAAAGTTGTACAATGTGCTTGTTTCCATGTTCAGCCGCATAAGACAGTGATGTCCGGCCATCTCTTTCCTGCACCTCAATAGCGGCACCCTGATCGAGGAGCAGCTGCGTAACTGTCTCCGTTCCAGTTTCAGCTGCGTGTAGTAAAGCTGTTTTGCCATCATTGTCTTTGACCTCGATGTCGACGTCTCTGTCAAGAAGTAGCTGCACGATGATGTCTCTCCCGTTTTCAGCTGCGTATAGTAGAGCTGTCTTGCCGAAACTGTCTTTAGTCTCAATGTCGACGTCTCTGTCAAGAAGTAGCTGCACGATGATGTCTCTCCCGTTTTTAGCTGCGTATAGTAGAGCTGTCTTGCCAATGTCGACGTCTCTGTCAAGAAGTAGCTGCACGATGGTGTCTCTTCCGTTTTCAGCTGCGTATAGTAGAGCTGTCTTGCCGAGACTGTCTTTAGTCTCAATGTCGACGTCTCTGTCAAGAAGTAGCTGCACGATGGTGTCTCTTCCGTTTTCAGCTGCGTATAGTAGAGCTGTCTTGCCGAAATTGTCTTTAGTCTCAATGTCGACGTCTCTGTCAAGAAGTAGCTGCACGATGATGTCTCTCCCGTTTTTAGCTGCGTATAGTAGAGCTGTCTTGCCGTGATAGTCTTTCGCCCTGACATCGGCACCCTTGCTAAGAAGCTGCTGTAAGAGTGTCTCCGACCCACCTTCAACTGCCCATAGTAGAGCTGTCCTGCCAGACTTGTCCTTGAACTCGAGATTGTCGTCCTTATCCCGTGTAATTATACCTCGATCCCCAGAGGCCGATACATCGACATCTGTACGGGCGCGGCCGGAAGTCACGAGAATACCTGCAAGAGCTGTGTGTCCTTTATGAAGCGCCCAAAGAAGTGGCGTTTGGTCTTTCTGAGCCGAAAAGGCCCGGCCGAATTCTAGGCGCGCAACAATGTCTCCGATTTGAGAGTTTTCGTCTTGTTGCAATAATGCTCGGACAGCGTCTCGATGTCCATTTGCCAATGCTGCGAAAAGAGGATATTGATATCGCTCCCCCCGGATGCCCGTCATCGAACCGTGACAGCATATTGTCCTTATCAGCCTTGCGTAACCGTTTTCCGCAAATAAATAGAGAAGGCTTGCATCTGGCGTGTGGCGGCGGATATCATACCGCTCGAACAGGTTAGCGACATATATCCATGCGTTAAAAGCAAAGCCTGCGATGAAGTCGTTTTGGAGAATTCCCCCCGCAGCTGCATCAGCGTGATATAGTACGTGTTGGCTGGCATATTCGAGGAACGGAAATTTGGTTGTCAGCACTTGTCTTAAATCTTTTGCGGAATCAGAGGAGGCTTTTGGCAAAGTCTCACTAGACGATACATAGCCGGATATGTCAACCTTGAGGTAATTCTGACAGCATTGCTTCAATTGATCCTGGCTTAAACTGTACAGGTCTTTTCTAAGTTCTGGCCATAGCTCGCACAAGCCATTATCTTTGATGAGAAAATCCCGTACTGATTCGTGGATGAATTGCACGGTTGGCATTTTCGACTTGGTGAGCTCAGCCAGCCCTTTGGAGGAATTGAGCACAAAACGATTCATGTCGTCCGTAGTGACGCGTTCGGAGTTCCACTCGATCATGTTCTCGGGTACAGGATCGAGACCAGCTACCATTGCGAAGTAGAATTCTTCACGCTTGAGGGGCCGTCGTGCAAACAATATCCATTGGAGACATAGCAACAAATCGGTCATGTTATCACAATTTCTCCTCAACATGTCTTTGAAGAGGTCGCTGAGCTTTGCAGGTATCTCCTGGAGTCTTTTTCTGACGGCAAAGATGCGGCCGCGGAGAAATTCTTTATTCAGAATGTCGATGACCAGGACTGCCCACATGAAAACACCATTTGCCTTCTCTCGTATTGACATTTTTATTTCGTCGACGTATTTTCCCTTCCCAGCTCGAAGATGACTTTGCACATACTTTGCCAAGTCCTCATCATGACCGTGTTCGTCTTCCAATATCAACTGCCGACCACTGCGAATGTCGATGGTTGGATAGTGGCGACTGGCGAAGCATATGTAGAGCTGATTTCCGTTCTCGATAGCATTTTGTCCAAGTTGTTCAAAAAAGACAATCATCTCTCGGATCTGCTCCTCGTCACATTCGTCGAGGGCGTCAATGAAGCACTTCAGTCGTCGCTGTCCTAGTCTTGCTATAGCGGCGGACAAAAGTTCACGAAGCAACTCGATCGTCCACGCAGGATACTGGCTTTGATACCCTGAGGAAGAATGGAATTCGCCCCAAACCATTTGTAAGTCCGCCGCTTCCTTTAACAGATGAAACAGTAAAGCTCGATACATACCGATGGTCGACCTTTCTAGATCGTCTCCTCTTGCATTGAAAAAGAAGGAGACGAGGATCTCGTGCTCAGGTCTTTCTCTGTCAGCATATCCATGAGCGAACTTCATCAACGTTGATTTTCCGGCTCCGGGTTTCCCGTTGATCCATAGAAATCCGTGATGCTGATGAAGCTTGTTGGGGTCAATCCAGTCCACGTAAGCAGGGTGTTTCAATAACCACTTGCACGTCGTGGAATAGGCGCTTTCAATGGCGGACCGTCGCGAATCCATCTGATCAAAACTCAGGGAAGTCAGCAAATTCCTTCGGCGATCATGCAGGGAGGTCTCTTCTGTAGTCATAGAAGCAGGGTTGGTGTCGTGACATCCGAGACGGCAAGATTTAGAGGTGGAAAAAGTCTGTCCAATTTCGTCCAGCTGGCTCCGATAAGATCTACCGATCTTGTCTTTCAATCGGACAAAAGCGTTCTTTCCCTCACCATATATAGGAGACATGAACACATCAAAAATCCCTAGCAGACAATACACCTTATCTTCTATCCTCTTGGTGTTACGTTTCATTGCCCATCGCATTCGCTCACCAACATTGAAATCAGATAATGGAGCTCCTTGGAGAGCAGAAATGGGAATTTCTGTTATGTCCTGAATGCGCCCCTCAAGCGTCTTCTTGCTTCCCAGAAGCTCTCCTTCACGCGAAAAAAATTCGACTGACGCCGGGGCAAGTAGTTCTTGAAGTGTCCAGCCACGTGTGAACCATCTGCTGATTCGAAAGGCTGGTACCCACGTCTGCTGCGTCTGGCCGTCATTGTCGCGTTTGCGACTCGAAACATCAGATAGATAGACGTAGCACTTTTCTGCTTTGCGATACCAGCGAAACATCGAAGTAATGGCTTCCGAGAGTTCAGCATAGCTGGCTTTGTTGATACAGCATGTGTCCACCCAAAAATATTCTAGGCCGTCCTTCCTGGCTTGTTGCCCACAGAACTGTATTTTTGCATAGCCAGCCTTGCTCTTGCCAAGTCCGTTGTGTAGATCGTCGAAAGTAAGCTCATCGCGATCTGTGCCCCACGTGTGCGAGAGAATTGCGTAAGGAGGGATATTGTCGAGCAAGTCCTCGGTCAGGCTGAGCTCAGCACAATTGTCCAGTTGCAATAGACGCATCTTTCAAGCCTCTCCTCGCGGCACGTTGAAACGCATATCCACCCAACCAAAAACCAGAAGAGCCTGAGTTACCAAAAAGTTCTTGATCATTCGTTACGGCTTATCATGCCACATGGTCTCTATGCGCGGGTGTAGGAGAGGCCGGCTGTTTAAAGGCAGTCATCCTGCTGTCAAAGCTAGACGTGTTCGAGGCCCAGATTCGCTGGTAGGGTTGCTACAGGGAGGATTTTCGCGGATCTGAAAGTTGGCATCGCTGGCTGGGGTTCCGCAGGACACTCAAATCAGAGCTATGGCCAGGCAGTCGAGGCATGTAGAGTATGATCATTGGCAAGAGTACGAAACTGCACCACGTGCAGGCAACACCCAATGTTAGCGTTTCCAGCTAGTTTCTTGGCAGTAATCTTGGCATGTTTGTGGCAAGTAAGACTGGCAAGGAATCTAAGAATGGGATTTATAAAACATTCTCGAATGTTTGCCCTGCCAATTGCCATATAGTGCTATTTATTCCTCCGTAACAGGACCTCCTCTCTAGTCAATGTTCGCTCGCTACATCAGAACTCACCTTACTTACTTAACCTACCCACTGCTTAATGATTTGTAATCTGAAAAAGTAACTCTTCCATCTTCAACGAGGCTCCATAGGTCAGGCTTGCTGCAGGACACTATTCCTGTGACTTATCAATGTTAACTGAGCGTCAAATAGTTTCTCGAGGTTACCATAACCTCGTCCTCAAGGAATATTGACTGTTCGACATCGGAGAGCTCTGCCCTTATACACAGGAAGACTGTTGCTGATCGTTCTCTGGAGCAGTAGCTCGGGCCAGGCGACTTGGAGACTGGACATTTCGCAAAGACTCATCTTCTGGCCGTGGTCTTGGCCGGGAGACGTATTATATTGCATGCGGCAGAAGATGGTAGAACAAATCGATTACCACGTTAGAGGTTCTTCGGAGGGTTGCTATGCAGCTATCACAAAATGTGTGACGCAGCTGCATGTGCATGTCAACAGTTTGATGCCCATTTCTGCGGCTATCGGTGCGCTGGCTCCAAGTCCCAGAGCCTGACCGTGTTGTCGTGCGATGCAGACGCCGCTAGCTTGCCGTTCGGTGAGAATGCCACTTAAGACTCTCGGCTCTGCTGGGTATGCTACGAAACTGTCGGCATGTACGCTCCTAGTGATTTTTGATTTGTTGGGTGGAACGGGTACCAGCGCTGCATACCTCTTATGAGGTATCCGCCAATCGTTGCTGACAGATAGCTGGGTTGAAGAGTAGGGGATAAGCATGTTTTCTGTCCTCTTAGCGTCAGATCAATGACTAGATTAGGTCGGCCCCCTTCCGGTTTTTAACGTGCTGTACTGAGCCTCACGCACAATCTAAAGAATAGTTGTTATAACACGTGACCTTGCTGTCAACCGGCACTTCTGCCGTAAGCCGTGAACGTAAGCCCACCCAAATGTCATCAGCTCAAGACCAACGACGAGTCTTCCAAGCGTACAAAACAGTCTTCCAAGGACCCAACGCGGGAATAAGGAAAAGGATTCGTAACCTCATGAAGTCAAAAGACGCTCCATGCACGTCTCTCTGCAAGGAACTCGGGGATGAAAAGGTCCTCAGCAGCGTTCCGAATAGGTCAGTTTAGATCAGATCGGGGGACGAATCTGATCTGATCTATATAGAGCCAGGCCAATCTGGTCTAATCTAAACTATCTATAGATATCTATATGATCTGCCAAAACCTAGAAGGGAGGGTAGTAGGATTTGGATATGATGTCAAGTTTATGCATAGCAGGCTTCACAGCTTAATTGGAACTAATACAACCTGAAAAAAAAAGCGGTCTTATAAATGACTTAAATGACTGTTGAAAAGACGTTTTAAATAATGTTTAGACTGCTATTTAGAAATATTAGCCTTGGTAATCCAGCGAATAAGCGTTAGTTTGAAGAGCTCTGCAGCGTCTTTAGTGGTTGGTATGCTGTTGAGTTTTTGTCGTTTCGCTCCCAAGATACTTCTGATATCTTCAGATGAAGACGGCGTCTGAGCATGATCACGAGGGTTCTTAATGTTGTGTTTCTGCTTCAAGTGTCTCTCTGCATTCCCTGATGTCCCTGTCTTATATAGTAGCGATTCCCTTGCTTTGTCGTAGAGGTTGCAGCTTTAAAATGTTTCTTCCTTGATGTTTTTATTTATCTGAACGAGGTAGACTTTATGTTAGCCAATTCAGGACCATCGCTTGCTATTTAGCTTTCCCTTATTGATGCGCTTCTTCTGCACATATTGTTTGCCTTTTACTGTGATACGGGGCAGGTCTTTGACGAAGAGGGAGGTATTGAGATATGCGAAATTGCTAATCTGTTTTGTGATCGTAGGAAGACGCTCACTAATACGTGAAAATGGGGTAGGAGTTGAAGGTGAAGAGCTAGAATTAGAAGCAGTATCAAAGAGATTCATACGAACTGTCAATGTAATGCAATTAAAGAAATAATCTTTCTGATTCAAGCATTGAAAGAAATGAGATATGAAGATTCAAATACAAATTCAATCATCATTTTAACTGACAATCAAGCGACTATAAAAATGAATAGCAATCTCGTTAATCACTCTTGAGCTAAGCACATTGATACATCATATCACTACGTTTGAAACAAGTTAGAAGAGAGAGCAATTAGATTGAAATACATACTCATTGATCAAATGATGACTGACGGCTTGATCAAGCCTCTGAAGTCAGGCAAATTCCTGAGATTCAGGTCAGTAATGAGACTAGCTTCGAACAATGAAGCTATCGTCGTCGGGCATAACGTCGGCGAGTAAAAGAGCATGATTGAAAACAGGGAACAGTACTGTTACCCCTGTGGTTAGTAACCTCCGTTCCGAGCCCTATAGGGCTGGCGCTAGGACGTTCAGAGTTTTCACCTCCTTCTTCCCTCCGTAATTTCTACTTTCTAGAATAGTTAAACCAATATATATCTATCTACCCCTATGACCTCGTATACCAAGACATCCAACTTCCACGCCGATGAAGTTACGTTATCAGATTCTCGTGTCACCAGAGCTTCCAAAGATACCGCCGCCATCACCGAAACCGAGCTTGCGGACAACCTGAATCTTGTGGATACGGCTAGCATGATAGGCTCTGTTGGTGGTCTCGTCGGGACAGGGTATGCGGCGGCGTCTTACTACTCGCAGAAGAGAGCGGAGAAGGAGGCGAAGAGGAGGGAGCAGGACCTGGAAGCAGCGATAAGAGGGGTTGCTGCGAAGATCGAGAACGAGGGCAATGGCAGAAGTGAGCGTGGGGGTGACGGGAGTAGCGAAGCTGGATTGAAGGTGGAAAGGGTTCCGGAGCCGGGACCGCCCAGGAGGGAGGATCTTACTTGGACTGGGATGAGATGATGGGGTTCGTATGTACAGCGTTATGACGTAGGGTAACTCACAGAGCAAGGGTTCCAATAGGTAGAAAAGCAACGCATTCATCTCATGGAGTCTTTCAAATGCAGATTTCTCGCTTCCTAAGTGCCCTGCTATGCCCCAATGACCTAGGTCAAAGAAATCCTGTCCTTCATTTTTCGAGCTTTTCATGATTCCAAAAACCCTGGCAGAGCTAATAGTTCTTCCCCCCAGTAGAAATCGCCCCAACCATATCCGCCGCAAAATCACCAACCTCCCTCAGTAACGCCTGAAAGCATTTCTGCGAATACAGCTCCTCTATGTGTATGCTTGCTATCTTCACCGCCGCCCTCCTCATAGCCGTGTCAGTCTGTTGCGTAGTCTCATACACCTCCCGGATGCAATCGGTAAAAGTATCGCTGATCCAGTGCTGCTGCAACTGTTTCTCAAATTTCTCACGAGCGAGGGTTTTCAAGTGGTTCATTTGGAACATGTCTGCTATTGCGAACACGCGCGGGTGTTTCAGCAGTTCGAGATCATCGCCTGTTCCTTTTATGAGTTCTTTTCAGTCTAGATGTCTAAAACGAGATTTCAGAATGGGCTTACCTTCAGCACTCAGGGCCTCAGCAGCCTCTTCGGTGTAAATGTTAGCGTACATGTAATGGAAGACTCTCCAAAGAGCATGCGCGCTGTATTGCTTGAAGCGGAACGTTTGCTCCACAGATTCTTTGAAGTCGCCTGTAAGAGCGGTGGCGAAGTAGGGGCTTCGAACTCCTAAGATCATGCGGTGAGCGAGGATTGGGATCTCGGATGGGCCGAGAAAGAGGGAGACATCTGAGAATTGGCGGTTGTTGAACAGACTTTGGTTCTGGTCAGTTGATGTCATACTTGATAGTCTTGTGGCTGGGTGACTTACTGTGCAAACCTCTCTGTGGAGCTGTTTTTGGGGCTAGTCATTCTAGCAGAGGTTTGGATTTGAAAGGTCCGGGTGGGTTTAGTATGATCAGAGAGGTAGTTGATGTGAATAATCACATCCAACACCAGACGATGCCGTGATTGTTAGTCGACACTGTTGAATTTATGCAATGAGCCTGGCAACCCTTGCATACTGAACAAAGAAACAGTTGGCCAAATCAAAGGACCAAATTTCCCAAGTAAATGTTTGAATTTGGGGAGAGATATTGGACGTACCCAAAGAGCAAAAGCTAAATTGACAGTCCCATTCGAAGTCGCCTTTTTCAGTGGTGGCTTCGACTGGATTCAAAACAAAGAACGCTTTCACTGCCTTTACTAAGCTTCTTGAGTTACCATCGATTAGTCAGGCCCGATAACTGCCTGATCGCGGAAGCGTCATATCTTTCCTAAGAATGTTGATGTTCCAGAGTTTTCAGAATTACATCTCTGCTTCTTTTTATAGGTCAAGTAAGCGACGCTTAGTCAATATCAGTACTACATGTGGTTGGGTGGCAGCTTTTGACACCAGTTGAAGGGATATTGTAGCTGGGCCTATTCAACGTACCATGCTTAAAGTGCCTAGCCGTCTAGAAATCAAAGTGGATTGGTGGATAACAGATGAGTTATGATGGTTGAAACTTGGAAGTATGTACCTTAAAGTTGCGAAAAGTGCTAGGACTGATCGAGCCTAGCTCAAAAACAGCCGCTTGTTTGTTTACTTTCTCAGCTTGCCGCAACTCTTTTCAATCGCGCCGACGACATCAAATAGAAATTTGGTTTCAGTTGTGCTGCTAACTACAACCATGTCGCAAGTTCTATCTCCGCTATCTTTCTCCAACGCGAATCGGAATACACCAACCACCGTCGAGAGGAAGACTTTCTCGATCCACGAAGACACAGAAAACATCCTACCCCAAAGCCCCCTTGAGATACCAAGCTCTCCATTCATTGAGGATGTACCATCACCGACGAAGGTATGGAGTCCAACGAAGCAAGAAACACCTAGAAGTGTGCAAGCAAAGAAGTACACGTCAGTCCCTCTCACTGAGGACGCTTTGAGAGAGAATGAAGGTCTTACGCGAGCATTCAAGACTGAGGACAGTCATGGCGAAGCTGAGAACCATATGAGCGATAGGAACATCGAGCAAAATCTAGGAGATGACACAACCTCAACTGTTGCTGCTCCCTCTGGATACGCGGGCATGGATGACACATGCATGAGCGCCTTTTCCGCCGCTCCACCGCTTGATATGACCGTCTTCGCTCAAATGCGCCAGTCTCCTACGAGAGCAAGCCCATTGAGCCCTACAAAAGCCTCGAGACAACCGCACTACAACGAGGAAGCACCGACACCCCGGCAATGCGGCCGCATGACCCCATCCAGCGTCCGACGTCACCACCCTGAAGACTCATCTCCCTCACCAACCCCTCGACGTCCAAGATCAAGTCCCTCGGGCGATACCACAAACCTCATTCTGGACTTCACCGAGCAATTCAGCGCCTTTGACCAGTCCTCCAGCCGTACGCATAGCCGCAACGGCCGGTCCTCTCCGCGCAAACAACCCTCAGATCTCGGGTCCTACGCCTTGGGCCGTCGGACACCCTCACCAAGGAAACATGGTCTTCCTCCCAGTACACCCTCCGAATCTCTCCACCTCGCCAACCTTCTTGATTTCGACCTTCCTCCCGCGCCCACCCCACGCTCAGTTCCTAGCATCACAGCCCGTGAACTCGAGTCACTAAAATCAAATTTCTTGTCCCAAATATCCTCTCTACGCGCAAATCTAAGTGGGAAAGAAGCAGAAGTCTCATCTCTCAAAAACGCGGTGGAGGATGCTGAAAGACGGGTGGGAGAAGCCTTGGAGGAGATACGAGATGAACGAGGAAGAAGGGAAGCCCTCGAAGCAGATAAAAAGGATTGGGAGAAGCGAGACAAAGAAATGCAGAGTGTCCTGCGGAACGTCAAGGAGGAGATCATTCGCGTTGATCGTGAAAAAGATGAATTATTGCAAAAAGCATTCACGGCAGAACAAAAGCTCTCTGAATCCGAGTCCCGCCTTGCCGAATCCGAGTCCCGCATCACCGGCCTCCGTGCAGCGTCCTCGTCCACTGAAGGGACCACTTCTGAAACCGGCACCGCTGCCAGCACGGACACTGCCGTTGAAGCCGCAGTGGCAAATGTCGCCAAGGAACTCCACGGGCTATACAGACACAAACACGAGGAAAAAGTCAAGGCGCTGAAAAAGAGCTACGAGGCGAGATGGGGCCGGAAGATCAAAGAGTTACAGATGAAGGTGGACGAGCTGAGCCGAGAGAATGAAGATTTAAAGCTCGGTCGAGATGCCACAATGAGCGCTGTGATTCCCGGCACTCTAATCCCCAACAAGTCATCTGAACGAGAAGGACCCAGCAACGAGGAGCGTGAAGCCACGAACCAGCAACTCAAAGACCAAGCCTCCAAACTCCAAATTTTAACAACCGAAACCACAACCCTCAGAACCAGCAACACAGCCCTCCTCTCCTCCCTCGCCCACTCCCGCCAAGAAATGGCCGCTCTCGTCGCCGCCACCGAGGAGCTTATCTCGCTCTCCCAAACGCCGAATGACAGTCATCCCGCGCCGGAACCGAGCTCAAGGGGTAGCTTTTCGAGAAGTATTTCTGGCGGGCTGAGACCGCTGGGGGTCGGGACCGGAGAGAGCCGGATTGGAAGGGGTGGGTTTGGGATGGGGGGGAAGAGTATGATGAGTAATATTGAGAGGATGGGGAGGGGTGGGGCCGGGCGGTGAGGGCAGCGGAGATAGCTAGAGTCGGGGAGATATGGAGGCATGTCATCAATGGTTAGCATGGGATTTCGTTGTGCGTTAAAACCGTATGAGATGAGTTGTGCTGGAGAATGCAAACTTGAATGCTTCAATTGCCACTTTCACGTATATTTGCCCGAACTAGATATCGCAAGGTACCAGTGTTGGTATGATGAATCATTCCTCAAATCGTCCAGAAAGAGACAAAGCACGAGAGTGCACAAATGCATGCCAGTTCTCCAATCGAAAAGTGGCTTTCAAGGAATTGACTCGACGAAGCACATCTTTGCCATCATGAGTGAACTCTCGATTATAACTCAATAGATTGTCGGAAGATTACATGCAAGCTCTTATAATAAAAATGTTCAATCCCTGAACCACTTTCTCTCTCAACCCACCCACTCTCATCTCCACAAAACAGGCTAATACATTTCGATAGTCCTAAGAAAATCTTTCTTTCAGACATTATTTAATTCTATCGTGTCGAATTCTATTCGAAGGTTGCTGATTCGTAAAAGTTGAAAATAAGATAAGATAGAAAACCCCTTGATGCAGTGCGTCCAAGGAAGGCAGTGTGTGTGCTAGAAATAGCGTTGAGTCAAGGGGGGAGGGGGGGGGTTAATGGGGAATGGGGTGTGAGTGTTTGGTTAGGCGGTAGGGTATAGGGTGTTTTTGGGGCACTGTTTTTGGGGTGGGGTTGAGATGGCTGCTGAGGATGGGGGGAGGGGTTTGGATTTGTTGGTTACGTTCTTTTTATTCAGCTTCTGTTTATTCTCTCTGTCGTGGCTCGTTTGTTTCGTCGTTTGTTGTCCAAGCTAGCAGCCTGTCTCGCCACTCGTCCATTTCCCCCATCTCAACATCCACCCAACCATTCATGTCTCCATCTCGTCACCTACCCTCGCCCTCTCCATTTCCCACCATCTATTTCCCTGGTCCGACTCCCAGAACCGTTCGAATATTCAACCATCGTATACTGTCATACTCATAATGATTGCTAGCATGTCTAATATCATATCAAGTTCAAAGTTATTGTTCTGTGTTGTGGTGAATACGGCCATGGTCATGATGGTTTGGGGTATGGGGGGAAGGGTAGGTAGGGGGCTGGGGGTGTTTCTGAGTGTGGCGATGGCGGTGATGGTGAAAAGGGGGTTTGGGGTTTTTGGGGGAAAGGGGGGGGAGGGGAAGAGTGAGAGTGCGAGTGAGAAGGAGAATTGTTAGGGCGGGAGGGAGATGTGAAAGGAGAGTAGGAAAGGCGGTCGTAGTGGAGAAGATGTGAGGGTAAGATTTTAGAAGAGTCGGCGTGGTTGAGGGTGTTTTCGGACGTGGAGAGGAGGTTGCACGGGCGCGGTATTGATAGGAGTACTCTGGTGCATGTGATGGGGTTGGGTTTCGAGATGGAAGCTGAGTTTCGAGATCGAGCGCGATATTCTAGGAAAAGAACCAACCCAACTTCCAATAGCTAGTCCTCTTTTTTCACATCGAGAACATCTCGTTAATCAGCTCTGCCCGCTCAAAATTCCCCAAGTAATCCAACACCTTGAACCATCTCTTTTCCATTCTCATATATACTCTCCAGCTCTTGATCACAAACAATAGGCTACTGCGTCGTGTATTTAAATTTTAATATGTTTGGCTTAAAGTACAGCTAGCGTCAATGGAAGCAAAGAGCCCCGCAAGCGCCTGAAGCGAGCTGAATGCGAAATTCGATCTACCACCGCAAGGATGACAGAAAGTACCGTGCCTGAAGGGGCTGTAGAAATCACAGTGTCGAGATTAAGCGTCTTTCTCCGCATCTTGTTGACAAGCTTGGTTAGATATCTAGCCATCATCTTCCTCTGAAGAGTATTTTGCAGTCAGCGAGACACGCAAGTGAGCTGCTGCGCGGTACCTTTTCATGCAAAAACGAAGTCTTCATACGCTGTCCTGATGTTGCGCTCTTGTCGAGCGCCTCTTCAGCAGTTATGAGACCCAAACTGATGAATCTGGTATCTGAGCGAGGCTGCGACTGAAATAAGGTAGCAGGAGCGCTACCAGAGCGTTTTCTGAGTCGGGCAGTAGATTGGTGGAAATAGAAGATACCTCCGGAACTACTGCTGGTGCAGTGATATAGCTGATTTCGAGATTCCCATACAGATTTTAAGATGCAACTATATGCCTCCAGATGTGCCGATCCTTGTTCTAACAAGCCAAATCTAGGAGGTTGCGGCATTACATTTTCGACGAATAGTCGCAGGGGCTTGGGGTAGATACTGAAGCAATTTCATTCACATGGTTGAACATGGTCGTTGGGCTGCTCGATCTAGTACGTTAGTGACAAGCCGCTGCTGCTGAAGCCGTGATCTGCGGGTCATGTTACCGAGTAGACAGAAATCTCGATTTATGCCTTCCTGAGTTTATACTGCACATTACCGAATATTCCTTAGGACCTGAGCGTGCGCGCCTGAAAGGTTTTCCTCGAGTAGTCCGAGGAATTAGCGACTGCGGCTGTTGATTGAATCAATATTGTCGGCTACTGGTAATTGGTAGTAGATGAAGCATTTGATCATGCTTCAGACCTTCAAGGAGAAGGGATGACGATCTCATCAGAGGCAATGCTTTTGAGGGATATGTCAATCATACCCGAGGTCGAAAGGTCTGCCAGTTTGTACGGATGATGACAGACTCACCTGGTATCGCTCCTGATCCATCTCCGCTAGAGTATCTCATCAACCTCGAATGTACTGTGGCGTTGGAGAAATGTCAATTTATCAGGCAAAGATTCAGGTGTTCCCACCAACACCGTTACTGCATTCTGAGGTGGACGTGGATTTCGCCCAAGGACTGCTAAGCCATGGAAGAGCAGCGCCAACAAGCGAACATGTGGCAATCCAATCCCAATTTGACGATAGGTGAAGTGGATCATACTACAGACGTCTGATGCATGGGTTGTTTTTCGTAGCTCGACCTTGAGCGATAGAGCGGTAAGAAATCGGGAACATGCACAGGTCATGTCAGGTTTATGTTGATCCTCGAATGGAAGAACAAAGCTCCTAGCCTGAGGGAAAACAAAAGCCAGCAACGGAACGCAAAATGACCTTTTAAAGAACTCAGCCGAAGAGGTTGAACCAGCGTACTCGTAGGCTCAAGAAAGATCAAGCTTGAGATTATCCATCTATATCACCCTAAATCTATAGCCCAAATGGGTATCCAGGAGTAAAGTAAACAAGCCGACATGCAGCTAGGTAGTCAAGGTTGAGAACTTTAAACGACAGCAGACATGAGTCCATCGACAACGCACAAAACGTAAAATATTGATGCTAAATCAGATTGCTGCTTTCGATCTCAGCTGTATCGTCAGGGCCTTTAAAAGCGACCTGAGGCGGCGAGGCTGCGGGGGTAAGCAGCTGCTCGGAAGCAGCGGTCAATGCTTTTCTCTGGTTGACAAAACCTGGCGGAGGACTTGTCCAGGTGTAGTCAACCCATTTACCAAGAACCTGCCGTATACCACGCGCAAGCTTCGCAACTTTCTTCTGCCGGGAGAGGCTCCACAGATGGTCTCCAGTGCCTCTGCCGGACTCAACGGCGGTCTGCTCTCCATTCTCAAGACCATCAAGTATGCTCCTCCAGACACGCATCGTCTCGTCCAACTCCTCTACGTTGCTGACACCCATGACACTCACGCCTAGCTTTGTACCTCCTATTTGTTCAATCGTCTCCCTCACCCAGGGGATCCCTGAAGCTGGGTCTCCTTTCGAGCCAACGCTCTCACCCTGTCGCATCCAGGTTTCCAAGGCAAATCGGATTGCGACCTTTTCGATCCGATCATTCTGTGAATCGCACCAGTCGCTTGCTTTCTTGATGGCAGCACGTAACTCAGTTGGTGAGGGGTGGAAATCACCCTGACCGCCGATCGGAACACCCGTGCGGCGCAATAGGCCCATGCCAAGGACAGAGGCGTTGGGCACAACCTCAACGCCAGCTGCTCTCAGCCGTTTCAAAGCCACTGAGCTGAGTCTCGTATTTTGGAGAGTAAAGTTCGCATAAGACATAACGGCATCCAAAGGCCTTCCAGTCTTCTCAAGGATCATCTCTGCCTGCTCGCAAAGCGTAGTGACCCGGTATCCAGAGATTCCGATATACTTGACTACACCCGACTGATCCCGGAGTCTACGTAGCTCAGTGACAGCCTCGAGAACCTCCTCTGGGGAAACGAATTCGACATCGTGGCAATAAACAACGTCTAGGTAGCTTGTTCGGAGGCGATCGAGACTCCGTTGTATGCTATGCCGTACCCACGCCGCGGAGTAATCGAACTCGGCGCCTCCGATTCGGCCAACTTTTGAAAGGAGGAAATAGTCGCGGCGAGGAAAGTTGTCGTGTACAAATGCGGTATCAAGAGCTTTTCCAAGCAGGTCTTCGGCTGGGCCGTAGTAAGGAGATGTGTCGAAAGCCCGGACACCAAGGGAGAGGGCGCGGTGGACTATGTTTGTGGTCGGCAATAGATAGGGGTCGGGGTTATATTGAGAGTTGAAGGTGGCGGTGCCCAGGATGAGCGGAGGGAGGAGCGTGGACAATTCGAGTGGTGCTGGGGACATGATGAGACGGGGGACAGCGGGCGGACGGTCGATGGAGGCGGGAGGATCAAGACAGAGCTACTATGCGCTGTAGGTATGCGAAGACGAGAATCGATGGCGGTACTTTGGGCTGGAGTAGCCTTAATATGTACTGCTGCCTGCTCCAAGGAATGTCCCTACTGTCAGAAGCCGAGACGAATGGAGGCTATGTATTGCTTATCGGCGCCTGCTTGGATAATCGAGTGTGGGGTGCATACAAGAGGCATTTTAAATAAATTCATTAGGGTGTGTGTCTGCACAGGATGGTGCCATCGTCTATGACGCGCAGATTTGCTGCCATTGGCACGCTTGGCTTAGCCCTGTACTGTAGAGAGCCCATATCGTAAGCAACCGGATGTATTTACATGCTAGAGAGTAAAATTTGGGCCAACGGGGATAGAGGTAGAAAGCAAGAGAGAGCGAGACTGCGGAACGGAGGAATGTCGAGATACATGTCAGCGATGCGGGCTGTGGTCTTCCGTCTAGCGCCATCACGCACTTCTAATCTGCCCTAATCTGCAAACCATCTTGGTTCCGGGTTCGCACGATTGGATTAGGAGGGCCAATGATGCGACTGCGTGACCCAACTCTATCTTGACCGTTGAGCAAGAAATGGTACATGGCAGCCTTGGGGAGTTCATGTTGTGTTACGGAAGAGCTGGCATGTCGATACCCTGGTTGCATACTACATCCAGATGGAATGAAAATGCCTCGTATCTTTTCCATGATAGCAATCCAAAATCTAACCACTTTACCTTGAAGCCTGATAAGAAGAAGGAACAACAAATCGAAACTTAATAACCTAAGGTGAGTTTGTTTGAGAAACACGTGATCGGATGGGTATTTTAGTTGTTTTAGCATAGGTCGGGCATAGTAATGTGATGAGTGCCGGAAGCATTGGGCTGCGCCGAAAACACCTCGGATAACCCGCCAGCAGTAGGGAGTGCTGCTAGATCTACAATACATTTGCCTCGCCCGCAGGCTCTGACCAGAGAGTGCCTGTGGCCAAAAGAGATCGCCATACCGTTGTGAAACAATAGCAGTCCTTTGGCCAGTCCAAACGTATAGGAGCTGCGCCTTCGTAGAAAAGCAGAACATGACGACCACTACTTTGAACCATACTCCGGTGCTGTTACGAGTGGAAGGATGCAGAACGCCGGGCTAATGCAATGCCAAAGGTGAAGTCGAAAATTCGGTATGCGGGCAAAGGTGCAGGTAGTGTGTGGTCTTCATGAGCGAGCAAAAAGTTCGCTCCTTGGGCCTCTCATTCGTGACAAGGCCCCCCCGGTGTGGTCATCAATCCTTGAAAACCTTCCACCCCTCTTTCAGCTCCGCCTCTTCCTCCGCCCTCTCGGCCGCCTCCCTGACCTCCGATTCGATTCTCTCCCGTGCGCGTAAGACCTTGCTCTGTAGGTAGAAGCTTCCACCATTTTTCGGCTCGTTGACGTCAAATAACCTTTTGAACCTTTCCATCACGGCCTCCATGTTCGCCTTGCCTCCCTGTGGCGGTTTGACATTAAGGATTTTGCATGCCTCACCGAGGGTAAGGCCGCTCGAGGCATAGTTGGCTGCTGCTCCGGGAGCATTTTTTACCGATTGAGCAGCATATTTTTGAGTTGCTGAGGCTTGTTTATAAGCTTCTGCAAAAGCGCGACCAAGCACTCGTGATCCTATGATGACGACCTGGGTTATGATACGGTGCGCCTTCCAATATATTAGTTTCTGAAATCACTAGTTGGTTGTTGATGCATAATGCTCACCATATAGGAAGCTTTCTGACACCAGTATTCAAGACGACAGGGTGAGCTGATCGAGAGGCGTTGTAGATGCCAAAATTCTTAGGCCCGCCCCAACTTACTTGATAGTTCTGGAACAACAGTCGGCCCGGAAGAAGTTCCGTAGCCGAGGCGGCCAGGCGGCTCACCGGGAATTGGCGCCGATGACTTCAACGTTCCAGCTTCACATGCCAACATCTCGCGACATCCTTCGGGAAGAGCTCATAGGCACATTCGATAGGCAGCAGAGCTATACCACAAGCCTACCACCGGTTATCAACATGGTAGCAAACAGGTCTGAGCAGGCATCGCTGATTTCTGGCCCGTTGCATGGCTGCGTTTGGTACGTAGCATTGTTTGTTCATTATATATACTCCAGGCAGTAGAGGCTTACAATCAATTTCAGATACACCTTGGATAGAGGCGATGGCTCCTTCACCGGCAAAGGTCTCGGAGAATGGCACTCTCAGCTCTGGTGCGAATAGAGATCCAAATCCTCCAACAACTGCGGCTTTCTCGCCGTCATCGTCACAGATCTCGCCTGCTACAAGACAAAGATCCACCATACTCGTTCATCAGAAATCGCCATTGCTTGTAGCGACGCCTCCGCCAATCACCAGAGCTCTAGCTTTCTCTCATCCATTCATCCTACCTTTGAACAAAGCGGCGGGTCTGATATCATGGACAAGCGGAGATCCTTGGGAGAGCTTCCTAGTCGTGGCAGGCTTTTGGGCTGTAATACTCTACGGAGATGCCGTAGTTAGATGGACTGGGCCGGTCGTGATGGTTATAGGCATCATACTGGGCATGTACACACGCAGGTTCTCTCCCCTCTCATCGACCGGCTGGACTGGTGAAAAGCAGAAGGGGCATAAAAAAGAGCCGTCAGAGGGCAGTATGAAACATCAGAAAAGCTTGGATGAGATTGTAGAAACTCTAACCGTCTTTACGACTCGATGCAATGTACTGCTCGAGCCTTGTCTGCACATGACAACCTTTCTTTCAACGCAGCGAACCGCGACATCGGCTACTACTAGGCCAGCTCTTACGACCCTGTTCATCCGGATTCTGCTTGTTACGCCGATATGGATTGTTATGACAATCTCGCCCCTACGCATTATCACTACTCGGCGAGTGGTTCTTGCAATCGGCACCTTGATGCTAACTTGGCATTCAAGACCAGCTCGGGTTTCTCGTGCGGTTCTTTGGCGTTCTAAGACTACTCGACGTATTGTATCAGTGGTGACTGGTTTGAGCTTCATCAATAGCGCTGCAGGTGCACCACCGCTCCCCGGTCGCCCAGACGAACCACCGCCACTTCCGCCTCGAAGTAAGAACCAACATGCTGTTGCTAATTCATTAGTTCAACAAGGACCTGAGTCAGCTGGTGTACGTTTCACGTTCGTAGTGTATGAGAATCAACGACGGTGGCTTGGGCTTGGTTGGACTTATTCTTTGATGTTCAACGAACGAGCACCTTGGACCGACGAGCATTTGAATCCGTCAGACCCCAAAGATGACTTTCAGCTACCGGATGTTGACCATGGTAATGCTCAGTGGCGATGGGTAGAAGGAAGCGAATGGAAAGTCGAGGGTGCTGGGAAGAGCAAGGTAGACGCCAATGAAGACGGCTGGATATACTATGATAACAAGGTAATATGTAAATGCATGTTCCGTTGTCGTACTAACTGGGATTTAGTGGAATGATGGTCGTCGTGGCCGAGATGGCTGGGGTCGCTATACCCGCCGTCGGAAATGGTATAGAGACGCTGAGCTAGTGGAGATAGCTTCAAACCCTGAACCGAGTTCTTCAGTAGCAACGCTCGTCCCCTCGTCGTCTGACCAGAGTTTCAAAGACCCACCGCCTGACTATTCTCAAGTGATGCAAGATAACGACGATGCAACTAGCAGTCAGGTCAAGAAACGGGGTTTCTTGAGGAATAGAAGAGAGAGTACGCAGAGCAGCGCAAAAAGCAGCGCAAATTCTTCGGGTTCTGTGCTCCGTAGTGAGGACGAACTGGGTCATCAGATGCCACTGTATCCGGACCGTGACCGCGACTGGAATGTTGGCGATGATATCAAGATGGGTCTAGGTTAAGCGACTCGCAATGTGCGAGTGTGTTTTCAGTGGCAGCGACGCCGATCATTCCGAATTCCGCTCATGGCTATCTCTGATCTCGAGACGGTCTTTCTGGTGACATAAGCTACGAGTTCTCTAGGCTACATACTAAACCCACTGGTAGCAAACACAGCGAAGTCGTCTTGGCCTCCCAAGTAGTGGCACACATTGTCCAAATATCGAGTATACATCTGTCAATATATGCCGTTATAGCCGCGTCGAACTTGGTAGTCAGTTGCTGAGTACGAGTCTCAACCGCAAAGACACAGATAGGCATCAATTCACTATAAGTGCATTGAGGTCTCAATAGTGTCGGTTCAGCCAGACGAGCAATAACACAAATCTGCATATCTTAGGTATTAAACTTTGGAGGTACCTACCGTAACATAGCGATGATCAAGCAAGATTAGGCGCTAGCCCATGAATGATGAGGTGTCTGCTCACTTGCATTGGTCAGTGTTCACTCTAAAGCTTCATTGAAAGTGAGGTATGGCAAAACCTCACTTTTCCGCGATCCACTCAAAGAGATTCTACGGCCCTTTTCTACCTTTCCATGTTCATCTGAATCACCACCACATTATCGAAGTACTGTACCTTAAGCAAACATTGCTCGACGCGAGTATTGGTCAGGTCCACTAGAATCGCAGAATCGACACTATCTATTGCCCTCAGTGCACCATTTTGCTCTGCAATTGTCTAACACTACTTCACACGACATAAGATAGAGCAGTATTTCTAGCAAGATTTGTCAAACCACTATCACGATGATTTTTTATCCTCGTGGTTGGACTGCGCAGGTCTAAGCCTATCATTACCGTCCAGAGTCTGAATTACCCTCTAACAACGTGCCTACAACATGGATCAAGCATCCGAGGGAAAGGCAATAGCGCTACAGCTACAGGACGTCCAAGCTCTTCTTGATCAGGAGAACGCAAACGATGAAGAAGGCGAGATTTCAGACCAAAGAATCGCCATGCAGACGTACCAAGAGAATTTGATGCAGCATCTAACTTTTCTGGGGGATGCCCGCATGGCTCGCAGTTTCGCAAATGCTGTCCAGAGCGATGATCAACTTCTAGCCGACGCCTGCGAAGACGAAAATGTTGCAGCAAACGACCAACTGTTAGCTCAACGGCTTGCCGGTGGACCTGCTGCATCCTACCCAAAAATAGATTTGGATGACGCTGAGCCTTCAAACTTGGCGCAATTCAATCGCACAGAGCCAGTGCTTTCAAGCTCACCGACTACAGCGACCTCGGTCGATAAAGCTCGCGATGTCGGAGAAAATAGGGGAACAAAGAGGGAACGAGAACTTTCTGTGGTTGAAGACCACGAAGGCCGTTCAAAGAGGCCAAAAGTCGAAATACTCAATACCCTGCCTGTTTTGAGCTCGAAGAGAAAGCGTTCTCCCAGCCCGCACGGCCAAGTCGAAGCTTCCTCCCTTGCAACATCCGTTGTCATGAGCCTCGGAAACGGGGAAGAGGCCCAAAATAGTGTAACCTCAAACAAACGCGTGAGGACTTCAACGTTGGATGAGCGAGTGAACGAGGAGCAGATCGCCTGTATCTCGTGCGGCGAACCAGACCCAGGCACTCATCTTAGCTTAGAAAATTGCAAGCACTGTTACTGCAAGGAGTGTGTAATTTCTTGGGTCGAAGCTGCGTTGGATCCTGGCTCAACATTTCCGCCTGTTTGCTGTAACCACCAGATAACCCTGGAAGTCGTCGAGCCCTACATATCCCTCGACCTTGCAAGACGATTCAAAATGCAGGAGAAAATCTCACTTGCAGCAGCCTGTCCACTAATTTGTGCCGAGCCCGGCTGTCTCGTTGGTATATCAACACAAAACATTGTCGGCGACAAGGGACATTGTCTTGCTTGTAAACGAAACACATGCAACAAGTGCAGGATGGGTTGGCACGAGGATGAAGAATGTGTCGCTGACGAGGAGCGGGCGCTGATCATGGGAATGGCGAAGAAAGAGGGCTGGCAATCCTGCTTTCGTTGCGGGAACCTAGTAGAGTTGAACACTGGTTGCTACCATATGATGTAAGTACATGATCTAGATTGATCCATGAATAGGCAACTGACTTGGCATCCGCAGTTGTCTATGCAAGGCTTCCTTTTGCTATTTGTGTGGGCTTAAGTGGCATGAATGTTTGGACAAGTGCGCGTTTTGGGACGAGGAACGGCTTTTGGCCCATACCAACAGAGTTACCGATAGACGGGCAGTAAATCGTACGCGTTTGGGCCAACCTCCAGACGCTCGTCCGCGAGCTGTACAGCTTGAGGAAGTCCGTGCCCTAGTACAGCAAGATTGCGATCACGGTCAGTGGGAATATCTCTTCGAGAGCGTCGTCAGAGCAGAAGGCCTAGGCAACTGTCGGCTTTGTGACTACTATGGAGACAAATTCCTACTTCGTTGTCATCACTGTCGTATCATGTCTTGCCGATGGTGCTCGAGGCTTGCGCCACCCAGGACAGTGCACCCTCCTCGGACACGTCTCTAGAAACGACACCGAAAGCCAGTCAAAGCTCAGACCGCAGTCAGCTTTCCCTACCTTTCTACTTTCCCAAGAATCTGCATTCTTGTGGGTAGATCTCCATCAGCACACCAAGTCCCACAATGTCTTCTATTCCTGGTATAGACATGTCACGTCGCCATGCATCCATTCAAGCCTGCAGAGGTCCCGTCAGGCATTCCAAGATGGTCGATCCTTCAGGTTCACCAGAGTTACCAGGACCAAGGTGGAGAATCGCACAGATATCATCTTCTTGAGTCACACCATGAGCTCTGCAAGGGATTTGGAAGAAAATGCCTTCTGCATTCTATTTCCGCTTTCGCGGGCATCACATTCTTCATCAGTCCGAATTTCTGCAGATTTTTTAAAATAACTGCCTTCACAAATCTCCACCGCATATTCAAATGTGTCAGTCCCTGGCTGTCACAAGAGGTACAAAGACAAGGATGAAGAAAATAGAAGATCGCCCCCTCCAACGCTCGACACGTTCGTTCTCTGATGCTGTGCCTCGATAATTGCTCAAGACACTCCCTCTCGCTGTTAGGAATGACTAAATACCCTTTATCAGATTAAGTTCTAGGTGTGAGTGGCACGTTCGATTATCTCCCTAAGAGTCTAGTCAACGTACTAAAGATATTCCGATCTGTGTGGGGGAATAGCCTGCGGATATCGGCGTTGTTCTGATGACAAGGGCATTAAACCATCGCTTAGAAATCTTGCCCTTCAGACTCTCAACCAACAAGGCGGTTTATTCATCAAGCGGTCGGACACACTCGGGAGTTGTGCGTGTCAGAACCGACGGATCGTATTGAGAAGAATGGTTCCTGCAGCCCGCGAAGTTTGCCGGTTTACGTACGCAGCAAGAGCTCACAGCTCAAGAGGGCGAAGGTGAGAGAGATTGACAACGAAGAAGTAAATTCAACGAACAAAGACCGAGCTTATGTATGGTACATTCGTCAGAAATGGGAATTTGGTAAACACCGACTCCCATCAATCATTCGTCGACCAGCTTCATGAAAAATAGCACTATGAAGCATTTCATTTCATTTCAGACTCGACTGGCTGGCTGGCTGAAGAATCAATCGATCGCCAATGCCACTGACCCATGTGCAGTAAAACGGAACTTGGCTCCCCGTTACTATATCCCCCCTTTCGCACAAAGCCCTCAGAAAACCTAGGCTCGTTCTTCTCTCTTTTGGAGAAGGCAAGAGAAAGAAAGGTACTACATATCGCTCTTAAACGTTGAGGCCTCGTATATGGTTTACTGTAGATATGTGCATGGGCAGCTAGAAAACAAATTTTAAGAGACTGTGTGGAAGGGGTTGGAATGAGAGGGAAGTCAGGTTTGGCAATTCCCTCATTAAAAATACAGATTATCTCACAAGGAGCCTGCACCGACCTAATCTCAAGCCCCTCTCCACAAAAGCTACCTCTCTCTACACAACTCCCCCCCCTAACCACTCACCCACATCCTCTCCACCTCCGCCTACGCCGTCCAAACTCCAAACCAGCAACCCATCCATCCCTCACCTCCCCATCGCCAGCCTCGATCCTCTCGTGTGCGGCCTATCTGCTGGGTGGTGCATCGGTCGAGCGAAAAGGGGTGTGTCGTGGTATAAAAGGGGGACTGGGTTAAGGGGGAAAAGGTTAGGTGCGCTTTGCGGGCGTTGCGGAGGTAGCAGCTGTCATGGTTGAGGGGGTCGGGGGAAAGGCCAGCGGCGTTGCGTTGCGTTGTTTGTGATGGGTTTGGGTGCTGGGTTGTGGGTTGGGGTGGGAGTGGTGGGGTCGTTTTGATTGGGGCTGCGGGGACGTGGTGGTGATGTTTTCGAGGTTGGGGGTTTGAAGTTTGGGTGTGTCAGGTCGGCGAAAAGAGCTGGAGCGTTGTTTCTGCTTGATGATGAGCTCGAGGTTGTGGCTTTATCTGAGAACGATGATTGTTACTGCGATCATCAGGCTGGGACTAGGGTCGTCATAAAATAAAGGGAATGTTCGTAAAACATCTGTAGATCATTGTTCGAATCAGTGATAAGGCAAATGTTTCATACTGGGAAATTCGATTCATTATGAAGGAATCGAACAATACTCATTGTTGCAACGTCGATAGAGCATTCATAAATACCTCAATTCTGAGTCTGAACCTTCCTTTCTCCCATCGTCAACATCTTCGACTCTCTCAAACACGGGAAAATCTCAGACACCAAAACCAACAAATCCTCATCAGCGTCTCGACCATGTCCGACCTCAGAAATCTCGCCGGCTCACAGTTCGTGGCCGAACTTGTCAGGCTCCCTTCAGAAGATTTGAAGGATGCTAGCAGCGACCAAGAATGCATTATTTGCAGGGCAGAGTTCGGGCCCAAGACAGAAGACGCAGTCCAGTTGCCTTGTCGCCACGTCTTCGATCGAAAATGTCTGGATGGGTGGTTGTCAGAACTTGAAGCGGGCCAAAACACATGTCCAAAATGCCGTACAGAATTATTCGTAAAGAACGATACACCCGACTCGGATATGACCGACTTTCTGGCCGAGTATGCCAACTCGCGGACCCCCTTTATTCCGCCCGAGGATGATATCACTGAATTTCTGGATCAACTTGGTGGAATACCTGCGAGTGTGGCCGCAAGACTACCGCCTCCATCAACAACCCTTGGCCTTTTCAGCGGTCTCAGCGAGAACGCGACCCGCATTTTGCGCCAACAATACTCGGACTGGTTTGCTCGACAGACTCAGGAAGTGAAAGATAGGTTTCCAAACCCTTCGGATCTCCCAATACAACCCCGTGACGACAGCATTTATGAGCTAGGTCACAACTATGGCCTTGCGTTTTTTCAACAGCGCGAGGAAGAGGACGAAGCTCCTAGCTTCAGGCTACCAGAAAATCACCAATTTCCACGACTCGACACCCCTGAGGGCTTCGACCGAGTCCTCGAACGCATATCTGGTCTAACCGAAGAGAATCGCAACGAGCTACGTCGCACTCGGGCCGAGTCCCGGGCGCAACGGCAACGACAAGCGGGGGTTGGTTTCGGAGCATATCACGCTGATAGTAGTAACGCCTCCCACAACATACCGCAGGCGAGGGCCAATGGCGAGAGCCACAACAGAGTCGAGGCTGATAACGAGAACAACATCAGACTTGACACTGCCGATGACTACCAACATTATCTCAATCGCTCATGGCTAAGCAGAGAGGTTCACGCTACATTACAGCGTGATCTTGCCGAGCTTGGTCTGAACATACCCCAGGCGAGGGCCAATGAGAACCACAACATGGTCGAGACCGATGGCCAGAACAATGCCACACTTAGGACCGCCGATGGTCGCCGCTCCTTGTTCAGTCGCTCAGCTACAAGCGGAGAAGGTCGCAATAGATTACCTCGTAATTATGCCGAGCTCCGAGCGCGACTTCAACGACATTGACGGGAGCTGTAGTGTTTTGAAGCCTGGCGGATCTTGAAAAGATGTCTAAGTATGGGGTGTTTACATTTGTTTTGACCTAGAATAGCGAATAAGAATCAGTTGTCTTGCAATTTCCGAAGTAATCCGCTTTTGTCGAGTCTGACCACCCCTGGCCCCTTTTCCAAAACAACTGTTCATCAACCCAAATATCTCGTTGTCAAATGGGTCATCATGGATCTTAATTGTTACAATATTGAGAATTCTGTTTTGGGACTGGTGGGAAATTAGCGTGTTTCTGTCCCAAATTGGAAGACTAGAGAGCTACCGGGGAGCGCTTGGTTCCTAACTTGTAGAATAGTCTTGATGGTTTTTGTCTGCCACTCAATGTAGCTGAAAAGTGTCAATAACCACAGCAGCACAGAATCTCAGTGCTGTAATCAGAGTGACAGAAGGGTCGATATTCATGTCTCCGCAGCCGACCATAATCTTACCTTTCCTCGAACCATTCGGCCAATGTTAGCATCTGTCTTTTCATCCCCTTTCCAAATCTTTCCCAAACCCTAATGCCCTAAACGAAATCAAAGGAAGAACATAGCACACAAAAAGCAGTCATTGTCACGCGTCCGGCGACTGAGAGGCAGAGACACAAAGTGAGCAGAAGAAGGGCTTGATAATTCATCAACCAGTCCCGTATCCCTGACCTCGACAAGCCAGGAAAAGCACCGCAATCACATTAAAGGATGATATAGTGACGCGGTAAACGAAGCGCCTCTCGGTCAGTGCCCTCTAAACTCGTCAGCATTGCTTTCTCCGTCACCCAGCGTGACAATTCTTCTAGCTTTCATCACAGATATCGGTAATAGAAAATTGTACAGTTAGCAGGACATTGACTGCAGATACTATGACTGCTGCCACTGATCTCGTCTCAAAGAACAAATTGGAGAGATAGTCAGTAAGTATATGCGTTAATGGTGAACGCCGAGGTATGAAAAAAAGCGTTTCGGCAGCAATAACGGCTTAGTAAGCCCAACATACCCCTCGAATAACAGAACTGAACTAAACAAGACTCTTTCGAAATACTCCGAGCTGGCACATTCCCTATCGTTGGTGTGAATGGTACGGTCACCAGGCCAAAGGGCAAGCGCCATAAAACGGTAAGGGGTATGAAATGCCAGGGAAACAGGGCGAGAAGAGCAGCTACAGGATGTCGACGGTGATAGAATAACGAATCAAGATAACATTTGGTTGAACAGGGTCGAGGCCATGTGATGATCACGGCAGAAAAAGTAAGCTTCGGTCAACTCGAGCTTGTGAAACACTACACTACACGGTATCCATATGCTTGCCCCCAAACCCCACCAAGCTACGACGAGAAGGTAACGGCGTCGGCAATATCCTCAGCGAATGCGAAATCCAGTCTTCCATATATCCTTGCTGCTTATGTTCCCTCCCTATGTGTTTCCCTCGACGTCGATATACCTCGTTGGTGCCGTTATCGCGTGTAGGCGGATGGAGCGTTGCGGTGTGAAGAGGTTAGTGCTGATACCGGATGCATGTCAGCAAGCTGTTTTGGATACGGTAGCAGGGATTGGGATTTTGATGTGAGAGTGCCTACACCGCAGCTAGAGCATCCGCAGCTGGCACAGTCGCCGGAGCAAGAGCAGGTTGAGCAACTGCAGGGAGACATGATGTCGGTGGTGGTTTGAAAGTGGTGTATGTGTGTCAGTTGTTGCTGTTGGACGTTTGCTGTGGTTTTAGATAGTTGTAGTAGTGTTTGTGCAAGTGATTCTTTGTTGGGGATATCCTTCTCTTTATATACATCGTTTCCATCCGGTCCCGATACAGCGGGATCAGGCACTTACCCCTCACGTTCTACTCGCCGAGCGAATGAGAATCCTGTGATATAGCATCCCGGCTGCACGACCCTGCATAATTGCCCGGTTGTGATTTGTGCAGCGTCTGGTGCAGAGTGGGGGATTTGCCAGCTGCGAGGATCATGCATGGCCTGGATTGTGAGTGGTGGGCATTATGCACGAGCGGCCCACACAACCTGGATGTTAGCGGAAGGGGTGGGGGCTCGGCCGGTGGACGGTCAATCACGCTGCAAGTTGGAGCAAATGGATAGTAAATGAGCAACACCTCCGAGGGCCTGAGCTGAATTGCAGATCGATTTGTTATCTCATAGTCTCAGCCATCAATCCATATGTGCCTCTCCATTGACCCTCCATTGACCCCGCAGTTCCCAGATTTCAAGCACAATAGAGAACAACACCCAGACCAATGCGAACTCATGGCAGCCCCACCTCTTCGGACGCGCGGCAGGGGTGTGTGAGGGCACGGTCGAGTATTCCTAGCAGAAGGGTATTAGCGGTGGTTGTCGTCGGTAAGCATTCTCTATGGTACGGACATTTACAGGTGCACTGGCCAGTAGGGCAAGCACATGAGCTGCCGCAGCTACAGGTACATCCTGGACCTGTGAGAAAAGTGTCAGTCTTGTTGCTCACCTGGGCGCACTTCAAGATGAACATACCCATGTTGAGATGCGGTGGTTTTGGTATGATGGTTTGGAAATTCGTAAGTGCTCGTGGCTGTAAAGGCGGTGGATGGTAATGCTATCTGGTGGTGTGTTGCTTTGTGTAAAGATGGTGGGGCTCGTTGCTCTTTTAAGAAACCCTGAGAGCTACCCCACTAGGCCTTAAAAGGCGCCTGTATTTGACGTTACGCATTCGGCTTTTCCTTTATTCATCGAATACGATAGATCTTCATCCATCTACTACAGGTCACTCCATCTCTTCTTCAGGCCATGAATGAACACCTGTACGGTCATTTCAGTCCCTGCAAGTTCCGTCTCTTTTGGTCCTCCGTAGATGTTCCTTTCATATGCCCACTCCTATACCCTCTCACCCTCTGTGGTCTCCTACACCCCCAACCAGGGGGATTTTATCGATGATCTGTTCTGTCTTTCTTTCTTGTCGCAAAGTTCAAAGATCCTTGCCCGTTATATAACCTAGCATCTTCAGAGAGTGGTTTCTTGGTCTTCTTCAACTATTGGCCCATTATTGGCGATGATGCCTGCAAAACTTGCTCACCGGCATCAGCCTCGCGGCATCTCGCGAGCAAATTTCACCCCCTTGGGAAGTTTTCTCCGCGCCGTGGTCAGATGTCCTGCTGACTACATGAACTTTTGAATTCAGTGGCCTATGGCAGACTGGAAGGGTCCAAACTTGACTCGTATCCTTATCCTATAAAGTTCTCCGAGGACACATGATGAAGCACTGACGACTATGATCAACATGAGCATCAATTCTAGTATTGGTAAAGGAACACCCAACCAGCAAAACTTGTTGTGTCGATCTGACTACGATTTACGACGGCGAATCTATGAATATCTCACCATTCTGTTCTTCTGTTCCCAACCCATACCTTATTACCTACATTGTTGTTACTCTGCAACGCATGGTGTCTCTTCCTATTCAATTGCTGTCAAAATCACTTCACAAGTACTTGCGAGCTAAGAAACCGAGTATATTCGACGAATTTTCCTGAAATTGCTTGTTGTTTTATTTGTTTTGCGAAAAGACTAAGATTGTTTAATACTTCGAAGCATTTTGGCCTCGAATATCTCCCTACATGCGTTAATCTTTCCATTTAGGGAAGGAGAACTTACTCGTCTTAGTCTCAGCAGACATCAGTAATCGGCGAAGAACTTCATCACTTCGTTGTCCTGTTCTTCCTGCAGGATGTTGAGCGACCTGTCAACATGAATCTGCTTGACCCTCCTCTGTTCCCCGAGCTCTCGAATGCGCTGCTTCCGGCTCTCATAGAATTCGACGAGTTTGTCTGCTTGAATAAACTTTTCGAGGTCGTAGTTGCGCTGCTCTTGCAGCTCTTCGCAAGCATCGTCAATCACTGATTGCGGATTCTGCAGCCTTTGCCCTTCTTCGGTCACCCTTTGCCTTCGCTCGGCATAGAAGTTCCAGATCTCGTCCGCGAACCCGGCATAGCCTCCTACTCGACGAGGAAGGCTAGTGGAGTCGATATTTTGAGTAGACTGCTGAGGCATGGTGCGAGCGATAAAATCTGAGATGAATTGAGTTTGCATGATGTTCTGATGAATAGGGTTTCTGTATGGCGGATGTAAGTTCCAACGGAGTTGATAGGTTGAGTTTACGTTGATAGTGAAGGTTTTATATTGATCTTGAAGATCAAGGTTTCTTTATACTCTTTCCAATACTGACACATACCCCCTTGTGATAAACAATGGACAATGAACAAGGAATTTTATTAAAGATACTGAAAGGATGCTAAGTTATTGGGCAATGAAGAGCGGCTCATGACCTGAGCTATGTACGACATGACCATCTTCGATCACTATGCCATCATGGCACCTTTACGAAGAATATAGCCGACCATTACTTTGCATATCTCGGTCTCAACTTTATCGCTCCTATCAGCTGCCTTTCAGGCGCCGTGTACTGGCACATTTATATAATACATCGATTATTCAACCATAACTGACTGGTGGTGATGCCAAGGCCAAAGAAACGAACCCGATCCCGCCGCGAGAACCACTGATAACAATGCTCCTCATCAAATTGTATTTTCCCTGCTCGTACGCGCACCCACGAATCCCATCTAATGCCGAGTCAAGCACGCCCCAGGTGATACATTTTTCTGGACTAGGTTCGGCTTGTAGCAGAAGAGAGTCGCTACTGGACTGGAAGGGAAGTTCACTGTCCTCGAGGCATCGATCGCCGTGAACAGCAATCTGTCTTCGAACCTTTGCCGTTGCGCGACTAATAACCTGATCCATGGCGGATTGCATGACTCTGGTTCCATACTCGATCAGAAGAGTTATTTCTGTGCCCCGGACCTTGCAGAACTCCATTTCTGGCGGGGTTGCTCTGCATGTTCTTTGGTTGGATAGGGGGCATCTACCTAACATGTTACTGTGGCCCTCATCCGAATTTCGAAGACGACACATTTACTTACCCTGTTACGTTAACAGCGTTGAACAACGACGAGTTTCCTTCCCGAACAAAGGAAAACTTTGGGTCGGTCGGTATGTGCGCTGTCGAAACAACACCAACAAGGTAAGAGACCAACATCATGAAAGCCGAACAAAGAACCCGCATAATGAAGAACGTATATCTCTCCGATAACCAAATACACGCAAACGAACTCCAAAGGCCTATTCGTTGTGATTGAGTATCAATGCTTTGGAACGTGGAGCTTTCGATGGGTTGCAGGGGCATATGTTATTATATCATGCCGCATCAGCACGGAAAATTCACAAATACCCGCAAGACGGAGGCGACAGGCGAGATGCGAGGCGGCCGGCACTGATACTATAATCACCAGGGCTGCAGAGGCCATCTGAGCTTCTCTCAAATGATGTTTCATCGTTTTCCCTCTTCTCACACTAAATGTACCAAACGGTAACGGCATGGCAATTGCTGGCGGATAGTCTCCATCCCTTCAAGCCGGTTGTATCGGTTATAGCAGGGAGACCGCGCTCAGCAGAGAAAGTCTCAGTTTCTCGAAGTTGTACATAGCCACTACTCGTAGGGAAATCAAGTTATGATCTCAACGGCACGAACCCAGATGAATAAGATGATCTCGATGTGGCAAGCAAAACAGAACTTTTCGATGCACATGCGAGTCTCAGGCGTGAATGCGTCGCTGTATCAAGCTCCTCTGGACCATTCGCAATTTACGTGACACGCCAAGTACTACGTAGTAGATAAGATGAAGTTGGGATGTCAAAGGCCAACTCGGTTGTTGTTAGGCTAGGGCTATTGGGGATACTATCTGTGACTAATCAGCCCTGCGACGCGATTACCGAGATTCGCCCCTCGGTCCGGGAATCGTCGATGACATTCGAGAACATTTGCCCCTCGGCGACTCACAGTCAGTCGATGCAATGCTGATCATCCATTGTCACCTTTTTCTTACTTCTATTGGCTCTTGATTTGTCTTTCCTTTTGATCGTCAACCTGTCATTGTGTATTCACATCTTACGCGTCATTCTGGAAGCCTGTTTCCCCCGCCATTATTATCGTTACAGCATTCTGATTCTACCACCTTCGTGTGGCTTCTCGTAAGGGATCTGATTTGTCTTTGCTTCACGTGGTGAGTATACGTACCATGTGCTGCCTGTGGCTTTCGATAGTATATAGTGTGGCTTGAAAGTTCTTGCTCTCTTGCACCATTCAACCCCATCACTCAATCTTTCGTACCTCTCATATTATTCCATCAAATTATATCAAGTCCTCAACCTCAAAATCACATATTCTTACCCACTATCAATATGCCTTCAGTCCGATACTTCAACCAAACCGCTCCCTTCTGGGACTTCGTCGCTAACCTGGAGTCCACCGGGGCCGAGCACCCTTTCTTTGCCGCCTACAACCCTGAATCTCGCGGAAGCCGTGCACCGCCACCTCCGCCTCAAGGACCCGACCCTTCCACTCCGGCCCCACAGCACGAGGCACCCCCACCCCCACCCGAGTACACTGGCCCGGAGCAAACCCATCCAGGACAGCCCCCTCACTCTCCCAACGGCGAGTTCTTCGGATGGGGCTTTCCATTTGGTGGACCGCACCACGGGGGCCCTCATCACCGTCGAGGACCAGGCGGCCATCGTGGTAGCAGAGGAGGCAGATGTGGAGGCAGCCGCGGCGGCTTCGGAGGCTGGCCCATGGGCGGTCAGTTCGACATGAGCAAACTCGGCGAGTTCATCTCGCAGTTTGCGCCAGACATGGCCTCCGACACCAAAGATACCTCATCCAACACCAAAGACCTCACCCCCGAGGCCGACGTCTTCGACACCGAGGACGCCTACATCGTGCACATGTCTCTCCCCGGTGCTAAGAAAGAGGACGTCGGTGTCAATTGGAACGCCGATAAGAGCGAGCTCAGCGTCGCGGGCGTGATTTACCGACCCGGCGATGAGGAGTTTCTGAAGACACTGGCGTTGGACGAAAGGAAGGTGGGTGTGTTTGAGAGAAAGGTACGCTTGGGGAGCCGGGCTATGCCTGCACAAGTGGATGCGGATAGCATCAGTGCGAAGATGGAGGATGGGATTTTGATTGTCACAATCCCGAAGTTGGATCGGGAGTACGTGGATGTGAAGAAGGTCGATATCGAGTAATGCGTCACTCTATAGTTTCGAGGGTAGGAAGGCGTTATAATCAGGTAGGTAGCTTTCAGTGGAAATAATCATCATCAGCAGCATACAAATCCCATTTCTCTCCGGTTTCCAAGGCGGCAAATGCACCAACATCCCCGTACGAGTAGCCATCAGGTGAAAACATAAAAATTATGACAGTGCACCTTTCCTTCCCCCTCCCCCTTCACCTCCTTCTTCTCACCCACCCACCCCTTCCTCCTTCGCCCATCCGCCCTCCTAACCCGACCACCCCCCAACCCTCCCCCACCTCCGCCTTCCTCACCTCCTCCGCCCATCCATCCATCCAACCACCCCCCACCCTCCCCCACCTCCGCCTTCCTCACCACCCCCACCCCCACCCCCACCCTTCACCCCACCACCTCCCCTTCCTCCCCCACCCATCCAACCCAACCCAACCCAACCGAACCACCTGCTCTCCACAAGCACTTCCCTTAGACAGAGTTGAGAGCAGGTGTATTCAGAGTTATCGTCAGGTTGCGGGAAAGAGAGAGGGTTCATTTGAAAAACTATGCTAATCGATGTCCCTGACCAAAAAGCCACAACCTTCAGATCTGGGGGATTTTAAGGTGTATGTTCCTTTCGACGAGGCGGAACTGGAATGGACACTAGAGCCAGAACTAGTTTTTGATTGGGGTGGGTTTGTGGGGGTTTGTAAGGGGGGGGCAAAGATGTCTGGGGTGGTGGCGTGGGATGGGAGTTCTGGAAAGAGTTGCGGGGCGGAGGGGGGTTTGAAATAGTATGGAGGTTGCGGTGGGGGGGGGGGGGAGTATCAGAGGTTTGGGAGGGGGTTATCGCAGGGTGGGTCACAGGTGCTAGTGTTTGCGGTTTGAGGAACAAGGAGGGTTTGTATGAGATAGGGGATGACGCATTTGTATTGGTCAACTCATCAGAGCGGGATCAATCTCTGGACTCCGTAAAAGTTGCTTCTATGCGTATGTGGTAGAAGATATCTTATATACGAGATGTAGAAGAGAAAGTTTGTTACAACGTATTAGATTCACGTCGATGGGAGTGCGGGACACCGCCCTATCGACTGAGTGCGTATGGGCGGTTGCAAGGGGTGGAGCAGCCAGTACGTCCTTCGCTTCGCTTCAATGCTTGCTAAGTCTTGCACTTCATTTAAGCTTCGCAGGTATCATCGTCTCCATCGTCATTGGGGGTGGCGTTTTGATGCGGGCTGTCGGGAGGTGATGGAGCAGCTGTGAGACACTAGGTTAGTTACCACGGACAATTGATAATGGTGATTACGGAAATATTGTAGCAGCAAGGTGGAAGGAAGTTATGGAGGAGAGTGGCAAGACTTACTTCCATCCTTCAAAGGCGTAGCGGGCGCAGTACCCGGAGGCGGAGGAACATTCGTCGGTCCCGGCGCTGCGGCACCGCCATAAGACGGCGACTCAGACGTCGAAGACGACACTGGTACAGCTTCCGCGCTGGTACTCGCAACTACGGCCGCTGTGGTCGAGGACGACGCAGGTGTGGAATACGACGCGGCAGAATCAGTCGAACTTCCCACCGCTGTACTTGA
>JAABUH010000264.1_pt1 | contig 80639 bp, 139 predicted proteins | sample 5559121 | NCBI WGS metagenome assembly JAABUH01 (sample SAMN10711871, study PRJNA513364) | rock metagenome | isolation source: Antarctica rocks | place: Antarctica: Victoria Land, Battleship Promontory nord | collected 2015-12-28
GGAAGGAGCACTAAATACAGGCGGGGCAAATAAGGGCTAGATCAGAGAGGACCGACTCACCGGCCGCATCGGCGTCTCCTCATCCATCGGCAGCTCATCAAACCTCTGATGACCCTCTGGCGGGAAGCTCAACCCAGGCGCATTCACCGAGCTCGCCTGTACCATTCTCCTCACACCATGTTCCGCTCCGGTCTTGAGCACGTTGTAGTTAGCGACGACGTTATTGTTATGGACCTGCCGGTCATCGTGGTTGTATGGATTGGGAATCGCGCTGAGGTGGATTATCCCGTCGATAGGGGTCGTCGAGGTTGTGAAAACTGCATCGAGGGCGATGAATTCTGTGAGGTCGACTACGAGTGCTCGGAGGGAGGAGTGGTGGGTGGTGGGGATCTGGGACATGAAGGTTGGGGGGAGGGGGACGATGTCGAGGGCGGTGACTTGGTAGCCTCGAGCGAGGAGCTGGCGGAGAGTGTGAGAGCCGACACGTCCGGATGAGCCGGTCAGTAGTATATGCATGGTCGCGTCCAGGTCTCGCTTGTGATTCGTCAAAGGTTGTTCAGCCGATGCTGACAACAGTTCTTCTCTCCTCCTGATTCCTTCGGCGTATCGCCTGGCCCGCCGAATAGAATCTTCGGTGTATCGGGCCAAAACAACGTGGTCATGTGATCAAGTTTTGATACGAGTAAATTGGACGATTTGAGCACCCTTCAGACAAGCTCGTATACCATGGCAGCTCAGCTATCCATCCCCATCTTCGGCTCATTAGCTGAGATATACCCCTCCAAGCCGGCAGTCCTACGAGAAGGGTGAGCTTGTCCCCGTTGGAATGACCGGAAACCATATTTCGAGCTGAACGGGACGTAGGAAGCGGTGGAATAACCTTGTGAAGACTTTCGAGCAGAAATACGGTGCAAGACCGAGTCATATCGTACGAGCTCCTGGACGAGTCAATATCCTTGGCGAGCATATCGACTATTCCCTCTTCGTCTGTCATCACCCCGACACAGCTCAGTATCGCTGACTTGGTTGGGTAAAGCCTGTACTGCCCGCAGCGCTAGAGCAGGACATCCTCATCGCCCTTCGCACGACCTCATCACCTCGCATCCGCCTATCCAATGTCCTCCCCTCATTTAAGTCTGCCGACTTCGACCTCACCCCGCCGAGCAAGGAGAACGCCGAATGGCATGTCAATTTCATATCTCCGATAGATGGTGGTGGATGGGATAATTATGTCAAGGTGGCGATGGCGGAGGGGTTGGGCGAGTTCTTCAAGGGCGGGAAGGGCAAGTCGGGTGGGGAGCCGGTGGGGATGGACCTGGTCGTTTCGGGGACGGTGCCGCCGGGCTCGGGTCTCAGTGTAAATCATTGTTCAGATCATGAGAAGTGGTCGAGTATGCTGATATGGAATAGAGCTCCGCAGCATTCGTCGTTGCCGGCATCATCACATTCCTCACCGCCAACGACCTTACCGAGGGGATCAGTAAAGGCGACGTCGTCGGCATGGCCATGGCGAGCGAGCACCAGATGGGATTGCATACCGGCGGCATGGACGTGAGCTCTCTATTCACCTCACCGTGGCGGCCCTGCTGAGCAACTGCCCTAGCAAGCCGCCTCAGCGCTTTGTCTTTCCAACTCCCTCCTCCACCTCTCCTTCCACCCGACCCTCCACCCTGATCCCCTCCCCCTCCCGTCGTCCCTCGCAATTGTCATCGCGAACTCCCTCGCACCGCATGAACTCACCACTTCCGCCGCGGAGCACTACAACCTTCGCGTCGTCGAAATGCAATGTGCGACCCGACTCCTCCTTCACGCTTGGGGACTGTCGGATCATCCCCGGCTGAAAGGAAAGACGGGCGAGCAGGCGAGGATATGGTTGAAGGAGGTGCTGCAGATGTGGAGTGATGATACGAATGAGGAGAGGCTGTATCATCGTGTGATTCAGGAGTCCTTCAAGATACTTGGGGCTGAGCGGAGGGATAGGAGGGGGTGGACGAGGGAGGAGATGATGGAGGCTTCGGGAATGTCGAGGGAAGCCTTCTCGCAAACATATCTCGAATTCCTTGAAGGTTCGTCCTCCTACCCTTTCTCTCTAGGCTTCTTTCCTTCCTTCGATACGCCCTCTATTCCTCAAATACTGATAGTGCTCTCATAGTCCGAGCCGACCACTTCTTTCTCCACTCTCGCGTCGTCCACACCCTGAAAGAGACCCTCCGTGTCCTGCGCTTCGCCTCAATATGTCGCTCCGTCCCCACCTCCCCTCTACCGGAGGACGATCCCCGCCTCCTCGAGCTCGGGATGCTCCTCACCGCCTCACACGATAGTTGTCAGTATGTCTACAATTGTACTCGGACCGAGACGGATATGTTGCATGATCTGTGTATCGCGAATGGAGCGCTGGGAAGTCGACAGACCGGTACGTCCGTTGTGGTGGCATCTTGGTATGGTAACGTGATTGATGAGTGATTAGGGGGAGGATGGGGAGGAGCGGTAGTGTCTTTGATCCCGATCTTGGAGGCCGAGGAGTTCCTCGAGACGATCAAGAGGACTTACCCGCTGTATCGGGGTTTGAGCGAGGAGGATCTCAATGAAGCGGCTTTCGCGACGCTCCCGGGCAGCGGGGCGGGCGGTGAGTGGTTCGTATCACAATCGTCTTAGCTGATCTTAGGATCAGTGTATATCGTAGATGGGGAGATCAAGGAATAAGCATTTGCCAGACCACACCACATTCTTTAGAAGGAAATGCATCTAAACCGGAAAAGGCGGAATGGACAATCAAATGCCTCCTGATCCTGATCATCCCACTCATCCTACTCTTCTCTCTGCTCCACCTCCTCATCTTCGCTCTGTCCAGCCACAAATCTATCATCCAGCCCGCCCCTGGGCATCCCCGCCACCCGTCTCCCACTCTCTCCCATCGTCGTGGTACTACTAATCGGCACCGGCCTCTCCCTCATCCCATGCGGTGTCATATTCCCGCCCTCCCCAGACCCAGCTCCCGGATCATCGTGATCCGAACCCTTATGTCCATTCGTACGTACCGCAGAATCCGAGCGTACCGGTCCAGTATCCAGCTCGTCCACCCGTCCCAGGTAGGGTTGATGTCCCGGATCCGACGAGTCTGAGCCAGAAAAGTGAGGCTCGGACGCCACTTCCTCTGGTTCGGGAGTGGGACTGCGGACGTTCGGTGTGGGAGCGAATCGGAATGCTCCGGATGGATTGGGACTATCCCCACCCAACATGAGCGGGCTCATCAAACCTTCATCCACACTCCTGCCATTCGTATGTCCCTCTTCGATCCCCTCCATACCCATGCGCAAGTCGCCCCCGTTCTCGGATCCAGATCGCACCAGGAAGGGGATGGGGGAGAACATCGGGGTCGCTGAGCCGGGCGGCATGGTAGAGTCTGAGTCGCCGTCATCGCTTGCTGAGCTGGCGGAGGAGGATCCGCCGAAGAGCGATCGCGCAGCGGGAACGGTCGAACCGGGGATGTAGGTGTAGGATGGTGGCTCCCAGGGTGTGTTGACGAGAAGAGCCTTTTCTAATGCTCGGAGGAATTTGCCGAGGGAGGAGTGTTGAGCTGTTGGGGAGAAAAGGAGCTCGGCTATTCGCTGGATGGTGAATGGTGGACTATAGGTGATCGAGTAATCAGCTTCTCAGCTTTGCCAGTGGTGCTCAGCGGCCTCACTACTCCATGCCCTCCAGTAACCGGCCCAGCGACTCCACCTCTTTCTGCCCCTCCTCCTCCTCCATCCAAGCCGGCATCCTCTTCCCGCCGATCACCAAATCCTCATCCCAGTCATCCTCAAACATGTTGAGTCCCCGATTGATAACAATCGCCGGACTCTGCGGATGTCCCACCCCATTCGTCCTGGGCTGAATGTTGGGGAAAGGAATAGCGCCACCGCTTCCTCGCCGACGTCGATTGGGTTCAAACGGTGGGAAGGGAGGGATGATGAGACCGCCAGGTGTGGATGGCTGCATGTCGGATGCATCGCGCAAATTGGCTATTCGTGGTTGCGAGGGTGAGGATGGGGGCTCGACATCGACGGATCGAGGGGTGACTGCCCGGCGGGCTGAAGGGCCGGATGGACGGGTGGTATCGAGCAAAGCGGTAGGATTGGACGGCGAGAGCAAGGGGGACTGGGCTGGCGGCTTGTCGTCATCATCGATGCCCGCCTCGCTGCCTGGAGGCGGGGATGGAGGAGGGGAGGCAGGCGAGGTCTGAGCTGGTTGGGCTTCCGGTGATTGCGCCGAAGGTAAGGGTGGTGGCGGACCAAGGGAGAGGAAAAGCGGCACGGCAGACAGGAGAGCCAGATGCAGATGGTGTCGTAGTGTTGGCCAATCGCAGCTGTTTGCTGTCAGTGTGGTGAAGCGCAAACCCCTAAGTCTGTCGTAGAGCGAGGATGTGCGCTCACTCGAAGGTATTGGTCGTCGCGAGCTTGTCGAGGATAGGATCGTATACATCGCCTAGAGCAGGACAATCATCATTACAGATTGACGATGTTGGCTGATGATTCCGCGGATCAGCTGTCACGGGGATAGAGGGAGATATACCAGCATAGTTGCAGGAGGCCATCACGTACCTTGCCCCAACGGACTGCTTCTTGGCGGTGGGGCGGTCAGAGCAATCGCCATATTGACACTCTCTCCTATATTACCAGGTACAAGCTATCGCTTTTGGCGTATGCTCCGGACGCATCTCACAGCACAGTTCGTATGGCCTGAAACTTAGAGCCACATCATAGCCCCCATCATATCGCCAAGCCGCTCGGTTCATAAGAGGGCGGGTCATATACAGCAAGCACGTCTTCTCGAAAAAATGCTGGGCTATTCTATCGCCCCGGCGAAGGACCGCGGCCGCATTCAAGAGGAAAGATTCATCATTGATCTTTCATTCAACCTTCCCAGCTTCATACACGCAATCGTACTCTTCATTGTTGATAAAGAGATCCATCACGTAGACGATCGAAAAGACAAGATTCAACTCGCCCCTTCTCGCAGTCCATTCGCCGGTCGAAAGATTCACGCATCCAACCACCCTCAATTTCTCGACCTCGAGCCAGATATTGACTCGGTCAAGAATACAGGTCAGGAGAGAGCACTATGGTCAGGGAAACGTGAGTGAACCTCCAACCATACTTAACCTCGTCTCGCTTGTGATCAGCCAAAGCTGCACAGGTTGAATGATTGCGAGGTGCTGGCTGCGAAGAAAAGAGGTGACGCTGACGAATGCGCTTTTGACTTGCCTTTCGATCCCATGCTCTCGCTGTTCCTCTTGTCTCCGCTCCCCCACCACGACTTCAACCTCGTCATTTCCATTGCGGTCTGGGGATAGTGAATACTAGTGAGCTTGACCGGTTACTGCGTTGAGAGTTCAGCGCTGATGATGCTTCTGCTTCTTCCCTTCTGCTTCTCATTCTCCTTTCCTTCGTATCGCCGCTTTTTTATTACCTGTGCTCCTCAATCAGCGATCTGCTCGGCGTCAAACCTGCCGCTGTTGATGATGAGATCAAGAAGGCTTACCGAAAGAGGTGGGTTGATCTTCATTTGCAACCCCTCGCACCCTCTTCCAATCCTCCTCGATCCGCTTATGAGATGCTGATGATGAACTCTATCCTGCTTGCAGTGCCCTCAAGCACCACCCCGATAAGGGAGGCGATCCCGAGCTTTTCAAGAACTTGACGCACGCGTACGTATCCCCAATATTCTTCTGTTGAAGGCGCCTGATCGAGATGCAGATATGAGGTTCTGTCTGACGGAAACAAACGGCAAGTCTACGATCAACATGGCAAAGCTGGGCTTGAGTCTGGAGGAGGGATGGGAGGTGGAATGGATCCCCAGGACCTGTTCAGTCAGCTGTTTGGTGGCGGTGGCGGCTTCTTTGGCGGAGGAGGTGAGTCCAGGTGACCCGAACTTGACAGTGTCGTTGCTGACATCGGTCAATAAGGAGGTCGCAGTACCGGACCTCGTCGCGGGAAGGACCTTGTCCACCGGATTGGCGTCACCCTTGAAGACCTCTACAAAGGCAAGGTTCAGAAGCTCGCCCTTTCCAAATCGGTAATCTGCAAATCATGCGAGGGTCGAGGCGGCAAGAAGGGATCAGTACAGACCTGCACGTCCTGTCGAGGCCAGGGTATCAAGGTGATGCTTCGCCAGCTCGGACCGATGATGCAGCAAATCCAGCAACCCTGTAACGATTGCGAGGGGACTGGCGAGATGATGAACCCGAAGGATCGATGCAAGACTTGCAACGGCAAAAAGACCAATTCGGAGAGGAAGGTGCTGGAAGTCCACATCGACAAGGGGATGAAGTCGGGTCAGCAGATCAAATTCAACGGGGAGAGCGATCAGGCGCCGGGCATCGTGCCGGGAGACGTCGTGATCGTGCTCGAGGAGAAGCCACACCCGAGGTTCCAGCGAAAGGCGGATGACCTGTTGTGCGAGGCCGAGATCGACCTTTTGACGGCTTTGGGAGGAGGCGAGTTTGCGATTGAGCACCTCGACGAGCGATCCTTGCATGTGACCATTGTTCCGGGAGAGATCATCAAACCCGGTATGTCCAGCCTCTCTAAGCGCTGATCTCTTATGCTGACATCCACCTAGGCGCACTCAAGGTCATCTCAGGCCAAGGGATGCCCTCTTTCCGCCACCACGAGCCAGGCGAGCTTTATGTCAAGATCAGCGTCAAGTTCCCAGAGACCATCGATCCCGCTGTGATCCCTATGCTGGAGAATGCGCTTCCCCCTCGAAAGGACTTAGCGAAGCTCGGCAAGAAAATGCATATCGATGAGGTGATGCTCGAGGAACCGAACGACAGGCAGAGGAGGAGTGCGGCGACGAACGGGGACGAGATGGACGAGGATGAGGAAGAAGGCAGACCGGGGGTGCAGTGTGCGCAGCGTGAGTGGCCAATTGTTCAGATCGAATCGTTTGAATCCCTCGTTTCGCAGAATAATCTCAACAATCCTTTCCCGCCTCGACTTCACCGCTGTTCATTCGCATCGCTGCACGCATACCGGGTATACCCAGTCCATACTCTTTTGCGTCATCCGACGTATCTAGAGGAGATCCGTCGTCAGCATTCATGGTTACGATGTAGAGTGTGCAATATATCAGAGAGCCTTGAGCACGTGACCTGCTCGGTCAAAGGACTTTGGACATTAAGCTGCCTTGTATCGATTTGAAGGTCTTCTCGAAAAGTGTTGCATACACAGGCAGGACTTCCTACTGGTCACTGGCTGGTCTGCATACCGACCTGTTGGTCGAAATGTTCCCCCTACCGATCCTCCCCCTTACCGCCGCACTCGCCGCCATGACCGGTCAGACCGTTAACCTCCCGGTTGAAATCACGCTGAGACAATGACCAGTGCGAGCACACGAGCATCACAACATCACAGAGATCGATACATCCGTCCCCTTCGATGCTATCATCTACGGGCATGTCCGTAGCCCTTTTCTTCCTGCTTATGTCCGCTGATATCGAGCACCAGATGAGCCTTCAGACATTCGTCTGGGCAATATCCTTCCCCATAGGCATGGTTCTCGGCCTCTCAAAGTCGGTCCCGCCTGCCATGTAGGTGGAGCTAGGAGCTGATAAGGGCAGATCGAAATACCATGTCCCGCTGCAGTCCATCAACGTCATCTTGACCTTTGTAGGGGCGTATTTGGGACATCATCATGAAGGGCGGATGTTCCCGGCGACGGTCAGTGCTCCCCTGCCCATGGACCAGACAGCCTAGGGGCCTGCAAGGTTTTCGCGAGACGGAGCTGAACGAGGCCACAGGTGCACGGCACGATGGCGAAGATTATCTCGCTCATCCTCATATTCGTGAGTCAAACCTTAGATCCTGGCATATGAGAGCTGGAAAGCTATCATGATTGCCGGATTGAAGTTGATGGAGTGTTTTAGCAAAGCGCTTGCGGCATTTTCCTCAAGCTCCACATCCTCGAGAAGACCGTCCGAAGAATGGTCATCCCCATCCACTCGACCCTCGGAAAAGCTTTCCCCATCATCGGGTGGACACGTTTGTCTCCCCCTCGTTCTCCTCCTCATCCGCTCATGGTGCACAGAGATGCTTTTCGGCGTCGCAACTGCCCTCGGCTTCTGTAGAGGAGGTCATCTCGGCCAATGCGCGGCTCACTATATCATGGGCTCGGCGTTCATTGGCTATGCGGCGATTCTGGTCATCATGCTCAACCTCGGTGGGAAGTGGTTGGAGAGGATGGGGTGCAGTCAGGAGATGTTGGATAGTTCGGTCATCATGGTTTGGGTGAATCACTACGCACTCAGGACTGAGAGGTGCTGATAGTGAATAGGGCATCGTGAATACATTTACGGAACATCATGGGGGGCCTTGGAGTCATAAGGATATGCAGCATACCATGATGGTAGGCAATCTCCCTGCGAATGTCCGTGTAGTCGATGCTGATGTGCTGGACAGGGCGTGTTGTGGTGGGCTGGCGGGTTACTGGGCATCTTCCTCAGCCGGAAAGGCAAACGGTCGTTCGTTCCAGCTGTCATGTCAGTTTCCAGCTATTTTCGAGCTAGGTGATCGCACTCTCCTATCGCTGACCGAAACTGCAGTATCGTCATGACCGGCTGGGGAATGAGTGCGCATGAACAAGCCCTGATGATCTCCTCAAAGGCGAATCAAACCCGTTCAGGACGACATACAGCTGATAATCTAGCAGATCCACGCGTTGTTTGGATACGCTCTTATCGCTGCCGGCGCTTTGCGCATCGTCGAGGTGTGTTTCCTGCTGAACGATCAACCGACTCCGCATGGCGTCGTTCGGGTCTTCCAGCATTTGCCGCCTTATGTGAGTTCCCATCATGCGGCAAAAACACTGTGGCTGATATCACTACAGCTGCTCGTGCTCGGAGGGTATGTATTGGAAACAGGGTGCACATAATTTAGCTGATGCAGATCAGGACGCTCTTCATGTCCGCCACCGATGAGGAACTACGAAATGCGGATGCGTACGTCTTCTCCTGTATCACTTGCAGCCTGGATTGTATGAATCTCGCCCAGCCTCGGCATCGACCACGTCACTTACGGGATGTTCGACTTCTCCCTCTCCTTCCTCATCTACCTCGTCATCACCTTCCTCGTCCACCTGTATCAACTTACCGGCAAGAATGCGGACACCTCCACCGCAGATCGACCCGAAGCGCAAGAAGCGGGGTATGCCAAGATCCAACAAGCAGGGCAAGAGTATGCGGGTCCAGAGGCATACGAGATGGCGGATCAGGACTTCAGCGGGGACGAGGATGCTGTCAAGATCGGCGGAGAAGACGAGGTTGACTGGCTCAGACCTCCGCCTAGACCTGATGGGATAGGGATATAGATGTATGGAGAGCTCATTGTTGTTCTTGGTCGTCGTTCACGTCTTTCTGCATCATACAAGCTTGCTACTGATATCTGAGTGCAATCCTGATCATTTCTCTCTCGCGTTTCGTCCCCTTACCACAGCTCGCACTGGTCCGCCTTGGGCGGGTTCATCTACACATTGGTGATCAGCTTCGTTCGCTCACTGTCGTCTGCAGAGTGTGCACTCACCCCCGAGCCGACCTTGCATCCAAAGGCCCGGTGGAAGGGTTCCAGATTTCTCAATGTCCCGGTAGTCCGCCAGTAATTCGGGCTGTGTGGGTCGTTCCGGACATGGGACACAGCGGTGGCTGGCCGGACGAGATTTGCCCACACCCGCGCAAAGGCGATGAAGAAGAGCTGATCGTCGGTAAAGGCGAGACCGGGCAGACGCAGCTCAGCCGGTTGGGCCGAGTCGGCTAGCAACTGCTTCCATGCCACGTAGGCTTGTGCAAGACCCGAGTCGCCAATGTCTGTTTGGTCGGTAAAAAGTCAGCGCAGTCAAACAGGCGGGAAGCAGCGAGGCATGTGAGTTCTTCGAGAGCACAGGCGGATGAGGTGATGAAACGAAATACAGAAAGCGAGGCTTGCAGAGGTCGACGTGGGAGGGAACAAGACTGAGACTGAGACTCACTTTCCCCGTTAGTCAGCTAGGGAGGAGACCTCGTGAGCCAGTGGTATCGATGAATATGGGGTGACCTACGTTGCCGTTGACGTACACCTTGTTGCCGTCTCCATCATATACGTAGTATTTGCTATACTGCCTGGCGATGCATTGAGCGCGTTCTTCGAATGCCTTGACCGTGGAATTTGTCCACCAATCCCTTAGTCGACCTGTACCGGGCCTGTGTCAAATTAAATGGCAGGATAAAAAGGAACCACTGACCCTTCTCATCATACTGGCTACCAGAGTTGTCGAAAGCATGCGTCAATTCGTGGGCTGCTATCGAGCCGAAAGCACCGTATTTGAGGTGGGCGGGCCAGGAAGGAGAGTACATCGGCACTTGAAGGATGCCAGCTGGAAAGACGATCTCGCCATCGGGTGGAGCTATACCAATGTTCGGTTTGCTGTGCGTCATAAAGGAACAAACGAACAGTAATAGGCATTGACCGTCTGGGGATCCATGTCCCAGGTCTGACGGTCTCTCTGCGTTCCTAGGGTGGCCCACAGCTTGTACGTGTCTTCCAGGGTCGATCGAAGGACGTTGCCAAAGAAGTCGTCCGCCTTGATCTCGACCCGTGCATACCATTTTGCTAGAGACTCGGGATCGGTGGTGTCGGGACTCAAGGGGTAACCGATCTTGGGAATGATAGCTTCGGCCTTCTTCTGCGCCGCTTTGGCTGATATCTCATCCATCCAAGAGATATGCGGGAGCTTTTCGTGGAAAGCCTTGACAATGCCTATGACACCATGAGCGGTCGAATCGTCTTTTTCGAAGGAAGCAGCATACCGCGGATGATCGACTCGCCATCCGCTCTAGCTTCCGGAGAGAACGCCTCGCGAACATATTCACGTCCCGCAATAAATCCGATGATGTCGTCTACTGTGTTCAGACAAACATCTTGCCTGTTCTCCTCTGTACCCTTCTTGAGACCCCTCAGCACTTCCTCCAGACGCCTGGTTTCCTGCCTGACGCCGACCTTTGGTCCGAGAGCAATCGCATAGGTCATCGCAAGTCGCGTAACAAAGTAACCGGATAGCACGTAATCCGGCGTCGATTTGACCAGCTTGGTCAATGATTTCAAGTAGGGCGGGTAGGTGACAGAGACGTTCTCGGGGAAGGAGCGCGGCGTGAATGCGGAGAGGTACTCGGGAATGGACAGGAAGGGAAGGGCCTTGCCCACGCTCTCCGTAGAGTACGAGTTGTAGGCGAATTTGGGGTTGAAGAGTGCCTCGAGGTCGGCCCCAGCTCGCACCAGCTCGCGCTCGAACCTGACGACCTTGCCAGCAAGCTTCTCCATCCTCTTCTTGAGCGGCTCATCCTTGGTTTGCCCATTACCAGGCTTCGGCTTCTTGCCCTCGCCGCCGTGATCGTCATCTCCGGGCCAAGGCCATGGCCATCCCTCGATCTCTTCTAGGTCATCGAGAATATCACGCTTTGCCGGGTTGACCGATGCTTTAGTGTGGGAAGCGATATCGACCAGAATGCCTTGGACGACGGATTGGTACAGATCAAGAATTGGCACTTCCTCGTAGTACTCCTTTGCCGGCAGACCGCCGAATTCCTGATAGAGCCAAAGGCTCTGGACTTGGGAGTCCTCGCCTCCTGCGTCTCCTTCGATAGCGAAGTTGACGAGTGCGGAGACACCTGTCTCAGCATCAGGTATCCGATCGCTCAAAGAAAGAAGAGGTCTGCACACCTCGACTATGCAGGTAGGCCAAGGTCTTGGTCATCTTTTCCCTCTTCTCCTTGTCCATATTTGTCTCCTCGGCATCATCAAGCGCCTGAGCGCTCAAAACGTCTGTGTCATCCGGTCGCAACCACGATCCTCGGCGAATCTTCTTGGCTGCCTTCAAGCCCTCAGCTCTCGCTGCAGCAGCGAGAAGATCCGCTGTCACGGTATATGAGTCGTCCCATGTATCCCGCCACTCCTCGGACTCATCCGCGAGCTCAAGCTCCGGCGCAGGGATCAGGTCGAATGGACCGAAGCTCTCGAGCAGGTAGTCGGTCATTGGGAGGAGCGGGTCTAGCCCCAGTCGGTTCAAAGTGTCCTGAAGCAAGAGGTTCAGTCAGATAGTTTCTGTCCAGACCTCTCCATGTACGCACAATACCCATGCAGCTCGTGAAGACCGACTTGAGCTTGTGGAGATTGGCCTCCTCAGCGGAGTGTCCGGCGTCGGTCATCTTCGAGGGAATGGAGTCAAGAACCTTGAGGATGATTTTCTGAGGTCTTTCATCAGTCAAAGCAAGACGTGCACAGACGATCACGCTACCTTGTTCCGATCCGAAATCTCGTTGCTAGTCGTATATATACCTCTGTCTGCGGGTATGGAATGTTTGCTTATCCATCCTCCGTCTGCAGGGGGATTGTGATGATCAGGTCCATTCCTGACATGAACACGTTGACGTACTGGCGAACTCGTAAAAGTCCTCGCAAGGGTCCACCGTCGTATTGAGGGCATCAAGAATCGATGCGGAGAGCAGGACGCAGTCCTTGGACAAGCAGACATCCTTCGAGGGCGAAGGTACGAGATCAGCCTGAGGGGCTAGCTGGGCGGGAATGCAGGCCAAGCTCACAGCCTTGGGTGATCCCGTCGGCGATGTTGAGATCGTGGTCGTAGCTACACTGGTAGTAGTCGCCGTCGCCGTCGCCGTCGCCGTCAATGTCTCTGTGACCCTTCCAGCCTCATGGTTCCCCCTCTCTTGTCCCAGCTTGTTCTGCGCGCCCGCAAAGAGGCCAATGAAGGTGCTCATGAGGAGGAGGACGATGACTCCTGCGCCGCCGAGGAATTTCTCGAGATTGGTGAGGGGACGTGATGGCCGGAAGAGGGCAGAGAAGATTGACTGGTCACGGTGCTCGTGGTTCTCAAGCAGGGGAGCCGACTCTGCGCCGTTTCAGCTCGAGGTGAGTGAGGGGAAGAGTTCACTGACCCTCGTCGTTTGATGGGCGGGGAATGGACATGATAAGCTACCAATGCCCTTCGGTCACCGATCCAGGATGTCAAGACTTCAGGACTCAGCTCCCTCTACAATCCAAGCTGAATTGGAGGTCAACCGTACTGATGATGAGATTTGATCCTTGCCGAGCCAAAGAACCCGTCAAGAATGTGTATATGCTGACTGGACTGGGACGTCCCATTGCAAATCCTTGTTTGTGTTCCCCCTTCAAATGCCACCGGCCCATCAATTCAATCACTTTTCCCCAACCGCAAGTAATCATTGTCACACCCTTCTTCATTCCTCTGAAAATCGACCAATTCATCGACCTCGATCATGTCATCGGACAGCCCTGCATTTCGCATATCAGTCCAGCGAGATATCTCGCATTCGACCGTCAACTTCCCCCTCACACCCGATGCGACGCCGCCAAGCACTCGCACCAGCTCTCCTTCCCTGCCTGACTCCCGTCTATCCATCACTACGTACGAAGATCATCGAGACGCCATCGACCCCTTTCACAGCTTCTGCGACGAGCCTACCCAGTACTGGTCCGGCTCGCCACCCTTTGATCCGTCCCCGCTAGCCGAGCTTCTCGAATATCCTCAATTTCTCCCGAAACACGCGGACCAGCCTATATCGAAGCCTACCAACAAGCTCGAACGCAGATGGAGCGCCTACTGCGAAGTACGAGGACCACACCCAATCAAGCCGACGCGAGGCGAAAGGCTACCCCCTTCTCCCCCGATCACCCAAGACGATCCACTACCCCCCTCCCCGCTCTCGCCCTTCCTCCAATCTCACCTCTCGGTAGACCTCCCTCCATGCCCGCGATCGCCCTCCACTCTGCGACACCCCGACGATCTGTTCTACTGGACCCACCGCTCATCGCTATCACGCACGCGCACCACATCGGCAGACTCGGATCGCACTGTCCGTCCCACCTACTCTCGCCAAGCCTCGGCCGATATCGAGAGTGTTATCGAGCGATCGCCTTCACCTGAAGAGCCGGAAAGAGGATTAGGACTGTTCACCGAGATTCCAGTCAGCTGTCTTCATCCGCGCCTAACCAAGTCGGGGATGCGTCGGTCGGCTTCACCACGACCTGCTAGGAATCCAGCTCCTAGGCGGAACGACTCGAACGCGATCAACGAAGTGCGTGATGATCCGTCCGAGATCTCGCGAAGGGGTACCTTCTTCTTCGCGGCCAATGACGAAGACATGTCGCGAAGAGGTTGAGGTGCGGGGGGAGTGATACCATGTGGTGTTGTGCTGTCTGATGATCTGTGTCCATGTCATGCAGACCGCATGCCTTTGCCCTACCCTGCAGTCGTTTAATAGCCGAATCGATCACGCAAGCTCGGTCACTTGGTACACCACACGACACATTGCATTTTTGCTTGCACTTCAACTCGCTATGACTGCTACCCATGCTTCCTAACCCAGAACCGAGTTTCAGAGATACTTGTTCTCCTTCAGCCACTGGGCGCACTCCGTCAGCATACATGCACATCAAAGGCTGACGAGCTGAACACACCTGCTCCACATCCTTCTGATCCCGTTTGAGCCAATCGGCGGAAGCCTGGATCGCGTCCAAGGTCTGGTTGACAGCGAGTTTGTACTTGCGAATATATACGGAGAGTGTCAACGACGAAGCGAATTCCATTTCCATAAGCGCTGACCTTTGTCCTTGAAGTAGTACTGAAGGGAGCAGATCAGTGAGACGCGTTAAGCGAGAAGCTGAGCTCACCTTTACCGCCTCGAGATCTTCATCGCTGCTGAGGGAGTTGAAGCTGAACTTAACCACTATCGGTGACTATCAATGCCGTGCCAGCCTTGTGGACGTATGGGAACTCACGATAGTTGATCAGGTTGCTGTCATTGAACCGCTTGTAAAGCTTCCCATCCTCCTCAGTATCTATTCACCATCACCGTGAATCAGAAGACTCACGTCATCGTAATTCGTCTTGAACCATTCGCCAATCCTTCTTCTCGACAACTCGTTCCCGGCTGTTGCCATCTTTCATACCCATCAGTCTCGGTCAAGTCGGTGCACTCGACTCACGACGGGTATGTACAAATCCTGGGATTTGAATGTGCCATCCTCCATCATCTTGAACGTCCGATCCAGCAGCTCTTCTTTCTTGGTCGAGCACAGTCCCCAAATCGCATCCACCTTCGTACTCGGGTTCGGCGGGGTATTGTACACTTCGACCATCTTTTCGTACTCCTTGGCCCCTCCATAGCGGGTCGCATTGACATAGATGGTTCTTTGAAGGTCGGGCGGGATCTGAGAATCGTCATTCTTGTTCGAGAAGATGTCGAAGCGGCGCTTCAGCTCCGCGAGGACCTCAGGGTCTTTGGCCGCCGCACTGGCGGTGATGACTGTGTCGCGGAGCTCCTTCACGTCAGGCGCGTCGTCAGGGCCATTCTCGTACCCCATCTTGTCTACCATGGGGCGGAAGAGGGAGATACGCATCTTGTCGAGAGCCTCGCGAATCGGCTCTGGCTGCTCCCACCAAACAGTACGCAGCCTGCTGAGCGCCGTTGAGATCTGCGACCACGGCAAGTATTCGGTCTCCCTGGGTCCGAGCTCCTTTACGAGTGAGAGCGACCCGGATGTCTTGGCATAGCCTGCACGAGCGAGCGTGGCGGCATCCGACACCAGACCCACTCGGTCCTCGACCGAAAAGCTTGAAGCCTCCTTGCCGAGCTTGGCGAGGCGCTCGGGTGAATAGCTGACTCGGTAGACACCGACGGTCTGCGCATTGAGCTTGAATGAGTCCGCACCTCCCAAATCGTAGGTCATGCTCCGATCGTGGAGGATCGCCTTGTGATCCACAGAAGGTTTGCCAGACTTCATCGCCCTAATCTCGAGCGGCACCCACCACAAAGTCTCATCTTCCTCGGGCTTGACATCGCCGGTGGATAAGAATCGGTTCTGAGTGAGCTTCACCGTCCCGTCCCCGGTCTCCTCGACGCTGATGACCGGGAAGCCGACCTTCAGCGTCCAGTTGGCCATGATCTTGGCGATGTCAAGACCCGATGCCTCAGATATCCCAGCCCAGAGGTCCTTGGTCTCAGCGTTGCCGTAGAGATGGTTCTTGAGATAGATCGATACACCCTTCAGGAATGTCTTCTCGCCAACCGCGCCAGCGAGCATATTAAGCACAGCTGCGCCCTTCGAATAGCTGATCCCGTCGAAAATCTGATTGATGTTGTTCGCATCAGGGCAGTCGATCTCGATGGAATGCGATGACCGCTGAGAGTCGAGGTTGAGGGCAATAGCCAGATGTGTGCTGATGAATTCGGCGCGAACTTTCCACTCAGGCCATATGGGGTCTTGGATGACGACCTCACCCATGAGCGTTGCGAACGCCTCGTTGAGCCAGAGGTTGTCCCACCATTTCATCGTAACGATATCGCCAAACCACATGTGCGCGAGCTCATGACATTGCACAGATGCCACTCTCTTCTTCGCCATGAGCGGGCTCTTGTCCGGATCGTACAGGTAGGCGGTCGTGCGTCCGGTTATGAGACCCCAATTCTCCATTGCGCCGGCGTCGAAATCGTGCGCAACCAATGTGTCGAGCTTCGGTAGGGCATAGGGGATATCGAATATCTTCTCGTAGATCGGTAGTGCCCACTTCTTGATGTCAAGAGCAAACTGCGCTTGCTTGATAAGGTTTGGCGTCGCGAATATGCGGAGTGGGATCGTCTTGCCGGTCAGTTCACTCTTGTGCTCGCTCGAAAGCGAGGCGAATTCGCCGCATGCAAAGGCGACGAGGTAAGTGCTCATCTTCGGTGTCGCCGCAAACTTGGCGATCTTCCATTCTCCACTGGATGCTCCCGACTCGGTCTTCGATTCCGTCTTTCCCTCGGTCTTGCCGGCAGATGACGTCTGACTCAACATGGAGCCGAGCTCGTACCCGTCCGAGAATACAGACTCCGGAGACACATTGGAGGGCGCCTTCCATGGTTTAGACGATACCTCTGGCATGTTGTTCAATACCGTTTCCTTTTCTCGGGCGATCATGGAGACGGCGAATGTCGATTTCAAGAGCGGCTCATCCCAGCATCTATCCGTAACATCAACCAGGCTGACTACGGCCGAACGTGGTGGGTTATACTCACGGGAAAGCTCTCCGCGCCGAAGTCGCCTCGCATTGCGTCAAGGCATATCTGCGTACCGCGTCAGCCGCTTCTTAGCTCCCGCAAAAGATTCACGTACACAGGCTTCTTGCCCTGCTCATCCAGGTCTCCCTCACTCTTGTAATACCCCATCATGCTCCCTCCCAGCTCCGACTCGAACCTGAACCAGACCTTCGCACCCTTCGACCCCGACTTTAGACCTCCTCCCGGCAAGCTCGCCAGATCGATGACACCGCGTTCGAGATCCTTGTTGATCGAGAGCGATGTGAGTGAAAGGGCCAATGACGAGGTGGTCTTGAGGTCGGACGAAGAGATGGCCAAGTGCGTGACATTGAGCGTTTCGTGGAGATGGAAGACGAGCTTGGAGGTATCGGTATTCACGTCGAGGGTAATCATTGCTTCGCCGGAAAAGGAGGGCGGAGAGCTCTGCAGGTCGGTCTTGAAAGCGAGGTCATAGTGCTGAGGGGCGTCATCAGCCGATGTCACCGGTTGGTTAGGAGACAAGACATACCTTCGGAGTGACACTGGTAGGGAGGCGGAACTCATCAGGCTGGTCTTGAGGAGCGGCGGACGTCTCTCCGCCAATGGTGGCCTTGGTTCCGCTGATGTTGGAGTCGGCCATATCAAGCGACAGACGGTTTGAACGGGAGTGATGGGAACGGCGGTTCGGAGCAACTGCCGATGTTTTCCTTGACACGAGTACAGGTGAGACGAGTGCGAGCTGGAATGTGAAATCAGCATCAACTCCTTGTCTTGCCCTTGCCCAGAGAAGGAGCTGTTCTGCCTGGAAGTGAACCCGGATCGTCATCCCGTCTGGAAGAGGCTCCGTTCCAGACCTATCGCTGCACAACACTGTCTGGAGAGGAGCATGCGCTCGGACCTTGATGGCGCACTCACCGGCTTGATCGACGAGTTTGAGATATTCGAGAGACGAGACGATACCGATCGGCTAATTACAAGATTGCGGTAATGTCTTGTCCAGGAGCTGAGCAGCATACAACTGGACACCAGGGCACGATCTCAGGCTTCTGAAGCGAAATCGACTCTTCCTGACTGCGAAAATCCGGCGAGTGATTTTAACTGCCGGCGCTTCAGTGAGAGCTCGACCTGCCCCATGTGCTCGACCACCTCCACTCGGGGCTTCATGTGGTTCCGGCCTTGTGCCATGGACAGTAAAATGCGCTCAGTCAATCCCAATCCTCGATGTCATCATCCTGCAACCATGTACCTTCTTCCTCCTCGCCCTCAGCATCCCCGGCATCGTCCCAGCCTTGTCCAGCAATACTTCCGAGCCCATCCTCCCCTGCTGCCGATCGCTCATACTCCTCGTCATCCAACGTCAAGTCCTTCTCCTTCAGCTCGTCTCCACCGTGCCATGTAGCATGGGAGTAAGGCGGCAATGATAACGGCTTGACCGATGAAGGCAGTAAGGGCTCTAAGGAAAATCAATCAGACTTGGTGGGAAAGGCATCATGGGAAGCTCTCACGGTGAGTCAGGCCCTGAATGTTGACCATCATCGGTATCAATTCCGCCGCAAGTACCGTCCTAGATGCCAAGCCGCCCCACGGCGCATCGTCCGTCACATATTTCAGACCCTTCTCAGCAAGAACGCCACTAGCCGAGACCGCCTTCTTGGTGATGTACTCGGACGCAGTATCGAGAAGCGCTAGATTGTCTCGTTCCGTGAGAGAAGACTCGAAGAAGTGCGGCTTGATGATCTTCTGATGATTCCTGCATGCTGTATGAGCGCTGCGGACCAAAAGATGAATCATAAGGTCGCTGACCGCGGGACCGGGCTCGGCAACGCCAATAGAGTACCGCTCACTATGAGATGAAGCGCGTAAGCAATGGATTGAGTACTTGATTGCCACTGTCGTCTGGTCAGCTTCTTCCGAACTTAATGCTGGCAACGCACGACGTCGTCATCTGTCCGCATGATATCCGATCCGCACAGACTGTCCAATGCATTCGATATCTGCTCGATGTCCGTGCAGAACGCAGGTAATGACTGGTGGATCCATAGGGCGAAGGAGGAGGCATCGATCGGGATGCTTGGTACGAATGACTGCAGGTCAGGTATTAGGCGGGCTCGGACGGGCACGATGTCGAAGCTTACCTCCATAGAAGTCATTGATCTCGGTCGGTCGTAGTACTTGAGGTGAACGGGCAAGGGGTCTTCCACGGGCAGGCTTCTCATCCGGGCCAGCTCTTCCTGATCCTCCTCATCCATACCAGGATCTCCTAAACCTAGGGAGCCCATCGTCATCAGTCTAGCTGGATATCAGCCTTCAGGGAGGGAAAGTACGTTTGTTGTAGAAGACTTTCCCGAGGGCATGAAAGAGGTTCAGAGACTGCTCTCGTCGCGTCACCGCATCGAGTCTGGGGCATTCAACATGCAACCAGCGCTTTTCCTTCAAGAAAGGAGTGACTCACACTGCCCGCAAGTCATCGCTTATGTCTAGCTTCGCCCCTTTCCCGCCTCTACTGCCCTTACCGCTCGACCTCCGCCTCGAGGAGGTAGAGCTCTCCTCGTCATCCCTCGATTTCCGCTTCTTTCCCGCACGTGGACCGAGCTGCCGCGTGCAGAGCAGCTGTAAAGTATTCATGGCCGATCGCAGATCACCATTCGACGTCAGGGCGATGAGCTGAACTGCCGACGCGGGCGGTCGTTTTTTGACCTGAGGTATTGCTTGCTGCAGGACGCGATTCAGTGCTCTCGTCACGAAAGTGGGAGCTAAGCTGATAAAGCTGGGTCGGAGAGATGAGCGGTCCGCTAGCCTGGGTGATCATCGCTCACTCGACTTCCTGGCACCAAGGTCCATCTCTTACCTCCCTTCCGACAAGTTCCAGTGCCCCTTCGCGACCCCCTCGATCGCGGTTCATCCAGCTCTCTTCTGCTTTCCCGCCAGACCCTGCTTCGCTATGCACGATGACCAGCGGGCAACTTGCCGAAGTGTACGTCTGGCAGAAGGAGAGAAGGGCGGAATGGAAAGCCTGACGGGTAGGCAGATGCGTGAGATTAGGCAGAGAAGTCAGGAGCAGCAGTCGTGGTTGATCCCGAATCTTGCTTCTTGACGAGGAAGAATGCTGGTCAGAGAGGGCGAGAGGCGCGTAGGAGTGTCGAGAGAGGAAGGAAGATAGTTTAGTCATCGATGATTCGCGATCTACCTTGACCTTCAGCGCAGATTCGCAGAAGAGTGGAAAACACAGCCCACCGAAGCCGCTGCCGATGCTCCGTTCCTCTACCCCTTCGCTCCACTCCACAACATCGATGCCAAGCTGCTTCGCAAGCACCTTCACAGTCGTCGTCTTACCGGTCCCTGCCGGGCCAGTGAGAAGCAGTATCCTCTGAGCCATAATCAGCTCCCACTGTTGTGCCATCGAGGTCGGGTGGGACAAACCCGGTACTTGCGTAACCTGTCGCGAGTCGTCTGGCTAACACCGCCTCCGGATGACATGTGATCCGCCGACACCCCGTACAATGACTCGTACAGCCAGTTTTTCACCTTGGCTATCCGGTTCTTGCCAGGGGCAAGCTCGGCCTGAGCGGGACGAGGATTCAGAGCTGAACTGAAGTAGACTGAAACGGCCTACCTCGTCTGTTGGGGCATAAGAATCCGTCCACATCCCCCCAGCAGCTGACACACTGGGTCAGCTGGGTACCTAACAAGCTGGTGGAGAGCATACCTTGACGGAATTCGACGGTGCTCTTCTCAACCTCCTCATCGCTGCTCAGAATCTCCACCACGTCCCCATTAATTACCACCTTCGCTTTAGTTGTGCTCGAGCTCGAAGGCACAGGTGAAGTCGAAGCAGAAGCTGACCCATTTGATCGTGCTTTCGGTCTTACTCCAGGTGGAGGAGGTGGCATAAGCTTGCTGTCCTGCTCCGCAGATGGTCGAGAGGTCCGAGCGGGGCCGACGGTATTGAGAATGGACGCTGGAGACTGGTTGAACTTGAGAATCGCCTGGAACTGAAATATTGAGCGATCAGCGGAAAAAAACGAAGTCAAATCGAGTATGATCAGAAGACATACCGAGTTCAAGCTGCCCAGCTTCTTCCCTGGCCCAGCGGCACCAGGCCGCGAAGCTGGAGTCGAGATCTTGCCTTTTCCCATCGCTGGGACGACCCTGAGCGCGGGGATCGGGCACACCGCCCGGCCCTGCTCTTGCGACCGCCAGGCGTGAAGTTTTCTTGCTGAAGAAATTTGGAATGACAGCAAGATGGAATCTGACCCGGGACGAAGATAGTAGTCGCGCTTCTTTTGCCAGTTTCAGCGTTTCAGATTTCCTGGCATTCGTTCCTTTCCCCGACAAATCCTTTACGCCTGCAAAATTGCGCGAAGACTTTGGCCTTTCGAAGGCCTCCTCGCCCCTCGTCGGTCACTATCTCACTTGATTCGACCTTCACATTCGTTGGCGCTACCGAAACATAGGAGTGGGACAGGAAGGAGTCTAGGTATTATGGTGAGCTTCCACGTAACCTGCCCAGCATACTTGGCCTTCAGATGCTCAATTAAACAATGCTGACCTCGGATCTTGTGGAACTGACGACGACTTTTCCAGTCCGCCCTATTCAACTTCCAATCCCTCCTCCTCGTCCTCCTTCTCCTAATCTGTACCTGCACCTACGTCCGAGGAGCCGCACCAGGCGTCGTCGACCGGAATCGAGAGGGGTGAATGTCCCGTTTCCAATGACTTCCTGCATCAAGAGAGCCTATAGCTGACGGTGACGACTGCTCAGCTTCTTGGGTATATTCTTCAAGTGCGCGAGGGTAGGCGAGCGGTTATCGCCTTATGTTTCGTTGGCGTGCGTGGCAATGGCGGTGACGATCATGATGGGTTCTTGACGACTGGTCACGGATGCAACGATTCTGACTGCTGGACGGTCGGCACTGACCACTCATCAAGGCTATACCGGGCGAACGAGATTGGCATGAAGACAAAAAATGTCACATGATATGGAAGCATTGAAGTAGGTCCAGGCTATCCCGACCATCCCCCCCTCGGCCCCACCAGCGTAAGCAGCACCTTCAGCTTCTCCACCGTCTCCGACGTCATCCTCTCCTGACCCGCATTCACCATCTTATTAATAAGATTCACCAACTGCGCCTGATTATCCACGCCCAAAGACCGCATCGCGTCCTGCTTGAGGTCCTCCGGTATCGGAACATCTTCGATGGGTAAGAACATATCCTCATCTTCTACCTCGGGATCCACAAAGTCGTCGTCCTCGTCATCCTCATCCTGTTGGATCTGGACTTTCCGCTTCCCCTTTTGTTTCCGCTTATGGGAGGTTGAAGGGGTCTCATTCTCGAAGTCGGATTCACCGCTCGAGTCGTGTTTGGGCGAGGATGTGGGGAGGAAGTCACCGTCGTGCTCGCCATCCATGTCGTCGTCGAGGTTGAAGAACATGTCAAATGAGGGGATGGGCGTTTCGTCGAAGGTCATCGGGGTCTGGTCGAGAGGTGGGCTGAGTTGGGCGATGACGGGGAGGGTGGGCAGGTTTGGAGGAATGATAGTGGACATAGCGGAGTTCAGTGTGACATCACTGGGCATCCCGTTGAGAGGCGTCGCCATATGGGAGAACATGTTGCTAGGGGGAAGAGTCCCGGGGACAAGCGAGCCAGCCCCAGCCAGCATAGCTCTGAGCTGCTGAACCCTAGTAGTCCTGTCAGTCAGCCTGTCTACTTCAACCAATAGGGTCTACCCACTCCTGCTCGAGCGCCTGACAGTGTGTCTCCAGCTCATCATACGCGTCCTCCCTCGCCTTCAATCTCTCCTCGAGACAGTCCATAAACTCCTTCTTCTTCTTCCTCGACTCCACCGCTATCATTCACCCAATCAGTCCGCTTGACTAAAATATACAAGGAGGACATACCTGCGACCCGATTCCTCGCTCGCCGTCGAGCCAAGATCTCATCCCTCGGCATAGCCTTCCGGCTGTTCGGTCCGCTCGGAGGCCAAGGATATGGCGGTAGACCCTTCCGCGGCTTCTCCCCACCACTATCTCGTTCGGTGACCGGCTGCGGCGTCGCGCTTGCAGCAGTCGACGTGTCGTCTTCCTCCTCCTCCATCGTCGAGGCGCTCCTCTTTCGCCTAGTAGATGCTGCCTTCCCCTGTCCAAGCCCAACCAGATTGGTTTGTCCATGGGGATGCCAAAATGGTCCTCGTTCGCTCTGGCCCACTGTTGCATCCCCTTGCACGGTCTGATTCCCACCAAAGCCCGTCTCCGCCCCACTCAGTGTTCGTAATAGAGGATGTTGAGGAGGTGCAATAGGCGGTCTGGAGATCCTCCCCGAGCGAGTCTGCTGCACTGGCGTATTCGGACCATGCGAAGGAAGCATATTCGAAAACAGCTGGGTATAGAGCGAAGTCGGCTTGAACGCGTGTCCCTGTACGGCTGAGAGGAAGGCAGGATCATCAAAGAGTCGACTGAGGGCGTCGGTCGTATCTGACATGTTCTTACAAGGTTGATCAGCGACGGGACGACAAAGGGGAAGGAAGGTACTTTGAGAGCCGGATCAATGAGGTTGTCGACGATCTGTCCGTTCTGGAGATTGTTTCTGCCAGCGGCCGAGGCGGCGGCTACGAGAGCCTCGAGGCCACGCATATGAGCTTGCTCGGCTTGTGCCAAGGGCGTATACAGTATCCAGAAGAAGTCAGGACATGTCGTGACGTGGACGGTTTTGACAACGAAAATCAAGCGGCAATGACCGGAAGCTTTAACTTAGGCGGTCAGTACAGATTTCGTGCCTATTCGGGTGGGACGTATTTGCTATTTGCTATGCAACAGATATATAAATGTCCATGAGCCTCAGCTCCATCCCCACATTGCTCCCGCCGCTGCCCATGCTCGTCGCCACCGTTTCACTTTCACTCCCTTCTCATCAATCTCCCCACCTCTCAGCCGAATCTCCTCGGCAATCTCGAAGTAGCTGGCCACCATCGCTCTTGTCCCTCCACGTGCTGTTGGGGGTAGCTCGTTCATTGCCGGTGTGGAGGATAAGCGAAGCTGGTCCGCGATGTCCAAAAGAGGGAGTGAGTATGGGGCGTATGATGGTGAGGAAGTGGACGGAACGAGGATATTGAGGAGCGCGGCTCCGCTCTGGAAAGAGGAGAGGGGAACATAGAGCCGGCCGATGGTCGCATCCTTGGCGACGTCCCGCGCGATATTGACGAGCTGAAGTGCCTGACCCATCACGCGAGCCTTCCGCATGGTTCTATCGCGGTCTTGTGATTCGGAAGGGCTGCAGACGGTTTGCAAGTCCGATGAAGACCGTGCGAGCTGTCCGACCGGTCGAGGTGTGGATGAAGTGGAGAGGATCGACCATGCTAGATGACATATCGCTAATGCGATGGACCCCGCCACATCGTCGGCGTAGAGCAAGAGATCCTCCGTCGTCTTGATGGGCAGATATTTCTCCAGCTGGAATCTCGGATCTCGAAGTTTCGCTCGAAGGCCACCCGGTTGGATCGAAGCGAACGCATCTGAGTTGGAGACACTAGGCTTTACCGTGGAGGTGATGAAGCCCATGTCCGTCTCGTAGCCTGAACAAAGCTGGAGGAACGGGCCGATAGGAGCGAGGTTAGGTAGTAATGATGAAAATAGGTGGAAGGCTGATCGAGCCGATGGGGTCAGGCTGGGTATATCGTCCAATATGCTGTCGAGATCTGATTGTGATGGGTATGGTTTGTACGCCGCAACGAGATGCGCTCGGATCGCGGCGAGGGTATCGAGCTTCGCTGCGTGCAACGAATCGTCAGAATCGGTCGGAGAAGACCCAGACGTAGGAACGGGATCGTCAATGAGATCGTCCTGCAGCGACTCGTCAGCACTCCGTGGAGCGGTATCAAGTGGGATAGTCGAACCGTGACGCGACTCCAGGCATAAATCGCCACGAGCCCGATCCGCATCTCCCGGCCAAAGGCTAGTTTGGCCACGCCAAAGCTTTTACTCCCTTTCCGCAGCGTCTCCTCCGCCTCGACAAGTCCCCTTAACGCGTCCACGTCGATCGCTGGTGGGTCGGAGGCGACTCGAGCAAGAAGAACGATATGTGCGAACGGGTTCATAGGTGGACATGTCGGCAAAGCGGGTGAGAGCAGGAGGAGGGTGTGGAGATGGGATATGAGGGATGCAGAGAGGACGACCAGGTAGGATGTAAGGAGGAAGAAGAGGAACTCCCTGAGATTACCCGTCAGCTGGCTCCCACCGCTAGTGGAGGTATCACTCACTCAAGAGGAAGCCCTCGCCATACCCACAAGCCGAGACTCGTCTCCTCCGATATTCGCCAAGCACCAGCACGAATGGCCACCCTGTCACATCGTCAGGAAATGTCGAACACGACGAAAATGGGACATACGTGTCCACCATACACAGCCATGCGGATCCCACGGCCCAAGCTCTCCATTCGTCTCTGCCCGTGTTTGAGCCCAGCCAGCTCAATCCCCCGATCACCGGACTGATCCACACCAAGATCCACCCAAGATAGAAAGCCCTGTTGCCGAGCTGTAGTGGGACAAGATCCGGCACGAAACCGTGTGCTTCGTTGATAAGAACCGCTCCGGCAAGAAAGACGCCTGACCAGAAAGCTGCTGCTAGGGGTCGACGAGGGAGAGTCTGGATCGTCCTCGTCATCGCCGCCCGAATCGGCCGATCCTCCTCTTTCCGACCGAGATCGATCTCCTGATCTTGAGTGGGTTTGTATTCCGCGAGGGCTGAGGGCAGCTCGAATGGTAGCAAGCGAGGATGTGAGATCAGAGCGTGCAGGAGGACGAGGAAGATGGGTTGGAGGATGAAGAATAGGTGTTCTTCGATTGGTACAAGAAAGATTGTCCCGATGATCGAGTTTGGGGGGTACACCCATCCTGTACGAGAGAGGATGAACTGTGCTACATCAGCCTGCCAACCGCGAAAGGAAATGGAAGCAACCGACATTGTCCCATGGCGTCGTCCACAGCGTGGCCTACCCGGCGTCAGCAAGCTTCTTTGACTCCCGCAAGGCACGGAAAACTCACCATAAGACTGAGCCAAAGGATCTTGAGGACATCTCTTCGTCCAAGTAGAGGTCGATAGAGTGCGAGAAGAACTGCGATAGGGGGAAGGAGGAAGTACAGGTGTCTGTTTCGAAATGTCAACAAACCGCCGCCGCCCGTCTGGTTAGAGAATCGTCGACTTACACCTGCATATAGGTGAGCATCGCGCTCTAAGTCTTGCCCTCGACCGTCCGTGTGGTTGCTGCCAGCTGGAGGACGCTTCGGTTGTGCTATTGAACGATTCGATTCGTATACATAGGGATGGGACGAGCAAAATAGAAGAAGCATCCATCCGGAATCCGGCAAATTCCCCGCGTGACGACGATCGTGAATATCCGAATCGGGAGCGGCAAACGGGCAGCCGCGCAAAGAAAATCCTATTCATAGCGTAGTCCTCAAGCTAAAAACGATGCTACAAAGATGAGCTAAGCCGCCAGGAAGGACAGGATTGTTGCGTTCATCAAAAGTGCTTCGCCACGCTTGGTGTCCGAATCAGGGTCATGAACTGCAGAGAATCTTCGGTCAGTGCAAGCCTCAACGAAGCTGTCCACGCAGTCACGATGGACAAGTAGTGAAGACATGAGTTTACGGACCTCTTCCCTGGTCTTCTGCTGTTTCCTGAAACATCCCAACATCGTGCTCGTCACAGTGGTCGCCCCGGGCTTCTGCACACCCCTCATAGACATACACATGTGGCTGACACCTCGTCAACATGCCTTCCTGGACTGTAACAGCTGGATTCACTGCGCTTCCATGACGACTGCCACCCCGCGTGGTCGGATCGCTTCTTCAACAGCTAGCGCGACTTGCTTGGTGAGGCGTTCTTGGACTTGCAGGCGGCGCGAGAAGGTCTCGGCGATACGGGCGAGTTTAGACAGACCCAAGACAAGTTTGTTGGGGATGTAACCGATCGAGATCTGCGATGCGTGATCAGGAGGGCCAAACTGAATTGTATTATCTGACTCACCTTCCCGGTAAAAGGCACCATATGATGCTCGCACAGACTAAACACATCGATATCCCGAACAATCACCATCTCCTCATGATCCTCCGCGAACACCGCATCATTGATGACATCCACCAGACGCTCCTCGTACCCCTTGGTCATCCACATCAGGGCTTTGGCATATCGTGCGGGAGTCCGGAGGAGACCGTCGCGATCGGGGTCTTCGCCGATACATTCGAGGACGGTACGGATAGCCGAGGAAAGGGTAGCGAGATTGGCGGACTTTTCGGATGGACTGGAGTGAAGGCGGAGCTTCGTCGATTTGGCTATACTTTGTCGGCCTTGTCAAGCGCAGAGCTGAGGTGAGATATTACCTGGCCACCCGAGCCCTTCTTCATCTGCGATGCCTCGCCCTTCTGACACCGCCAACCCGTCCGATCCAGGTTGAACGTGTATCCCTTCCCCGAGCCCATTGACCAGCTCAGACCTCAGCTCCGCCCGCAACTGATCTGTACTCCTTGGGTCCGGCCGATGGTCCATCTCATCCCGCTCATCCCGCTCATCCCGCTCCTCATCTGGCTGTATCTTCGAAGAGGATCCGTTTGGCGTGACAGCCATGAACGGTGAAAACAGTGATCCCGTACCCGGACCAGTGGGCGTGGACTGTCCTGAAGGAGGTCGAAAGCCGTATCCATCGCGCGATTGGCGGGGAAGTGACGGTCCTGACGGTATAGCTACTCGTCCAGGCAGATTGGCTCGTCCAGTGACAGGGGAACTTCCTTTTGATCGAGGTTGTGATGACCGTAATGGTGAGCCTTGGGAGACTTTCTTGGCGGGCAGTTCAGGGTGTGTCGGTGGACTGCGAGCGTTACCATGCATTCGTCCTCGTTCCCATGAGCCAGTAGAGGATTCGGAGAGTAGGGATAGGTTGGAGAGGTTCGGCATGGGTACTGGTCGAGGAGACTCGGATGGCCTGGGGATACGAGATGTGGAAGCTTGTTGGGACATCCTACAAGGTCGGACAGAAGGGGCAACAGATTTCAAGATGCTCTGTTGATGTCGAGAAGTATGATGCTTGACTGAGAATGGGGGGGGGGGGGCAAGGGATGGATTACGGGAGATGCTGCTGCCCGAACGGACAAGATGGTTTGGCTAGGAAGGGGGGGGGGTGCGACTAGAGGACGAGGGGGTTTGAGTGAGCCGAAAGGCTTGCGACCGTTTCGTGGAGTGAAATGTGATGAAGAGTCAATCGAAACGTTGATTGATCCCGGCGGTTACCGCCCCGGAAGCAGATCCCGATAAGAAGGACGCTATGATCGGGGTTAAATTCCCATCGACTTAAGTCCTAAGACCTCTAGGCTCCGCCACAATCGAGTTCTTGTCGTTTCCCAAGGCCAGCGACCTCATCTTTGCTTGATTCGAATCCCCTTCAACGACCTGAATCAAATATGGTGAGTCTTGATCTATGTCGAACACTCCAACGTTCGAATGGGTGTGGACGGATCATTCATTGCGAGGTGGTCTTGTCGCCTAACATCTGAGCATTGGGCCCCACGATACAGAGAGGGCGCGATGGATTGAGGTGTATGCCTGATGAGGTGTTACGCGAGGGAGACAGAAGAGGAACAGATGGAGTCCAGAAGCGGTCGTCTTCGTTCACTGTTTTCACGCTCCTCATCCTGTCGTATCTGCTATTCTGCCGCTTGAGCTCCCCCTTGTTTTGCTCCCCGTTTTGCGTTCAGAGACCGCTGACCACATTCCTCGACAGACCAAACGCACAAAGAAGGTCGGCGTCACCGGAAAGTACGGGACCCGATACGGTGCTTCCCTCCGTAAGACGTAAGCCCTTCCCTCTCATTCACCTCAGACGCTGATGAGCTGGCAGGGTGAAGAAGATGGAGATCACCCAGCATGCGCGATACGCCTGCCCCAATTGCGGCAAGGTTCGTCCTCGTTACAATCCGAGCATTTGTTGAAGCGCTGATCGATTGCGTAGAACGCGGTGAAGCGCACGGCGGTGGGCATCTGGAAGTGCAAGGGATGCAACAAGGGTTATGCGGGTGGAGCTTACACCTTCGGTACACCTTCGGCTGCGACGGTCCGCTCGACGATCAGGAGGTTGAGGGAGGTGGCGGAGTCGTAATCGTAATCGAGGACCTGGCGAGAGGAGATTTCATTTCATGGCCGACAGCATCGGCGGATCGCAACTAGCCGACCTTTCAGTCAAGCTCTAATGCTCAGTACGGCCTGCTTTCAAATCGAGCAGTAGTACATTCACCTTAGCCCGGTTGACAAATCACAGCAAGACGCTGCAGGAGTGCTGACGCAAGAGCCGGGCGTGCTCGCTCATCGATGCTGTACTGATCCATGCGTGTGACTAGAGCTACAAGATCTTTGTGTCCCAAGAAAGTATTCCATCCACCCTACACCATACCCTCACCCTTCTTCTCATTCTCCTTGACACTCATCGCCCTCAATCGCTTCGCATGATGCTTGAACATCTTCCCCGTGATCCCATCATACTTCTCATCCGCCACCCTCTCGAGATCTTCCATCGGGTTATGCATCTCTTCCTCCTGCTCCTCCTTATCTACGTTGCGTAACCGCTCGAATCGGTTTAGCTCGTCGCCCTCGAGTTTTTGCAAGATCGATCCGATCACTAGGATGTGCGCGAAGGTATCGCGGTACCTACTCTCATCAGCGATTGTTACACAATAAAAGAATGCAACAGACGTACCGCTTCACGCGGGACAGCATGTCAATGTCCTCCGAATCGCCCTTACCCGCCGATCGCCGGTCCTTCTTATCCTTCGCAGTCTTGTCCCGCTCTCCACGCCAGATGTCCAACATATTTGCGTCGTCGCCTCTCAAAGATCTGACATCTCGTATTTGCACTATGTCACACCACAGTCAGCGTTCGACCACTCAGCTAAGGGGAAAGTCCCGCACCGTTGCGATCCGCAAGGAGGAGCGTCCGGGCGACCCCCTCCTCCATGGCATCAAGCAGCATTTGCCTCGCTTCCGCTTCGAGCTGGACCATTCGGTCCATCAACTGCTTGAGCAGGTCGACCTCGAGCTGCTGATCCGCCTCGTCGGTCTTGCCACCTTCGACGTCTTCTGTGCGTTTCCCTTTTGACTCCGGATCATCCTGGATCCGATCGAAATCGTCCTGGATCCGGTTCTCCCCTTCCTTCAGATGTCCCGGCTCATTACTTCGGGCGGATCCGTTGTCATGGGAGTGCGGTTTCCTAGATTTGCTCGATGACTCTGACTGAGAGCTTTTGTGTCGTTTGGAAGAAGACGCGACCGCTGTCTCTTCTGAGTCCCGCTCGTCCACTGGGTCTGACTCGTCCCCGCGAATTCGCGAATTATCATTTGACTGTCCACAATCGCCTTGATTGTCATCGTCTTCCGTCTGCTCAAAGGCTGGCGAAGGACTAAAAAGCTGCTTGCGCATGTCGCCATATGTGTCCCGTGCTTGCATCACGAATTCCGAATGCGGTGCGAAGGCTTCTGGTGTGCGCTGTTTATCGTTGGCGAACTTCTCCTTCAGTACGCCACGTTGTAAGTATGTACTCAGCTGAGAGCGTATGAGCAAGATGGCAGAGAGTACGAAGGAGACGCACGAGACCAGTTATGGTTTGAACTGCAAAAGAGGTGACGATGGGCACCGCCGCAAGGGCGTATACAATGAAAAACACTTTGCCGGCGGGTTGTACGGGCGTGAAATCGCCGAATCCTGAGGTATGAGCGGGATCTCCTCTACGAGTGCTCACCGATGGTGACTGAGAGAATCATAACAGCGTAGACAGCATTGCTGCCGGGATTAGCGAGGCACACTAAGACAGGTATCGACTCACCCATAGCTCCAACCTTCTATCGATGAGAATATGGCTGAACCAAAGACCCAGAAAGAGACGAGGGACACTGCACTCCACCAAAGATCGTACATTTGGCTCATCCTGCGGAAGATCAGACCAGCTTTCCGAGTATGGCTCACATGTCTTCTCTTGAATTGATCTGGTGTATCAAAGCCATCTCCTCCACCAAAGTCGCCTTTGGCTGAAGGGCTTCCGCTTCACGGTGCATCGCCAACTCGTATCTCCTCTTCCACCTGTCTCGTCTTTCAGCCGATCGAGATGAAATGAACGATATGATCAAGGCGATCTCGTTACCCAATTGGGAGATAGTGAGAACCGAAAACGGGAAGATGAGCACCTTGCCCGCGGTCGTCGTGGGCGCAAAGTCGCCATAACCAATAGTGAGAGCGGTCTGGACGCTGAAGTAGATGGCATCCGAGTAAGCCCATGACTCAATCTTGCAGAAGACCAGACTTTGGATAGCGAGGATGGTGAAGAAGGCGGTGACCGACAGCATGAAGCGACGGCCTTGGGTGCGAACTTCTTTGGTGTCCTCGTCCTCGTTTCCGAAGGCCAAGAAGTAATGCAAGAGCAGCGTGATGCTGATGATCCCGGAATTGATGACGGATATCACTGCGCACCAGAAACCTTCTGAATAAGACCAATCACTCCCGTTGCGAGATGCGATGCCGAAGACGGTGAGATTCGCCAACGCAAGACCGGTCTTAGCGAGCCACATCATGAGGCACCACCGGGTCGCATGCTGCCACCAGTAGGGAGTTTTCGACGAGAAGCGGATGATGAGGAGGACGTTACCGAAGATGCTGCAGACGAGAGAGAGGGCTGAAAGGGTGAGAGATGCCTCGGGATCAGGCCGAGCGATGCCATATTGAGAGTACCAGTGTTGCTAGATGGGACTGTCAGTCTCGAATGGATCCGGTATAGTTCTGCTCACACTGAGGGCAGGGATGTCGAGGAGCGTAGAGAGAGGTGCGAGAATAGCAGCTATCAAGGGGAAAAATTTTGCGCTGAGTCCAAAATGAAAAGGTTGGAAGAGAAACGATCTCCATGTCGGGTCTTTCTTCTCCTCCAGCTGCCCCTTGGCATCATCGCCTTGTTGCTTTTCGCCTAGACCGAAGACGGGCTGTTTGCCACTTCCCATTCTTACATACCTTGACGGGTCAGGGCGCTGTGTCGGACGAATGCAGTCGCGATGATCATGAAGTACAAATGCGTCTTCGTTCTCTTTTGGATTCGGTCAAACTAAGACGTAGTGAGGTATTACGTCATCCTCGCGAACCCCGGATCTACCGGACCCGGAGGTTTTCCTGTTGTGCACTAACCGTGTTCAAGAGCCCGAGGGTGTCCGGGCAAGCGAGCTTTCTTGCTGCAAGGTCGAGACGATCATCAACAAGGCCTATAGAAATCACAGTGGGAACCAAGTTCCCCCATGCAGGACCCTGCCGTACGAGACTTGCCTCGGAGTAGCTCATCTTGAAGCGATTCAGCTTTCGGCAATCCCTCTCAAACACAAGAGACCATGAACGGAGACATGATCCTCACACCGGATCTCGCTGGCTTCGTTGCAAACGATCAATTAGGTCCGGCGGAGCATTTTCATGTGGAATCCTTACTGATCCTTGAATTAGATGCACCTTCCACTTCCTCAGCCCCACCTCGAGGTGTCAAGGTCATCACTGCAGCGTCGAGGAAGCAAAATATCGCTTGTGACGCTTGTCGGGCCAAGAAAGTCCGCTGTCAGCGCACCTCGGTCTCAGAACGAGTGAGTTATCCAGCCTCGGGGAAAGGAATGCGATGACAAGCTACGCAGTGCGAGCAATGTGTGACCAAGGGATGTGATTGTACCAGCCACTACGTCGAGCAGCTGCAGAGCAAAGCGAAGAAAGGACGTAAACCTCATGGGGAAGGCGACGACGTAGAACCGCACAGCAAGAGGCGGCGGAAACGCGGAAGCAATTACGAGCATGACGAGGAGGAACGGGGAGGAACGAGGAGCAGCCACGTGTTGGATTCGTTACCGGGAGACGCAAGGCGGCAGAGCACCACTTCATTGCTGACAAGCTATGCCGGCGGACGCACATCGAGCGCGCGAGTGGAAAGCGCTCTTCAGTGCGGTTCCGTCTTGCTCGGCGTTCGGCGAGATGACGGGCTGGCTTGCTTTCAGGCAGAACCATGCGACCCCCTCGTCCTCATCCATGCCATCAACCCGTCGCCCTTCACTCAAGCATACGACTCACGCATCCAAGCAGGTCGACCTCTTGCATTTTCTCTTCCACCCTTACGCGGTGAAACATCATGACTGGCGGTACTCTGATATCGCCAGCTTGGAGACGTCTGCGCAAGGTCATTGCGATATGTGGGAAGAGGATCACGGGAAGGTATGGATGGAGTCTCCGAGCACTGCACATCTGCAGCTCGACGAAGACGGTGTGCAACTGTGGGTCCACTAAGTAGCTTTGACCTGACGATCTAGACTCGCGGATGACCTCATCGAGTCCTTCTTCTCCATCGCTCATCCCAGATTTCCGATGTTTGACCCGATTGACATCCGTGCTCGAATCGCGTCTCCCGACACACATCCGGATGGTCCCCTACCCCATGCCCTTTTGGCTGTTGCGATCGCGTTCGGCGCACGATTCTCTGATCATCCGGCAATCAACAAGGATAGGGAGGAATGTACCTCCAAGGACGGAAGACACGATCGTAGGATGAGGAGCCGGATCGTTCAGTTGCTCGTAATCCGGGCAAGAGAGGTGGCGGAGGCCCGCAAGACACACAGGGTACGGTCATTGGACAATGTGCGGGTGTTGGTGCTGCTTGAATCGATGACTGCCCGTGAGCTCTGCCTACTTGATCGTTATCGTACTGACAAAGTCAGAGATACCCTTTTTGAAAGAGAGTAAGTCGTGCAGCTATGCACCGAACTAAAACTGATCATGCAGAGTACCAACCCCACCATTTCAACGCGGCTATTCAGCATATGTGCTCAATGGGATACAACAAGCCTCGGCAATTACTGTCCATACACCACGGAGAGGAGAAGACGGTGGCGGTTTACACGTGGAGTCTTCTGTGCATCTCAGATAGCTTTCGAGCTGTCTTCCATAGGCTCAGTCCGTGCCTGTACGTTCAACCTTGCGATCATTTGATTGTTTGCTCAAGCCGAAATAGATCCGATGCCGATTTCGGAACGCAGTCACCGGGTCCTTCAAGTACGCCGGAAGCCCTCCCGGGTGACGCGGATTCTACTCTGCCGGATCAGGTGAGGGATGAATGGGCTCAATCAATGGATGACGACACTGACGATGGCGTCATAGGCTGTCATCTGGCTCGGCGCTGCGACCGCTGGGGCAAGAATGTGTCGGAAGATGTGTGCGGATTTGTGGAACCACTGTGTCGAGCGAGATGGCATCCCGGTGGCCGCGCTGTGGGATTTCGTCGAGACGAACTCTCGCTGGCGGGACAACTACCTCTCACGTCTCGGGGTCCCAACCAAATGGCCAGAAGCATGGGACTTCCTCGCTGCTGTCACAGCGGCCAGTACAGATGCGTGAGTGACCTGGCTGAGAGTGATTGTCGCTGAAGCGGATACAGCTTCTATCATGCTTTGTGGCTGGTAGTAGACCGCGCCATTAGAGAGTTTGGGATTGCCGAGGATATAGCTTCTGGAGGACGGATGGGTATGCCTATGAAGATTGAAGTGGAGTCGGCTCGAAAGAGGATCAGGACTGAGGCAGAGCATGGCGCTCTGCGCATCGCGGCGTTGGTTGGTGTACCCTCATTCTTGTAAACTCGGAGCTGATGCTAGCACAGACAGCGGTACTGTACGAGAATGCGTATCTACGGCTGGACCCGTGAGTGGCCCATCCCATAATCCTATTTCGCAGCTGATTCTTGCCAGATTGATCATCCATCATCCGATATACGAAGCTGGTCTCTTCCTCGCAGACGACGGTCGTAGCGAGTGTCTTGCATGCGTCGCCGGCCTACGACAGTATTCAACAGCGTTTCCGCAATTCTGGGAAACCACCGACGAGATAGAGCTTCGCTACTCCGCCATGATCGCTCGAACCACCCGACTCGAAAAAAGCAATTCCGGCACCGGTCAGGTCTTGTCTGACGGGAAAGAGCGGATGGCATCGATGCAGAGCGGATCGTGGCCCAGCAAAGGAGGGGAGAATCGGTCGTCTACCTTGGTATGCCGTTCGTTCTGCGATGCGAGAGAGTATGAGCTAATATTGACAGGCTGGAAATGGCTATACCTCTTTCCCCGATGTGCGGAACAGCGTTGGAGGCAATGAGGTTGAAGATCGGGATCTGTCTTTGGCGATCTTGGAGTGGCTGCAGCAGGCATGAGAAGCTCATGTTGGCCATATCGATCAAGCATGCCAAAGCACTTGTGGTCGGACCCTGGATTGTGAAACAGCCGGCGGCATGCTGATGCGGCGTGCCTGAGAGTTTCGTCATGTACTACATCACCGATCAAAACTTTCTCTTCTTCCCTTCCAATCTCTTTCAACCGGGCAAGATGGATTCTCTACCTCCTCCATCCGAGCCGCCCTCTCTACCCGTACCGCTCTCCATCACGGGCTGGTCTCCGCCACCTTCACCACCTCTCAATCAACCACCTCTGTACGACTCACCACGTAACGACTTTGCGCTCGCTGCTTTTCAGACACATCAGCAGCTCGATAGACTGGTCCAGGCTTTCAATCAGCACGACCTCCAACAGGCCTTCGGCTTTCGCTTCGAGCAAGGGCTTAGGCTCCATGTCATGTCAGCCGACGCTATCAGACAACGAGCGATGATGGCGGAGTCGCAGAGGATCCAACCACCACGACGGCGCAGCTCGAGTAGTGACGCATCGATGGAGCTGGAGGCGTCGACTGAATCCGCTAACATCGTAAGGCTGGAGGATACAGAGTCGGATGGATCGGCGACGCCTACGCCTTCGAGCGTGAAAAAGAGAAGGAGGACGAAGAAGAACAGGAAAGACAAGGAAAAGGAAAAGGAAATGGAAATGGAACAGGAAAAGGAGAGGGCGGTGGTGGCGGAGAGCAGAACACCACCCACACGGCCTGAAGCGGAGCGAGGAGAGGCGACCCAACCTGTGGCTGACGAGAAAACCGATGCTGGACTGAGGACACCACCTGACATCCACATCACCCTTCCAGAAACGCCTCGTGCGCTCGTGCCGATCATGCCTTTCCTTGATGCGACCCTCGAGAAAAATGATCAGCGCGCTCCACCCGAGCTTCATGTTGAATACGTCATCGATAAGAAGGAGGATGTTGGTTCCATCGAGACTTCGGAAGACAGCAGCAAGTTCGTCGAGCGCCTTCCGTCATTCACCATGACGCTCACTCCATCTCTCAGTCCTATCCTCGAAAGCCCTTTCATCCCTTCGGAGGACGATCGTCCAATTCATTTCGAACTCAATCCGCCCGAGGACACGGGCTTGCCGACTCCTCCGACCACGGCTTCGCTTCTCGGAACCCCGCTCACCAAACTCCTGTATCCCAGTGACACGGGATACTCGCCCTCGACCTTGCAGCCTGCAGAACACCCTCTCAATACAAGCTGGACCCTCTACTTTTCCGACACATCCGATAAGAGCCGAGTTGCGCGTAAAGTCTCTTCGCCAGCCGCATCTGCCGAGGAATACTCGACCGGTCTGTTTACCGTCTTCACTGCGTCCACCCTCGAAGACCTCCTTGGCGGCTGGAAGGCGCTTCGTCGTCGTATCGCTTCGTCGAAGAATCGGCCGATCGAGCCATTAGGCGCTCCAATCCCACGAGGAGCAGGCGGTCTCGGGTTATGGTGCATGGGCGACGACAATAACTTCCACCTCTTCGTCAAGGGTGTCAAGCCGATGTGGGAAGATCCCATGTGCTACAGGGGTGGGAAGATCTTGCTTGCGGGTAGCGGTCCTCCGGTCAGTGTCTTTTCCTCTTCTTTGTCCCAAATCAGTCTGATGAGCAAAATAGATGGACTCGCTCTTCCTCGATGTTGTCCTCCTACTCATTGGCGGTTCACTCGATGATCTCTGCCCCACTCCGCCCTGCTCCACCTCGATCATCTGCGGCGCGGCAATCAGCAAACGCAAAGCCAATACTCGGATCGAAGTTTGGCTCGGAGGTACGGAAGCTCCCGAAGCCGAGTGGATCAACAGTATTCAGCGTCATTTCACTATATGCTTTCAGGGGAACAAGATATACCCGTATCGGTCATTCCAAGAGTCGACGGAGGTGATTGTGGGGACGAGATGAGCGGGAGAAGAAGAAGGAATGAGCGAGACGCTAAGGATGAGCGGGACAGCCTGGACGAAACGCTTCAACTGCTCAACACCGGCAACAAAAAGTACAGAACATTTCCTTACGTCAACAATCGAGGCGACCGTTTCCCCTATTTGATTTTCTTTTTCGAGGGGAGCATCGCCCTTCAATGAAAGCGTAGCTATGTACATACACAAAGATCAGGCCACACCATGCAATCATGCGCCTCGTTGTGCATCCCCTAGAACGACAGTTGATCTATGAAGGCTCGCCCCTGATTAGGAAACGGGATGACGTGTGCAAGGGTTTAATCCAACGGAAGGCCAAGCGAACTTTTTGTCTTCTGCAGGATGACATACCAAAGATTGTGAGTCTCACGATCCATACCAGTCTGTCTGTACCAACCCCTTTCATTCCCTCACAATTCTTTGGCAATGATGACCATCATGTCGCCCCAGTCCTATTTGGCCTCTATCTCCTTCGTGAGGGACGCCATGAGGATTGACCATATCGCACAAAGCCAAACGTTGCGCACTGAGCCATACCCTATCCATCCTAATGATTCTTTGCATTGCATATCTCTTTCGACGGTCTGCGAGATGGAAAGGGGATGTGAAGAGTAGCGGCTAATGTCCATCAGGACACATCGACACGAGCGCCCTCGACGAGCTCGACCTTGAGGTGAGCTCTGTGCTTCCCTCGTCATCATCTCCGACCAGTCACGAAGAGAGACACCCAGAGATGATCTACGTTCCATGCTAAGACTGACCCTTCGGGAGCTGAAGTCATCATGTACATTAAGAACGGCCAGCTGAGGGATTCTCTACCTGTTTAAAAGCCTCGTCTACACTCCAATCCGAAAATTATTTGAGGCGAGCTGACTTGATTCTATGACAGAAGCAGACTTCGCCAGGACGTGACGAGGTCGTGACACCAACTCTCGCTTGGGGGCGAAGGGAAGGAGATCCCATGGCTCCTCAGGAGATCATCGTCTCGGCTTGCTCTTCCGAAACGTCCTCCTCGACCAATCCCAATCGACCAACTTCCGTACCATCGATCCACATTCATGATCTCCTCACTTCGACGCATATACACGGCTTCAAGACATCCGTCAGCTCATTGCACTCCACATACTACATTCCGTCACAACGTGGAGTTGGAGGCGCTCTCCTAGCTGTTCAAGAGGGCAAGGCACTCGCCAATGTCTGGGCTTGGCAGAAAGTGAGCCATAGGATCCCGTGTTTTCCTGACGTATATCAGGACCAACTACATGCAAAAATCCACCTTCCCGAAAAGCTGAGCTGTTTCACCGTCTCGTCAAAGGGATGCTGGGCAGCTGGAGGCTCGCCGTCAGGCCAAATCTACTTGTGGGAGGTGAGCGACGAGTTTGTCCGAAGCTTATAAGCAGATCTCGTCCGGCCTACTCCTCGCCTCCTTCACAGCGCATTACCGCTCCGTCACATCGTTGACCTTCACGTCAGACTCTCGCCTCCTTCTATCTGCATCTCTTGACGCGTCGGTACACGTGTTTATGGTTTCTCGACTCGTCGACGAGGATGATTCCGGCATCATAGGCAAGCCGTACGGAACACTTGGAGACCACACTCTGAGCATAAGGGCGGTTGCTGTGGGCAAGACGGCTGGCAGCTCGACTGGTCGAAGCTGGACGGCCTCTGACGATGGTACGGTCAAGGTGAGCAAGCATGCTTGATCATCACCTGATGAGCAGATGTGGTCGCTTCATCCGCCGTTCGACCTGCTCTGCACCTTCAGCTTTCCACCCTCGGTTGTTCCCACAGCATTAGCTGTCGATCCAACAGAGCGATTTTTCTATGTCGGCTCGGCAGCTGGTGAGATCTACCATGTCCCTCTATTCAAACGGCGCGCCGAGCTTGGCGCGATGGCTGCGGAGATCGGAGCCGTTGGTGGAGGCGGACCTGGAGCACCGCCATTGAAAGCGGAGAATGGGGTCATTTCTCACAAGTGCGTGTTGATAGGCTGTCTGGGCTGACGTTGAAGATCACCAGTCAATTGCCTAGCCCTCTCCCTGTCAGCCACGCATCTCATCATCGGTACCCAGGCTGGCGACATCCACATTCACTCCCTTCCTTCACACCAACATCTTCGGACCATCACTACACACTCCTCACCCATCACCCACCTCTCCAGTTTGTTACGACCGCCAGATCTGGTCAGCACGGGTGTCAAGCCTGACGCATGGCCTGTGATGGAGATCAAACCTCTGGAACGGATGCGGATTGGCAGAGCTGCGCGCGATGTTCAGGAAGTCACTATGCTCCTACGCCCCAATCGTACAGACAAGCTGGACTCGCTCCGTCCACCACGACCAAAGATCCTGTCCGGTGGGAACGGTAGATTTGAGTCCGGTGACAAGCTTGCCGAGCTCGCAGCTGAGAACAAGCGATTACGGGCGGGTGTGGACCGAGCAGTCAAAATCAACGAGCGGATGTGGAACGGGATTGTGGATCTGCAGTTATCTCGGCCAGGGAGCAACGGTCATGTTGAGATCAATGGAGATGTATTATCATGAGCATTTGCTGCATTGTCCTGAGCGACGCTCTACAACTACCTTCCTTCCACCCTCCGTTCAGTTTCTCTTGCTCTGTCTCTGCTCCCTTCCCCATATGATACGTCGTTGATCTGTTCGAATCGCCTGGTTCCCAATTAGGCCCTCAGGTATCAGCACCTCAGTGTAATTTGTCCTGCACTGGTATGCCTGGTTTCCTCCTTGATCAAATCCCAAAACAGGATATATGCCAATCCGAACATCCCGAAGAACCCAAAGACGAGCCACAAAGGGGAGGAGAACCACGGTACACAAGGAGCAGCGTCGAAATGCACCGGTCGACCTGGGGGGGGGGGGGGGGGCTGGACCGCGGATACCGCTAGGCCCGGTAGGGGTGATGGGTTTAGTGCCGCCTATGGGTGCGCCGAGAGGAGGGACCGGTACGTCGGGATCGTATCGCTGAGTCACTCATCGTGCTTGCACGCTTTACCTGAGAGGCTGTGACGAGTCGTTTTAGATGTGCAAGGATGCTAGCTCTCAGGAGTCATAACGTCGAACCAGATCACAAACCGGCATCTGTCAAGCGAGTCCTCCGAAGACGTGCCGTTCCGGAAGAACGGGAACCTGACCATTGCCCGACCTTCAGAAGGCACGACAAGCTCATGCGATGCATGGGATGCCGACAAGGTACTGCTGTGCGATGATGCAAACGATAGAGTGATAGAGGATGAGACAGGCCATCCTTGATCTGGCCTCACTTCTCGCCAGGAGCCGCCGATTTTATGGCACTCGCCAACAACCTGTTTCCACCTGTTGCTTCCCTACCACGCCGGTCATGCGAACGGACCTTGTCGCGATCGATCTTCACCCTCTTAGCCTCTCCGGGAGATGCTTCGCGCGAGGCAGAACCCGTCTCTGCCGATACTGTCAGGGAGGAAAGACGAGGAAAGACAGGGGAAGAATAAGCTAGACTCACCTTCCAGCGGGCGTTTGCGGGGTTCTGAGCCAGCTCCATTCTCGCGCTCGGATGCAACCTCTTCATTAGCAGCTTGAGCAGTACTCGCATCGGGAACAGGAAGAGCATCCACTCTAGGTGGAGCAACGCGCGGCAGAAGCTCGCGAGATTCGCCGAAGCTCGGCGCAGGTCCCATGCGCGCAGCCAAGCTAGACTGTGGGGGACGAGGTGGCGTAGCAGCGCGGATAGATGCCCGATCCCCTTCGGCGGGATGAGGGGGCGCGGGTACACGAGTTGGAGCTTGAGCAGGATGAGGGGGTGTAGGCGCGCGAAGCGGAGCCTGATTGTTGATTTGTACGGGACGAGGTGGAGTAGGAGCATGGCTTGGGGCTTGGTTGTTACCCGGGCGAGGCGGAAGGGCGTACACCGTGCGGGACCCATTCAGGGAGTCGGATGAAGGTCGAACATTTTCACGGGGTACATCAGACCTGCTAGGGAGAGGTACGTCGCGGGGCGCCTAGAGTAGAGTATAACGATTAGCCCAGCAGGCCATCAAGCGGAGTGGAAACCGACCACGGAGGACCTGGTTGATCTCGGCGGCTCAACGATACGGTCATTCTGGCCGTTCACATTCCTCGTCTCGAGCCTGAGCGGAAGGCTTTCCTTGGGAGTAGTGTCTCGCTTAGGCGTACGATCCCCATTTACACCTTCGTTTCGAGTCGTTCGCGCTTCTCGCTTGTCAGGGCTCCGAAGACGAGTACGCTCCCGTATGGGTGCTTCTCGAGGCTCGCGTGATTGTCGATCGATCCCGCGTTCATTACGGTCGTCCCTCCGGTCGGCATGCCTGTCATCGCGGCTGTCTCGACGATCGTCTCGCGGGCCGTCTCTGCGGTCGTCTCTCCCGTCGTCCCGCCGATCGCCCCTACGAGGTTCGCGTCGGTCTCGGCGGTCCTCATGTCGGTCAAGGGGATCATCAATCCGGCGAGGGGGCTGCGAGACATGAGCATTGTATGATCAAGCTTAAATGGCTCACCTCATCTCGCTTCCGCTTCAGTCCAGCGTCCTCGTTCTCGCCTATAGCACCATCTTTGGTGCGTTCCCGGTCATTTCTCTTCGCCCTATCGGTATCCCGCTCCTTGGCCTTCCTCTCTTCCCTCTCCTTCTCAGTCTCACGGCGATGGCCGTCTCGGGATGATCGACGGGTCTCCACCTTCTTATCAGCCGGCACAAGCCTTTCGTGCCGTGCTTGCAACAGACCTTCTTGCCGTCGACGCTCTGCAGCTTCGTCACCGGGTTTTCGCTCTGAGGCTGTGCGCGAGCGAGTTCCGTTTCCGCGAGGCTTTATGGTATCGACACCGCGAGTATCGCGTGTCCGGTCACGTTCACGATCCTCGCGGTCGCGAGTATCCCGCCTTGAACGCTCGCTTACTCGACTTTCAACGCTTCCACTTCGCCTCGCCGACCTCATAGCTATCGGTGGCGGCGATCTTCTTGGCGCTTCCGGTGTCAGAGACTGGTTGCGCGATGCGGAAAATTCGGCCGCTGACAAGAGCTCGGACTTCACCTGTGCTGCAGGTGCAGACGGTGCAGAAGGAGGCAATGGCTTGGAGATCATGCCGAACTTGCGCGCACGAGCGGCTGCCCGAGCCTCATCTATGGAAAGAGAGGGGTTCGGCGGGCCCATAGACGAAGGTTGAGAAGGAGCAGGTTTGGGAGATGGCTGAGGTGTCGCAGCGGGCGACGGTCTTGATGGTCCTGTTGGGGTATTGCGTGTTTCGGAGGATGCTTGAACATTGCCCTGGCTCAACCTCGCGGGGCCGGTCGGCGCTCCTGATCTAGTGGCGCGAGGACCTGCTGGAGTCGGTGGTGGCGTTGCTGCTGGCTTCCGATATTCCCCGTTCTCGCCTGGCTGCTGAGGAGTAGAGGCGTCGAGGGCGAGCGGCGTGTCGGTTCTGGCTACTTGTGAGGCGGACGATGTGGGGCTAGCGCTGTACAGTATCACGTCATCCCGGTGTTCTCGATGAGGTCCAAGGACTGACCCTAGTTCCTCTTTGGGAAGAGCAGTCCCAGAGACATTTCTCGAACGCGTCTGTTCGAGCTTCTGCCTGAGAACTTGAGGACCGGACGCGCCGGAAGCTGCTGCTGTCCCTGGCTCTGCGGCCGGTGACAACTCCAACTCAGTCTTCACACCGTCGCCATTCGGTATCGTCGTTGCATCGCCGCTGGAGCGGGGCGCTGTCGGTGCGACTTTGGCAGGGCCATTTGTGGATGCTGCTGGAGCTGTCTTCGGGATGCCGGTCTGCAGGTAAAAATCAGACATATCACCTGAACGGAGGAGAATTGGAACCCACCGAGTGGAAGGCGGCAGGCGAAATCAGAGGCCGTGTCGTCTGCTTCCGCGTGAGATTCCGCAAATAGCTGCAATGATCTAAGTCCGGTCTCTGCCCTTTTATATTCGTCACTCACGCTTGGCACTGATGCTGCACGTCAGGCGTAAGAGTCCCGTTGTTCCCCGCAACCAGGGACTTCACAGCATCTTCGATGGCTTTGCCGTTCGTATCCATGACTGGGAAGTACTTGATGACCTGCAAGCCAACGGTTATGGCATTTTTTATGTGCATAAAGTCGGTTTGAGCCCAGCATGATACCAATGCCTGCAAATTGCTGGCATCAGCATAAGTCGAGAGATATTCTGGATGGGAGCGCACCCTTGCAAGGGTATTGTGGCACTTAGCGTAAAAATTGCGGAATTGTTGCCATGACATTGGCACCAGGTCGGAAGTGGGCTTGGGCCTGAACATCATGCCAGGCAGCTGCCTTTGCGCCTGACCTTCGGCAGCATCTTCGGAAATACCGAGAGCCTCGCGCTTGTAGTGTGACTCATCTTGATGCCACGCGTCGAGATCTGCCATTAGAGCGGAAAGACATCGACCTAGGCGTAATCTCATTCAGCATCTGAGCAACCTCACACGATGCTTGGCATACCGAAATTGCGAGCCTCGTTGGTGGTGGAGGAGAAGATGCAAGCGGCAAGACGATCGTTGAAGAACTGATGCATAGTCAGTCTGCGCGGTTCCTGACAAGAGAAATGAACAAGCATTGTTATAAGTAAAGACCGTGGAGAACCCGACGGTTCCTAGGTCGTGGGCGATGCGAATGAACTTGGCAACATATACGGCGTCAGACGGTGTCAAGAGGGATCGAGGGTAGAAGCAGTATTGGTGAAGCTGAGCGGCGAGCCGCGACTGCAGACCTTTGTCGGCTATGGCTGGTTAGAGGGATGAGCCGAGGATGTGAGGCGTGATCGATAAGCTCACGACGTCCGAACCACTTTGAGCTCTCGAGCCGCAGTCGTCTTCGGTTGGAACCGTTAACGAGCACCTGTTGCGCATCCCTCTCCTTCGCGAGCAGTTCTGCCCGTGCCTTGAGGCGTGCTTTCTCGACCTTCTGGTCGGTGACAGCTGCAGTCCTCCATCCAGCCACATCCTTCTCGAGCGAGGTGATCTTGTCGATTGCCTTTTGATAGGACTCGGCAGAAAAGGATATGTCTGACATGCACAGATGCCAGAAGATGACGAAGAAAGGGGCACTAGATGACCATCAGCGAAGCCATGATACTGAATATGGCGGACCTCATGATGTCATTGACCTCCTGAGGAAGCAGGCTTCTCGCTTGTTGCATTGTGAGTGTAAGTGCGGATGGCCACCATACCTTCTGCCGAGCCTGTTCGTTGATGAGCAAGTCATATTCGGTTGAATGATTCCACTTACACTAGTGCTTTTCGGCGGCGGTATCAGCGTAATCGTCCCATTCACCAATTCCTCCTTGCCATCCTCCATGACGATATCTCCGGCCTCCTCACCGTCAAGCTGGATTGCGGCAGACTTTGGCGATGGCAGAGCGGGGGAAGCTTCCTTAGTTGGCGAAGCGATACGTTGACTCAACGCCTGCTTTTCCGCCGCCAAGCGCTTCTGCACGGCAGCTTTCTCCTCTGATTTTACACGCTCAAGCTCCGCGTTCAGCCGTGGACGGAGAATTTGAAAGGCCATTGCGAAGTCGAGACCGAATTCGTTGACCAGCATGACAAGGTCGGGTGTGAGATTGATGTGTTCGTCGGAAGTGAGCTGCTCGCTGAGAAGGTCACCATATTGTGTAAACACCTCGTGCACCTGCAACCATTAAGCAAAGCTCATTTGATCATGACGGTACGCACTGTATCTTGCATCAAAGTCATCGCCTTGATCGGCGCTGATGCCATCTTGTCTGCCGCTCCTTGTCGTGTCTGGGCGAGGGCAATCCATATCGGCATGGCAAGACTGCTATGCCGCAAAGCGTTGACGAAGCGCGGCAAGCTTTTCTTCGTGCTCTTCGCTTTGTCGAATGGAGCTTCCTTCGCCTTGACACCTGGATCACCTTCGACGGGTCTGGCAATGGTTAGGATCGTAGAATGGAAAGCTTCCTTGACCATCTCTCGGCCCGTAGCATACGCCAATAGCTGGTTGTCGGAAATGGCGTCATTCTCGACTTGCGTAACACCCGACATGATGCTGATCAGCTTGTCAAGGATATTGAGATCCGCTGACTCGCTTCGCATCAGGCGGTTGATGATAAACTGTAAGATTGGTTCGAGATCCATATTGGCGTATCGCCTATTGAAATCGCCAACAAATGTGGCAAGACCTACACCTAATCAGAAACGGAGGCGCTCTTGGTGCTGAGACGTACTGGAAAGCCATTGCGCAACATCGGTGCCCGTAGGATTCAATCGAGAGATGTTGTCATCCGACAGAGTATCAACAAGCGTAAATGTCGCTACGTCCATTGACAGTTGCGTCATATACCGCCCAGCCTCGACGATGAATTGTCCGATGTTGGGATACGCCTTGACCTGCGTGACGGCTGTTGTCCATAGTGCGCAAGGATTGGTATGACTGAGTTTGGCGAGAGCCCTGGCTGGTTCTCGATCTGTCGAGCCCGGTCCGGAGGGCGCGGATTGAGAAGCCGTCACTCGTGATAAGGCTTTCTTGATCTCGCGCGTATTCTCGGCGGCGGCATGCGCAGCCACTGGACAAGCGTTCCGACCTCGGAAGTTACAGGTGCCATCTCGCCATTCGCCGTAAAGGGCGTACCGGACGGGATAGGGCAAGTGTCTCAACAGCGACCACAACTCGATGTCGAAGGCGGCGGTCCCTCCAGATGCGGACAGTGCAGGTAAGAGGGATATCCGAATCAGGTCGAGCCACGGTTGCGTTTCCGCAGAACTCGGCTATCGCTGTTGTCAACTCTGATTGAGCGCAAGCGAGGGGTTGACGAACCTCGACCATCCGCAGCTCATCTTTTGACCTCGCACCGTGCTGTAAGCCCAATTCCTCCTCCTTCGACCGTCTCAGCGCAATGAAGTGGGCTGCCCCGATCCGACAAATCTTGGACATCAGATCCACACTTCTTCCACCAAGACCTCTGACCGGCGATAGCCATCGTGGAGCCTTCTCCAACAGCTCATCTGCGGTTGACCACCGCTCAAGCCCTTCTCGCCAAGCGGGAAAGAAGAATTCGTGGGATCTGGATGATGTGCCTGGGGGGCATGGCACAAGTATTGATGGGATGATCTCTTTACCCGCCACGCGAAGCGCTGTCGGAGCCAGCTCCTCCATATCCAAATCATCTTCCTCTGATCCTGTATCGGGGACGTCAGATATTGCGCTGTAGACGTCTTCCAACGCGTAAGCGACTATGCGCAAAATTGAGTCGGCCACTGCCGGATGTGTTAGGGCGATCCACGGGAATCGTCCGAGGAGGAGCAGAGCAGCCGGGAGCTCGCCGATCGACAGCAGAGCTTGCAGCAGGAGGATCCTCTGTTCTGGGGGAAGTTTCGGTGGTGGCCCGCCAGCTTCTCCGTCTTTGACGGTTGCAGAGGAAGGTATCTCGTCGTCGAGTAGAGTGGAGTTGGACAGCGCGTTTGATGGACCGGATCGAGCAGACATGGAAGCCAGGTATCTGTTGTAAATATTGGCCATCTCGATGTCGTCCGGAGAAAGCTGATTGGCAATCATGAGCTAGGGAAGGGGATGATTGACGTGCAGGCCGACGAACGAATGGCAGAAGATCGGATAAGCTGACAAAGCCGTGTTTGACAATTAGGGCTGCCAAGTACACCAAGCCCATTGGGGTATCCCCGTCCTCTGGTCGCTACGGCCGGATCAGAATCTGAATAAGGGAGAAAGCAGCTCGACTCACTTGATAGAACCCGAACTTGACCCCGAGCACCTGGCTCAATACCCTATCACCGCCTTGCCTCATCGACTCGGCAACACTCTGCACCTCCTCATCCACCCAGCTGACATCCACCGCCTTCTCTTTGCCTTTCCCTTTGATCTCCGCAGCCGCGGCACCCCACGGCGAGCACCGTAGCAGCTCAAGAAAGAAGCGCCAGTGCACCGCGACATGACAGCTAGCAATCTCCAGGACGATGTCGAGGACCCTGGGCGGCGAGAGGTTGAAATATCCAATCAAACCCATTACCTTTGCCCAAACCCTCTTAGCGCGGGCCTTCCTCGCCTCGTCTATCTCCTCAGCAGGTAAATGGCGGGTCAAGGCGTCGGGCCCGGTCAGGAGGACAATGAGGCCTGAGAAGCCTTCGGAAGACTCTCGGAGAAGATTGTACTTCGACTGCTTAAAGAAGAGGGTCGTATTTCGCTTCACGTAGGCACGTTGGAGGCCTTGGGGGTTGTGTGGAGATGGATGTAGGTTCAGGGACAGGAGGAGCTGTGGACTGAGCAGAAGATTAGGGATATGAGAGGGAAGATGTTTCGACTCCTTCGAAGTATAAGTTCAGTATGCCCTATGCGAGACCGGGACGAGAAGCTCACCAGGAGCAGCTTGAACACTTCGAGGCCTTTCTCTCCGCCCTTCCACTTCTTGCCTTCGCCATCAACCTCCATCTCGCCATCCTCCTTCCCCAGATCATCGCGATCCTCCTTGTCCTCCTCCATTACCTCGATGACATCTGCCAGTGCCTCTCCGAGCATCTCCGTCCGCTCCTCCCTCACATCCTCGGGAAACCCCTCGATCAAGGAGGAGAGGAGTATTGCCAGCGCTGATGGGTCGAGGCCGGAAGCGAGGAGGCTGGCAAAAACATGAGAAAGGGGTACCGACGATAGGGTAGTCGAACTGGATGCGTCTACCCTGAAAACCAGCAGCTCGAGTAGGGCATTGTGCCCCTTTGAGTCCCATTCCGACACGGCGTCCGAGATCTGCTGACTAACATCCTCGATCTGCGGAACCTGAGAGCCGGACGCAGAGGTCGTAGACACTGATTTGCGCTGGCCTCGTCGAGGTGGCATTCTGGCGAGAGCTCAGGATACAGAAACGCGATACGGAACGTCCTCTTCATTTGGGATACTCTGGACAGAACCTCGGAGAAAGTCCCGAAATGACTAGGGAATATTATGCTGGGTAGCTTTGCCATGCTCTACCCAAGGAGATGAGCTGATAGGTGTCCTTGCGTAATACAGAAATGAGATCTGATGCACTGCTCTACCTCTATGGAGCCGTCCCGTTACCCCATGTAGTCTGCGGGATGCCTCAAACCGGAGCAATCATCCCCGCAGCCATCATCTCCTCAGGCGTCCTGCAAGCGGAGCGTCAGATTGCAAGGAGCTAAATTTCTTTGAATCTTCCAGCTGGAAGACTCACATTGTCGATGACTCGATCATAATACCAACCCCGAACCGAGACAAGTTCTGGGTAGGGCAAATCAGCGATTGAAAACCTAAAAGAACATTGGGCAGTCGCGCTCACCTTCGCATGGTCAATCTCGCCTCCCACCATAAACGCAAACGCCGGTGTGAATCTTTGCTCCAATAACATCCCGACCTTCCCATTGCTGTCCACCTGTCCTCGGAACGTCGCCATTCGGAAGTCATACTTCGCCCCTAGCGTTGCAACTGCTTCCCGCTTCGCAGGTCCCAACATCGATGCCGGCTGGATCATTGTCTGTAGGTCGAGCGCGACGTCGACTCTGTCGCTCAGCTTCTGATGGTAGGTTGTCTGGATATTGCCGGAGGGTTGCAGCTGGGCTGTTGCTGTCCAAGATGGTGAAAAGGGCTGAGGAATGGGTGGTTGGCCGGCAGGTGCGAGAGCGGCTGCAGCGAGAAGAGAGGTATTAGGAAGAGAGGTGAGTTTGAGAAGGTACGAGGTGGAGGTTTCGAGGACAGAGGGTTGCGGGTGTTGGATGATGCTTTCGAAGCCGAGCGATAATCGAGGGGAGATGGAATGAAGGAGGGAGACGAAATGGATGCCGGTCGCATCGAGAAGGCCAGGATTCATGGTTTTCAGGCTGAAAGAGTAGTGGGGTCCAAGATGATCGTGTTCAACCTGAACCATCGATTGTCCAGGCTTATCGTACAGCTGAGAGATAGCTTATCAATTTGTGAAGGCGGATGGCGGTAGACAAGCACATACCTGTCCCTGTATCTTGGTGACATCTGCAGAAGACCATGTTTGGTTCGCTCGCATCGTCACCACCCCTGACCCATCGACGCCTCCCTGCAGGAATGTCTATCATTCATCGTCATCATTACGACAACCCCTGCTCCTTTCCGCTGACAGGGCCGCCCTCGAGCGGACGATCCGGGCTGATGTGACGGAAACAAGTACCCACCTGCGCATTTGCGAAAATAGCCCCGAGATTATAGCTCGCCGGCTTGCTCGCAGATCCCAATGAGAAAGAATGTGTAAGCTGGAACGCCGGGTTTGCCGAGACGACCTTCGACACATCTGCTCGGGCACCATCGAAGAACCAGTTTGCCAAGTGTACCTCTAGCCGTTGCTCGCCTTAGCATTCTTCACTCCTTTTAATGGCAAAACCGGGACATACGGGACACCTCCTTCGTCAGATTCTCCACTGTTCCAGGTTGAACCAATCCCATGCTCTCTTTCCAGCCGTGGAATCTCACGTAGGTATTCGTTACCGGTCCTGCCATCGGATGAAAGAGTGAGGCGACGGTGTCGAGGTACGGTGAAAACGCTGTCGGCGCATCGGATTTCTCGATGGACGCGGACATGATGGGCGAGCTCAGGGGAGGAACTGAAGAGCTTAAGGTCGCAAGGGGAATGCGCTATCGAAAAGTCATGTTGCCGGACGCTTCCAATAATGATTGGTGATGGAGATAGCCGGGAAAAGTTGAATGTGGCGCTCATTTCCCAATTCCCCATCATGACTCTGAGCAGTCATATGGTCGAAGCCGTATGAATTAGGACCATGCATCGAAGTGATAAGTGGTAAGCACGCAGCGATACAAAGTGATGCAGGTGATGATGATGAGATGAGACAATGTAAGATGCAAGATATACCGTCATTGCCAAACCCCTTTCCCGCTAGATGTCCGAACCGATCTCGGCACATGCACCGGATGCCTCAATGACGCACCGACCATCTCGTCTTCCTCCTCGTCCGCTAAATGTTGACTCGTAGACCGGATCTCCGTCGCTCCCGCCAATGAGCTTGCTAATAGACCGAATATGCCCGTTTGAGAAGATGAGATCGCAGTAGCGGAATTTGTGACCGAGCCGGAGACCACGGAAGCCGTGGAGGTAACGATGCGAGCAGAAGAAGCGGCCACTGGTCCGACACCATGCCCTGCTACTGGAGGCGGATCGATTGTCGCGGCATCGGGATTGATCCCTGAGATTTCCGCCGCCGAGCCTCGGAAAGGGTAGAACCGGTTGGTGATGCGTTCAAAGACGCCACCGCGTTTCTCGGTACCGGATGGTGTTCCATACGCCGCCGTGCGAGGCTGTGGCCCAGGATTCAACGCTGACGTCGCGAGGAAGCCTTCTCCCTGATCGGCATCGGAAACGAATGTCCACCTGATCGACGAATCTGACAGGCCCTCAGGGCGGAGAGTACGCTCAAGCATCGCTGGGTGGAATGTCGCCGAATCATCGGTGTCGAGCTGCTCGGCTGCGGAATCGATGACGGCATTCACATTGCTAGACAGTGGCTTGCACTGATTTGTTGCGTCCCTTTGCCGAACAGTTTTATCGCCGAAAGACTGCGAAGATACCGCTCGGACCGTTCTTGCACCGCCTGTATACGGAGGCTCTCCGTTATCAAGGATTTGCCAGGGCCCGCCCCTAGTGTGTGTCACCGGTCTAGCAGCGCCAACGAAGATACCAAGGAGCTCGTTGCGATTTGCCCTGGATCTCGATGGCCTCAATGTGCCTGGGGCGCGAACTGTCGGTGGCGCAAGCTTCTCGCTCGCTGTCGACCCAGACATCGTACGGCTCATCTGCTGACCCTGCAACTCCTCAACTACACTGTTGGGCGAAGGCGGGAGGCCATCAATGACGGATTGTACAGCCGGCGGAGCCATCGGTGTAGCACGCCGAATCATCCCAGAACCACCGAATTCGACGCTGATGTGAGTAGCCGTTGCCGAGGTGGACGCTTGCTGTTTCGGTGCAGCCTTGACCGGTATCGGCTGCAGTCGGCTTTTCTCCTGGCCTCTGCCTGGTCTTGGGGACGCGTGGTGTGCGCTAATGTCGGCAGCTTCGCCGGCGGGGGTAACGAAGAATTTCGTGATCGGCGCGGCTATCCAGCCAAGACCGGAAGCCTGCTTGGATGCCTTGATGTCGCCTTCCTCCTCGTCTCGGTAAGCATCCTTCTGCAACTTCTTCGCCAGCGAGGGTTCGACAGTGACATCGTTTACGATCGCTTGAAGGTCAATGAGATCGCTGAAGACGTCCTTGAACAGCTTGAGTAGTAGAGTGAATTCGCGTCGGCCTAGAACGCCAAGGTCGGTTCCGCCACGGAAGTGATTTCGAAGATCCGAAATTTCAAGCTGAAGGTTTCGCAAGGTGGAACGAGACAAATGACCGACGTCGCCGGGCAAGTGTTGCTTCTTGAGGCGTTTGTTGAGTGTCGGAATATCTGCGCTGCGGACCTTGCCGACGACTTTGCTCATCTGTTCGATCAGTGCAAGGAGGACGCTATTGCGGTTCTCGTGCAGTGATGATGTCTCCGAGGTGTCCGCCGGTAACACGGGTGATGTCCCCTTCGACATCACGGTGGGAGCTGACTCTAACGTGGGTTTCATTTGATGCTCGCCGGATTCGGAGGGCCGCAGAGGTTCTGTCTGTACACCAGCGGACCGGGTAAGGAGAAGCAGAGTGCGCCGATGCACCCTCTTGTGATCCGCAGCGGTCATGAGAGCAGACTCAGACATTGGCGAGGGGAAATCGTCGGATATGGCGTGTTCGACAAGGGTATTACTTGCGCTAGGCGAGAAGTTAATAGAATTGTTAGGGGAGCTTGCTTCGCCGCGCGACCAGAGTATAGACCGGCGCTTTCGACTCGCTTCTGCTGCGTGGAAGTACTCTGATCCGCCAGGAGAGACGGGCTCTTCGGTTCCAATGTCCGGATTGGCGGACTGTTCATCGTCTCCAGGAGCCACCTCAGCGATCGGCGCAACTCCCTGACGTTACTTTAGCTTCAACATCTGCGACTGCATAAGGCAAAGCACCTACCGAGAAACTCCGCGCGCCTGGTCTCGGCCGGTCCACACTGACGCTCCTTCTCGCTGGTGGGCGGGGTAGACTGGCTCTACTCTTCGGCACACCATGAAGAACGTACGCGATGCCTCCGCTCGGCGATGTCCGAAATATCGGCTTCGGGCTTTCCCTCCCATCAAGGGGTGGGGGACTGAGCGCAATGACCTCGTCGTTTAAAAGCGCACCGCCGAACTCTCCGATTGGACCCATGCCGAGGCCCGGCGAGGTGAGCCCGTCCGCTGTACTTGTAGAAGCCATACTGCGCGCCATCGAAGTCCTTCGATGATGCTCCCAGGAGCTGATATTTCCCGCTCGGTTCGGGTGGGCAACGCTCATTTTCGCCCCACCGGTTCGTTCCGTAAAGCTCCCAACAAGAGGACTTGATTCAGTGCGCGAGTGTGAATGGCTGAGCTCAATTGCCACGTGCTGTTGAATGGTGACCTCGGGCGAGAGTCGCCCAGCTACACCAATCGCTGCTCGAAGCTCGTCTACTTCCTTGCGAAGATTTCGCACCTCGCTTCGGGAGTCGGTCAACATTTGGCCCAGCTCGGATGCGTCGTGCTTTAGCAGAGCATTGGTCGCCACGAGGTCTTCCAGGGTCCGTTGATATTCCGGCAGATCGGCCGGCGAGTCTGAGCGAAAGGTTTCCGACAGCTGCGGTTCTTTCAGCCAGGATATGATAGGCAAGGCGTTGCTCGACACACCTCGGAATGCAGCATAGCCAGTCTGTCCTTGGCATTCGCCAGCAAATCCTGAGAATCTCTCGCCCTAGCCTGTTTGATCTCGTCAATCTCTCTCGAGCGCATCGCCAGCTGTTCCTCCAACTCCGCTGTCATTGGCTTTCAGCGTTGTCATTATCAACCTGCCTTGGAGGGTCAACTCACCTATCCGAGCGTCTGCCCGCTTCCGTCTCCGCCCCTCATCCCTAGCTCTCCGCGTTTCGGCTTCCCCGATCTCCTTCGCTTCGTCATACCTCCTTTCCACCTCCAGAAGCCTTTCTTCCACGCCCGCTCCCGAAGCGAGCGCCACGCTCTGTCTATTCGTAGTCTTCCGCAGTGTGGTGAGCTCCGAGCGAACATGCGTGAGGGATTGCTGGGTCAAGGTCTGCGTCTGGAGAGCCTGTGTATATCGCTGGCCTCATTTAGCTGTCAAACTTCGGCGATCCCTGTCGTGCAGAGCGTACCTTCTCGATCGCCTCGTTCTTCCTAGACATCTCAGCATACTTCTGCAAATGCGTCGTATTCGCTTTTTCGAGATTATTGACGCGACGTATACTCTCCGCGAGTGCGGTACGTTTCACCTCGAGCTGACCCGGGCCATATGAGAATCACGCATTCTACCAGACTGTAGGTCGGCGCACCTGGTGCTCATACCGTTCTACCTCCCGCTGATACTTCTTCTCGAGGGCCTCACACCGCTGCAGGAACGCATCACCGATCTCTACGCCGATCAGCCTGGTTTAGCAGAGGGGAAGTCGACGTACCACCAGCTAGCTTCAGTCTATTTTCCATCTTTTCTCGCTCAGACATCATGGCTCCACACGTACATCGCTGCTCCCCAATCTCCTCACCACCATCCTTGAGACTTTCCATCTGCCGTGAAAGCCCTTCCAACGTCTGCGCGGTCCGGAGGAATGTGCTGGCCAATGGCGAGTCGAGCGATAGAAACGATGGTCGGTTACCATCGTCATCGGTGGTCGACGATATTGAAGAGATAGCCGATGTCGACGGCTCATCGTCCATCGCTATGATACATAGATTCTACAACGAGAAAGCAGAGGCGACACAAGACACGACGATGAGATGGAGATGACAGTTTGATGGATTCAGTAATCGGGCGATTTGTTTACCTTCGCCTCCTCTGGCCCTGAAATTTCAGTGTCGCTCACCTGCCGTCAAAATCGGCGTTTCACATCCCAATCTTAGCCTCGGTTTGGAGCTTGGATGCCTTAGCGATATGAAAGTGCCTCAAGATAGAGTCATTGGGTAAATATTGTGCATGATGGCCACCGCATCGCTGAGCCACTTGAACATTTAGGAGTTCAGACGCTCTCAGGCCCTAGCTTTTGTCAGATCCGATCCCAGCGAGTATCCTGACACCTTCTCCCATTCCATCTTTTGCCTCGTCACGGGCAGCGCTCGTCTCAGTCTTGAAGCAAAATAAGTCAGATAGCTGCTCACTCCCACGCAGTCTCGTAAAGACCGCATGACGATTTCGAGAATATTTGACTCACGCTCTGAAAGCCTTCTCGCCCAATTCGCCGTAGACATCATTCAGCTCCATGTGATATGTGGTCTCAATCTTCGAGATGGTCGTGACGATGTGCGAGGCGATCGACTGGGATCCGTTTGACTGTGAAGGGCAGGGAAATGAAGCGGAATGTCTCGTTGCGAGCTGAACCTGTGTTTGCCAGGATCAGCAAGAGCACGGGGACCCAGCTGAGATCACTGACATTGCCCTGCTCATAATAGTGCACGTCGACGAGGATCGTGCCGTCCACCTTTTCTGCGGCCTTATCCACGACCCATTGCGTTCGCCATCGTCCAGTCCTAAAAGCGCTTGATCAGCCTAACCACAAACTACAACTCAACGGAACAGTCCCGCTGGTTATCCCCAGATTCGACTGACTTACCAGAAGTTTGACGGGTTATATCGATTTCCCACAATCTCCAGCGTGTATACCGGATTCTCCACCCGTTCTTGCTTCCGCTCCTCCGCGACCGACTGCTCCGACTCTACCGCCTGAGGCAGAGATGTCGCCTGTATGATCGGTTCCTCTTCGGGCTTCGACTCTTCAACAACAGGCTCTTCCCCTTCGTCCGCTTTAGTCTCGGTCTGGTCGGCTCTTGACTCTTCCGCTACTCCCGCCATTATCTCGTCCTTCTCTTCCTCCGCAAGCTCTAGCCCTTCCTCAGCTTCCTGGGCCTCTTCGACCTTCTCATCCACCTTTTTCAATCCGCCCGGCTGATCGACTTCCTCCGTCTTCGTCGAAATGTCCCCTACAGCTGGCGTGGACATAGGCTCCGCATCCCCTGCAGCTACCTGCTCGGGAACGACATCCGTCACCGGGTTCTCCATTTCACCTTTCTCGACGACGGCTGGTTCTATGGGCGCAGCGGCAACGGGAGGTGTAAGTTGCGCTGGAGCAGGCGGCGCCGGGGGAAGAAGCGGATGCTGAGAGCATGAGACTGAGGTTTGGCCGGATGGGAAGTGGTTCTTCGTGTATGCGGAGAGTGATCTTGCAAGCTCAGCCCTGATTGTCGTCAATCTTCTGCCTAGCTGCAAAGGGATGGAGGTACCGGAAAGTCCCCTCTTCCTCAGGCAGCTCATACGGCTCGTATTCTGATGCAGCCTAGTGGATTCCGAAGCCGATAAAACATGTAACATGGGACGCACCAGCTGCACATGGTCAAACGCGAAGCTCCTCTTTCCTTCCGCGTCTACATAACGCTCTTGCTCTCCAGACCCAGGCAAGACGGTTGCATTCGAGAGGATGGACTGAAAGTCAATGAGTTAGCCGCAACGAACGACCAGGCTGGGCGACGGCTGCAGCTGGACTTGTATGCTTATACTCACTGTATGTGCCGGGACTCCGTTGGCCGCGGAGTGCTCCACGGTATGCAGCTGTGCGAGGTTGTATGACCGAAGGGAGGGGAGGATATGGGGCATGAGGGCAGTATCGTCGGCAATGATGGCTCGTATGTCTATGAGAGCAGATTCGTCAGCGCTAGTCTTGTTGGCTAGCTACGCTGGGTCGGCAGAAGTCGTAGAGCAGTATTCTAGGCTGCATGACTGCGAAATAACAAGGCTCACCATTGATGACATCGCTGTAGGAAAGCATTCAGCTCGGCCCCTCACGATCACGAGCGGAACAGCGAGACTCACTTGAGTTCCCCAGGAGGAGCCTGCTCAATCAATTGGGCTGCGAGCTTGCAACGATCCGCCGAAAAGAACTCTGCCATGCTTGGCGATTGACACCAATGCCGCTTCAGACCTTGGCAACAAAATCAAAGTCTGGGCATAATCGCAAAATGCGACAGGAGGTTCCCAGACTGACATGACGATCGGGGACGTTCTCAGGCTCACATCCAGGCACCTGCATTTCTCGCCGCCCGAAATATATCGAAAACAAACCTTTTTGTCCACCCTGCGAGTCCACCACCCTCTTCAACGGCTCCAGCATCTTTCAACCCGTCAGGAAAAGGCATCATGGGTGGTGGTAATGTGAGCATCCTCTCTCGCTTGCCCTTTCTTCCGTGCCCTTCAACGTTTTACTCCTCTTCTTCGCTCGGTCCAGCCATAAGCTGATAGCTCTTGGAACAGGGAGCAAAAGCTCAGCAAAAGCGGGACCGGAATGCCGCGAATGCTAGTAAAGGACCGACTTCACAACTCAAAGCCAACCAGGTCAGTACAACCTCTACCAACTCCGCCTAACACCTCACCGATACAAGGTACTAGAGGAGGCAGGCTGATCTGGTTGTGACAGGCGGCTCAGACCATCCAATGCGATATCTGCAAACAGACTTTCCAGGGGACATCGAAGCAGCCCATGTACGTTGATGGCCTTCCTTGGAGAAGTCAGCTGATCTCGGGTAGGCTGCAACAGCACGTCGATAATAGGCATTCGGGCAAGACGTTTCAGGCTGCATTCCCTTCATTCGTTCTGGCATGAGTTGGCTGTGATGGAGAGATGATTCTTGAGGCTATCAGCGGGAGGGAGTTCGCTTTCGTTGCGCTTGATGCAACTTCTCTTCTCTTGTCGTGCCGGGCTCAAAGACATCAACGGATATGTCGCATGAAAATGTGTCCTCAAGCTTGCAGCCCGAATACGCGAACCGCTCTGCCCAAGCCATGCGAAATGATCATTGATCATTGACCACTCGCCAAACTATGGCACGATACATGCGACAATGATATGCTCAAGACGTGGCTCGTGATCTCATGAAATGTCGTGCTGTCCTCCATCCCCTTCATCAACCACTCAGTACCGCCCGCCCTGCCTCGAAATCATCGCCCTGCAGGCACCAGCATCAGCCTTGTCACTGTTTAAGCAGATGCCGCTTACGCTCGCTCCGGGTTCATCCCCAAACCTCCAGGCCCAGAAGGGGGCATCCCGCCGAATGCTCCCGGTCCGCCGCCTCCGTACCCCTGTGGAGGAACGCCTGGCATGCCATAACCTCCTGTGGGCGGATACGACCCGCCTGGCGCAGGGAAACCGTTGTGAGGTGTCGAGTTGCCATACGCGTCGATAGGGGGCACCTTAGGTGGTCCGCCGTCTAAGCCGGAAATCAGCGTCATCCACGCGACGGGTCAGGTAAGCGTACAAGGATTGGGCGTCATGCCTGCTCGCATCGGAGTCCGCCCATTGACACCATTCATCGGCGTCGCGCCGCCCTTGTTGACCATCGCGGGCGTGAGTCCGCCCGGCGTCCTTCCTCCAGGTGTCCGGCCGCCCAGAGGTGTCTTGCCAGCCCGAATACCCGGTGTCTTGCCGCCACTGCCCTGTTCGGCGAGTCGAGAAGAATACTGCGCCTTGAAAGCGTTGCAGAGCTCCATCACACCGGGAACCTCAGCATTATTAAGCTGATAGGCTCCAGGGAGAACCTTGACAGGCTGCCGAAAGCTCATCAGGTATTGCAGGCAAATGTAAGGCATGACTCACCCAGGTTTGGATCACTCCGCCATCCTTCGTCGGTTTGCTGAGGAAGCACAGCCGGACGAATCCAGGTCGGTCGCTGTCGATGCTGAATCCATACATGCTCCGCCCTGGATGCGCTTGTACATAATTCTTCAGGTACGCCTCTTTATTCTTATTCAGCAATTTGTCTCTCCTTGACCGGCGATAACTAACCCAGCTCGTGTTCCGCTCGGTACTTCTCATGCAGCTGCATTTCGTCCAATTTCCTCGCAATCGCCTTGACGTGGTTGATGATCAAGTCGTCGAGATCGCTGTAAGAGTATTTCCCGGCAACACGTAATATCCGCCCGATTGAGTACTCGTTCGGCTTGTCGATTTCCTGTACGTCGATGTGCTGATACACATCCTCGTCGACTTTCCAGGTGACAGCGAGGTGATCCGACCCCTTCGACGAAGGGCGGATGACGACGTCGCCGCGGTGCTGACTAGCCAGGTACTGCTCGGCTTGACCAGAGTTCACGACATGCCAGTTTGGGTGATTGACGATGCGCTTCACACTGCCAGCGTCTCGCCGCTTTCTTTGCGCCGCAGCGACCTCTGCTGCCTCTTTCCGCCCTAGGTCGTTATACGGATCATCGCGGAAGGGCTGTAGGTACGGTACAGCCTGCGCCAGGTCGGAGGGCCGAGTCGAGATGCGGACTTGAAATCGGGCGAGCTCGGGCACAATGATAACAGCCTTGACCGCTTGTCGAGGCTTGAAGATCTCCTCACACGAGGCACCCATGGCTTCGTCCGCCACGTAGTCCCGTTCGAGAATTGCGTCCATGCCTGACTCGAGCTGACAGAAGACTCGGGCCATCAAGGCTCTCCGCACAGTAGCCGTTATGCGTAGACCTCGGCCGATCGTCCGCTCGTTCTCCCCAGTGAGCATCTGCACGACCTCCCACTCGTTCGGGACGTAGAACGACGGTCTTCGATCCGCGCGATACGAAATAAGCTCCGCGACGATCTCGCCCAACGTATGCCGCTTGTTGCCCTCGCCTTGTCGCTGGAGATTGAAAGCAAAATCGTCGAGGTTGAGCTCCGACAGCTTTCGTACTCGGTCATCGTCCTGCATAAGCTGAAGCACGACAGCAGATTTATGCTGATCCGCGACATCCTCCGCGTCGAGGTCGAGCGCATCCTGACACATCTTCTGAGCAAATTCGTAGTCTTCTGGATGTATGCGCGTCATGTCAAGTGGATCTGGCTGTTCCTGCGGATTCCGCTCCTGGAGCATCATGTCCTTGAGATCGGTCTCAATACTGAGGAACCCGGCCACATTTTCGAAGATGGTCGGGCCAAAGAGGCCGAGATCGGAGAAAGCGAGCCGGTTGAGTATAGCACCCTGTACTCAGTAAGCGCCAGACAAGACTTTCAGTAATGGCCAATCACCTGTCGTTGGATTCCGTTGATCAGTAAATCCGCCTTCCTGGGTCCCAGGCCGGAGATGAAAGGCAGCATCGCACGTTGATAGGGGTCGGCCACGCAGGAATTGATTTCGATACCCATGAAGCAGATAGAGTTGACGAGACCGCGCTCAAGGTGTACCAGAAGCTTCTCCTGAGTGATCTGAAGCAACGAATCAGGCTGATGGTATGACAAAGCCGGAGGCCACTCACAAGTTTCTGGTGGTGCTCCATAAAGGTGACCGATGCAATCTGCCGACCAAGCTTGCAGTACGCATTCAGAGGGTTCTGCGTATACCGCGCCAATGCTAGCGCGTATCGACCGTTCGATGGCAAAGATGGATGCTCCTTTTCTGCTTCTTCCGACATCATGTATATTTTCGCTGTGGCATCGCTGACGAAGATGAGGGGGATAAGGGTTGGCCCGAGCCGCTGATCGAAATCTGCGAGTGCGGCGACAAACTCCTCGTGCGAGCCATATGCATCCTGAATCGGAGGGTTCTCCCCTGAATTGCGAATGGCGTGCTCTCGCAGTGCTGCCGCCACATCGTCTCGTAGCTTGGCAGTCTGAACTGACATGCCACCTATCACAACCACTCTCGGGGTCCGCCGTGCGATAAGCTCGAGGAACGCAGCGCGATCGCCCTGATCTTTCAAATTGTCGTACTTAGTTTGCGTCCGGATGTTGCCGTCGTCATCGAGCATGACGGCCATGACAGCATCGCGGATGTCGCCTTTCCCGTTGGTCAGGGCGAGGACTGAGGGTGTTTCGCCTTGCTCCATTCGGGGCGTGGCAAAAGGGCAAACATTGACCCGCTACACTGCGATCAGCCTTCCGCTTGTACCAAGTCGGACTCGAAGACCTACAAATTCAAGCTCTAGCCGACATCGCTCCGCGACGTACTCCTCCGCTTCTCCCCGTAAATGCTCCTTCACCCACTTCGCTGCACTCGGAACCAGATGACTTCGGACCACATCCTCACAGACCTCCTCGCGCAGCGCATTCCAAGCAGTCGACACCTCGCCATAATCCATCGACCGAACACAGCGGACCATCGTTCCGGCAAACTGCTCGATCTCGGTCTCCATAACCTCGATGCTGATAGTGACGAGACCCTCCTCCTCGGCTTTCAGCATATGAAGGAATTGCGGGCTGTCTTTGAACAGGTTGATAGGCTTTTGTGTGAGGAACTTGAAGGTCTAGGCGTATTCAAATTAGCGCACGGCGAGTCAAAGGAAACTAGCCCACATAGTACAGGTGATACTCGTCGATGACAGTCATCCCCCGATCAGTGGGGCTGACGCTGACGACACCGCAAGCTTCCATGAAATCCCGCGCCTGTTGTCGGATCGAAGGGTCCTTTGCGAATTCGAGAGTGAGGATATGGCTCGATGCTACGACGCTGTATCAGTCGATGCCACCCGTTTGACTGGTGCTCACCCTTTAAAGCGTCCTCCGGCGCAGGGAACGATGTCTCTTTACCAGCAAACTCCGCAGCGAGGTCCATAGGAAGACGTTCAGGGTTTTTCGGAGGCACAGGCGTGCCATTGAGGTCGTTGAACGTTACAGCCACCTGAGAAACCGAAACGCCATATGCCTGTCGTCCAGTCAGCGATGGAGAAAAAAAATAAAGGTGCCAATCACTCACCTGGACTAGCTGCATGATTGGTCCCGCCCGCAAGTCTTCCTGCGCTGCTCTCTCCGGTAAACGCTTCGTACCTTCTTCGATTGCTTCATCCTCCTTGATCCTCCGCAACTCTTCCGTGTAGTGATATGCCAGCCAGTCATATCCCTCCGCAGCAGCTTCGACACTCAGCATGCAGACTGACAGCAGCAAGGTTCCCGTCAGGTAATCGTCTTGAACATCAGGTGAACGATTCTTGATCTTCTCCCACATGCTCGTGATCTGGGAGCATCGCTCGAAAATAGCGCGATATCGGATGCCAAGGGTAAAGAGCTGCCACAACTCGTCGCGTTCAAGGAATTGAACAGAGCTCTGTCCCTGATTCTCGAGCATGCTGAAGACATCCCGCTTGTAGTGCCATAGATAAGCCGCCTCGAGATGCTGAACGAACATCATGTGGAGTGCTGTCGAGACGACGTCGACAAAGGCTTTCGCGAGATCTGATCGGCGTGGAGCTGGGTAAGGTGAGGGGTCCGCCAATGTCGGTTCAGGGTAGGCACCCTCCTGATGCAGGTTGCAGAAAAGGTATTGCGTCCGAAGAGAGATTTTGGTACAAGCCCATCCAGCGGCTAGGTCGGGGGGAGGATAGAGAGTGTCAGGGGCGAACACCGGATTCTCGGAGAGAGTTGAATTGACGAGTTGATGGCGTTCCGGCCAGTCATTTTGAGCAATGGCTTTGTCTTCGTCCTGTAAGCGTCGAGCCTTGATCTCGGCCGGGTCGAAGACCTAAATCAAGAAGTCAAACTGCCGCTGCCCGTACCTGGCACCGGAACTCACATCTTCCAGCCGCAGATCCTTCTTCGCCGCTTCCTCGCCATCATCCTCGTCCATGCCTTCTTCGCCATCCAAGGCCCAATCATAGTCTTGTCCGTCACCGAACACGGCATAGATCTCGTCCCAGGATCTTTGTGATCATCAGCTGTATTCAAACATGTCTGTGGCTATGGACCCACCCTCGATCCACTCCCGCCATATCTGGCTGCGTCCGCGCTGCTTCTCGTCTTCTCAGCTTCTCCTCCCTCTTCCTCTCCCTTCTCTGCTCCTCGGTCTCCCCCTGCGTCATCGCCTCCTCCTCATCCTCCTCGATAAAGTCACCCAGATCATCATCATCCTCATCCTCAAGCCTCGCCCTCTCTTCATCCTCCCTAAAGATATCCTGAAGGGTCGGTAACGCCTCATCGCTCGCACCCGACCCGCTACGCCGCCGTAACCGCTTCAATGGCCGCGATTTGGACGGTCCAGCCAATCCGCGATTCTCCTGGAGCAATTCGAGGTCGTCGTCCGACAACTCGAGCTCTTCTCGACGTTCCTTCTCCCTCTGCTCCCTGTGCTTCCGCTTCCTCTCCTTCTGCCGTCGTTTCTTAGTCTCCTCATCGTCTACCTCGTCATCTTCATCCTCGTCTTGCACGATGAAGCCCTCGGCGATACGTCGGGCTTCCTCGGGATCCTCGTCAGACGACTCTTCTGAAGAGTCGTGGTCGTCCCCGTGATGTCGGATCTCGTCTCCTTCTCCTTCGTCAGAAGGTGTACCGGAGCGGTCGGACATATTGGCAGTGAGGGATTGCCGCAACACGTGGGAGAGAGATCAAGCCATGAGAGAAGGGGAAAAGAGATTTGCAGCCCCTCGAGAGCTGATAGCGAAGACTTGATTGATGCTCGAGACAGTCAGCAAGAGGCAGGCTGCATTCAATTCAGGAGGAACATAGACATCATTTCGGAGAATTAAAATGTGGCACCACGGTCACTGATATATCAGTCTGGTCCCGGTTGACGTGGGATAAAAATAATGCCTGGCTCCCTTGTGCTTACTGCATCCAATCTCCAATCTCGGACCCGTATCCAGCTCCATCCTATTCAATCAGCATAGCGAAAAGGTCCCGAACGATGGGGCCTCGTGTACTTTCGACACCAGAGGAATATCAAGAGCTGATTGACTCGGTCGATACTTTCCTTCTCGATTGCGATGGCGTCATCTACCACGGTGACATAGCCGTCAAGGGCGTCAAGGAGACATTACAGCTACTGAGACAAGCTGGTATGTAAGTGAATGAGAATGGATAGACTGATACGTCTAGGCAAGCGACTCATTTTCGTGACCAACAATGCATCGAAATCGCGACGCCAATACAAATCCACGTTCGACAAGCTCGGTATCGAAGCGAAGGAGGTAAGGACTTTCTCTTCTGGGTGCAATCTCAGGGATGACGAAGGCTAGGAAGAGATATTTGGCTCGGGTTACGCCTCGGCGGTTTATCTCTCCGAAATACTCAAATTCCCAAAGGACAAGAAGGTGTATGTCGTAGGCGAATCGGGACTGGAGGCGGAGTTGGATGCCGTTGGTATCCAACATATTGGCGGAACGGTGGGTAATTCTGCCATTATCATTGGACGAGGGCTGAAGGGATATCGGATGAAGGATCCCGAAGACAAGGTGTTCATGACCGTAGAGGAGCTTGGACAACTCGTACCAGACCCGTCTGTCGGAGCAGTACTTTGCGGCTTTGATGCCAATATCAGTACGATCACATCCTCCGTTTGAGTGATTCCGCTAAATGAGAAAATTGTGCAGATTACAAGAAGCTGATCAAAGCGCACTCCTACATCCGCGATAATGACGACTGCCATTTCATCCTGACAAACCAGGACGCGACCTATCCCACAGGAGGGACCACCTGGCCAGGTCTGTCCCCGACATTGTTTCTCAGACTCGCTAACGTGCGTGCAGGATCTGGAGCTATGTCCGCGCCCTTGGTATTCGCTAGTAAGCGGCCTCCAGTGGTCATCGGGAAGCCGAATGCGACCATGATGGACGCGATCATCGCCGAGTCGGTCCAGATTCCCTTATACTAGCATGAGCTGATAGAGTCCCAAGGCATCGTTTCGATCCAAAGCGAGCACTCATGGTAGGCGATAATCTATCAACAGATATCCAATTCGGTATCAACAGCGGTGTCAGAACACTGCTCGTGATGGGTGGTGGGTGTTTTCGGCTCATTCTGGAGTGATTGCTGACTCGCGGTTTCCAGGCGTGACAGAGCGGAAACAAGTCTTCGGTCCCTCACCCAGCGCTATCGTCCCGGATATGGTCATGGAGAGCCTAGGCGACTTGGCGGTGCTGGCGAGGAGATGAACAGCAGTTGATGTATTAGACCTTAGAATGTAGACGTAGGCAGTAGGATCGCGTGCATGGCGTTATACTATAAATGCATACGTCGGTAATCAGTCAAAGTCATCCATTACGCCCATCCTGTGATCAACGTCAACCAGTAGAAGGACTCGAAGGGAAAGTCAGGCTTACATGGAATACTGCTTGTACACTCTGCATGACATCTCGTCAGCCTTTCGCGAAGGCCTCACGAGAACATGTGACTCACGTCATCACCTTTGCGATGAAGGCCTCGATGTGGAAGATCTTCTTAGACCCCATCCGCATTCTCAGCTCCTGAACGGCAAGTCCATCAGCCATTATTGCCATTTCGACCCACATAATATGCTGCCCAATGCACGATTTGGGGTTTCAAAGTGTCATCCACCTTATCGACGAGCCTATCTGCGATCGTCTGCTCACCTGTCAGCGAAAAGAGATGTCTGCTACTCACCTTCAAGATGACGGCCGGTGGGATGCAATGCGAGAGCAGCTCGTATACCTTCGCCCGAACCTCTAATAAACGCTGCGCCGACTGATCTTGCAAGATCGCATCTGCCACTTTACCGCAATACACCTCCCAATCTGGTTTCGCCACGTCGATGTCACCTGTGAGGTCCGGTCGTTGCATCTTCATCGCTTCGAAGACAAGGAGGGCTTTTCGGAGGTTTCCGTTGGATGAGGAGATGATGCTGGAACATGCAGTATCAGGGAGGTGAAAGCGTTCTTTCCTCGCGACGTGATGCAGCACTTTCGTCATCTTATATAACCTATGTCATTGTAGTTCACCTCGCCGGACAGATGACGTACCTCGTCTTGATCGGGAGCAGCGACCCGGACAAGCAGACAACGACTCCGGATCGGCGCGATGATCTTGCTCGTACTGTTTGCGCACAGAATGAGCCGCATGTTGTTCATGTACTTCTCCATCGTCCGTCTTAATGCCGCTTGCGCATCGCGAGTGAGCGCATCAGCCTCATTGATGATGACAACTAAGGACTGAATCAATGCCTCGGCTTGATCAAGGTGGTATTACTGACCCTTGAAACGCTGCTTCGCGTTCAGGTCGACCTGCTGAGTTTGGGCGATCTCTTTCAGGATGTCCTGGATGACGACTCGGTCGTACATCCCAACATCCCTGGAGCACCATGAGCAGGCTTCATGGCATACCGTGAACGGACTCACGAAGGTGTGAGCTCGATATGGTAGTTTGACTGCACGACATTGACATCGAGTTTACGGTTGGAAGGCGTAACGAAGACTCGTTGGTCGATGCGAAGCTATATTAAGTCGGTCCCCGATCAGCTCGCATTCGAAATCAATGACGCTGAATCTCACCTTCTCCACTCCCGGTCCGTACAGCTCTCGTAATGTGCACATAATTCTCGTCTTTCGATCTTGTATCAGCTTGATAGCCAACGCAGCGAGAAGCTCGGCCTCACCTTCTTGCCCGCTCCTGATGGCCCATAGAAGAGGATATGAGGGAAATCGCAGGAAGCAGCCTATGACGAGCGTGATTAGTGCAGGCTGTTTACCAGGAGACCGGACTGACAAGGGATCTCAGGCGGGACGAAAGCTGTTGATGGTAGTGCAAGTCCTCGAGAGAACGAGGTCGATACTAGATCCCCGTCCGTCAGTTACTATCGGAGTCGTCGACGTAGGAGAATAGCACCTTGTCGACCCATAATGACATGATAGCTCAGGCTCTCGTCCGGTCGATTGGGCGAAAGCGGAGCTGGCGGGAGGTGAGCTAGGATGCGAGATGGTATCGATTTATGGGGCGGAGATGGCTGAATCGGGTCGATCAGCAGGCTTTGGGTTGCTGTATACTCCTATCGGATCTTGAGCGCCTTAGTAAGGTAGGAAGTACAACAAGAAGAAAATGGAGTGGTAGGCTCGATGTCGGACGCGTCTATATTTTCTCGGCTGTAGCTGTGCCTGAACTTGATAAGACGCTCGAATCCTTCAACCTCCCCTGTGTTCTCCTCATTCGGGCTTCGCGATGGGGAACTTAGACACTCTGTATGATTCAGCTATGATCGTTGATCATATCAATCCGTCATGACGGCACCCTACACCCCTTTGCGCACATCTCAAACCTCCTCTTCACATTCACGGGCTTCCTCTCCTTCCTCTCTCACTGATCAACCTCCATCAAACTCCCTCCGAGATCTGGAGCTTAGTGGTCGGAATGACATGCCATCGCTACCGAACCGACTACAACGTTCGAGTACGGTCACGAGTCTAGGTGGATTCGAGTTTCGGGACCATCTACTGCCCTTGACGTTGAGTGGGGAAGACGATGGGGGAGGTGGTAGGGAGGGGAAGGGGGATGAGAAGCATGTCGGATTGCTGCATGGTCAGCTTAGCCCTATTCTTGCTGCTTCACAAGGTTGATTGGTGAATCTCCAGGCATGGCTCTGATCGTGGGCACGCAGGTCGGCTCGGGCATCTTCTCGTCTCCGGGTGTGGTGGTGGCGGAGGTCAGAAGTGTCGGGGCGAGTCTCCTGGTGTGGGTCATGAGTGCTTTGCTAGCGTGGACAGGTGCCAGGTGAGTGTAATGTCTCTCCCACCTGCGAGAAAGGAGTGATGCTGACCAAATACTGGAGCTCTTTCGCTGAGCTCGGTTGTGCTATCCCCTTGTCTGGAGGCGCTCAAGCCTATCTCGCTTACTCAGTCAGTCTTCGGAATTTATAGCACGCAACCTTGTTGATTGGGAAGCAGTTCGGCCCCATGCTATCCTACCTGTATACTTGGGCAGCGGTATCGACCCTCAAGCCGGGCAGCGCAGCTATCATATCCCTTATCTTCGGGTGAGTTGAAGGGCATCTCGAGGACCGATGAGGGGTATCAAGCTTTCCCCCAAGACTGACAACAAAGCAGCGAGTATGTCAACCGGATAATTCGTCACGCCTTCACCTCCGACCCCGATGCCATCGTGCCAGAGTGGAGCTTCAAAGTTCGTCTTCACATCGTAAAAGCCGTCTGGGCTTAAATGAGCTCCAGGTTACCGCCATCATCGCAATCGTACTTGTATCGATTCTGAACCTCATCTCCAGATCCATGGGCACCAACTCCGCCATCATCATCACTACCATCAAGCTCGGCGCCCTCCTCTTCGTGGCTATCCTCGGTCTCATCTCGCTAATACGGCACGGGGCTGGTCCAGCTCTGGCGCCATCGAATTTGTTTCTCGGGGCTTCGAGTCAGCTGAGCAATTACGCCATCGCATTGTATTCCGGTCTTTGGGCTTTTGACGGATGGGACGCTTGTTGCGTGCGCGAAAGTCCCTGTTGTTTCGCTTCATGGCTGACAGAAGACCAGTTTGTGGCCGGTGACATGAAGGACACTCATCGAGATCTCCCTGTTGCTATTCACGGATCTATGACGATCGTCATGGTTCTCTTCGTCGTGGCCAATGTCAGCTACTTCATCGCCCTCGACCCAGCGACCGTTGCTTCGACGAATACAGTCGCACTAGATTTCGGAAGAGTCACAATAGGTCGCTTTGGGGCGGTCGTCTTCAGCGCGTTGGTAGCTATCAGCTGCTTCGGGGCATTGAGCAACAGCTTCTACACCAGTAAGCTGCACCGCGAGCTTGATTATCACCATGACTGATAAGTCGACAGCGGCTCAACTGATTTACGCAGCATCTCGAGAACACTTTCTGCCCGAGGTATTCTCTCGGCTACATCACCGACGTCGAACCCCAGATTACGCCATGGCGCTCCAAGCGGGTCTCTGCAGTTTCTTCGTCGTATTCGGTGGAGGATTTCGGAGTACGTGTCTCTAGATTCAGGTGGACCAGTAAACTCACGACCTTACAGCTTTGCTGAACTTCTTTTCCGTAACCTCATGGACCTTCTACCTCCTCACTGTTCTCGGCTTGTTGGTACTTCGCGTCAAAGAGCCAAATCTGGACAGACCATATAGAACGTGGCTGGTCACGCCGATCGTCTTCTGCGCCGTGAGATGGGATCCCAGTACCGACAGAAAGTAATGCTGACAAGATTACTCAGGTCGCGATGTTTCTGCTTCTCATGCCGATCTTCGCCGCGCCGGGAGAAGCTATTGCTGCTTTCAGTACGAGACTCCACTGCATCCGGCTTATTAATTGTCTGATAGTTTTCATCGCCGCCGGCGTGCCAATGTACTATTTGACTGCCCGATCTCGCACCGCGTCTGCCCGTGAAGGCGACGTCAGCGACGAAGGCGGTATCAAAGCGGTCTTGAGAGGTGGGCTTCTGTCTCATGCATCAAGTGCTCGCTGACCTCGCCTCCACCAGCTGGTTTCGAGAAGTTCCGAGCGGACATCTCTCAGATCGTGCCATCTCGATGGAGAGGAGGTGGTACATCGTCGACTGTCGAGCGACGTACGGGCCGAGCTGTGGACGAAGGTGAACGGCTAGGCATGCTTAGAGGCGAGCATCTTGAAATGTTAGAGCGTTGACCATTTGTATCCAATCCATGCGCATCACCGCTTCCCTCCTCTCTTCCCCTTTCCTCGGATTCCGCCTTTCCCACGGATACTAGGTTTTCCCCTCTGCCTCCCATCCCTTTCGATAGCGATAGCAGCCTTCTTATTCCGCCGCCGCGCCTCGAACTCCCTCCCCTTTTTCCTCTCCGCCTTGGTCTCCATACTCCGACTCTTCTCCTTCTCAGCTTTCCGCTTCTCCTTCTCCGTCTTCGCCTTTTGTTGCGCCCTGTGGCTCGAGGCGGGCAAGACGGAAGCCGTAGCGTTTGAGGCTGTGGAAGTGGAAGTAGGGGCTCGAATCGGAAGGGTGGATTGTAGTGCGGCAGCGGGGTCAAAGTCTTCGGTTATGGTGACCGTCGCGAGTTGGTCTTCGTCAGAGTACTCTGCTTCTGCTTCATGAATCGACGAGGGGCCAACCTCAGAATCGTCATCATCTGAGCTACATCAGCTGGACTCTATCTGAAAGGCAAAACGCCTCACCATCGTCAAAGTCAGGTAGACCCATCGCCTTCCGCATATCCTTCACATTCTGCGCCGCCCGCTCCTTCAGATCCTGTCTAGCCTACACACCACCGTCAGCCCTATCCTCGACCAACTCGCAGCAAGGCTGTGGCTGCAGAAGTCCCGGCGGACTGACTTTCCGCCTCTCTTCCAGATGCGCAAGATGATCCCTCTCCTTCGCCCTCTTCCGTCTATCTTCAGTCTTCGCCTTCTTCCGCTTATGGAAACCGCCCAGCCATTCTCTATGTACCACCCCGCTTGATTAGGTCATACGCAGGGAGGTGAGGAAAGGACGGACCGCCGAGCTTCGTCGTCGAATTCGATGGACTCGATTTGCTCGCGTCGGAGTTTCTTGGCGCGTTGGATGTAGGTTTCACCCTCTGTCAGGAGGGCGATGTTTGACTTTGCATGGCGGGAGGTCATGTTGCCGAGCCTAGGATTGCGCTTGAAGTCGAACGGCAGAGATGGACGATTGGGACGCACAGAGGAAATGAGCAGAACCGCAGAAATCGACAATCTGCGGAGTTCGGTGCCTGTCCGTAAATTAGCCGACTCTCGGGCTTTCGGCTGGACTTCCCAGATCGAGAAGCAGGCTGCTCAATGCAATGTATGGATTCGGCTACGATACATCCACCCAATACCGTCTTTCGCTGTCTACTCCCTGGGCCAGACCAGCATTTGCTCCTTCACCAAATCCTCCGCCGCCAACAGCCTTGTCGATCCGCTCCATCACCGCCAGACCCAAGCCTTCGTCCGAGCAGCCCTCCATCAGAATGGCATCGACGCCCATTGATGATGAGCCATTGGCCGGATATTTCGCTGACCCTTCGAGCGAGAGCATTCCTGAGAACAGCCTCTGTGCTGCAGACTCCGCTGTCGGGCCTAGAGAGATTGATTCGATGCTCAGGTCGCTGACATCTAATACTCGTCGGCTGAGTGGCGAATCCTCGTAGTGCAGCAAGCCCAACGTAGGGTTTCTACCGTTCCGCTGGACGTCCGCCGAAATTTTGCGCAGCACCGCTCGAGGGGTCGAGTCTGTCTTTGATGGGATTTCTGATGATCGGGGAAAGGTGTTGCTGGGTTGTAAGAGGTAAACCGGTATCCGGGGAGAATAGTGCCTGTATTTCAAGCCCGGTGTCGCCGGAGCAAGGTTGGGCTCAGTTCGAGATAGATGAGTGGCTCTCGACGACGAGGCCTCCACATTCCGCCGCCATGGCTTGCCATGCATCTGTATCTCCGTTACATCGCCTCGTCCATCCACCTCCTGGACGACTCGTGCGATCTCCTCGACTCCCAAACCGCCTGGACGTAGGATGTCCACACTACCGCCGCCACCCGCCTTCCATCCTAAGGCATTGACCACCGTCGACTCGACGCCAACTCCGCAATCACCTCCATCAAGGATACATCCGAGTCCCTCCGCACCGTTGAGATCGTTATAGACGTGTCGCGCCTGAGTGGGACTTGGCCGACCAGAAAAATTGGCTGACGGAGCAGACAGGGGTAGGTTGGAGTGGTGAATCAGGGCTAGAGCAAGGAGATGTGCTGGCATGCGGATAGCATTGGTCTGGAGTGCTGGAGGCTGCGACGGATTCGGCGACGGGAAGAGAAGAGTGAGCGGTCCAGGCCAGAAAGCAGTGATGAGAGCGAGCTGGATCTTCGATATTTCGTAGACGTCCGAAGAAGGAAGGAGTCGTTGCAGCATGTCAAGCGATGAGACATGGATGATGAGTGGATTGTCGGCGGGTCGATTCTTGATCAAGTAGATCTTCTTGATAGCGTCGGGATCGAGAGCTGAAGCTCCGAGACCGTATACTGTCTCGGTCGCAAAGGCTACTGTACGTGAGGAGTGAAGGTGTTGCGAGGCGATTTCGAGGTGAGCGAGCAAGGGGTTCGGAATGGTGAATGCTGGGTGTCGGAGCGGATGTGATGGGCTTAATGAGGGCGTGATGGTGATTGAGGAGTGTTCGAGACATGGCAGAACTGGGGTTTGGGCGGACATGTTGGGTGAAGAAGCGAAGATGTATCGCTTCGAGATCCATACGCGTGAACTGCGGGTCATTTAGCTCATCGCCGCGTCAAGCCTTTCGGAAGCTCACGGGCACAAGGAGAGAGATGAAGTTGCTTGCAAGACTCGCCAGGATCCGATCCTTGCTATCATGCCCAAAGGCCCATCTTATCACGGATCGGGACTACGGATGACAGCGGAAAAGGAGTGACCGATCAATGGATGGCACGGAGCCCCAGCTTTCATGTTTCGTCTAACGTCTGTGACACTTCGTATGTGACACTTTTCAGAATTCGGCTATGGCTGGCCGGATCACGTGACATTTGCAAAACCTGGAAATCCGGACTGTAGATCGAGAATCTGCTCAACCAGACCAGGACTGCCTGCTTTCTCAACTGCGGACGCCACATATACGATGACGAAGTGCGCGGGCTGTGGCGAGAAGGAGGCGTCCCGTCTCGAGTGTCCAAATTGCAAAAAGTGAGCTGAACTGCGTGGTCGTCTGAGCGGCAGTGGCTGAGATGATGCGATGGCAGGCTCGGCATACCAGGGTCGTTCTTCTGTGATCAGGATTGCTTCAAGAGAAGCTGTACGCTAAGATGGTTGCTATGCGTGGCTTTGACTGATGTCGATGTGCTCTTCTAGGGGTATGTATAGCCGAGCTGCCCAGACGGATTCAACGCAGCCGCTGACGGGAGTGGTTGGTAGGGCGCGCACAAACTCATCCACAATATCGTCCAGATAGCCGCGGAGACCGAGCAGGATAGCACGTTGCTCAACCATCTGCCTTATTGCCAGCTGACCAGAGATGCGCTGTAGGGAGCTCAACATTACCCGAGAATATGCGAAATTATCACTTCACCGGCCCCCTTCGACCCGTCTACCCATTATCAGCTAAACGACTAGTCCCTCCACACATCACTCGACCCGATTACGCCGATCACCGTATGTCGCTAGTCCTCCCTAGTTAACTCATAGCTGATTCAGATTCTGTTAGCTCATGGCATGTCACCATGCGAGGCGATCCGAGAGAAAGCCGTAAAGATACTCACAAAGGAAGAGACTGATTCAATGCGTGTTGTCTGCCGGGTAAAGATCCCCCTTCCTTCTCATATGATTTGGGCTCATCCATCATCAGCTTGCTCGAGAAGTCCTCGAAATCACAGCTTCACATATCAAGCCCGGAATAACGACCGATGAGCTTGACGCGATATGCCATCAGGCTTGTATCGACCGAGATTCATATCCGAGCCCGTTGAATTATTCGAGATTTCCGAAGAGCGTTTGTACGAGTATCAATGAAGTCATCTGCCACGTACGTTCGGCGACGGGACGCTAGACAGTTTGGCTGAACTCCCCTAGGGTATACCAGATCAGCGACGATTGCGTAAGGACAATCTTTATGTCTGTTCTGTGTCTGACCGGAAGCTTCAGTTGATGGGGATATCATCAATCTCGACGTGACGTTATGTAAGCTTTCACACTCTTGCCCTTGAATCGGATGCTAACGGGTCGTTTCAGATTACGGCGGTTGGTTCTGCGTCAATCCACTCCATTCTTCTCTCTTATGCTGTATGCATAGGCTTCCACGGCGATCTGAACGCCACTTATCCGGTCGGAACTGTCAACCAAGAATCTCTCGATTTGATGGAGACTACAAAACGAGCGATGGAGGAAGCTGTCGCAATCTGTAAACCGGGTGTCGCATATCGTGAATTAGGAAACAGAATCGAGGAGGTCGTCAAGCCGATGGGTTATAGCATTGTGCGACGGTATACGGGCCACGGAATACACAATCTGGTCAGCTCATGCGGTAAAGATCGGTCAACGAATGCTGACTGTGTATCTTTTAGTTCCACTGTCAGCCTAATATCGTTCATTACGGTGGATCGAAGATGTCAGGGAAGATGGAAGCGGGGCAAGTGTTCACAATAGTATGCAGCCGAACGATCATCGACAAGGGCTTCTGTTGATCTTCCGGCCGACAGGAACCCATGATCAATCTCGGTACTGCTAACCTCGGTGCGTGCTCCACTTGGTTTTGGAGCCTGTGCTGATATGATCAAGAGCACTGGAAGGATGACTGGACCGCAGTGACATCTGATGGCCGAAGATCTGCTCAGTTCGAGGAAACCATTCTGTTAGACATGCTTCCTTCCCCCTGCGAATCGTCTGACCCTTCCCAGTATCACCGAGACCGGCGTCGAATACCTTACACGACCACCTCTAAGCGCGTTTTTATCATCGACCAAGAAGAAGAAGAAGAAGACTGGGGCGAAAGCGAAAGCAAATGGCAATGGTCATTCGACACCGGAGGTCTCGACCACAACATCGGAAGTCGCTGCAGGAGTGGGACCGCTGGCAGGGTATGAGGCAGAATAGCATCGGCGCAGAGAATCGAGTACACGGAGCATGCATGCATGAGGTATGGCTCGCCCTATTCTTCAGGTATTGTCTTCAGCTGTATAAATCTCCGTCAGCATCTTGTCCCTGCATACCTTGAGACTGTATCCTCACCTGCAGTCCGTGTATGCTTTTGATATCCTCTTTCAAGCACTCGTTGACAAGCTTATGCTGCTTGATCGTATTCAACCCCTTAAAAGCCGGTGAGGATATCAAGATTGCATAGAATGATCCACAACCCCCTGTGATCATTCAGCCAAGCGCACCGCAATCTAGAGCAAAGTACGGACCAGAGACGTCCTGCACCTGTAACTGCTCGCCGGGGAAGCGAGAGGCGAGCTTATCGTAGATCGCTTGTTCGCCTGTATCGAGGGGAGCTGCTGGTGGATCGGAAGACGTTGAGAGGGGTCGGCAAGAGGGACGTGTGGAGGACGACGGGACTGCTCGAGGACGGGAAAGAAGGGGTACTCGAGGTATGCGTCCATGAGTCGCTCGAGAAAAAAAGGGTACCAAACGCGACGCCATGATTGAGATAGATATGGGTGGAAATCTGAACGGACCGGCCAATTAGGTAACTTACAGCGATCAACGAGGATAATTTGATCCCGGCCGTCTTGAGGTGCGGCCGGTATTGTTGTCGAAGCTCACCTTTCTGTTTCCCTTTACAGCTTGATACGAACGCCTGAAATGACCCGTAACGACTGCTAAGAAAGCAGAAGAGCCATCTCCTCCACCACGACCCTTCAAGAACGGCTTCGAGCCGTCCGCTACCAATCAAGAAGCTTCCTCCTGTTGTCTGGTCGAACCCATAGGCGCCTTCACCCAATATGGCCGACGCGAAGTTCTTCAGTCAGCCAATCTCTTCAATTGCTTCACATACGTACTAATGGGTGAGAAACAGCTCGCGGCAAGACCCAAGAACTCCGTGACGAGCTCCGACAAGCCAATGATAAGCGCGACAAGGGTTTCCTACGGAAGAAGACGGCGTTGAAGAAGATTGTTGCCAACATGACCATGGGGAATGACAGTGCGTCCGACCGCCTCTTCGGTCTGACCTCGCAAGCTGACGACCTTCGGATAGTGTCGCCTTTGTTCCCGGATATCGTGCAGTGTATGCAGATCCAGGTTCTGGAGATCAAGAAGAATGAGCTCATCCCGCTTATGTTACATTCAGACAGCTGATGTTGACGTAGTGGTCTACCTGTACCTTGTGAACTATGGACGATCTAGACCTGAGGAGGTGACGAGCGCGATATCCGGCTTTCTCTCCGTAAGCCGTTCGCGTCACCGAAGTACAGCGAGCTGCAGCTGTCAAGTTGGTGTCGATGTCGGCTTATGTTTTACCAGGATTGTGCCGACCGCAATCCCCTCATCCGTGGCCTAGCTATCCGAACCATGTCCTCCATCCCTCTCCCGCCCATCATCCAGTCTCTTGTCGACCCACTTCGGCATGGATTGCAGGATCAGGACCCGTATGTGCGGAAGACATCAGCTATTGCGTGAGTCTGCGTTTCACTAGCGGGATCATCGCTCATGGGGGTGGCAGTGTCGCGAAGCTGTACGCGTCGGACTTCGGCAAGCGAATAGTGGAGAAGGAGTCTTTCGTCGCGCTGTTGAGGTGGGTCAGCTGTCGAGGATGCGAAGTCTCCATTTTGACCGAGATTTCCGCAGAGATCTGCTGGCAGATCACAATCCGACGGTAGTCGCCAATGCTGTGGCATCATTAGTGGAAATCTCGGACCGGAGCGACGATATCTCATTGCGGCTGAACGCGACTGTTGCGGGCAAGCTGGTTGCCGCTCTCGGAGAGTGCTCAGAGTGGGTCCTCTCACCAAAACTCGTTAGAAATCGCTAACGTAGAGTAGATGGGGCCAGATATACATCCTTGACTCCCTCCTCTCCTTCGTCCCCCAATCCCACATGGATGCCGAGCAGTTGGCCGAGCGGATATCGGTTCGGCTGCAGCACGCCAATAGCGCGGTCGTCTTGACGACCATCAAAGTCTGCTTGTATCTGATGAATTACATGGAGGACGAGACAATGGTGCGGGTATTGGAACGGAAGATGGGTCCGCCACTCGGTGAGCTGCAGACTCCAGGGTCCACCTCGCCTCAGCTGTGCTGACGATAAATGTGACAGTGACATTGCTATCATCGGGTCCGGAAGTTCAATATGTCGGTTTGCGGAACATCCTCTTAATCATTCAACGCCGTCCCGCCATTTTGCAGAACGAGGTGAAAGTCTTCTTCTGCAAGTACAACGATCCGATCTACGTCAAGCTAGCCAAGCTTGAAATCATGTACCGTCTGACCCGAGACGAGAACGTCTCCGAGGTCCTAGCCGAGCTAAAGGAGTACGCTTCGGAGGTGGACGTCGATTTCGTTCGGAAAGCGGTCCGGTCGATTGGGCGATTGGCGATCAAGATCTCATCAGCATCGGATCAGTGCATCTCGACCCTCTTGACGCTTATGCAGACCAAGATTAGCTATGTCGTGCAAGAGGCAATCGTGGTGATCAAGGATATCTTCAGGCGATATCCGAACCAATACGAAAGTATCATCGGGACATTATGTGGGAACCTAGACGTACTGGATGAACCGGAGGCGAAGGCAGCTATGATCTGGATCGTGGGGCAGTATGCGGATCGGATAGAGAACAGTGATGAGCTGCTGGAAGACTTCGCGTTCACTTTCAAGGAGGAACCAGCAGAGGTCTGTCTGTTTTGCTGGGCGATATCATCTCACTAACCACTTGCAGGTCCAGCTGGCCCTCTTGACCGCGATCGTCAAGCTCTTCATTCGACGGCCGACAGCGGCCCAGGACCTGCTTCCAAAGGTTCTCAAGCTGGCGACCGAGGAAGCGGAGAACCCGGATCTTCGGGATCGAGTGAGTGAGGGTTCCTTAAGGTTGGTCAGCCGCTGATCGTTTTCAGGGCTTCATGTATTGGAGACTTTTGACATCGAATCCTACCGCTGCGAGAGATGTCGTCATGTCCGACAAGCCTGCGATCTCGACGGAGACAGATAGGATGGATAAGGGAATGCTGGATCAGGTGTGTCAACCTCGTGACAACCAACGAAGAGCTGATTGTCGACAGCTTCTCCTTCAAACCGGGACACTGGGGAGTATATATCACAAGAACCCAAATGTCAGTGCGAGTTCATGATGATACCTCACGCTTATGGTTCGCATCAGACCTTCATCCGTACAGCCCGAGCGCAATATCTTCCTGGTTGGTCATCCCTCGGAGCAGGTTAGATCCCTTGTTGACCCATGTTAGACTCTCCAGCGCTCAACGCCTCTTCCCGTCGCCATCTCATCACCGCCAACGGAATGGGCATCACTTCCGCCGCCCGAATCACTGCCCCGTCCGTCCCCTCTCGATCAACAGCGGTACCCGATTTGGCTCCTGAAAGTGCAATACCCGATGATGGTCCTCGATCAGCCGTGTCCGACGACCCGTATGGTCAGCTGGCAGACCTTGATTTCGGCAACGGTGTAGCTGGGACGGGAGGTGGGTATGAGACGGATATACCACGGCCTAGGGGCGCGGAAGGGGATCTTTTGTTTTGAGGTCACTGCATGCATGCGTGCGATACAAATTCTGGCCGCAGGAGGAGAGCCCGAGCGGAGGCAGAACTGCCAAAGGCGCCGAATAGTTGTTAAAGCTGTCTCCACGTTTTTACTTTCCTTTCATCTTCTCAAACATTCGACCAGTCCTTTCGGTCTCGGTCGCTAGGGCCTTTCTACATGGCGAGATGCGCTTCGGAAGGCGTTTAGTAGTCCTTGAAGCCTAGACTGCGCAAGCAGCTCTTTTGAACCGTTCACCGCTTGTCTCTTTCAAGAGGACGCGATGGACGACTCCTCTGGCCCTAGTCGGCCTCGACGATCTTCCGACCCCCTCCTTGGCTCACGCGATATAGCTCCCGGGCTCCGACGATTCTCTCAGGATCCTTCATCCCTACCGGAAGATGAGTCTCCTCCACCCAAATACACGGAAGCGCCTGCCCTTATGAACGGAGATGCTCTAGATGGACGGACCAGACAGGCGTTGTTGGGCGGTTCAAGCGGAGACGGGCCCCGGAAGATGAGTGAGGATGGTCTGGAGCCGAATAGGGAGGACATGCGGTTGGCGAGTCTCGAGCAGCGGAAAGCTTTGTGGTGGAGGAATACCCTCGTCACTGCCATGTTCATCGCGTCGTGGTACGTCCGGGCGTCCACATCTCAACTCAACCGTTAGAGACCACGACTGATTGGAGGCGTAGGTATGGCTTCGCGACCCTCCTTTCACTTTACAACAAGTGGATGTTCTCCCCTCAATACTATAACTTCCCTTACCCACTCTTCGTCACCACCTGTCATATGATCGTGCAGTTCTTTTGCGCTGCGATGATCCGCTTGTTTCTCGCGGAGCGTTTCAGGCCGCCAGAAAGACCAACTCGGCAGGCATACGTGTGGGTCTATGTCACCCCGCAGAGAGGGAAAGAGCTGATGTGAGCAGGTCAAGGATCATGCCGACGGCGGTCTCGACGGGTGGGGATATCGGATTGTCGAACCTCAGTCTCAAGACCATCACCCTCAGTCTCTACAGTGGGTCTCGCCTCTCCCTACTTCAGATGATGCTGATCTCCACGCGGCAATGTGCAAATCATCCACCCTCATCTTCGTCCTCCTCTTCGCCTTCCTCTTCCACCTCGAGAAATACTCTCTCCGGCTAATCTCCGTCATCTCCCTAATCTCATTCGGCGTCTTCCTCATGGTCTTCAATACCACCTCCGTCTCCCTGCCTGGCATACTCATGGTATTCTCCGCATCCGGTCTCGCCGGTCTCCGATGGGCCTTGACCGAGCTTGTTATGCATAAGAAATGGATGGGTTTGAGTAATCCGTTCGCGACGATCTTTTGGCTGGCTCCGCTCATGGCGATCACGCTTGCGATCGTGAGCATCGCTCTGGAGGGATGGGTGGCGGTATTGAAGAGCGAGCACTTTGCGGGGACCAAGGCGATCATGACGGTTGGCGTCATCATCTTGCCGGGTGTGTTGGCTTTCGCCATGGTTGCGAGCGAATATTTGTGAGTGCAAAACGCCCGCTTTTTACCATCTCTGATAGGGATATGGTCTGTCGCAGCATCATCAAGCGAGCTGGCTCCGTTCCCATGTCGATCGCTGGCATCGCTAAAGAAGTTTCGACCATCTCTATCTCCGCTTGGGTGTTTGGCGACCAGCTCACAGAGCTCAACATCGTCGGCGTCGTCATCACCGTCTGTGGTAAGTCCTTCCGTCTACCTCATGGCGACTCCTTTGACGAAAGCACGTTCAGGGATCGCGCTATACACCTTCCACAAGTATCAGAAGAACATCTCCTCCCCCGACCCACTCGACTCATCCGAAACCGCTGAGACCGCCAACCCTGCCCAACCCCGCTTCTACGCCATGGCGAACAGCGAGATTCAGCCACTCCACCTTCCCGGTCCCGCCGCCGAGAGGGTCCCACTCGCATCTCTCAACTCGTCCACCGCACTTGACCGGCAAAGACATGCTTATCCGCCAGAAGAGGGTGGCGAGGACGGTACGAATAGATTGAGAGATGATTTTGAGGGATGGAATGATCGGGAGGCGGTGAGTGAGGATGATGATTCGGAGGTTGGGGAAGAGGAGGGGGAGAGAAGACGGAATGAGAGGGATGGGAAGGATAGTGGGGGTAAAAGTTGGGGGACGTGGTGGGAGAAGGAGATGTGATTATTTGCTTGTTTTAGCATTGATTGCTGGCCAGGTATTTGGTCGAGAACCAAGGAGACCTTATCTGCCATACCTCGGTGGCAATACCGCTGAAGCCCAGCTCAGCCTAGCCAAGACGACTCTGCGAACCCGAACGATCCTCGAGATCGGTTGATGAATGCAAGTATGTGAAGTTCTTGCTCTATGAATTCCCAAAGCGCCCACTGCCCCATCACTTATCAAACTCCCTCTTCGCCTGCACCAACACCTCATCCAACTCCGCTCCAAAATCGTTCGCCAATTTCTGCACCTCCTCCGTCCCCTCCGATCCCCGTCCTCCAAGCGCGCTCATCCCTTCCTGCCTCGCGACTCGGACTTGGTTCTTTGCATTCTCGATGGCTGCGCCAAGCTGTTTCAGGATGGCTATCCGTTGATCATGAGTGGGTCTAGTTTTTGATCAGCGATGATAAGGAGGATGGGGGAATGCGGCGCACGGGGAGATGGGTATTCGGAGGGTTGAGTTGTCTACCTTTTGTGGGGACATGCCGGGGAGGTTGGCTTGGTGGATTGCGGATTCAACGTGTTTGATCACCTAGAGCTCAATCAGCCACTACAAGAAACGGCCTTCCAGCTGCGCTTCTGCGAAGCCCACTCGCGCGTCGTGTGCGAGAGTGCTTACATCATCTTCCCATACATCGACATACAGCGCATTCCCCTTCACCGTGACCGACGCTACCGAATTCAACGACCTCGACCCGGGTACCTCCGGGACCATGACTTTCACCGAATCCAACAACGCTGTCCCCTCATCAGCAGAATAACTCAACCATCAGGACACCGCTAACCGGGTGATATCCGCCCCCGTCCCCGTTCAACACTCTCATAAGCGATCCCCCTCGCCCAATCCACAGACTTGCTCATCTTCCCTTTCGTCCGCTCCAACACCTTGTCCAGTTCACCCTCGGGGGCGTTCTCGTATCGGCTAGATTCGGCTTCGGGGTGGTCCTCTTTGGATTGCTGGTGGGATTGCTTGGTGGAGGCGGCTTTGGATTTCTTGAGCAGGGAGGGGGAGGTGGAGACGGGTCGGATTGGGGCGAGTAGAGGTCCTGCTGGGGGTCGGAGGGCTATTTGTCCCCGCGGAATACTCCAGGTCACGGCTGAACGTATGAGTAGAGCTGCTTCAGACCGCATGGCTGAGGGGGATGACGAACAACGAGACAAGCTTGGACGGGTGCTGTGACAGGTGTCAATTTCATCTCAGGCACAGATCACGTGGCTATCTGTTGATTTTTCCCGTTCGGCTCATTTGCTTTGCCTCCATCATC
>JAABUH010000265.1_pt1 | contig 80534 bp, 83 predicted proteins | sample 5559121 | NCBI WGS metagenome assembly JAABUH01 (sample SAMN10711871, study PRJNA513364) | rock metagenome | isolation source: Antarctica rocks | place: Antarctica: Victoria Land, Battleship Promontory nord | collected 2015-12-28
CTTGAACTGAAGTCTACTCTTGATCTTTGATTCATGCTAAAGAAGACTAATCACGAGCGAATTCAAGAATACTGTTTCAAAGATTCTTCAATTATCGTTCAAGTTAATGCAGTGAGATCAGACATAACGTTCAAGATTCAATTAACAGTTATCAAAAAACTGAATTCTGCTCATATTGATGAGAAGAAATTGATTCATAATTTCAAATGAAGAAACATTCTCATTGATCAAGATCTGTGTACAAAGAAAGAGATAAACATATTCAAAGACAATGATATCAAAGCGAAGTTTAATGCATAAGATATTTCTCTCAACGAAGAACAGATGAAGACACTACAGTATTGTTGTACTCTTTTGAATAACTTCAATTTGATCAAAGATGTATTTGAATCAAGCAAGATATTCATGAATGTTGTTATAACTTTGCTGCTGATAAGCATTGATCAAAAAGTCAAAATGTTAAGCTCATTTAATTGCGCTGCAGATGTGTTCATCATTAAGTTACATAAACAATTTGAAGCTCTTTGTCAAAAGAAACTTGACATCATGAATTGACATTGTGTTCACTATCATATATTCTCAACAAAGCACAAAGTTCTTGCATACAAAAATCTCAAGCATATGATTCAAAAATCTCATTTCAATCAGATGCATTGAACTGAAATCGCTTCGCTTTCAAATATGATATATGATTTCATGATTCATCATCTGATTGAAAAGAGCAGAATTCGATCTCATGAAATTCATGATCATCGTTGTCGAGTACATAATGTCAATATGTCAACACTGCTTATGAGATTATGTGAATTTAATAAACATCAATCATCAAGTTTTAAGACTTTGAACTATCAATCAATCTCTGTGAAAATTATCAAGAATGATGATTTCAAGACTAATGTTTTCAAGATTGATGATCTCAAGACTATTGCACTCAAGAGCGATGATTCTAGTAAGAACAACAATTTCAAGATCAATGATTTCAATGATGATGATTTCAAGAATGATGATCTCAAGAATGATGATTTCAAGAAGAATAATTTCAAGAAGAACAATTTCAAGTTTAGCGATCTCAAGAATGATGATTTCAAGAATGATGATTTCAAGAAGAATAATCTCAAGTTTAGTGATTTCAAGAATGATGACTTTAAGAATGATGATCTCAAGAAGAATAATTTCAAGATTAGCAATGTCAAGAATAATGATATCAAGAGTGATGATGTCAAGAATGATGATGTTAAAAATGATGATTTCAAGATTAGTGAACTCAATATTATCAAACTCAAGAATGATGATTTGAAAAGTAATGAGTTCAATAGCGACGATGAAATCAATTCAAAGAATGATTTTGAAGAGATTGAAGATAATCATGATACAACTACTTTTCGCTTGATACAAGTGAAAGACAAGACAAAGAATAAGATGAAACAGAAATTTCTAAGTCATTGCACTCAGCTTAAACTCAACAAGCAATCGAACAAGATTGATCATCAAGCATACATTTGAAACTTCACACAGTTCTGAATCAGAGTAGAGATGAAAGAACAATTGAATTCACAAGACAGAGCATAAATAAATCTTCATGAGTGAAAGCTTCGTAAGAATATTCTCAAGACAGATGTTTATGTGATGATCTGTACAACAACTATCAGTGATGATTCGCTCATACAAGAGTTTAAAGTTGATCATGTCATCTTGCAAGAAATCATCAGACTTCAGAATGTCAAGATCTTCATTGATATGACATAAGCTGAAAATGCTACTACTATTCACATGTTTGAAGATGATGAGCAACTGTTATCATCTCAGAAAGATGTTCAAGAAAACTGTTTCACGTCTTATTTTAATTGCTTCTTGTTTGATAAATTCATGATAAATGATTATTCTCATCAAATGTTTAAAAAACAATATTGTATTATTTTGATTTTAAACAACATCATATCAAAAATCTGGTATAGAAATGAAGTGCTGTTCGAGATTAATATGATTCTTTGTTTAAATATCGCTTTTGCAATTGCTGTGTTGAATATCTTCTGTGACATCACTGTGTCTATTACGTTCATCAATGTCAACAGCAAAATCAACATGATTGATGTCATCAAATTCAAACAGAATGATATTGAAGTTGAGATAAAATTCAGTCTCATCGTAGATTACATCAAGACAGAGATTTTCTCAATCAACATTCTTCTTCTCATCTCGTATTCAACACAGATAGCTTTACTAAAAAAGAGATTGATGTCAGATTCGCAGATGAAGAATGTAAAAATATGCATGATAGACATTTATCAAGAGAAAGAAAAGTCAATGATTATTTTCATGATGATTGAAGATACAAAAATTGAGTTTCAATTTCTTTCTGATCATCTTCTAGTTGAATGCAATCACTCAAGAAATTCATTTGTCGTTATTATTAACTGATCGAGTCTACAAATTGACTATTCTAAGAGACTTCATCTGCTGAACGAGCTAAAAGTCGAATTTGAGACAGTAGAGATATACATTGACTATGAAAAATCATCAACAGATCTTGACTTCATGACAATAGAACATCAACTGCGTGATGATTTAAACGTTGAAACAGTAATAATCAACGATGTTGCAGAGAAGCAAAATAGTATTACATCACTTGCAGATAACATGATGCATGATAATGCTTGAGACTTTACATCATCTGAAGAAAGTAAGACAGTTAATGATAACGAATGAAATTATCTGTCTCTTTGAAATGATAGCAATTCAAACTTCAGCTTAAAGAAATTACTCAACAAGAGCACTGAAGTGAATCAATCACAAGTTATTTGATAGTAATTGAGTTGTGCTGTTCGCTGAGAATTTCTGTAAGTAGAAAAGCTAAGATTGACAACTTAAAGCATGAATAAGAGAGAAATAAAGCGAAATAGATTTCAAGCCAAGATCAAAATATGTCTGATTTTAGCATGATAGTCTCATCAGATACTTGCGTTTTAATTTATTCAGCAATGAACATGAGTTAAAAAGAAATCTGAACTATACATTTGAAATGACGTATCGACTGCTACATACTATTCTAAATCATGATGAAAACAAAGAAGTTTGCAATGTTCAAATTATTTGTGATTCATTGAACATTATATCAAACAATCAATCATCGACATGTTAATTCATTTACGACACTAGCGTGAATCTCTTATTTGACAAGAACGATATTTTCAACTTTATATCACAGTAATAATAATTTCATTGAAAATCGAACATCAAATTTGCAACAGAATTCATAGTTTAAAACAGTATCTTCTGCTCATTCTACTTGAGTGTGTGCTCTTTTAGAAGATCAATCAATCTACTCACTTTAATGTCACTGCATACTTATGTTGATTCACAAGACTATCTGAATCGCTGCGATGATGCTCTTGATTTATATCTTCATTCTGCAATGTGCTTAGTTAAGTTTTCTCGCTCAAAGAATTGAAAGCAACATCATGTGAGTAAATGATATATTTTGATTGTGATGAATCTTAAGAATACGTCTAAAAGAACTTCACATACAACGAGTCATGCTTCATTGCAAGCAACGCTCATTTAGATGTAGCTTGACTTTAGTCACTGATATTCAACACTTTCAATGATTGATGAGAACTTAACTCACTAATTGCATATAGAGCGCGATCACAAATATGACGCGTCAGACTTCATCTCATTTCAAGCTTCTATCTTAATCTTGTTCATTAAATTTATCAGCTCAATTCTTCGCTCAAAATCAACTCAAACGAGCGACAATGATGAATATGAATAGTGAGTATCACACATCTAAGAGAAACATCACGCTTAAACACGTTGATGATCAGCTAGATGAGAATCAATTCAAATTCAACAATATAACTCTGATGTGCAATGCTTTTTAAATCAACGCGAAACAAGTTGAACAGATATATGAACAAATCACAGCTTAACTGACTACAAATAGATCTTTCTTGACAGAGATCAAGTTAGTCAGCAATAACAAAGCATTACAATCGTGCATCAAGTTTTTAAATGACAAATGATCAGATCAATTTGAAGGTCTAAAGACTGTTCATATTCATGCAACTTGTAAAAAGCTGATTCAACGAGTTCTCTTCAACATTCGTCGTAACGCTGTCAATGAAAGACGCAAGACTCAAAAATTGTCATTATAAACAATGATATCTTTCACATTTACAACTTCGATGAATTCAGTTTCGAAAGATGAGAACTTCATTGATGCAAGTAACATATGTTCATCGCTTACAAGATCAGTATCATCAACGCAACATATCTTGAATCATTGAGAGTCGAATATGAGAGTATTTTAGTTAGCAGTGACGCGAATCGATACTTCAGCAATTAACTACTGCTCAGTCTATCAGATGATGTCAAAGACAGACAGTTTGAATTCTAACTTCATGATGCAAATATCTTTGAATGAATGAAAGAAGTTGTTAAAGCTAGATTTGAAGCTTGAAGAACATGCATTTACTATCAAATACACATTTGAGATGAAGAAAGTGATCAGTGACGACAGATGATTTCAGCAAACGATGTATGCTTCATGACAGAATGATCAAAGACACGTCGCGTTCAAGATGAAGTTAATCATGCTCACATCTGATATGTACTATCAAAGTTATAGAAATCATCAAGACATCATTTGATACTAATGTTACATCAGATGCTATGCTCAGCTCTGATAATTGCTTAACGAAGCAAAGAAACGAAATGTCATCTGAAGAGTCAGTCATGATGTTATCTATACAAGTCAAAGCTCAATCAGACTTGATCATTAATACACATCAAAGAGTTTCAATTATTGATCATCATATCATTCATATAAATGACATAGCTTCGACATCTATCGTGACTATGAATAAGCTAATGCATGAGTATTAAAGAATATAGATTTCAGCTAAAGACATTTTAGACATTATCACAGAGAATTCTAGCAATTTTTCAAGCGTCAAATCAACAGAGAACTCACTCAAGAAATTGTTAAATGATATCAGTACAGTCAATCATTTCAAAAATTCAAGCATACGAATTGAAAAGTGAATCATCATTGATGACAATAATGACTACAAGAATATCATCTTGATAGATAGTGATGATGAGAATATTTCAATACGCAAGCGAGTCAAATTAAAGTCACGAAATGAAGAGAATATCATCAAGAATTATTACTCTGATTCGTTGATAATCAAAGATAAGATCTGTACAATTTCTTTGAATGCAAATATTACGTCACAGAATTTGATTAATAATAATTCGTCTGAGTCTCTTTCTGAAAATCTCATGAATATCGTATCACAATCTAGCGAAGAAGAATTATCATTGAATGTGAAAGATTTCTCTGATCTTGAAATGCAAACTAATGTTATGATCAATGTAAACAGTCATACAACTGTTGTTGAAAATACACTCGCGATGAAACAATCATGAAAATCTACTATCACTTTCTCTGAGAAAAAGATGAATTCAACAAATGTTGATGAAGATGATTCAACTTTCAAGCAAAAGAATTCAACTGTCAACATTGATGTAAACAAGTAAGTAAATCATTGACTCTTACAATGATTGCAAAGACTAATGAAGAAATGAGACTTCTGCAAAACATACTCATAAAAGATGTTAAGCATCTGAGTGACTCAGACAGATGAAAGAAAGCGATCAGATTGTTCTTGCATGACGAAAACAAGATTGTCTTCATTGAATGTATTAAGATCAAAGACTTAGTCACAAAGCTATATCTTTATCAAGTCTTTGACATATTCGTAATGACTGAGATGAAGACGTGACAAAATAATGAGTATTTAGCAGATGAAATGAGACTCGAAAAGATATGTAATTTGAACATGTCGTGAAAATTACTCTATTAACAAAGAATTAAGATCTTGATATTTCTCGATCTAGTCGCTTTGAATTGATTACTCGTACTTGCACAGATTGAAGTGATTGAACATTGACACAGAGAAAATTCAAGTCAACATCTGCGCAGAGACAGTAAAACTCAATCTCAACTAGCAAATATTAAGTGTTTCTTCAATACTTTGAGTAAATGAGAAATTCAATGTTCATGTGTTGATAACAGCTCATTTGCACTAATCATTTCTATCAAGAGTCTTAATCTTGTATACGTGTTTTCAATCTTGCTTTCTCAGTGAATATTTCAAATGCAGAAGCATTTAAATCTACATGATGATGAAATGAACTGGGAAATTCGCTTTGCATACAAAGAAATCTCACTTTGAAAGAAGATTCATAAGCTGAAGTTACAGAAGAATGATAGATCAGAATTTTACAAATACAATGATCAGAGAAAACACTCTATAAATGATAATAGACTGATCTGCGTCATCATCATACAATCATTCTCAAAACATCTCGATAAATTATAAATAGATTATAATGTAATGTTTAATCTCAAGAGAGAAAAATCTTTCATTAAGACATTCAAAGATTGAAGATCTCTGAACTCTTGAGACAGAGTGACTTGTGATGAAGCTCACAACAATGTGAAACGAACTTCATTTACAATCAAGAAATTCACAGACTTGAATGCAAAAACTCATCGATGAATGATAACTGAAACTTCAATGAAGCGAAGTTCAATTCAAATGATCTTTTGACTGAATAGTATTAAGAACTGAATGCAGTTAAACATAAACACTCATTGACAAAATCGTGAGACGGAAAAAGTCAATATTAGCTAGTTTTTACCGACTTTTCCTGAGTTAGCTGTTAATCTCATGTGTCAGCTAACAATCGAAATTAGCTGATTCTCTCAGTTATTAACTGACTATTAGCTGATTTTTAGCTGATTTAGCTGTGCACTCAGCTAATATTGATATTATCTCTTTTGTTGACTTCTTTAACATTTGCGTATTTTGCTTATTAACAATCAAATATTGAATTAATGACTAGATAGTTATTGCGCTTGTATAATAGGTTAATTAATAATTAATTTGACTATTTAAATAATAGCTATTTACACAGTTTAATATATGCACTGGGAAAGTCAATGAGAAAGTTAATGAGTAAACTAATGAGGTAGAAAGTCATGTAGAATGTTCAGTAGAGAGTCATGTAAAATGTTTGATAGAGAGTCATGTAGAATGTTCAATAGAAAGTCATGTAGAATGTTCAATAGAAAGTCATGTACAATGTTCAATAAAGAGTCATGTAGAATGTTTGATAGAAAGTCATGTAGAATGTTCAATAGAAAGTCATGTAAAGTGTATGATAAAGTCATATTTGATGCTCGATAGAAAACAAATTTGATTCTTGAATGCGAAGCAATTTGAAGCTTGATAGAAAGTCATGAAGAAAGTTATGAAGAGAGTCATGTAGAGAGTCATGTAGAAAGCATTGTTTGAAGCATTGTTTGACTCGTGTTATGCGTTCAATTGACGCGTATTTTGAAGCATGTAGAATGTTTAATAGAGTGTTTGATAGAAAGCTCAGTAGAAAGCTCAGTAGAAAGTATTGTTTGAAGCATTGTTTGATGCATGTTATGCGTTCGTTCAACGCGTATTTTGAAGCATGTAGAGAATTTGATAGAGCGTTTGATCGAAAGTTTGATATCGAGTCATGAAGAGTGCATTTTATTGAGCTAATTAGCATTATTTCGTACGAAATAGAAAGTAGAAACTATGAAAGAAAGAAGTAAGAAGAAGTAAAAACCCTGAATTTTCTGAATTTTCTAGCGTCGATCTTTGACTGAGAGCGAAGATTACTAATCACGAGAGTAACAGTACTGTTCTCAAGTCATGTAGAAAGCATTGTTTGAAGCACTGTTTGACTTATATTATGCGTTCATAATTTGAAGCATGTAGAGCGTTTGATAAAGCGTTTGATAGAGAATTTGTTAGGAAATTCGATAGAAAATTCGATAGAGAATTCGATAGGAAATTTGAGTGAGCGAGTAGATGAGTGAGTAGATGAGCGAGTAGATGAGTAAGTAGATGAGCGAGTAGATGAGTGCGATGATCAAGTCTATCAGATGAACAGACGAGATCTATAAGAGTGATATGACAATGTGATATTCTAAGCAGGCATAGAATGAGTATATATTATGATAGAGCTAATTATTAAGAAGCTCTCGATAACTCGAGAAAATCGATTGACTATAGAAAGTTTGTCAAGCATTGTCAAGTTGAGCACGACATAACTCATGACATATTAAGTCGAAGATATGACGTAGTCTAAACGATGTCTTGACAGAGTCATAGAGTTTCAGAGCTAACTCAGATCTGATCTTCGACTCAGTCTCTGACTCTAGTCTCTGATCTAATTTCTATGTGTCAATTCATAATGACAATTGTCTTCTCTTCTAAATGAGTTCATTCTCGACCTCAAGAATTAATGTCTTTGTTTACTATGATAAACAATGACGCGCACTCATGAGTTCGCTCTAGAAGCTCTCGATAAAAACCTTCAAATCTCTGTGAGAAAACAAGAAAAAGAGAAACTTTCGATCGAATGATGATTCGTCTTCAATTATAATGTGTATAGATGACATTATAGATAGTATATGTGATGTGTAGTTGATGTAGATGACAGCAATGATGACGTGTAGATAGCACATAGACATTGTTTATCTTTCAAGTAGATGATGTGATTGAGACGATAGAGCGTAGACAAGAGTGAATAATAATTGTTGATTTGTTTATCACTCTTTCAGTTTTTCTCAACTTCTCATTTTCTTCAACTTCATCTTTTTTCAATCATGATCATATTTTTATCATTGTGTGATTACTTTTGACAAACTTTGAGTATATCTGTATAGTAAGAGTAAGAGATCTAGATCATGAGTCGTGAACGCGCAGCGACGTTCAAAGAGAGTCGTAAGATGATGAAGTCAACTGATGCTTGAGTCAAGATCATTACGAAAGTAAGTGATGTCACAACTTGAGATTTCACGACTATTACTGCGACTAACAGTATCATAAGTTTGCTCAAAAGACATTGATCAGATGTGATGATCATGATGCTGCTGATGCTGAATCGCTCGTGATGATGCAGATGTTGTCAAATTCTGATCGAGAGCTCATCTCTTCTACTATTCAAACTTTCGAGTACATCTCAGCTATCAAAGAGAAAATTTAAGAGACGATAAGAGAAGAAATGATTGCTGACGCTTCGTCGACGATCTTATCGAATTCACAGACTTCGCGAAATCGAAGAATGATGATGAGATTCGCTTATCTCACTTCTTGATGTCGTTACTGATGCTTTTCAGCTGTCAATTGTGAGAATAAGCGAAAGAAGTGTTGCTGATTTCAAAATTCTAGATAGAATGATTTGTATAAAGTGTGCTCGAGTTCTACACATCAAGAATAGAGCATCGCTGTGTGACGTCGTCTTTCAAAGAAAGACAATGTACAAGAAGTGTGCTCGCTGTGCGAGTAATGAGAATTTCTGTATCGCAGTGAGTATACTTATATAATACGTCTGCTAAACGCTCATGATTCGATGTCTAGATTTTCGACATCTGCATTTCAACTGTCAATGAATTCTTTCGTCTGCAGAAAATTCATGATAGTGCGATTGAGAATGAAGAAGAGAATGTCGCTCTGAAGACATTCACTGCTCATCAGAAAATTCTTTACAAGAAGTTGATAACAACGACTCGTGTAAAGAATCGTCTCGAGAAAGCTTACAAACTCGAGTCTCTAGAGATTCAAAAGCTCATTCTCAAAGAAATAATGATTGTCAATGACATTGTCAGAGAAATTCTGAATGTAAAGCGCTTTGTGATACATTCAATTTCAATTATATATTGTTTTGTCAGCGTTTCTAATTGTTCTGATATATTTTAGCACAATCTGTCGTCTTTCGAATCTCTGTCTTCACGTCTCAATGTAAATCTGACAATGAAAGAGAAGAAGAAGTCTGCAACCTTGCTTCGTGTGAGAGATGTTTGATGAAGTGATGATTGCGCTCTCTTGTTGAGCGCGTTTGAGCGTCTTTGCGCTTTTTTCTTCTGTCTGTTGATTTACATATGTGATCGTTTCATTAGAAGACGAAACTATCATAATACAGTGATTCTTCTTTTCTAATAATGAATTTATGCTTGAAAGTGAGTGATTATGCTTTTCGTTCACGTTTCAGCCTTGTTTTGAAAGCTTCTATAAGCTTCGAGACATCTTTCATATCTTCACTCGATATTCATTGATCATATTCAATGAAATATTCTTTTCATTGTATCTTATAATATAAGATTCTCTTTCTTTTTCGCTTCTGTAGAATCTTTTCTATCTTTCATTCTTGCTCATCATCAATAAGCTCGAGTATGAAATAATCGAGTATAGAGTCATCGTTTAGTCTACAATTATACGACTCTAAAAGAAATACATGAAAGACAGAATGAACTCTATAGATGACTGAAAGATTAAGATGATACGTCTGCTTGTCTATGAATTCTTGTATACGAAAGAACTCTATCATCTTATTTGATAGCTTCTTACTCGACTTCTTCTGCTTCAGGTTTTTTGCTGATAGCATGACTAAATCGTCGACATTAAAGAACTTAGACTTATGTTTTTGATTATAGTACTTTGTCTGAGCATCGATCGCGTTTTGTCATCGTTACATCAACGTGTTTCGCACGTCTTGCAGCATTTCAACGCGTTCTTTTGCTGCTGACACTTCTTCTTTCATAGCATCATTCTCGATGTGTATGTCAAAGATTGACTCGTAGTCATACATAACTTTAAAGAGACTACAGCTCAACGAAGCGTGCTTCATCTGATGATAAACAAACTCGACTATGAGTAGAAGCGTAGCTCAGTCGTCTTACTTTTCAAAACAATACACTCTTAGATAATGTTTCAACATTTGATTCTGTCGTTCTGTCTGATCGTCTGTTTGCGAATGAAAAGCGATGCTTAGTCGTCGTTTCATCTTGACATGATAGCAGATCTCTGATCAGAACGCACTGATAAATAGACTATCTCTATCAATAACTATATCACTTGAAATCTCATATCTTAGAGCAATCTTCTCAAAGAACAACTCTGCTAACTTTACGACAGTCAGAGTTTTCTTCGTAGGCAGATAACGCGTCATCTTCGTGTAATGATCGACTATCATGAGAATCGAGTCATACACGACTTTTTTTCATTTACTAGACGACAGATCTGTTATGAAATTCATAGTGATTTCTTTTTATGAATCTGTGAGTCGAAATAACAATCTCAACTCGTCATATGATAGATGACGTTTCATCTTTACTCTTTGACAAATGTCACAAGTATCTATATACTCTTTGACATTCTTGATCATACTTTTTCAGTAATATTTGCGACCTAATAGCTCGCTGATCTTGTCAGCATCAAAATGTCTTGCTAATGAATCATCATGATGACGTTTCAACAGCTCTTCTCTGACAGAAAGATCTTCTGAAACATACAACGATTCATTGTATTCTATCATTTCTTGACTATTCAATGTTCAAGCTTCGACGTCACTCTTTCATATACTCGTCGTTTCGTCTGCTTTTAGTCTCACAGCAAATTCATCTTCTTGCTGTAAGATCTTGATGAGCTCAACTATGAATTTACTACTGAAGTCGTATGTCGTTTCATGAATTGTCAGTACTCTGACAATTGCACGTGAAACGAGTTGTTTGCAATCAACAGTTTCAGCAACAGAATTAAGCTGTTTCTCAGCTACGTTGCGATCTCTATGAGTTGACGTTTCAACGTCTGTGCTTCTTGAAGTTGTTGATTCGAGTTGAGAGATTCTATCTCTCGAGAAATGTACTTTATCTAGATGCGTTTCTCGCACTGCTAGAGTCATGATTCTCAGCAGCATACTTCTGACATGCACTGCTGAACACGTACTCATGTTTTCACTGACATTGTGAACAGACATCTTCTCGACTTCGTTAATCACTTGTGTACAGTAGATTTCATCTTGCGATCTGCTTTCGACATGTTTCGCTGAATATCTTTGTTCACTGACACTGTGAATGAATGTCTTCTCGACATCGTTAATCACTTGTGTTCATCAGTAAGTTTCATCTTGCAGTCTGCTTTCGACATGTTCTGCTGAATATCTGTTCATACTTATACTGTGAACGAACGTCTTCTCAACATTGTTAATCACTCGTATACAGTATAGTTCTCTGATTGCTACGAATATAGAACTATTTAAGCTTTCTATTCTAGTCAGCTTTCGCTGCAGAGTGAGCAGCAAATGATTCGCAGAGATGTTCTCATTCTTATAGTCAGATTGTCTTGACGACGCATTGATCGAGTTTGTCTTTTCTGATCTATGCGCTATTTCAAAGTTGCAGATTGACAATCTCATGACTCATCTGACTTGTCTTTCGTTTAGCTCTCGAACATTCATAAAACTCTTCAGATTATTATGATCAGTCAGAACTTCGACAGTATGATAACTGTCTTTTACATAGTGTCGTCAGTGTTTAAACATCGCTACTATGACTAGAAGCTTCTGATCATGTGTCTCATAGTTTCTTTCGACGTCTATCATCATTCTGAATCAGAATGCAATCAAATGTTATTGATCTTCGTCATCTGACTGAGACAAAATACTCGCGACTGCATAATCAAATGCGTCGATCTCGATGCGTATATGTCGCTCTGAGTCAAAATGCCTTAGTATAGACGTTCTCATAAAGACGTCGCGAAGCTGATTAAAAGCTTGTTTCGCTTTGCTCGATCATATGAATGAGCTCGTTTTTACATCTTTTACACTATCTCTCAGCAGTTCTGTTAAAGACTCTGCTATCTGAGAGTAGTGATGTATAAAACGTCGATAGAAATTGATGAACTTCAGAAAAACTTGTATTTCTTGATACGTCTTCGATCTGAACCACGTTTTTATGATGTCTATTCTACTTAGATTCATTGAAACGTTCTTTGTGAATACGACAAATTCTAGAAAGTTTACTTTAGTGATGAAGAATGCACACTTCTTCAAGCTAGCATATAGCTTGAACTTTCTTAGTCTCTTCAGAATCTGCTTCACGTGATCTACGTAATCAGTCTTCTTCACGAAGAAGATTAGAATGTCATTCAGATAGACAACACAAAAGTCATCTAAAAGCTCTGTCAAGACCTTATTAATATAAGTCTGAAAGATGACAGATGCATTGATCAAATTAAACAACATGATCATATATTCGAAGTGATCGTAATGAATACGAAACATCGTTTTTCACTCATCTTCACATCAAATTCTAAGACGATAATAGACATTCTTCAGATCTAACTTAATGAATTGCTTGACTCTATTGAGTCTGTCTAGAGTTTCACTAATTAGAGGCAGTGAATGACGATTTTTGACAGTGATCTTATTCAGATCTCGATAGTTCATGCATAGATGAAAACTATCGTTCTTTTTGAGAACAAATAGAATAGACGCGTCAGTCAAACTGACGAAGTGCTTAATTCATTCTTTCGCTAAGACATCGTCTAAATATTGTCTTAGAGTCGCTAACTCTGTGTTTGACAGATTATACAACGATTCATACGATGACTCTGCAGTGATTTCGATTGCATGATCGTGATCTTCATGCAAAGACAGTTTACCTGCACTTTCTGTCGAGAATACATCTTCGTACTCTTTCAATTCAACAAATAAAGTCTGCGTTTCGAGCGCATTTGTGATACGACTTGTCACATTATTCATTGCTTTCACTTGATGTTCAACGATCGACTCTTCGACGACGTTGATCATGACAAAAGCATACACAGTAGACTCATCTTGTAGAACTTTCGCAAATGCTTGTGCGAAGAACAACTCAAATGCGTGCTCGTTCACGTCGAAACATCATGTTCTCATGATCATGTCTATTCGAATACGCTTGAATTGCATACTCAACATACTCAGAATCAGAGAAGATTCTTTCTTGTCAATAGCATAGAAGATACTTATATCTTTTTTCTCTATGTTTCAGCTGTCTCTCAATCGATAACACATCTTATAGACGTCATAACAATAGACACTCTGATCGTTTATTCAGATAGATCTTGAGAGATCGACGTTCAGCAATGACATACTCTGCTTGATGACAAAACGTTGACTAATCACGTTCATCTTGACGTCGATATTCATGTGAATCTTCGTTTCTGTCTTCTGATCTTTCTGAATTACATGCTCTTTATATATAAGAATCTTTACGAAGAGAACTTCTTGTTTTTCCCTCGATGATTTGAAGCATTCGTCAAGAGCTTGTCTTTTCTCGAAATCTTGAGACGACTCATATGTGACATTGAATCGATGAATACTCGATTTGCATCAGATTCTTTTGATCTATTCTTGATCTTTTCATCTCTACAATCAGTAAAGTAATGATTCTTTCGATTGCACATGTAGCACGTTATGTTGAACAAATTCTTGCTATAACGTGACGAAGCGTGTGAGCTCGTCTTTGACGAAGAGTCGAATTTAGTTGATCGATGAGATTTCTTTCGCTTTGAATGAGTCTTCTTGTTGATTCTATCTCGATCATGCAAGTCTTTGTCTTGAAGTCGTTTCGACAACAAGACGTGTTCTTTTCGCAGATTTGTTTTCAATTGAGCAACAAGATTGATTAATGCATCTCGTGTGATAGAAATCGACTGCACATTAGTAATAATCACACGCAGCTCAGATCTCAACTTGATGAATAGATGAGCTCGCTTATGCTCATCACTATACAACAAAAGTTGATGTTTCAGAGTGCTCAGATGAGCTGCAAACGTTTGTATCGTCTGATCTGAACGTTGCAATGCGTTCGCGTACTGCTGAGTCACGTCTATGCCTCGATTCATCGAATCTTCGATTAGATTCAAAAGAAAGTCGATAAAATCAAATCACGTCTGCTGAGCTGCAGACATAGTCTCTTCGTGATCGAATCAAAGTTTCTTTGATTCATTCTTCAGATAGATCATGCAGTACAAAATCTTTTTCTCATCACTTTCAAAATGTCAAGAGATATTTCAAAACGAGATTTCGATGTCGCGAATTCACTCTCTATGTTCTCTTATGATTTTGTCATGATACTTCTTCAAAGACATTGAGAGTCTTCGCTTCTGCGAAACAATCTCGTGATGACTTCGTTTTGTCATCGTCGACACTATGAAGACGATGCGTAGATCGTTCGAATTCTTCGTGAGAGCTCAAGTGAAGACTCGACGACTTTTCTTCGTCGTTTCAACAACTTGCAGAGTCTCAATCTCTGATCGAATAGCTGCTAGCTTCTGTTTCTTTCGCAGTTCATCGCGTTGAAGCATTGCTCATGTCAATTGTTCATCAATATCAAGAGAGAGTTCATCTTCTGCTTCTTCACTTTCTGATTCAGTTATGCGACGTTCGTTTTCTGATATGATGTCTTGCAAGATCGAGACATCGTCGTTTTGACTCTGTTGCAATCGCGTTGCTGTTGTCATGCTTGAATATCAAATCATCACTTCTAAGAAGAGTTTGAAATAATTAGAACTGTGATGATCGAGTCTATCAGATGAACAGACAAGATCTATAAGAGTGATATGACAATGTGATATTCTAAGCAGGCACAGAATGAATATATATTATGATAGAGCTAATTATTAAGAAGCTCTCGATGTTCACTTTTCATTTAATTTCTGTCTTGAAGCATTCAACTATAAACAGATCAGCGCTTCATTTAGTATTATTGCATTACTGAGATGCATTATCACATTCGCAATTTGTAAAGAGTGACAGTGACAGATTTTAGCGCTTTTAGCGATCAATATTTCGAATATTCGTTTAATCTCATGTCTCAGATTTTCGTCACTTTTAGCTGAGACATATTCATAAAAACATCAACATCTCTAGAACTTCTATGAGCGCAGTATGCGTCTTTATTGTTTGATTTAATAAACATGACATCAATCATTTGACGAAACCAGCTAAAACTGACTACAAGCTCATCAAGCTAGCATCAGTCAAAAATATCTGTTTAGTCGAGCTTCTAGCTCACAAGCTCTAATAGTCACTCATCAACAACTAATAACTAGCTACAAGCGCTTGTATCTTTTGATGACAGTCATTTGCTCAAAAGACATCAATTGCTCAAAAGATATAATGCGCAATACATGTTCACTTTTCGTACGTTTCTACATTCAAGGTTCGTATGTAATCAAATAAATCATTTGATGAATTGATTATTTAAGTAGCTATTTAATCATCTATTTAAACATGAAGAATGCTTGGTAGAAAACCATGTAGAAAGTCATGAAGAATGCTTGATAGAAAAACATGAAGAGTGCTTGGTAGGGAAACATGAAGAGCGCTTGATAGGGAAACATGAAGGGCGCTTGATAGAGTGCTTGGTAGGGAAACATGAAGAGCGCTTGGTAGGAAAACATGAAGGGCGCTTGATAGAGTGCTTGGTAGGGAAACATGAAGAGCGCTTGGTAGGAAAACATGAAGGGCGCTTGGTAGGGAAACATGAAGGGCGCTTGGTAGGGAAACATAAAGGGCGCTTGGTAGGGAAACATGAAGGGCGCTTGATAGGGAAACATGAAGGGCGCTTGATAGAAAAACATGAAGGATGCTTGGTAGAAAGCCATGTAGAGAGTCATGTAAAGAGTCATGTAGAAAGCATTGTTTGACTCGTGTTATGCGCTTGATCGACGCGTATTTTGAAGCATGTAGAATGTTTGATAGAGCGTTTGATAGAAAGCTCAGTCGATAGCTCAATAGATAGCTCAGTAGAAAGATCGATAGAAAGATTGATAGAAAGATTGATAGAAAGATTGATAGAAAGATCGATAGAAAGATCAGTAGAAAGATTGATCGAAAGGTTAGTAGAAAGCTCATTAGATGACTCGATCGAAAGATCGATCGAAAGATCAGTAGAAAGCTCAGTGAAAAGCTCAGTAGAAAGTATTGTTTGAAGCACTGTTTGACTCATGTTATGCGCTTGATTGACGCGTCTTTTGAAGCATGTTTTGAAGCGAGTAGACTAACTAGTAGATGAACGAGTAGATAGCTGAGTTGATAGCTGAGTTGATAGCTGAACATGTTGATATTTTGATTGTTGTTGTTCTAGAAAGTAGAAACTATGAAGGGAAAAAGAAGATGAAAACTTCGAACTTTCTAGCGTCAGCTCTATAGAGCTCGAAGCGAAGATTATCGAGTAGGTAGCTGAGCATGTAGAGTGACGAGTAGATAGAAAGTCATGTAGAAAGCATTGTTTGAAGCACTGTTTGACGTGTTTTATGCGCTCAATCGACGCGTTTGATAGAGAGTAGAATGAAGAGTAGATAGGCGAGTAGAGTAAAAAGTAGATGAGCGAGTAGATAGACGAGTAGAGTGAAGAGTAGTGCTAAATTAGCTAAATCAGCTTGTAGCTGATCTATGTAGCATGTAAGCTAATCAACGATGCAAACTCAGCTGACAGCTAGCTTGTAGCAAACGTCTCATCTAGTAGCTAGCATATGCGTCTCGAGCGCATTAGTATTGAATGAACTCTGCTCACTAGCTCACAAGCTATCTAAGCTCTTTGTCGAAACGTCGATGAACTATTCTGACATTTGTAGCATTGATAGTTGCAACGTTGAATAATTAATAATTAATTTGACTATCTAAATAATAGCTATTTACACAGTTTAATATATGCGTTGAGAAAGTCAATGAGAAAGTTAATGAGAAAGTTAATGAGTAAACTAATGAGGTAGAAAGTCATGTAGAATGTTCGATAGAAAGTCATGTAGAATGTACAATAGAGTCATGTTTGATGCTTGATAGAAAACAAATTTGATTCTTGATTGCAAAGCAATTCGAAGCTTGGTGAGAAGTCATGTAAAGAGTCATGTAGAAAGTCATGTAGAAAGCATTGTTCGAAGCACTGTTTGACTCGTGTTATGCGCTCGATCGACGCGTATTTTGAAGCATGTAGAGTGTTTGATAGAGTGTTTGATAGAAAGCTCAGTAAAAAACTCACTAGTAGAAAGATCAATAGAAAGCTCGATTGAAAGATCAGTAGAAAGCTCACTAGAAAGATCAATCAAAAGCTCAGTCGATAGCTCAGTAAATGACTCGATCGAAAGCTCACTAGATGACTCGATCGAAAGCTCAATAGAAAGCATTGTTTGAAGCACTGTTTGACTCGTGTTATGCGCTCAATCAACGCGTATTTTGAAGCATGTTTTGAAGTGAGTAGACTGATTAGTACATGAACAAGTAGATAGCTGAGTTGATAGCTGAGCTGTAGCTGAGTTGATAGTTGAACATGTTGATATTTTAATTGTTGTTGTTTTAGAAAGTAGAAACTACGAAGAAAGAAAGAAGATGAAAACTTCGAACTTTCTAGCGTCAGCTCTATAGAGCTCGAAGTGAAGATTATTGAGTAGATAGCTGAGCATGTAGAGTGACGAGTAGATAGAAAGTCATGTAGAAAGCATTGTTTGAAGCACTGTTTGACGTGTTTTATGCATTTAATCGACGCATTAAATAGAGCGTTTGATAGAAAGTTCGATAGAGCGTTTGATAGAAAGATTGATAGAGCGAGTAAATGAAGCGAGTAAATAAGCGAGTACATGAAGCGAGTAAATGATGAGCATGTATAAACAAATGCAGATTTTATTGACAAAAGCAGAGCTCTGTTCAGCGAGCTCAGCTTAAATTTCGATTTTATTCAGCTTTAAGCGACAAATGTTTCTTTCGCTAAACCCTAAAATTTAATTCACTTTACAAACTGCAAATGCATGAATGCTTTTGTTCTTGCGCTCTTGTTCTACTTGATCTCTGACATTGTTTTTCATAACTGCTTTGTCTGTCTCATTCACTTCTTTTCAAACATTGAATTGTTTTAGTTTGTGTAATCATTTGAATATGACTACATGATCATTATTCTGTCGCTTGTAGTGTTTTTTGATCTCATTGAATTAATTTTCATCACGATTTCAACTTGTGATAGACTTTGAATTTACAAATAGAGTGAACATTATCTGTTAAAGTCAGCATTGTTCTCTTGATAATGCATTTGAGTAATGCAACAGTATTGATGAAATTTGAGTAGTTTAATAAAATAAGAACTTGTAGAGAATTTGAGAAAGTAAGAAATATAACATCAAGTGAGATGAATTAATTTTCACGAAGAATTATTTCTGAACTGTTGAACAGAGTGAAAAGTATCTGTTAAAGTCAGCATTGTTCTCTTGATGATGCATTTGAATAATGCAATAGTATTAATGAAATTTGAGTAGTTCAATAGAATATGAACAGATAGAGAATTTTAAAAAGTAAGGGAAAAACTCATCAAGTGAGATAAATTTGATTTTGAGTACAACGAGAAAAAATTAATTATTAAAACTAACACTTATTTAATATTTAGAACAATTTATTTTTCACTTTTTCATTTTCATTTTTCAAACTATTTCTTGAATAATGCTTCAAGAAATAACACATTTGAATTTCAATAAAACATTCAAAAAATTAATTCTTGAATTTTGATATCTTGATAAACATCATACATCAATACTATGACATGCAGCAGACATAAAATCAATAATGCATACTGATAATGCAATATGATTTGTTTATTGCTGATAAATTGATTTTTAGCACGTTCATCAGCACATAAGAAACTGATGAATTCAACTGATAATTATGTTATCAAAGAAACTACTTCAGTCTTTGAATCTACTAAAAAGATAATGCACATGAGTAATGCATTATTGACTGACATGTTAATGCTTTGCAACAGAAAACTAAAAAACGCTACAAATCAGAAATGATTGCATTGTGCAAGATTCAAAAATATCAAAAGTCAGTTGAAAATCTTATTTTCAAAATGATCTTCAAACGACTTGTGAGAAAGATTGTGCACGACTGTGCTTATGCAAATATGCTATCATATGACTATTGCATTCAGCGCTCTGCCTTAAGTGCTCTTCAAGAAGTCACTGAAAACTTTATGTGCTTTTTTATGAAAAGTAAGTGCATTACTTTTTTGCATTATCACTCTTGTTGTAGAATTTTTATTGACATTTTGCTCTATGCAGACATCAACTTGATGACAATTCATGTCAAATGCATCATCATTCAAGATAGAAATATGAGATTTATGAAGAATCTCATGATGAATCTTGATGTCATGTTTTTCAAGACAGACTAGAAAATGTCTGTCTTCTTTAATTAGATAGACAGTGTAATTCTTGAAATCACATTCACATTACTCTTATACATTATTCTTGTACATTGACTTAATTGTACTTCTAATAAGTACTTACTTTAAATGCAAGACTTTTAATAAATGAGATAATATTACAGATTTATGAATAAATCTGCATCAGAACAATCTTCAAAGATACTTGAAATGAATCAGCAGACTCGTTAATCTCTTGATCATCATTCTTTTCTCTGTGATAAATATTTCAGAGTTCAGTAATAGTCTCATCTGAATTCAAATTCATAGTTTAATTGTAATACTTCATCAACATTATTTATTTCATCATTTTTAAACTCATTTATGATCAATCTCATTGACATACTCTTTTAGCAAGACTGAAAGTTCACTCAATATTTATTAAGAATATTGAGCATGAAAGAATATTTTTAATCATTTGCATCAATTTAGAAAAAGTTCAAGCATTGTCTTTTCAAAATTATCATGTTGAACATTTCTCATTTATAACATCAATGCAAAGATATCAATCATCTTCGTCTTGAAAAGAATGAGCACATTGAGATTGTCAAAGCAATGATCTTTTAACAGTTGTAACAAATTACAAGATCATTAGTAAATAATCAAATGCATTATCATAATGCATTATTTCATCAGCATCACTTCTTACTCTTTGTGCTTCTGCTCTCAAATCAACAGCTGAATCTTTATAGTAATGATAAAAATACTTTTTAAACTCTGTCTTGTATTTAATCTTGTAATGAATAAACTCTTCATCATGATCTGTATTTTTATTGTTTTTGTCATCTCAAGTCTTGTAAAGATTTAGCTTCATTGTAGAATTCAGAATATTTGCAAGATTATATATTATTTCATCATTGTCTTTAATCTTGACATAATACTTTACAAGTTTGATTGAAACTTTTTTACAAGTCTTTATTATAACAGCACTTGATGAGCAAGTACTTTTTATATTTTTTTCAATCTGCTTAAAATAATTGAAAAGTGCATTAAATATTCAAAATCTTAAGTGAATATCTGCATTAATTGTTCATAATACTATTAAAGTGCATTTGTAGAAGAAATTTAATAAATTATCAACAAGCAAAATCATGAATTACTCACTTTCATTAAGTTTAATTTTTGTGATCTTGAAATCTTTGCAGTATTTCTCTGTTCAAAGATCAACAAATTCACGTAGTTGATATGCTCAATAAAGCATCAAGTATGTAGAGTTTCAATGAATGCAAATATCTTGTATCAGTTTTTTAAATCTTTTGTCATTCTGCTCTTGAAAAGCTCTGAAGGGAATTAATCGCTGAGAAAAGTCGTTGACAGCTATTGTCAGAGCATGAATTTAATTTCATGATTAATAACTGCATTACTTTTTTGCATTATTATTTGAAGCAATATCTTTTTGATCACAATAAATAATTCTCTGCTTGTTTCAATATCTTGCACTTGATCATTCTTTAATTGAGTAATAATGTTATCAGCTATTGTCTTTAATTCAAGAGCTTGAATAAAATTTTGAGTCATAAGATTGATGATGTGAGTCAAGCAATTAATGAAATTCTGTGTTCTGTCTCATTGAAACTTGCAATGACTCATGATCTTTTCAAGTTTCTCTTTCAAGATATTATTATTGCTTGCATTATTAATAACAATCTTGAAAAGCTTGTTCTTAATAACGTAGTTTTTCAGAATTTTCATTAGCTTCATTATTAATTGATGATTGATATGCTCAATATTGAGAGACGTAAATTTAATAAGATGTTCACGAAACTGAAATTCAACATTGACTCAGTATATCAACATTCTCAAGTATGTTATTCTTTGAGAACTAAATCACATGTTCAAAGCAATAGAAACACGTTGTGACTCTTTAAGATTCATTCTGATCTGATCACAAATCTTCTTATAATGAGAGAGAATCATAGTTATCATCTTTGTGCAATGTACAATCTGCAGATCTGAACGAAGCATTTGTAACAGCGTTCAAAACTGCTCATTATCAATGATTCAAAAGAGTAAATTCAAGTTAACAAAAATCTTGCATAATTGATTTTTTCAATTCTCTTGATTGAAGACAAAGATTAACTCGATATAACTTTTCTTTTAATAGTTTGTCAATTTTGCATTATCAATTTGCATTATCAGATATGACTTACTCATTCAAAAGTCAGTTCAATTTATGATTATGAATGTTTGCGTTTTCGCTCTGTCGCTGTGCAAAAGTCTAATTCAAGATGCTTTTTCATAACAGATGTGCTAAAGCTATTAAAAGCTGTAGAATGATTCATAATTTTATTGCAGATTGTGCATGAGATTTTAAGCAACTCTTTAACTATCAAAGTCAACTGTATAAAGTAATTTCATATATCAAATTGTTTATCATCTTTGACTTTTTTGAATCAGAGCGAATTAACTATCTTTTTTTGAGTCTTGTTTTGAATATTCTCAACAACAGAGATTTGAGATTATTATCGTAGAAAAGAGTCATCTGTATTCAAAGTTCATTGAACATACTCACTATTCTCTCTTATCTTGAGCTGTGGAAAATTCTGATGAATTTTATTCATTGCTTTTTGTTTAATCTTCTTCTTTTCATAATAATGTGAAAGTTTCATAGAACTTTGATTGAACAGATTGAAAGTTGTCAGTGAACTAGACATTCTGTCGTATTGTAGAATGATTTGTATTTGCAACGTAATAATAGTAATAATGAATAGCTTGAAGATAATATATAGAACAATGAGTAATGCAAAAAGATAATGCAATTTATTGCAAGAAAACAACAAGCGAACATGTTGTTCTATGTTTCTATTCTTAGCTCTCTTAATGTCAAGCTTGAATTCTTGACGAGTTGAGTTAAATTGACTCAACTGCTACTTGAGTCACGTTGAGTCGAGTTGAAAATATGCTCAACTTGACTTGAATTAAGTTGAAAATGTGAGCAACTTGATTCGAGATTAATTCAAGTTCAAAATGTCAATCTGAAACTCAACTTGATGATCAGTTTAATTGAGAACTTGAACAATTTACACATCATCTTCATAGTATTGATGAGAACGAAACAAAGTTATCATGAGATTATTTCACAAAAGCAAAGACTTTCAATGCTCTTAAAGAAGTATCATGAAAAAATTATAAGAAAACATAGAGAGTGAATTCGTGACGTTGAAACCTCATTTCAAAATACTTTTTGACATTTTGAAAAAGATGAGAAAAATTTTTTGTACTGCATGATTTACCTCAAGAGTGAATCAAAGAAGCTTTGATTCAATCATGAAGAAACTATGTTTGCAGCTCAGCAGACGTGATTCAATTTTATTGATTTTTTTCTCAATCTAATCGAGAATTCAATGAATTGAAGCATAAACGTGACTCAGCAGTATGTGAATGCATTGCAACGCTTGAATCAGATGATATGAATCTTTGCAGTCTATCTGAGCATCTTGAAACATCAACTTTCATTGTATAGTGATGAGCATAAGTGAACTCATTTATTCATTAAGTTGAGATCTGAGCTGCATGTGATCATTACTAATGTGCAGTCAATTTCTATCCCATGAAATGCGTTAATTGATCTTATCACTTGATTGAAAATTAATCTGCGAAAAGAGCACGTCTTGTTGTTAAAACAACTTTGAGACGAGAACTTGCATGATCAAGATAAAGTCAATAAGAAGACTTATTCAAAGCGAAAGAAATTTCATTGATTAACTAGACTTGATTCTTTGTCAAAGACAAGCTCACATGCTTTGTCACATTATAGTAAGAATTTGTTCAATATAACGTGTTACATATGCAATTGAAAAAGTCATTACTTTACTGATTATAAAGATGAAAAAGTCAAGAATAAATTAAAAGAATTTGATGTAAATTGATTTGATTTGATTTGATTTGAATTCATACACTCTTGTGACATTGATTTAAGTTCAACTCATGAGAGAAACTATGTTATGTGTATCAAATGAACAAAACTCTTTGAGAAAGAAAATCGCTCGTCAACTACACAATGACTTCACGTCGTCGAAACAATAAATTTGACACTATGTTATCAGTAATGAATCTATAGCTTCTATTCAGCGCGTGATGCTTAAGTAAACTTTTAATGAGTGTCTGTGTTGTTTGATTATGATGCATCGTCTTTGCTCTGCTCTTCATTGATGATATTCTATACAACAATGTTTCGATTCAATTCTTGATTCAAAGATGAAAGATGTTTTCTTTGCATTCATGATGCTTGTGATTGTAATGTCGAAAACTGCGTTCTCTTGCTCAATGATTGTCATTCATTGAGCAGAGAAATATGTGATGAAAGAAAGACGCGTACAATGAGAAGATAGAGTGCGATTGTATTAGATAATTCTATTCTGCTCTTGATTTGACTTATGTCACGTAAACGTTGAATAGATTGTTAGTATAGATATGCGATCGCAATCGTTCGATGCATGACTCTGATCGATAGTAGAGAATGCGTTCTGATCGTTCTCATAAGCTCTCGATCTTTCACATAGATAGATGTATGACTTGACGTCAAGTAAAGAAGATGAGCTCAAGCTCTCTCAATATATCAGCGTAATCGATGAGTCACTACTTCTTCGAGCACTGTAGTCACGACTCTCAGACTCATCATCTGAAACGACTATTTTATCTGATATCTTTTCATCAATTACTTGACAACATTATTGATGTGATGAAGACGTTTCAGTATATTGACGTGATCGACGAGTTCTTAATTCTTCGATCACTTGTAGTCACAACTCTCAGACTCTTCATCTGAATTATCTATTTCACTAGTAGTATCTTTTCATCTCTTACTGACTTCGACATGTCATTAATCTTCTTCGTAGATCAGTTGTGACTGTTAGAAAGAGTGTTGTCGCGTAGATGAAAACTCTGCATGACAGCTTTCATGATCACGCAACGTTCTAACATCATTCAAACTGCGTCGAATTGAGATCTCTTGACTCTTCTGACTTCTATTCGAACACAGAATAGAATCAAAAGATTCGTAGTCAACATCACATACAGATGAATCTCGTTGTCGACCTGATTTAAATTGAGTATTCATTGATTCAATGTCACATATAAATCATTTTAAGATTTTGAAAAAAGACAAGCTTTTGATAAACACTTCAAATCATTGAGAGAAAAACAAGAAGTTCTCTTCATAAAGATTCTTATATATAAAGAGCATGTAATTCAGAGAGATCAGAAGATAGAAATGAAGATTCACATGAATATTGATGTCAAGATGAACGTGATTAGACAACGTTTCATCATTGAGCAAAGTATGTCATTGCTGAGCATTGATCTTTCAAGATTTATTTAAATGAATGATCAGAATGTTTATTGCTATGACATTTATGAAATATGTTATTGACTTATAAACAGCTGAAGCATAAAGAAGAAAGATATAAGTATTTTCTATGCTATTGACAAGAAAGAATCTTTCTTAATCTTGAATATATCAGATATGCAATTCAAGCGTATTTAAATAAACATGATTGCAAAAACATGATGTTTTGACATGAATGAGCATGCATTTAAGTTATTCATCGCATAAGAGTTTGTGAAAGCTCTACAAAAGAAGTTTACTGTGTATGCTTTTATCATAATCAACGTTGTCAAAGAATCAATCATTGAACATCAAGTGAAAGCAATGAATAATGTGATGAGTTGTATCACAAATGCGCTTGAAACGCAGATTCTATTCATTGAATTGAAAGAATACAAAGATGTATTCTTAATAAAAAGTATTAACAAATTGCTCTTGCATGAAAATTATGATCATGCAATCGAAATCACTGCAAAGTTGTCATATGAATCATTGTATAATTTGTTGAACATAAAGTTAGCGACTCTGAGACAGTATTTAAACAATGTCTTAGCGAAAGAATGAATTAAGCACTTCATCAGTTCAACTGATGCATTTATTCTATTCATTCTCAAAAAGAATGATAGTCTTTATTTATACATGAACTATTGAGATCTGAATAAGATCACTGTCAAGAATCATTATTCACTGTCTTTAATTAATGAAACTTTAGACAAACTCAGTAAGATCAAGCAGTTTATTAAGTTAAATCTGAAGAACATTTATCATCATTTCAGAATTCAACATGAAGATGAGTGAAAAACAATGTTTCATATTCATTATGATCACTTCAAGTATATAATCATGTTGTTTAATTTAATCAATGCATTTGTCATTTTTCAGACTTATATTAATAAAATTCTAACAGAACTTTTAAATGACTTTTATGTTGTTTATTTGAATGACATTCTAATCTTTTTAATAAAGAAGACTGATCACGTAAATCACATGAAGCAAATTCTTGAAAGATTAAGAAAGTTTAAGCTATATGTTAGCTTGAAGAAGTGTGAATTCTTCATCATTAAAATGAACTTTCTAAAATTTATCATATTCACAGAAAGTGTTTCAATAAACTCAAGTAGAATAGACATCATCAAAACATGATTCAGATCGAAAATGTATTGAAAAATACAAGTTTTTCTGAAATTCATCAATTTCTATCAACATTTTATACATTATTACTCTCAGATAGCAGAGTCTTGAACAGAACTGTTGAGAAGTAGTGTAAAAGATGTAAAAATGAGCTCATTTATATGATTAAACGAAGTGAAACAAGCATTTAATTAGCTTCATGACATCTTTATGAAAGCATTTATTTTGAGACACTTTGACTCAGAACAACATATACACATTGAGATCAATGCATTCAATTATGCAGTCATGAGATTAGTGATGAAACTCATCTGTACATGATGTTGACTATGAATTTACTGTTTAGCTACAGTAAAGTCTAAAGATTATCAAAAGTTTGAATGACATCGAAATGCTGCGTGATGATGAAGCGCTGTGCATTGATTACATGCAGAGTTTTCGTGATTATGCAGACTTTAATAATCTCAATGCGCATGCTACAAGCAATTTATATGCAGATGAGAAAGTCAAATAGAACGCAGAACTACGAGAAAAATTGCTTATAAAAATCATTTGATTTAGTATCTTGTTGCTGCGTTCATGATAATGAAAACTGAGACAAAACACTCTTGCATTTGATTTGTTAAGAGTGATTAGCAGAAAGAACTTGAATTATGAACATTCTTTAAATTTACATGCTAATTACGTATAAATCTTGTTAAGACTGCGTGTCTGTTACTATGATATGAACAACTCATAAGGCTTGTTAAGTTCAACATGAGCAAACTTAAGAATCTCATTAATATTGTTTAACAAACGTTCAGACACAGACATTCTATATGTAAATAATATGCTGATGAAAAGACTTTGTTAAAAGAAGAGAAATATAAGCGAATTAATAGAGAATTGATTGAACTACGCTGTCTGATTAAAAGTGTACCAGATGAACATCTTTGCAAAACATGATCAATCTGCATGAGAAAGATCTTTACAGATAACACAAAACAAATGAGTTGCATGCTTTACAAGTGAAGTGAGCATTTGCGAGATGTGATATACAATGATAACAACTATTGATCTTAAGAATTTTATCTCTTCACTGAGTTCTGACTCTTGAATGTCTTGATGATAGAATCAATCTCTAGTCAAAGATATAATCTGTATAGCTTGAAAGAACAGTAGTGTATGTCAATGTGATTAAAGAAGAAATCGACTGCAATATATGCATATCGCTGATGAAATATCTGTGACTCATGCTTAAGAAGTAATCTATCAAAATTTGAGCAGCGAGAAATCTTGTTTATCTTGAACTGTGAATCTGCTGCGAGAAAAATTCTTTGAGTGATCTCTTGAGCCTAAGAGAAAAATCAGCATAGAGATCGTGTCTTATGTATGTTGCATGCAACGTATGCAACATATTTTCAATAGACTATACAGAAACAAGATTGCAACAACAATGATTCATAGTCATTTAGCTCAGCACACAACTTCTTTCACCTAGTGAAAAACTCATCATCTCAATCAAGAACATGCATATATGTTAACAAATATTTAAGATTCAATCAATAAATAGTAGAAACAGCTGAGTCAGACATTTGCTCAATCAGAATATTAACTTGCAACGCAGATGATGAAACGCAGACGCTAAGACTTCTAAATGTCTACAATTCATGCTCATTGTTTACTACATTCACAGAGAAATCTTTAATCATTTCTTGTTTGAATGAACTACTCAAGAATGACTGCAAACAATTGATTGTAGAAGATTTCAATCTTCATCATTCTCATTGAGAAAAGAAAAGATACTTCACTTATCATATGATGATTGATACTTTACTAAACATCATTACAAACGTAAGACTGAAATTATTGCTGAAATTAGGCACTATTACTTGCGAAGCTCACAATCAATTTACGACGATTGATCTAATCTTTAGCAGCGAGAAAATACAGTTCATGACATGCAAGTGTGAAATATGAATCAATCTGCATCAGAGATTGAATCATTTTTCAATCATCACAGAGCTATGACTACAAACAATCTCAGTGCAATTCTCAACTTGATGACTTTGAAAGAAAATGAATACAGAAGCATTGAATGCTTATCTGCAAATACATTTACCTTTGAATTACTCTTTAGATGACAAGACTATGATGAATGACAGAGTGTGCAAGATTATCAGAGTGTTATAGAAGATCATTGAGAAATCTACTTTCTTGACAAAGTCATCAAATTAAGCAAGAGACTTTTGAAATCAAAGCTGCTTCGAAGTAGTAATGAAATCAAGACGACTGCAAATCATATGAAAAACACAAGACATAATAAAAGTGTGAAATGAATATCTGAAGCACAACGATCATAAAAACAAGATCATTTAACAAATGAAATGCACACACTTCAGATCATAAATGCATGAGCTGACTGAAGCACTTAAATCAATATGATGCTTTACAAAATGAGTTAGAATTGAAAGTCAGCTATCTAAAAAGCTTTCTCAGTTTTTATCATTGAAGCGAAGCGACATTGATCATATAACAACGACATTCGAGAAAAAAATCAAGATACTGCAAGAAAAGTTCTTTTTCTCATCTTCTCAAGCGAATGTCAGCAACATCGCAGAGTCATTCATATCTTTGACAGTCTCATTCAATTCACGCATCACAGAAGATGAAGTGAAGCAGATAATCAGATGAGTAAAAGTAAACAAAGCATCAGACACTTCAGATATTTTAAACAGAGTGTTTCAAGTGAGTTTTGCAGAACTGATCTCAGTACTGACGAGTTTTTCAACGCATGCATAATACACAAGTATCGTTTGAAGCAGTTCAAAAAAACTCAGACAATAGTACTATACAAATTAAAGAAAAGTGATTATATTGATTCAAAGACGTATCAACTCATTGCTTTGCTTGATATCATGAGCAAAGCGCTGAAGTCAATTATGATCAAAAGACTGAGTGACATAGTTAAGATTTATTGCATGCTATCAAATGCTCAAATGAGAGTGAGATGCAAGCAATTCATGATCTCAACGTTAGATTTACTGATAAATTAAGTTCACACAGTGTGAAGCTGTAAAATCAAATATGTGATCTTCATGCTAAGCTTAAATGTCATTAAAGCATTTAATCAAGTCTTACACGTCAGACTTCTGCATACGTTGAAAATGAAAAGAACGTTGAGCTACATAATCGAATGAACATACAGCTTTCTAAAGAATTAAGAGACATCGCTAATATTCAATGAACAAACGAGTGACATGCGCAAGATAAACGCAGACATATTGCAGAGATTTCTCATTTCATCGATTCTTTTTCTATTCTTCAACGCAAGTTTAATCAAAAAATGCAAAGCATTGAGAATTAAAAGTGAAGTGCTTGACTTCATAAATAATATTAACACTTTAGTCTACAACAGATTCACTGAAGAAATTTGCAGAATACTGAGCAAAGCACATGACGTCTGTGTAAAATGAGCTTGCACTCATGACACAACGTTCGCATCAGAAAAGTATGAGCTTACGCATTTCACTAGAAAATTGAAGAGATTTGACATGATGACTAGCATATAAATAGAAAACTCAGTTATTAAATTGAAATCAGATGTATGAATTCTAGAAGTGCAACTGAACATGAAACTGCAATGAGATATGCATCTTCAACAAATAAAGATGAATCACGTCATAAGAATGCTGACACTTAATTGTCTTGAAGTCTTCACATGAAAAGCTATCTTCACAAAAGCGAGACAAGTATACTCAGCAGTAGTGAGATCAGAAATCGCATTTGAAGCGTCAGTCTGACATTAGCGTGACAAGAAAGATGAACTGTTGAGTAAAGAATGCAGACTAGAAACACTTCAGAATCAGACTCTGCGTCACGTAGCAGAAGCATTCAAAAGAGTAAACATTGAAACTCTAAAGACAGAAACATATACAAGCTCGCTACATGTTCATCTGAACATGTTACAGAATAAGATCACGCTACGCAGTTGAGTCAATAATCGAATGCAAGAGATCAGATAAACATGCAAATTAATACACGCTTATTTAATGAAAGTTAATCGCGTCATTTCTTACTTACTCATCATTAAGAAAGTAATGCTTCTGAACATTTTAATTCAAGAAGACATAAGAATATAGATGAGATGCAAATGATTATTTCTCTCTGCAACAGCTTTGATAAGTGATAGCATTACAATAGCGCAGTATCATAAGAATCAATGAAATCAAAGATGAGAAAACTACAGAAAATGCATTGCAAAGATTAATGTCACTTCAACACAAAGATTGCATTTATTCAACAAGACAATGAAGATGCATGATGATTTTCAGAAAGCAGAAAGCATTCTTGTAATTTACATCAGAACTGAACACATAGATCTGAATGTTTATCTAATATCTGCACTCTAGAAATGTTTCAGGCATGAATAGCTCGCGATGTGACTGCAAATGAAGTCATCAGATGATGAAGCATGTACTCATGCATTGCTTGAACTGATTGCATCTGCGATCAAGAATGTTACAAGATACTGACTTCTTGAACTATTAAATAATTGTTGTCATCATGAAGAGTCTCAGAGCAGTAGCGAAGATGATGATGAAAACGAAGCTCTTGAAGCAATTTAAAGTGACTAGAACACTTGTTCTTTAACATGCAATCAACGTGAACAAATTTAATACATAGTCTCAAAACTCACTGTTTTGACTGCGTAAAGCAGTCGTATAGACTGCGAGTGATTTTCTACCTCAGAGAATTTTGTTCACTCGATACAAATAGCATAGAGTCTTTCATGAGTTGATCTAATCGATGTCACAAAAGTGTATGAATTTATTATTATTATGCAGTCATGAGTATTTTGTCTCAGTCAGATGATGAAGATCAGTGACATTTAATTACATTCTGATTCAGAATGATGATAAACGTTGAAAGAAACTATGAAATGCATGATCAGAAGCTTTTAGTCATAGTAGTGATGTTTAAACACTGATGACACTATGTAAAAAACAATTATTATATTATTGAAGTTCTGACTGATCATAATAATTTGAAGAGTTTTATGAATATTCAAAAGTTAAACGAAAAACAAGTCAGATGAATTATGAGATTATCAATTTGCAACTTTGAAATAACACATAAATTAGAAAGAACAAACTTGATCAATGCATCATTGAGATGATTTGATTATAAGAATAAAAACATCTTTGCAAATCATTTATTACTCACTTTGCAGCGAAAGCTGACTAGAATAGAAAGCTTAAATAGCTTTATATTCATAGCAATCAAAGAATTATACTGTATATGAGTGATTAATGATGTCGAGAAAACATTCATTTACAGTATAAGTATGAACAGATATTCAGCAGAATATGTTGAGAGCAGATTGTAAGATAAAATTCACTGATGAACATGAATAATAAATGATGTCGAGAAGATGTTTGTTTACAGTGTCAGTGAAAGAAAATATTTAGCGAAACATGTTGAAAGCAGATCACAAGATGATATCTACTGTACATGAGTGATTAACGAAGTCAAGAAGATGTCTGTTTACAATGTCAGTGAAAACATAAGTAAATGTTTAGCAGTGTATGTCAAAAGTGTGCTGCTGAGAGTTATGACTTTAGTAATGCAAAAAACGCATTTAAATGAAGTATATTTCTCAAGAAATAAAATTTCTTGATCTGAGCATGAAAACTTAAAAAGACATGATAATGAAACGTTGACTCATAGAAATCATAACATAGTTAAGAAACAGCTTAATTTTGTTGCTGAAACTGTTGATTGCAAACAACTCATTTCACGTGCAATTGTCAGAGTATTGACAATTCATGAAACAATATACAACTTTAATAATAAATTCATAATTGAACTAATCAAGATCTTACAGCAAGAAGATAAATTTGTTGTAAAACTAAAAGCAGATAAGATGATGAGTATATAAAAGAATGACATCAAAGCTTAAATATTGAATAGTCAAGAAATGATAAAGTACAATGAATCATTGTATATTTCAGAAGATCTTTCTGTCAAAGAAGAGTTATTGAAACATCATTATGATGATTCATTAGTGAAACATTTTGATGCTGACAAGATCAACGAGCTATTAAATTGTAAATATAACTGAAAAAGTATAATCAAAGATGTCAAAGAGTATATAAATACTTGTAACATTTGTCAAAGAGTAAAGATGAAACATTATTTATCATATAATGAGTTAAGATTATTATCTCGACTCACAAATCTTTGAAAAGAAATCACTATGAATTTCATAACAGATCTGTCATCTAGTAAATGAAAAAAAGTCATGTATGACTTGATTCTCATGATAATCAATCACTACATGAAGATAACATGTTATCTGTCTATGAAGAAAACTCTAACTGTTGTAAAGTTAGCAGAGTTGTTCTTCAAGAAGATTGCTCTAAGATATAAGATTTCAAATGATATAATCATTAATAAAGATAATCTATTTATTAATGCGTTCTGATCAGAGATCTGCTTTCATGCAAAGATGAAATGATGACTAAGCATCATCTTTCATTCGCAAACAGATGATCAGACAGACTAATAGAATCAAATGCTGAAACATTATTTAAGAGTGTATTGTTTCAAAAAGTAAGATGACTGAGCTATGCTTCTACTCATAATTGAGTTCATGTATCATCAAGTGAAGCATGCTTCGTTGAGCTGTAATTTCTTTAAAATCATGTATGATTATGAATTAATCTTTGACATATACATCAAGAATGATGCTATGAAAGAAGAAGTGTCAGCAGCAAAAAAACACGTTGAAATGCTACAAGACATGCAAAACACGTTAATGCAATGATGATAAAACATAATTAATGCTCAGACAAAGTACTATAATTGAAAACATAAGTCTAAGTTCTTTAATATTAATGATTTAATCATGCTATCAGCAAAAAATCTGAAGTAAAAGAAGTTAAGCAAGAAGTTGTTAAATAAGATGATAAAGTTCTTTTGTATACAAGAACTCATAAATAAGCAAATGTATTGTCTTGATCTTTCAATCATTTATAGAATTCATTCTGTTCTTCATGTATTTCTCTTAAAGTTGTACAATCATAGATTAAACGATGACTTTATACTTAAGTATCTCACTTTCAAGCTTATTGATGATGAGTAAGAATAAAAGATAGAAAAGATTTTACAGAAGTGAAAAGAAAAAAGAATCTTATATTATAAGATACAATGAAAAGAGTATTCTGTGAAATATAATCAATGAATATTAAGCGAAGATATGAAAGATGTTTTGAAGCTTATAAAAGCTTTCAAAATAAGACTGAAACATGAGTGAAAAGCATAATCACTCACTTTCAAGCATAAACTCATGATTAGAAAAGAAGAGAATCAATGTATTATGATAGTTTTCGACTTTCTAATGAAAGCAATCACATATGAGTATGAACATCAAAAGAAAAGAAAAAGCGCAAAGATGCAAAAATGCTTTCAACATGAAAGTGTAATTATCATGAAATCATCACTTCATTAATTATCTTTCGCAAAAGATGAAGTTGCAAATTTCTTCTTATTCATTTTCAAATTTACATTTGAGCGTGAAGTGAATGAATTTAGAATGAGCAGATTCATTTATAAATATATCATGTCAGTTATAAAACTGTGATCAAATGATATTGAAACACAATAGAATATACAGAATAGTGAAACACATTAAGCGCATCACAAGCAATGTCATTAGCTGTTATTGCTTCTTTCAGCTGCAGCTTCTGTACATCAAATGACTCAGATTTACATATGTCATTTAAATAATCTTTCACACACGTTGTGATCATGAACTTCTTTCTCAGTTTCATCTGATTAATTATAAAGATCATAATAGTAATTACATCATCATCTTTTGATGCAGTCTTGAATACTATCTTAAGTTGAAAAGACTTATTTAATGTTCAAATACATATGTTTGAAATTTAAGAATTCAAACATAAGCATTTAATGAGCGCATTGAATAAGTTTACTTATTGCAATGCAAGCAACATCTTTCTTTGCACATTAAATGCAGCGTTGATACATCACTTTTTCATGAAACTTGATATCACAGCTTTGCATCATCTCTTCATCATGAAATCTACATGCACATTTGATGCACATTGTTCTGTTCAATATCTCAGAAGCATCAGCACTTCTTTTGCTAATTCTCATGATTGAGAGTTGAAAAGAATCAGTAACAACATTTAAACATTAAGTACGTGACTTACTGTTCTTCTATTTCTAAAAGTTCAAGATGAGTCAAGTAAGAGCTTTGATGCTGAAAGAGTGTCAGAACTCATTTCATCACTTATTTCTTCAATCAGCGATGAAACTCATCTGTACATGATGCTGACTACAAATCTACTGTTTAGCTACAGTAGAGTCTAGAGATTATCAAAAGTTTGAATGACATCGAAGCGCTGCGTGATGATGAAGCGCTGTGCGTTGATCGCGTGCAGAGTTTTCGCGATCGCGTAGACTTCAATAATCTCAATGCGCATGCTACAAGCAATCTGCACGCAGATGAGAAAGTCAAATAGAATGCAGAACTATGAGAGAAATCGCTTATGAAAATCATTCAATTCAGTATCTTGTTGTCGTGACAACAAGAACTGAGACAGAACATTCTCGCATTTGATCTGTTGAGAATGATTAGCAGAAAAAACTTGAATCATGAACATTCTTTAAATTTATATGCTAACTACGTATAGATCTTGTTAAGACTGCGTGTCTGTTACTACAACATAAGCAACTCACGAGACTTGTTAAGTTTGACATGAGCAAACTCAAAAGTTTCATTAATATCGTTTAACAGACGTTCAGACACAGACATTCTATACGTAGACAATATGCTGACGAGAAGACTTCGTTAAGAGAAGAGAAACACAAGCGAATTAGTAGAGAATGATTGAACTACGCTGCCTGATTAAAAGTGTAGCATATGAACATTTCTGCAAAACATGATTAATCTGCATGAGAAAAATCTCTACAAATAACACAAAACAAATGAGTTGCACGCTTTACAAGCAAAGCGAGCGTCTGCGAAGCATGATATACAATGACGATGATTGTTGATCTTGAGAATCTCATCTCTTCACTGAGCTCTGACTCTTGAATGTCTTGATGATAAAGTCAATCTCTAGTTGAAGACATCATCTGTATAACTCAAGAGAACAGTAACACATGTTGATGTGATTAGAGAAGAAATCAACTGCGATACACATGCATATTGCAGATGAAACATCTGCAACTCATGCTTAAGAAGTAAACTATCAAAATCTGAGCAGTGAGAGATCTCGTTTCTCTTGAACTGTGAATTTGTTGCAAGAAATTCTCTTTGAGTAATTTCTTGAGTCTAAGAGAAAAATCAGCATAGAGATCGTGCTTTATGTATGTTGCATGCAACGTATACAACATATTTTCGATAGACGAGAAGGCACGAAAATTATTCTGAAAAAATCAGACAAGTTGAATTATTCAATTTCGAAGATATACAGAATTATTACGCTGCTAAACTGTTTAGACAAAGTAGCAGAAAAAATAATAGCAGTGCAACTGTCTTACACAGCTGAAATTAACGACAAGCTGCTGAATTTTGATCAAATGAAAGACAGAAAACAAAGATCGGCTATAAAGACAGTACTAAACCTAGTACATAATGTGCAAATGGCGAAAAGTCGCGAAAACACGCTTATCTGCCTACTTCTAGATGTCAAAGAAGCTTTTGACCATGTTACATTGAAACAGCTGATCAAAATATTGATTAAATTGAAAGTATTAATCAATTTAATTAATTGAGTAAAATGCTTCTTACAAAATCGAGTTACTGACTTAGCATTTGATGACGAACGTCAGAAACCAAAGAAAATAACCACAGAAATATCGCAAGATTCATCTATTTCGCTCATTCTATTTCTAATTTATATTCGATACTTATTTTTGAAGATTCGCGCAAAGATCGAAAATCTACAGTCATTCAGCTACATTGACGACGTAGCACTATACGTGAAGAAAAAGAATATTGACAAGAATGTGAAAATGCTGGAAAACGCAGCAAAAATCGCTTTCACATGAGCTGAGAACAACGCAGTGCAATTCGATGACTCGAAATCTGAATTGATACACTTTGAAAGTCACAAGGCGACACTCAACCAAATGATTATTCTACTCAATAACACGGTCATAAAATCAAAGACATGCGTACGATGACTAGAAGTCTGACTGAATCGAAAGCTCAACTTCAAAGTTCATGTGCAAACGAAAATCGCGACAGTCATAAGAACGCTACACTCGTTGTTTAGATTAATGAATAGCGAGTGAGAACTAAATGTCAAATCAGAAAAGCAGTTATACCTGACATGCGTCACATCTATTAGCAATTATGACGTCGAAATATGGTGAAATAATCAAAAAAGCTACTTAGTCAAATTTCGCAAACTGCAAAACGCTGCATTACGAAAAATTCTGAGTGCGTTTTGAACATCATCGATAGATGCTATGCAAATAGAAGTCGAAATCTCGTTGATGAAGATACGATTAGATCAAAAGTGCAAGAACTATGCAATTCAAATAGTTGAGTTATCGAAAAAACACTCTATCAGAAAAAGAACATCTATTTCGTACTCGTCTCAATACTCTATCGAATTGAATCTAGATCTGAACGCATTGAAATATCTGAACTGAAACGAGATGAAGACGAATGTATCTTAAAAAGCTAAGAAGTGCAAAGACAGACTCAGGCAGATATATCGAATCTTGAACAAAGTGCAAAAAACACTGAATTCAATAAAAGAAATCGAAATTCCTCACTTCAAGAAATCGTGAGGGCAAGAAATCGAGCATTTAGCAAAACTTCAAACCGAATTTGCAAAAGGCGAAACTTGCGATACGATCAATACACACTATAGAAAATTAGAAAGAATTATCAAAAAGACGAAAAACATAGTGATGTACACAGACGCATCGCAAGTTCGGAAAAAGAGAGCAGAAGTTGAAACAGAAATCGAAATGAAAGTGATATTTACACATGAACTCGTTAGATGCAGCAAAGCGACAAGTGTTTCGGGCAAAATCATCATAACGAAAGCGAAACTGCAAGCTATTAGCGATGCAATCGCAATGTGCAGCGAAAAAGCACTCAAAAACAGCGAAATTTGAGTGTACATGAACAGTCAAATGACTTTGCAAAGACTAAACGCAAAGAGCAATGTCAATGCGAGATTATTCGATGACATACGACAAAACTTGACCAATTTACGTCAGAATCAGTGTCAAATTCGCATACAGTAAATATCGAGTCGCAAGAGCATTATTGAGAACGAAAAAGCAGATCAATTGGTCAAAAGCGCTGCTCAAAGAATTACCAGTTACCGGCAACACGAAAGCAATCATCATAAGATTCGTCAAAAAGCAAATTTGCAAAGAGGCGAAATTACAATGGTTAAATGCCTGGAAAAGCAGCACCAAGAAGGGAAACCAGTATCGAAAGCACATATCGGATGTGAACCTAAGTCATAAGTCACTAAAAGAGCTGAGGAAAATCGATAGACTAACGTTTTCAATCTTTATTCAGCTGAAAATGAAACATGACTATTTCAAGAGCTATTTGCATCGATTATCAGAGAATAATTCGAACAAATGCTATGGAATATGCAATGCGAGGCAAACGCCGAAGCATTTACTGCTGAACTGCAGACATTATAGAGCAGAGCAGATAAAGCTTAAGGAAAAAGCTCAGCTCAAAAACACAGACACTATATTGACGCTGTTCGTCATCAAAATTGAAAGAATCGCAACACTAGAGTATTTGAAAAATACTCGAATTGCGACGAGAAAATGACTATTAGAAACGAAAGAGTAGAACGCGAAGGGTGCGAAGGGACAAAGGAAAACGGGAGTACAATGACGAGGGTTTGAGCGAGAGCGCTTGTATGCGCAAACTATCGGTGTGATTGACCAATGAGAAGATATAAAGCAGCGACTTTGACCAGATTACATGTAACTTAGCATACATACAGCGCCTAGACAGTGTCATAGCCATAGGCTGCATGCACTTAATGAAGAAAAAAAAACATCATCATTGCTATTATCTACGTTAACTACACATCACATATACTATTTATAATGTCATTTACATGCATTATAATTGAAGATAAATTATCATTCAATCGAAAGTTTCTCTTTTTCTTGTTTTCTCACAGAGATTTGAAGATTTTTATCAAGAGCTTCTAAAGCGAAATCATGAATACACATTATCATTTATCAGAGTAAACAAAGACATTAATTATTGAGATTAAGAATGAACTCACTTAAAAGAGAAAACAATTGTCATGATGAATTGATACATAAAGATTAGATCAGAGACTAAAGTCAAAGACTGAATTGAAGATCAGATCTGAATTAACTTTGAAACTCTGTAACTTTGTTAAGACATTGTTTAGATCACGTCATATCTTTGAAATGATTTAATAATTTAAAGATTAAATCATGAATATGCACATAAACGTTGAAGATTTAATGTATGAGTTTGTAAAGTTTCTTAAGCGTAATTCACTCTATGCAGAGATGATTATCAAGAGAGATGAGTGAAAAGTAATCATCATTGAATATGAGTGCATAAATGTAAAGAGAAGAAATGTTATCGAAGTTAGAAAGATTGTAGCAAGCAGATGAAAGCAAAAACTTTTGAATCTTTGAATATCAGAGAAAGACTTCTCACTGTATTCAATCAAGAAAGAAGTCATGATCAAGATGTATGCTGCAATTGCAAAAGTTGAAAGTGAAGATTTAGTAAAAGCAATGATGAAGTAAGTTGTTTATCATTAAGCAGTTTAAGCTTTTATCAGCAGAGAACAAATCTCAATGTCTTTGTTTTCACAGTTATTGAACTATGATAAGTTAATTATCAAGCAGAAAGAAGTGATGTTAACAGAAGAATAGTTGAATAAAATGAATTGAACAAGAATTGAATCTAATGACATCAGAGCAGAATTGGCGACAGCGACCTATCAAAGCATATGATATATCAAATCAATTGACAAGTTATAGAGCACAATCGTACGATTAAAACAAGTCTCTATTCGACTCAATAGCTTCACAGATGACTGCGTCGCAAGTCAAAAATTGAAAATTGAAAATTTCCTCGCTTACGCAGGTCAAAATCGGCGGCGAAACGAGAGTTCATCAACGCAGAAGAAAGAATCATCAATTCAGACAGTAATTTGATTGACAAATCAAAGAGCAAACTCACACGAAAAGAACAAGTCATCAATCGACTTCAGAACAGCACAGAAAACTGTGTACTGACGAAATCGAACTCTTTTGTGCTCGAAGATTGCTCAGAGAACAACGTTGTTTCAGAGAAGTACAGCATTTCTTATCAAATCACTATCTGTTTTACCTTTTCTTGATGTGCAAGGCAATAAGTCGAGATCAGTCGTTACTATTCTGAGCGAGATAACACGACTACTTCGATACATGAGATATAAAGTAATTGCGTCAAGCATTTTCTATCAAAAAGAGTAATCTAGACTCTTGCAGACTAAATTTATATCATTTTCATCTGACATAAGTCGGTAATAGAAGGCAATTTATTGCAGGTTTCAAGATAGAAATTGGGAAATCTTTACACTAAAGTTACTGTCTACGTGAAACGCTCTGAGTAAGAGATTAAAGAAATATTTAAGTGATGTCAAGTGAATCTTCTAGAAGCTCGAAGCTTGAAACTCGGAAAAATTCTTTATGAAAAGAAATATAAAGAGTCGCTTCATGCGCTCTTCTTCTTCTCATTTCGCAGACATTAACGCGAAACTCAGCGAAAGTAATAGCTCAACGTCAGAACTCAAAACATCAACGAGCGCTTGTATGCGCAAACTATCGATGTGATTGATCAACGAGAAGATATAAAGCAGCGACTTTGACTAGGTTACATGTAACTTAGCATACATACAGCGCCTAGACAGTGCCATAGCCATAGGCTGCATGCACTTAATGAAGAAAAAAAGAAGGAAAAAAAATCAAAACATCAACGATAGAATTCAAAAAGTTAACGTTAGAGATTGAAACAGATTTATGAGATGAACTTAGCATGAGTTCGTCAACAAGCAAACAACTGCAAAAAGACATTGTTGATTTATTTCACAGTCAACAAAAATCGTCTACATCAGCAAATAGAAAAACGCAATATATATTTAGCTCACTCGATGCGTTGATGATCAACTCACAAGCAGATGTGCATAACATCAGAAATACAATCAATTTATGAAATGCGAATTCGCAGCAAAAAGAGCAAACACAAGCGATTGTGAAATTCAAAGAAATAAAAAAGCGAAAAGCGATGAAAAGTTCTCAAAAAGAAGTCAGTATTGAAGTCAGTTCTAGCAAGTGCTACGATGCTATCTCTAAAGAGATGCAAGTAAAAAGATTGCGCGAAAGAATCGAATTTGCAGTCAATCAGCTAAGACTAGCAATATCAAAGCAGAAAGAGACTATAAATCATAGCTTAATCTACATTCAAAGAGCATGCAACGAAAACATGAAAAACTCGATTCAGAAGCAAATTAATCTGCTTCAAAGTCAAACAAACAAAAAGCTAGAGACTATTCTGCAATTGATGCAACAAAATGCTCAAAACTTTGAAAAAGAAATCAGTTTAAAGCAAACGACAGAAAATGCACAAATCTTGCAGACGAAGCAGAGTTTGCAAATGTCGCAAGACAGGCAAACGTTGCAAAGACTTACGCAGAAGTCTACATATGCACAAAAAGCAGCTTAACTCGCAGATGCAAATGCAAATGCAAATGCAGACGAATGAAATCTGATTATCAAAAAACCTTCGCCAAAATCGTAAGAGATATTGTATCGCGAAAGAAGATTCATTGTTAATCTCAAAAATGAGAACTGAACTTTAAAGATGATGAAAATGCGAGATTCGATGAATAACACATTAAAAAACGCAAAAATCAATCTGATAGTCATCACAGTAGTCAAAACGGAAAAGAAAAACAACATTGTCTTGACGATCTTGAAAAAATACATCGCAGACGTCTTACTAGCGCAAAGAGCAATATGAGAGCATGTTTTTGATGTTAAAAGCATTAAAAAAGATGAGAAATGACACAAAATAATCATACACAGTCTGAAAATCAACATTTTCAACATGAAAATCGAAATGAAAAATCTAAAGACTGAGTTAGAGTCGTACAATCTCGAATTGAAACTAATAATCAACTTTATATGATTATCAAAGAGCGAAAATCAATCACAAAACAGACATGCATCAATAATCTTAGCATTTAGAATCGAAGCAGAAGTGCAAAGAAATCTGAAAAAATGACTCTTAACTGCGAGATCAACATATTGAACAGTCGAATATCGAGACTATCAATCAAATGATCAATGTCAAAGATGTCAAACATTCAAGCATTTGCAGAATAAATGCAACAGATCATCAAGATGCTTGTATTGCGAGCAAAATCATCAGACATGAGATTATAAATGTCAACTATCTATGTGCAAAGAAAAGCAATCATGCAATCACATGATTTCTAGATGCTGCAATTGTCAAGACGCGCACTTTGCAAATAACTCAATGTGCAAAACATATCAGGCAGCTTAGTTGATTAACTCTCAAAAAGATTATCTAGTCATGAAATTGTAATGAGTACTACGCTCGAAAGTTTGCAAAGTAACGCAAATGACGAAAGCTTTGCAAACATGTTGAATATTTGAATTCTACAGCACAACTGCGCAAGATCAACGCAAATTATGCACGCATGCATGAAATTTGCAAAAACTAGAGCGAATATTATCATACTGCAAGAATCGTGAATGAGAGACGAAAACATAACAATTTCGCACTCATCGTTTATATGCATCAAACCAAATATTCAGAACGCTCGAGTCAAAGTACTGATATTTGTAGCGAAAAGCGCAAAGAAATTTACATGCACATGAAGATCAGACATAGTTAATAGCGAAGACATGCAGACGATATTGATAGTGAATGATAAAATGCAGAATGAGATTTTATTGTTCAATATTTATAATGAAAAGTCATAAAACGCAGATGATGAGCAATTATATACAATTGAGCGAGAGTTAGCAAAAGTCAGGCTAAACTCGAAGCAAAAAGTTATTATTGCAGAAGACTTTATAATGTGCATCATAGCTGATGAAATGCAAAGATTGCAAATTCTATTAGAACGAAAGCATTAGTAAATTGATTAAATTTACATAGATGCAATCTGATTAATACATCTGACATAAACACATATCACAACTATTTTGAATGATTAAGCTCGATAATTGATTTAGCTTTTGCATCAAAGAATATGCAAAACTACATCAAGAATTGACATGTAAGCGAAGATGCAGACACAGAATTCGACCATGAAGTAATTTTGTTCACAATAGTCACAGAAAAGGTAAAATTGGTTGAAAACTCGTTAAACACATCATATAACTTGCAAAAGATTGACTGAAAGAGTTTTGATATACATTTGCAAAAGACAAAAGACGAAATGATTGTCAAAATGCAAAGAATCACAGATTTAAAAGCAAAAGTCATTTATTTAACTGAATGCATCAAGAATGCAATGAAGTTATTTGTATTTAAACAGCGAATATGCGTAAAATCAAAACTCTGGTGAAACAACAAGCTCATTGAAATGCGAAAAGCGCTGTCGTCAAAAAAGCGAATCTGAAAAAGATGCAGAAATGATGAAGCATGAGCAAATATAGTGCAAATGTGAAATTCGTATCATGATGCAATAAAATTGATCAAAGATCAATTCTGAATCAACTTTCTGAATAACGTCAAAGAAAAAGAAGTGTTTCAGGCATATAAGTTCACTAAATCACGTCTAGTTGAAAAGTTATCTTCAATACAAAACTCGCAAAAAGAATTGAAAATCAAATTCAATGAAAAGTGCAAGGCATTTCTGAAAGCAATGTACTCATCGTCTTTGAAAATTCAAATCAATGAAGAATTACTATTGAACGAAAGTATACAGTGATCAAGAGTTATTGAAGAGGAAATTAAGCACGTTATTAACTTCTCAGCATCTGAAAAAGCACTCAAATCAAACGATATGTCATTTGCAATTGTACAGCGAGCGTACAAAACTATATTGAAAATTTTCAATCTAGTGTACTCAGAGTTGATTGAAAATGACTATCATTCGAAGATATGACGCGAAGGCACAGAAATTATTCTGAAAAAATCAGACAAGTCGAATTACTCAATTTCAAAGGCATACAGAATTATAACGCTGTTAAACTGCTTAGACAAAGTAGCAGAAAAAATAATAGCGATGCAACTGTCTTACACAGCTGAACTTAATGACAAGCTGCTGAACTTTGATCAAATGAGAGACAGAAAACAAAGATCAACTATAGATGCAGTACTAAACCTAGTACATAATGCACAAATGGCAAAAAGTCGCGAAAACACGCTTATCTATTTACTTCTAGATGTCAAAGAAGCTTTTGACCATGTTGCGTTGAAACAGCTAATCAAAATATTGATTAATTTAATTAATTGAATAAAATGCTTCTTACAAAGTCGAGTTATTGACTTAGCGTTTGATGATGAACGTCAGAAATCAAAGAAAATAATCACAGAAATATCGTAAGATTCATCTATTTCGCTCATTCTATTTCTAATTTATATTCGATACTTATTTTCAAAGATTCGCGCAAAGATCAAAAATTCACAGTCACTCAGCTACATTGACGACGTAGCACTATACGTGAAGGAAAAGAGTATTGTAAAAACGCTGAAAAATGCAGCAAAAATCGCTTTTACATGAGCAAAGAAAAACGCAGTGCAATTCGATGACTCAAAATCTGAATTAATTCATTTTGAAAGTCATAAAGCAACGCTCGATCAGACGATCATTCTACTCAATAATACGATCATAAAACCAAAGATCTGCGTACAATGACTAGAAGTTTGACTGAATCGAAAGCTCAATTTCAGAGTTTATGTGCAAACGAAAATAGCTGCAGTCACAAGAACGCTGCACTCGCTGTTTAGACTAATGAATAGCGAGTGAAAACTAAATGTCAAATCAGAAAACAGCTATATCTGACATGCATTACGTCTATTAGCAATTACGACGTCGAAATCTGGTAAAATAATCAAAAAAGTCACGCAATCAAACTTCGCAAACTGCAAAACACAGCATTATGAAAGATATTGAAAGCGTTTTGAACATCATTTATAAACATCATGCAAATAGAAGTTGAAATTTCGTTGATGAAAGTACAATTAGATCAAAAATGCAAGAATTATGCAATTAAAGTAGTTGAGTTATCAGAAAAACATTCTATCAGAAAAAGAACACTCATTTCATACTCATCTCAATACGCTACTGAATTGAATCTGAATCTGAATGCATCAAAATATCTGAATTGAAACGAGTCAATGTTGAATTTATCTCAAAAAGTCAAAAATTGCAAAGATAAACTCACGCAAATATATTGAATATTAAACAAAGTGCATAAAACACTAAATTTAATACAGAAAATCAAAATATCTCACTTTAAAGAATCATAAGGTCAAGAAATTGAATATCTGACGAAATTGCAAATCGAATTTGCAAAAAGTAAAACTCGCGAAACAATCAATATGCACTACAGATTTTTTTTTATTTCTTCATTAAGTGCATGCAGTCTATGACTATGATACTGTCTAGACGCTGTATGTATGCTAAGTTATATGTAACCTGGTCAAAGTCGCTGCTTTATATCTTTTCGTTGATCAATCACATCGATAGTTTGCACATACAAGCGCTCTCGCTCAAATTCTCGCAATCATACTTTCGTTTTTCTTCGTCTTTTCGCACCCTTCGCGTTCTACTCTTCCGTTCCTAATAGTCATTTCCTCGTTGCAATTCGAGTATTTTTCAAATACTCTAGTGTTGCAATTCTTCCAATCTTGGTGATGAACAGTGTCAATATAGTGTCTGTGTTTTTGAGCTGAGCTTTTCCCTTAAGCTTTATCTGCTCTGCTCTATAATGTCTGCAGTTCAGCAGTAAATGCTTCAACGTTTGCCTCGCATTGCACATTTCATAGCATTTGTTCGAATTATTCTCTGATAATCGATGCAAATAGCTCTTGAAATAGTCATGTTTCATTTTCAGCTGAATAAAGATTGAAAACGTTAGTCTATCGATTTTCCTAAGCTTTTTTAGTGATTTATGACTTAGATTCACATTCGATATGTTCTTTCGATACTGATTTTCCTTCTTGGTGCTGCTTTTTCAGATCTTTAACCATTGTAATTTCGTCTCTTTGCAAATTTGCTTTTTGATGATGATTGCTTTCATGTTGTCGATAACTGATACTTCTTGAGCAGCAATTTTGGTCAATTGATCTGCTTTTTCGTTTTCAATAATGCTCTTGCGACTCGATATTCACTGTATGCAAATTTGACACTGATTCTGACATAAATTGATCAAATTTTGTCGTATGTCATCGAATAATCTCACATTGACATTGCTCTTTGCGTTTAGTCTTTGCAAAGTCATTTGACTGTTCATGTACATTCAAATTTCGCTGTTTTTGAGTGCTTTTTCGCTGCACATTGCGATTGCATCGCTAATAGCTTGCAGTTTCGCTTTCGTTATGATGATTTTGCCTGAAACGCTTGTCGCTTTGCTGCATCTAACGAGTTCATGCGTAAATAGATCGGCAACGAGATTTACCTGTACGAGATGCTGGCTACGAACCTTCTGCAAGCTATGCTTGTCAGAAGAGCTGAACAATCTCATCAACATCGACAGAGCAGTAACAGCGCTTTACTCATGCGTTGAGCTCACACACAGTCGAAAATCGAAGCAATAACAACGCGATCGTTAGCGCGTTGAAGCTCGCACATACACAGAATGACAGCAACGTCTTTGCATACATGCTGCAGCTCATATACGACATATACACATATATTGCGAAGGCACGACCCAGCTTTTGCGCACATACAGACAGGCGTGATGCAGTAAATCGATCGGTTTTTCGCATTTTCAGGCCGATTTACACGCAGCGCAATCACACACAGAGCAGTAACAGCGCTTTATTCACACGTTGAGCTCATATACGACATACACACATATACTGCGAAGGCACAATTCAGCTTTTGCACATCTACACGTCTGCGTGATACAGTAAATCGATCGATTTTTCGTCTTATCAGATCGATGTACATGCATCGCAATCACATACACTGCGAAGACACGACACAGTCTTTGCTCATATACACAAAACGACAGCAACGTCTTTGCGCACGCGCTGCAACTCATATACATCACACACACATACACTGCAAAGGCACGACTCAGCTTTTGCACATCTACACGCTCGCGTGATGCAGTAAATCGACCGGTTTTTCGATTTTCTGGTCAATTTACATGCGTCGCAAATACATAGATCAAAGCTCATCTAGTTCGTTCAGCTGAGTGATCATACAGCGAACTCGAAAGCTTACGTCAAAGTGATCAGCTTTCATCTACATAGATCAAAGCTCATCTAGCTCGCTTAGCTTGATGATCATACAGACAAGTCGAAAGCTCACGTTGAAGTGATAAGCTTTCACAATTTTGAGTTGTCTATGTGATCACTTGATCATATAAACAGTTCACGCGCTCGTATGCGCACTCTATCGATGTGACTGTTCAATGAAAAGATATACAGCAGCGATTATGACTAAATTACATGTAATTTAGAATACACACAGCGTCTAGATAATGTCATAGTCATAGACTGCATGAACTTAATGAAGAAATAATAAAAAAATCTCTTCATGTATAGTGCTAAGTCATCAATGTAGCTGAATGACTGTAGATTTTCGATCTTTGCGCGAATCTTCGAAAATAAGTATCGAATATAAATTAGAAATAGAATGAGCGAAATAGATGAATCTTGCGATATTTCTGTGGTTATTTTCTTTGGTTTCTGACGTTCGTCATCAAATGCTAAGTCAATAACTCAATTTTGTAAGAAGCATTTTACTCAATTGATTAAATTGATCAATATTTTCAATTTAATCAATATTTTGATCAGCTGTTTCAACGCAACATAGTCAAAAGCTTCTTTGACATCTAGAAGTAGACAGATAAGCGTGTTTTCGCGACTTTTTGCCATTTGCGCATCATGTACTAGGTTTAGTACTGCGTCTATAGCTGATCTTTGTTTTCTGCCTTTCATTTGATCAAAATTCAGCAGCTTGTCGTTAATTTCAGCTGTGTAGAACAGTTACACTGCTATTATTTTTTCTGCTACTTTGCCTAAACAGTTTAGCAGCGTAATAATTCTATATGTCTTTGAAATTGAATAATTCAACTTGTCTGATTTTTTCAGAATAACTTTCATGCCTTCACGTCATATTTTCGAATGATAGTCATTTTTGATCAAATCTGAGTACATTAAATTGAAGATTTTCAATATGCTTTTGTACGCTCGCTGTATGATTGCGAATGACATATCATCTGATTCGAATGCTTTTCTGAGTGCTGAGAAGTTAATAGCGTGCTTGATTTTCCCTTCGATAACTCTTGATCACTGTATACTTTCGTTCAATAGTAATTCTTCATTGATTTGAATTTTCGAAGATGATGAGTACATTGCTTTCAGAAATGTCTTGCACTTTTCATTGAATTTAATTTTCAATTCTTTTTGCAAGTTTTGTATCGAAAGTAGCTTTTCAATTAGACGTGATTTAGTGAACTTGTATGTCTGAAACACTTTTTTTTCTTTGACATTGTTCAAAAAAGTTGTTCAGAATTGATTTTTGATCAGCTTTATTGCATCATGATACGAATTTCGCATTTGCACTATCTCTGCTCATGCGTCGTCATTTCTGCATCTTTTTCAGATTCGCTTTTTTGACAACAGCGTCTTTCGCATTTCGATGAGCTCATTGTTTCATCAGAGTTTTGATTTTGCGCATATTCGCTGTTTAAATACAAATAATTTCACTGTATTCTTGATGCATTCAGTCAAATAAATAATCTATCGAAAATATGTTGTATACGTTGCATGCAACATACATAGAGCTCGATTTCTATGCTGGTTTCTCTCTTAGGCTTGAGAGATTACTCAGAGAGAATTTCTTGCAACAGATTCACAGTTCAAGACGAACGACATCTTTCACTGCTCAGATTTCGACAGTTTACTTCTTAAGCATGAATCGCAGACGTTTCGCCTGTGATATGCATGCATATCGCAGTCAATTTCTTCTTTAATCACATCGACATGTGCTACTGTTTTCTCAAGCTATACAGATGATATCTTCGACTAGAGATTGATTCTATCATCAAGACATTCAAGAGTCAGAGCTCAGTGAAGAGATAAGATTCTTAAGATCGATAATCATCGTCATTGTATATCACGTCTTGCAGATGTTCGCTTCGCTTGAAAGTGTGCAACTCATCTGTTTCACATTATCTGTAGAGATTTTTCTCATGCAGATCGATTGTGTCTTGCAGAGATATTTGTATGCTACACTTCTAATCAGACAGCGTAGTTCAATTATTCTCTACTAATTCGCTTGTGTCTCTCTTCTTTTAACAAAGTCTTTTCGTCAGCATATCATCTGTGTATAAAATGCTTGTATCTGAACATCTGCTAAACGATATTAATGAGACTCTTGAGTTTGCTTGTGTCAAACTTAACGAGACTCGTGAGTTGCTCATGTCGTAGTAGCAGACGCGCAGTCTTAACAAGATCTATGCGTAGTTAGCACGTAGATTTAAAGAATGTTCGTGATTCAAGTTCTTTCTGCTGATTATTCTCAACAGATCAAACACAAGAATGTTCTGTTTCAGTTCTTGTCATCATGATGACAAGATACTGAATCAAATGATTTTCATAAGCGATTTTCCTTGTAGTTCTGCGTTCTATTTGACTTTCTCATCTGCATGTGAATTGCTTGTAGCATGCGCATTGAGATTATCAAAGTCTGCGTGATCATGAAAACTCTGCATGCAATTAACACACAGCGCTTCATTCTCACGCAGCGTCTTGATGTCATTCAAACTTTTGATAATCTTTACACTCTACTGTAGCTAGACAGTAGATTCGTAGTCAGCATCACGTACAGATGAGTTTCATCGCTGATCTATGCATTACAGAGAATTAGAAAGAATTATCAAAAAGGCGAAAAACATAGTGATGTATATCAATGCATCGCAAATTCAAAAAAAGATAGCAGAAGTTGAAACAGAAATCGAAATAACAGTGATATTCACGTATAAACTCGTCAGATTCAGCAAAGCAACAAGTATTTCTGATAAAATAATTACAACGAAAGCGAAACTGCAAGCTATTAGCGATGCAATTATAATATGCAGCGAAAAAGCACTCAAAAACAGCGAAATTTGAGTGTACATAAACAGTCAAATGACTTTGCAAAGACTAAATGCAAAGAGTAACATTAATTCAAGATTATTCAATGACATACAGCAAAACTTGATTAATTTGCATCAAAATCAGTGTCAAATTTGCATACAGTGAGTATCAAGTCGCAAAAACATCATTGAGAACGAAAAAGTGAATCAATTGATCAAAATTGCTGCTCAAGAAGTATCAGTTACAGACAACATGAAAATAATCATCATCAGCTTCGTCAAAAAGCAAATTTGCAAAGAGACGAAATTACAATGATTAAATGTCTGAAACATTGATATCAAAAAGAAAAATCAGTATCAAAAGCACATATCAAATGTAAACTTGAGTCATAGATCATTAAAAGAGCTTCGAAAAATCAATAAATTAACGTTTTCAATCTTCATTCAGCTGAAAACGAGACACGACTATTTCAAGAGCTATTTACATTGATTATCAGAGAATAATTCAAATAAATGCTACGAAATATGCACTGCAAGTCAAACGTCAGAGCATTTACTACTAAACTGCAAGCATTATAGATCAGAGCAGATAAAGCTTAAGAAAAAAGCTCAGCTCAAAAACACAGACATTATATTGACACTGTTTATCATTCAAATTGATAGAAACACAACACTAAAGTATTTGAAAAATACTTGAATTGCAATCAGAAAATAACTATTAGAAACGAAAGACTAAGAGACGAAATTTGCGAAAGAAAAAAATGAAAACGAAAGTACGACTGAGAAATCTTGAATCATCGCGCTTGTATGCGCATTCTATCGATGTGACTGCTCAATGAAAAGATATAAAGCATCAATTTTGACCAAGTTACATGTAACTTAGTATATACACAGCGTTTAGATAGTGTCATAGTCATAAACTGCATGCACTTAATGAAGAAATAAAAATAAAAATAAAAGCTTGTGATGTGCTTAATGCATTTCGCTATTCTGTATGTTCTACTGCATTTCAATATCATTTGACCACAGTTTTATAACTAACATAATATATTTATAAATAAATCTGCTTGCTTTGAATTCACTCATCTCACATCTCAACATGAATCTTGAGATAAGTGAGAAGAAGAAGATTGTGATTACGTCTTCTGCAAAAGATAACTGATGAAGTTGTGATGTGATTTAATTGTTACGCTCATGTCGAGCGTGTTTTGATGTCTTTGCGCTTTTTCTGCTGTTTTGATGTTCATATTCATATGTGATTGCTTTATTAAAGAGCGAGAACTATTATAATGCAATGATTCTTTTTCTTTCTAATCATGAATGTCAGAAACTGAGCTAGACTAGAGATACTATTAATATAAAAGACTGATATTATTATTACTTTGATAGAATCTAGATACAAGACAATACATCAGATAACGTACAAGATGAAAGACAAAGAGTGAAAGAAAAGAATGAGAATTCAACTTCTATATACATGAATTGAGCAGAATCAAAGCTAGACAATAGTTTTATTGACTTAAGATTGCAGAAGTCTGTGCACACGACTGAGATGATCAAAACAGAATTGCTGAGACTAAATTAAGATGATGATGACTAGATTGATGACTTGATTTATTGAACTGCAAAACAGGTTCAATGAATCGAGATTATTTAAGATATTAATGATTTATGTTCTAAATTGAATTGATGATCTGACATCATGACAATAAATTTATGCTTGAAAGTGAGTAATTATGCTTTTCGCTCATGTTTCAGCCTCGTTTTGAAAGCTTCTATAAGCTTCAAAACATTTTTCATATCTTCGCTTAATATTCATTGATTATATTTCACAGAATACTCTTTTCATTGTATCTTATAATATAAGATTTTCTTTCTTTTTTGCTTCTGTAAAATCTTTTCTATCTTTCATTCTTGCTCATCATCAATAAGCTTGAGTGTGAGATAGTTAAGTATAAAGTCATCATTTAGTCTATGATTATATGACTTTAAGAGAAATACATGAAAGACAGAATGAATTCTATAAATGATTAAAAGATCAAGATGATACATCTGCTTGTTTATGAATTCTTGTATACAAAAGAACTTTATCATCTTATTTAATAACTTCTTGTTAAAGATTGACATAGAGCGAGTCATATGAGTGTCATTTAACTAATAGATAAATGCTAAGAAAGAAAAGTATCTACAGAAAAGAACTCAATTCTTATATGTGCATTTCTCAGCTTTGTGCTAGACTTGATTGAGTTGACATCTTACACATATGATGCAGAGTCTCAATGACATCATCTTTAGCTTGAATGCTCACTAGACTTGATTAGAATGAAATCAAGGCGAAGACTAGAAAGAATAGACGAAGACTAGAATCATAACATTACTCTCTCTTCTTGACTATTTATGTTTGCATGAATGTTATTTCTTAGCGCGCTTTTCTTGAATATTTGATATGAAAGTCGTCAATCATCTCTTGAGCGTTCATAAATTCATCGTCGTCAGCGTTATATCAGTTGAGATCGTTGTCATAGCTCTTTCATTTAACTTGATATTGAAGTCGTCTTTGATATCATCAAGAGTTCAATATATCGTCGATCTTTCATTCGTTTTCATTGTTTACCACTATTGATCTCAAGAATTCATTCTTCTGATCAGACAGAGAGTCATCAACGACAGAACGAAGAAGCTTTGAATGAAATACATCATGTATATGCATAGTGTCTGATAGTTTCAATTTATAGAAGAAGTCAACAGAGTCTATGATCTTGAATGAATTGAGCATTTTGTTATTCAGTTTTTTGAAGAGTCTCGCTGTAACTATGTTTTGTTCGTTCAGAAACATCTTTGATTTGATCTCATAATTGATCTTCTTTCTATGCTTGTTAGCTTGTTTCATCATTCATTTTCGTGTTTTGATCAGAGCTTCGCGAGCAAAGATTAATGTCTTGTTCATGTGATTGAATATATCTTCAACTCTGACGATCTGCAAGCGTTCGCGACTGCTTTCATACTCGATGATGTCAGAATTGAAGCTCATATGAGAATGAAAGCTCTTATTCATGAAGAAGAGAATCAAGAAAATGACTGAAAACAAGATGTTATTATCAACAAACTTGATCATAAGCAATCACTTGAATCAGTCATTCTGCATGTATGAACAGAAGAAACGAAGATATCTTTTGACATTCTGATTGACTCATTCGCTTTGATCATCAATCTGAGAATGATAGACGATGAACAATCAAAGAGAAATGTCTAGTCATTTGCAAAGAAACTTTCAGAGAATGAAGGTGAACTGAGAATCTCGATCGAACACAATGAAGTTTGATAGATCATGAGTTCAATATACTCATTGAAGCAACATTTCAGCTGTTTTTTCGACTGTGATATCTTCATCATCAGTGATGCAAGAAATATAATGTCTTTCTTTTAACAATCTGCAAATGACAGTCAGAATAGCGTTGTAGTCATACGAATCAGATAAATTGATAATGAAGTTCATGACTATGTTCTGTCATCGCTGTTCAAGTATTGATAGAGATTGAAGCAAGTCATTTAATTTATCTTTAGATGTCTTGAAACGTTGATAGACATAGCAGTTTCAAATATATTGATCTACTGTCTTTTGCATGAATGATTAATAGTAATTTCGTTTTATGATTTTCACAGTTCTAAGAATATCAGAATAACTCATTGATGACTGATCATGTACTTCACGAATCAGATTCATTTGTAGAAGTTCATTGAACGAAACTCATAGCTGATTATCATGATACAAGATTTTTTTCTGAACATGACAATTCTTCAATTTGATATCTTCACATTGTGTCTCATCTCTTGCTATTACTTCGCGAAGTAGCGTACAATTCTCATCGATTCTATTAATCTCAAGAATCTGTTTATAGATTGATTCGCTGATGTTCTTCTTTAAATCAGCAATCTTCATTCAATTCAACGTCAAAATAGTGATTCATTGATAACAAATGCGCTCATCATCGAGATCTCTGAACACAACGTCAACTTGATGAGTTAATGCATCGATCTTGATGTTTTGCTTGTCAGATTAATACATTATCTTGAAGTTGAAGTCAGCGAGCTTTTGTATTCAGCGCATCTGTTGTCTGCTTAGCTCTTTGTCTTTCATCAATGAGATGAGCGCTTGATAATCGATGAACATCTTGATAGAAATGTCAGTTAACTTCAGTTTGAATCATCAATGTTTAAATGCTTGAATAATGATCAGTAGTTCTTTATCATATATCTTGTAGTTGCACTCAGCAGAAGACATGTTCTTACTATAAAAGATCATTGAATGTAATATTTTCTTGTCGTCATATTGAGACAGAACTTCATCATTAACGTAGTTGAATGAATTGATTTCGAGAATGATCTTGCGAATTTGATCAAAGTGACGAAGTATCAAAGTCTTAATCATATGTCTCTTCATATGATTGAATGTCATCTGACAGATCTCATTTCATTCAAATATGATCTTCTTTTGAGTAAGTTGAATCATGAGATGAACAATCTTCGAAAAGTTCTTGATAAAACGTCGATAAAAGTTGCAGAAATCAATGAAGAACTGTATCTGAGTGAGATTATTAAGTGTAAATCATTTCACAATGACTTGTATCTTTCAAGAATTCATCTTCAATTCTTCAATGAATATTAATAGTTCTAGAAAGATGATTTTCTGCACATGAAACTCGCATTTGTTTATGTCTATCTGTAGATTGATCTCTCGTAGTCTATGCAAGATCAATCATACATGTCACTTGTGTTTCTTCAAGATCTTGCTGTAAATAATAATGTCATTTAGATAAATCTGACAAAACTGATGTAAATATTTAAACAACACGTCGTTTATATAGTGTTGATAGAACATTGATTCATTTGTTAATTCAAAGAGCATTACATGATATTTGTATGAGTTGAAGAAGGTAATAAACGTAGTCAAATCTTCACTGCTCAAATGCATGCAAAGTTTGTTGAACGCAGCAATGATGTTCAATCAAGTCAGATACTTGCTTTCTTGAATGCAAGCGAGAGTCTTGTTTATCAATGACAAAGAATAGTGATCTCGTTTGATCAAAGCATTGAGCTTTCTATAATTTACACAGAAACGCAGACTATCATCTTTCTTTTTGATGAACAAGATAGACGAGACGTATGATACGAAGCTGAAGAAAATGAATTCTTTGTTCAGATAATCGATCAAATACTTCTTGATCTTCTGCAGTTTGACGTTGAACATCTGATATAGTCTGCTTCTAAAGAGTGTTTCTTCGTCGATCAACTCAATTTTGTGATCATAGAAACAATGAGATGATAGCTGATTGATCATCGCTCAATCGAAGATGTTTAGATAGTCATGATATTCAAAGAGAAGCTTGGCTTTGATCTGCTCAAGAGTCTTAGCATGAGAAAGCTCATGCAGATTCACTTTTTCAGACTTATTTTCAACTGTAGTTATGAGTCGATCAATTTTCGAGATGATAACAGCAAAGATCTTCACATCTGATCATTTGACTAACATTCTATAAGTCGCAGCTTCGATCATGACAATGTTCAATGAATCTGAAGTCAATTTAGAAATTTTGACGCTAGTTAAAGTCGCGTCGCGCGATTTTAACTGTTCAATTAGTTTAACTGACTTCTCATTGAACTGACTGAAAGAGAGTGATTTCTGACTGAGTTGAGATGTAACGAAAGTGAAAAATCTCTTCAGTATATGAGTAAAGATCAAACTCTTCTGTTTTGTGATTGTTTTATTGCTTAATAATAGAACAATCAATTTTAAACGAGAATTAAAATTCGAAAATTGAAGAAAGTCGATTCACATATCTATTACTAGATTAATTTTATTCATTCATGTTTTTTCAAGAATCATTTGATGTTAATCTAATTGAGTGATTAACATAGAAGCAATGTCAATCATATGATCTTGAACTGTCAGATTTAAATAGATGACATGAGTAATGAGTTTTTTTGCATAATGATCATCGAATTCTTGTATTGACTTTGCTTTAATCAAAGTCAAAGACTCGATTTGCAACTGATCACAAATAATCTGCGTGATTACTTCATCAATGAACAAATAGTCAGCAGCTTCAATGTCAATCAATGACTTCAATGAGTAACTAATTTCATTGCTAGAAAGTACACATTCAGTAGTCAAAGATTCAGAAGCAAAAGAATCATCTGACATGCTCATTGTTGAAGAAATTAACACATCTTTCATCGCATCTTTGATGAAAGTCACTAGTTTTTTGCCTCGCTATTCTTGAAAGAAGACATTTTCTCATTCTCTTTATTCTTCAAAATGATGATTTCATGTAGATGAAAGATAAAAGCTCAAGAAGTCAAGATATTGATCTTGTTCTGAGAGCAATTCTTGAACAAGTGACTTGAGATCTTGCAGATGTAGCAGATGATTGATGATCTTGCTGACTCAGAGGTAGAAAAGATAGTCAACTTAACATAATTGATTATTGAAGTCATCATTGACAAGAAAGTAACGCGTTTGTCAGATACAACAGTGACTTTGATGATAACAGTGCAACGTTCGCTGCGTAGCTGATAGTTGACTCGCTGTTTATTATTTACATCTTGAAGAAATTTCTTTAGACGAGAAAGCGAAGTAAAATTCTCTGAACAGACTGATAAAGCGTTCTGCAAGCGATTGTTGATTTTATTCTGAAGATCGTTTATCAGAGTGCAATCATCATAATCGAGATAGCTGAATAACTTCATAAAGTCGAAGTAGAAGACATTGAAAGACTTGTCTGCTTATCTCAGAGCGTTGTATTCACGTCAAGACTTTTGATTCTTATTCAGTTCATCATATATTTCTTTCAAATGATTGAATAGCTCGTAGATCAAAGTGAATGAATTTGAAGAATCAAAACAACGTCGAGCGAAGATGTGCTTTGCAGCGTTATCTTTTAACCTAGACATCATGTAGATAATACAGATAGTCTTATCATCAAATTGATCAACATTGACAATCAGCTTGTCATTCATCTTATTTCTTCAGTCTTTTCAAGTCAATTCATTTTCATCAGTGAATATAAATAAGTTTGAAAATTTGTAGAATCAATGATGTTTATTTTCGAATGAGATGAACTTAATAGACGTCTCTCGTCAAGTATGATTCTCGATAAAAGCATGCAACTTGATATCTTGTTGAGATAAATGATTCATAGTAGATTGAGACTCAGTAGACTGTTGAGATCAAGACTGATCAGCTGAACGTTGTTTCTCTTTGAGTTTCAACATTATCTCTTGTAGTCAAGTGTTAATCTCTTCTAGAGTGTTCATTGTCATGCAATTGATCTCTAGCTGTTTCAGTCTCTGAGTATGTTCAGCTTGTAGAACAATTCAGTGCTTGTTGCATTTCAAAGTCATGTCTCGTTGATCTCTTAGCTCATCTAACATCTTAATGATCTCGTTTGACGAATCAAGAACTCATTGACGTAGTTGTTCTTCAATCTTGATGTTTCATGAGATTGCGACATTCTGAGATTCAGCTGAGACATCGAAAGAAAGAAGAAAAACTCGTCTATTTGCAATGCTTCTAAGCAGACGAGTCGTTCGAAATTCGACTAGTTCAAAGTCGTATGTCATGATGAGAGATTGAAGATAAAGATAGATAGATTGTGATAAATTTGATAGATGTAATTCAAAGAAGCTCTTGTGAATTTTCTGATAAACAAATGAATACAATATTCGAAGAATTTCTTGCGAATAAAAAGTGATACAAATTCAAAGAATTTCTTGCGAATTTCTGAATGAACAAAGTAGGTTATTTCGTATCATCTACACGTTGATAGCAGAGTAGTTGATTAGCTTTTATCTACTGTTAGAAGTTGACATAAAGCGAGTTATATAAATGTCATTTAACTAATAGATAAATGCTAAGAAAGAAAAGTATCTACAGAAAAGAACTCGATTCTTATATGTGCGTTTCTCAGCTCTGTGCTAGACTCAATTGAGTTAACGTCTTACACATATGATGCAGAGTCTCAATGACATCACTTCTAGCTTGAATGCTCACTAGGCTCGATTAGAATGAAATCAAGATGAAGATTAGAAAGAATAAATGAAGACTAGAATTATAACACTTCTTGCTCAACTTCTTCTGCTTCAGATTTTTTGCTGATAACATGATCAAATCATCAACATTAAAAAACTTAAACTTATGTTTTCAATTATAGTACTTTGTCTGAGCATTGATTGCATTTTGTCATCATTACATCAACGTGTTTCACACATCTTGCAGCATTTCAATGTGTTCTTTTGCTGCTGACACTTCTTCTTTCATAGCATCATTCTCAATGTGTATGTCAAAGATTAATTCATAGTCATACATGACTTTAAAGAAATTACAACTCAATAAAGTGTGCTTCATCTGATGATATACAAATTTGATTACGAGTAAAAGTGTAGTTCAGTCATTTTACTCTTTGAAACAATACATTCTTAAATAATGTTTCAGCGTTTAATTCTGTCATTCTGTCAGATCATCTGTTTGCAAATAAAAGACAATGCTTAGTCATTGTTTCATCTTCGCATGAAAACAGATCTTTAATCAAAACGCATTGATAAATAAACTATCTTTATCAATGATTATATCATTTGAAATCTCATATCTTAAAGCAATCTTCTTGAAGAACAACTCTGTTAATTCTATGACAGTCAGAATTTTCTTCATAAACAAATAATGCATCATCTTCATGTAATAATCGACTATCATGGGAATTGAATCATACACGACTTTTTATCATTTACTAGACGACAGATCTGTTATGAAATTCATTATAATTTCTTTTCAAAGATCTGTGAGTCGAGATAATGATTTCAACTCATCATATGATAAATGATATTTTATCTTTACTCTTTGACAAATGTCACAAGTATTTATATACTCTTTAACATCTTTAATCATACTTTTTCAGTAATATTTGCAATCTAATAGCTCACTGATCTTGTCAGCATCAAAATGTCTTGCTAATGAATCATCATGATGATGTTTCAATAGTTCTTCTCTGACAGAAAAATCTTTTGAAACATATAATAATTCATTGTATTCTATCATTTCTTGACTATTCAATGTTTAAGCTTCGATGTCACTCTTTTGTATACTCATCATCTCATCTGCTTTTAATTCTACAGTAAATTCATCTTCTTGCTTTAAGATCTTGATGAGCTTAACTATAAATTTACTACTAAAGTTGTATATCATTTCATAAATTGTCAGTACTCTGACTGTGAGAATGCATCTCATTGACTATAAACGATGCATATCTGCAAGACTAGCTTGCAAGATTAGATTGAAGAAACTAACAAGCGAATAAAGATAGTGACTTGACAGAAAATGAAAACTCTGCGAGCTTTCACTTTCATTTCTTAGCAATTAGTTTTATCATCAATAAAATGCTATCTTATTATCTTTTACTACGCAGTTTCACGTAAAGAGATCTCGTTGTCTCACAGTTCTAATTGCTTCATTCGCATGAAGCTGCTCAGTAAGAGATGTCAAACACGCAGTGACTCATCAGAAATTGCATGATCAAAAGAAGTGATAACTTCTTTCACATTGAGAATTCATCGTCTCATCAAAACAGATCTGAGAATCACGCATTTGAACATGCAGATGAGAAGTTCAAATTGCAAGAATTTAATGAACAGACAGATCATATTTCTTGATGATCAACAAGTGAAGTATGCAAGCAGTTAAAGAATCTGAAGATGCAGAATGTATTGCTTGTCTTGCAACTTTACATATCAAAACTTGAGCAAGAGACTTGATCAATTTCTGATCATTGATGTCAACATAGTGATGATCACTATTGAAGTGATGCATGCAAGCGTGCTAATTGATCTTATGAGTTTAGAGAGCAAAGCATCACAAACTATGACTTCTTGATGTTCTGACTGCGAGACTGCGAAGACTTCATAGTTGCAACATCATCTGATTTCATCATGAAACAAGAGAAACTGCAACGATCTGCATCATACTTGTCAGAGAAGTCTTGTAATCAGTGATGAGATCATGTGATGAGCATGCACAATTATGATGAGAAACTCAACTGAAAGTACTACACTGAATACTTGCGTGCTAAACTTAGTAATTCTGAAATTTGCAACTTTCAAACAGAATGTTGACTTGAAGCTGCGAAGTAGTAAATCAATCAAAGCATCGCGAATTTTGAACAGTATTTTATCAAACTGTATGCAGATCTGAACTATCATATATTCAATGAGACTTGCATGATGTACTTGCAAATAAAGATTAATAAAATCATCATGAACGAGTCTCTTCACATCTTATACACTTTTATGAATTATGTTAATCTGCTAAAGCATCTTATAAACATTGACTTGCATTTGCAAGACATTGATGCATTGTCGAAGCTACATTTGCAGCAAAGTGAGAGTGCAGCATCTCAAAAAAGTTCTTGATTCTTGCATGAAAAGACGAAGTCTGTCGCTGCAATGAAGAATTTGAAGTTCTCTACTTTGAACATGCAGTCTAAAGATGATGCAACACTCAAGTTCAGTGAGTTCAAGAAAAATGCTGCTTCATTCAATCTTACATGCTGATCATGCAAGAAGCTGAGACACAAGATTGATAATTCAATGTGTTTTAACTACACATTCAGACAAGAGACTTGCAATCAAGATAAAGAAATAAAAAAAGAGAAAGTCTGATGTTCATCATTGAATCATTAAATATAACTACGAAAAGATAATTGTCACATACATTGATGATATCAGTATTGACAAATGTCTTTGAGAAAGTACGCGAAGCTCACTGTCTTATTGACTCTGAGATCGAGCGAAACTTTATATTGCAATCATGAGTAAAAGAGCATAAATTATCAAAGAATCATGCAACTCTGAAACAGATTCAGATAATCAACGATTGTTGAATTTTCTGCTATGATACACATCAGATTGATATCGAGTTGATCAATCATGAGAAAGTTCACAAGAGCTGAAACATTGAATTTCATGCTGTGAACATGCAAGAACATGATATAATTCTTGATTACTCATGATTAGATGAGATTGATTCGAATATTCGCTGACGTGAATGTCGCTGATCATATTGAGAAAACAGCACTCAGCGTGCAAAGCAAATATGAGTTAGTCTGTGCAAGACATCAAAATTTGTCGAGCTGACAATGCTTGCAGCTAAGAAAAGAGAAGAGACTTATGTAACTCTGTTCTATCAGCTGCTATCTACAAATGACTTATTGCAGAACGCAGATCATCAGACTGCAAGATGCAATGCGCTTCAAGCAAAAGAATCAAAGATACTCTCTGCTATTTAGACTGATCATCGAATCGAGTTTCAAATTGACATTTTGAACTCAAATCGAGATCAAGTCGAGTTGCTCACATTTTCAACTCGATTTGAGTCAAGTTGCTCATATTTTCAACTTGATGCAACTCGACTCGACTAGAAATTGAATCAACTCGACTCGACTCATCAAGAACTCGAGCTTGACGTCAAGAGAGTTAAATATAGAAAATTTTCCGATTTTTGACTTTTGCATTACCTTTTTGCATTATCTTTTGATAGAGAGTCATAAAGAGAAACATGAAGAGAAACATGAAGAGAAACATGAAGAGAAACATGAAGGGAAACATGAAGAGAAACATGAAGAAAAACATGAAGAGAAACATGAAGAGAAACATGAAGAGAAACATGAAGAAGAACATGAAGAGAAACATGAAGATCGTTTGACTTTGATAGAAAGTCATGACGGAAAAACATGATAGAAAGTCATGAAGAGAAATCATGTAGACTGTTCAATCAAGCTATTTACATCTATTTAATATCTTGTCGAATCGAGTCGAGTTTTTGAGTCAAGTTGTCGAGTCAAGCTTCTCAACTCAACTCAACACTTTTTCAAAAAAAATTCAACTCAACTTGACTTGACGCGATCAGTCTACTGCTATTCAAGATTTCAAGAAAGTGTTTTCTGAAATTCTTTCTGATAGTCTGAACACGCATGATCAAATGAAACATTTCATTGATCTGATGAAGAACAAAATGTCTTGCATTGAATCTATTTATAAGATGACATGAGATGAGCTTGCTGCAATACGAGACTATCTAGACAGCGCATTAAAAAAGAAATGAATTCATTCATCAAGTAATTCTGCAAAAGCATCTGTGTTGTTTATAAAGAAGTTGAATGAAAGTCTTCATTTATGCATGAACTATCATGATCTCAATGAAATAACAGTAAAGAACAATTACTTATTGTCTTTACTGTCTGAGACGCTGAATCGCTTTGCTCATGCAAGACACTTTATCAAAATTGATATTTGCAACGTCTATCATTGCATTTGAATTCGCAAGAGCAATGAATGAAAAACGACTTTTCATACATGCTATGATCAGTTTGAGTATCAGATGATGCTTTTTGAACTGACAAATGCTTCTGCAATCTTTCAATTCTATGTAAATTACACACTTAAGTTATTTATGAATATTTGCTGCGTGATATATCTGAATGACATTTTAGTATACTTTAAGATGAAAGAGCAGCATTGAGAGCATGTGTGTAAGATTCTTCGCGCGCTACTGAAATATTAACTGTATGTCAAGCTGTTGAAATGCACTTTCAATCGTAGCGAAGTTATCTTTCTGAGATTCGTGATAGAACAAAGAGATATTCAGATGAAACAATCTCATATTGATGCAATCACTAGCTGATCTGAGCTCAAGTCTGTGAAGAACATTCTCATATTCTTGAGATTTGCAAGATTTTATCGATGATTTATAAAAGAATTCTCTCAAATCATCACGCTCTTAACAGATTTAATCAAGAGTGCAAAGAAGAAGATGATGCATTCGCTCTTCGTAATGACATTGAAAGCAAGAAAAACTTTTGAAAGATTGAAAACAATCTTTGTCAATGCTTTCATTTTGAAACACTATGATTGAGATGCAAATCTTCGCATGAAGATTGATGCATTAAATCGCGAAGCTGAAGATGTGCTTAGTCAGAAGAGTAAAACTGATCAATGATATTTCACTGTATACTATAGTTATAAGTTCAAAGAAGCTGAAGTATAATGAGACATGCATGACAAAGAGCTGTATGCTATAGTTCTTGATTTTAAGAACTGACAACACTATCTTCAGAATAGCAAGTGATTCATATGTGTGATAACAGATCACAATAATCTTCATTACTTTATAATGATGAAGAAGTTCAACGCACAACAGATGCGCTGAGCTGAGAAATTAGCTGCGTTTGACTTTCATATAGAATATCGCAAAGACAAATTAAACTCTGTGAATGCATCATCAAGAAGACTCAACATCATGAAATCAAATGATAGCAAGAAGAATAATGATTATTTTCTATCTACTTTGCAAAACAAACTTTGCAATCAGAAATGTCAATCTGAGCTGCTAAAGAGTGAAGAAGTTTCGACAATGATCAAACTCGCAGCATTGACGATGTAACTGAATGACATAGTCATTGCAGATACTTGAATCATGTGTTCAAATGAGAAAGTACTCGCTAGATCTTGCAAAATTCTAGACACTGCGTCGTCTCGACTTCTGATTCATCAAATTATGAAGTTGAAGAAATTCTATTTGAAGATGAGTGAATCAATGACTGCGTGATTGCTGAAGTTACAACAAAGAAACATCTTTGTTGCGAATGAGAAGTGACATTAACGATTTGCATCTAGAAAGAATGAGCTTTCAAAATGAAGTATGAGAGATAATAAACTGCTACGTCGTGATCTTGCAATTTATGTACTCAATGACTCTGCTACAAGAGATGAGATTCTGCATATGAATCATGATGATCTTGAAGCAGATCATTTTGCATGCGTTTGTATCAAGACTGCAATAAGAAGAAAATATTACTGATTGAAAATGCTCAAAAAGATGATGAAATATGTTCGCATCTGTTCAGACTGTCAGCAAGTGCAAGTGTATCATCATAAACTCTATGAGAAGCTGATGTTTATATCTTCAGAGAGTGTCAATTCATTTCACATAATAATCATGAATTTCATAACAGACATGCTCTCTGCAAAGAATTCATACATTGAAAAAACAAGCGATGCTATATTGATAATGATAAATAAGTTGATTAAGCACGTAATTTATATTTCGATGATCAAAGATTTGAACATTGAGAGACTTGCAAATCTGCTATAATGAAAATTCGTATCTCAGCATGAAATGATGCAAAGCATTATATCAAATCAAGACTCACTGTTTATCAATCATTTTTGAATCACTTTATGTTGACATCTTGAAGCGAAGTGAAAGCTAAGCACTGCATTTCATTCGCAAATCAATGATCAAACAGAAAGACAGAATCAGATGCTTGAACACTATCTGCGAGTGTATTTCAATTATAAGATGAATAACTGATCAGAGCTTTTGTCAATGATGACGTTTGCATATAACAACAGCATACACGCTAATATCAAAAAAACTTCACATGAGCTTTTAAAGAGATACACTGCGAGCTTTGCAAAGACATCTGAGAACAGAATTCTAAAGAGAAAGACATTCTTAACTATGAAGTGAGCAGAATGACTACGAAGTATCAGAGAACATCTAATGAGACTATGAAAGTGAGTAGCAGAGCAGCAAGCAAAGTATTATAATGCTCATTATAAAGCTGCAAGCTTTTAAATGAAAGACAAAGTGCTTCTGTGAAGTATAAACATTCATACACTTTGTTCAAAGAAGAAGATTGATCACAGACAATTGAAATCATTCAGAATATTGAAGAAGATCGACATACAAGCGTATAAGCTTGAACTATTTGAGAGATATGATGCAATTCACTCAATCTTTCATGTCTCTGTATTGAAATTCTGACACTTGCGTGATGAGAATTCGAAGTCGCAAATCATTCTTGTAGAAGAAGAAAAGAAATGAAAGATAAAGAAGATACTTGATCAGCAAATCAAGAAAGAAAAAATTGAGTATTTAGTTCAATGAGCTGATTCATCTTTTTATGAAAACTTCTGAGAATCAATGAAAAATCTTAGCAATGCAAAGAAGATCATTGAGAACTACAAGACAGAAAGACAAGTACATCAGTCAACTGCAAAGAAGTCAAAGAGAAAAAAAAGAGACAGATCATGTAAGAATCACGATTGAGAGAATATCAAAAGCGCAAAGACGTGAGTTTAAGAAGTTGATACTAAACTACAATTATAAAATCTTACACAACATATGTTTTTTAAAAAAGAAGATGACAAACGTTGTGAAAGAATGAAGAAAAGAAGTAATCAACAATCGCGAGCAAGAACATTGAAGTGAAGAAAGAAGCTATTTATTTATCAGCGAATCTCATCATGCACTGCTTGCTTTAGTCAATACTTACAAGACGAAGATGAAGTAATGTGATGACAACAAGAAGTGATGAAGACGAGAAAAGTGAGAATTTCTACTCAACTGTTAGATACAATCTCACATGCTGAGAGAAAAACTACTCATTCTCTCATTGTTCAAGATGAAAAGCGAGATAATCTCGATTGTGAGTGATGAGATGTTGAGTCATCATTCACGCAGCGTGATGCATCATCAGCTGAAGAAGACGTAAGACTAGATTCATCATGCAATCATGCTTTTCTACGAGGAAGCAATGCTTGCATTTGCAAGCACGCTCGATGAGAGCACGACACGTGTGAATTGTCACTACGCTTAGATGATGAACGCAGCGACAGCATCAGATCTTCTGATCATGATGATTTAACATACATCAGCATTTATTGAAACATGCAAAGATAAATATGTTTATCAAAAATCATGAGTTCAATCATCAACGCAGCAGACGCGAAAGAAGCAGAAGAAGCAGACGTGGTAGACGTTGCAGCGACGATGACGTGAAGAAGAATGTACATCTCAAGAAAACGAGCAGACTTCGTGAGCATGTTAGCATGATCTCAATGAGCATGAATGCTGCTATTTATCATGATAATGATGATGATGATGATGATGTTGATACTGCTATGTCATTCATATTAGCTCATGAGCTGACTTGCATCACAACAACGCTGCAACGAAAGAAGCTCATATCATGAGCTGCAAGCTATGCAAGATATGCATAGCAGATCTCATGCTTCATCAGTTTGAAAGAGCAGTACTCATGAAAAAGTATGCTGAGACGAGACAAGAAGAAAAGAAAGAAAGAAAGAAAGCAAAGCTGAAGAATTGATATTAACAATCTCGCACTAGCTTTGTTTATGCTTGTTAACATGATCAATTCACGACACTTTTACACAGATGCTAAAGCGCTGAAGAAGTCATTGCTACGCTGTCAGCTGCAAGAAGACAATACGATGCTATGAAAACTTGAGAATTAAGTCTTTAAGAGAGAATGCAGTTGTGAGAATGCATCTCATCGACTATGAATGATGCGTGTCTGCAAGACTAGCTCACGAGATTAGATTGAAAAGATTAACGAGCGAATAAAAATAATGACTTGACAAAAGATGAAAACTCTGCAAGCTTTCACTTTCGTTTCTTAGCAATTAGTTCTATCATCAATAGAGTGCTATCTTATTATCTTCTACTACGCAGTTTCATGTAAAGAGATCTCGTCGTCTCACACTGACAATTGCACGTGAAACGAGTTGTTTATAATCAATAGTTTCAGCAACAGAATTAAGCTGTTTCTCAACTACATTATGATTTTTATGAGTCAATGTTTTAACATCTGTACTCTTCAAAGTTGTTGATTCAAATTGAAAGATTTTATCTTTCAAGAAATGTACTTCATTTAAATATGTTTCTTGCACTGCTAAAATCATGATTCTCAGCAGCATACTTCTGACATGCACTGCTGAACATGTATTTATGTTTTCATTAACATTGTGAACAGACATCTTCTTGATTTCATTAATCACTCATGTACAGTAAATTTCATTTTGCGATCTGCTTTTGACATGTTTCGCTAAATATCTTCATTCACTGACACTGTGAATGAACATCTTCTTGACATCGTTAATCATTCATGTTCATCAGTGAATTTCATCTTGCAGTCTGCTTTCAACATGTTCTGCTGAATATCTGTTCATACTTATACTGTGAACGAACGTCTTCTCAACATTATTAATCACTCATATACAGTATAGTTCTTTGATTGCTACAAATATAAAGCTATTTAAGCTTTTTATTCTAGTCAGCTTTCGCTGTAAAGTGAGCAGCAAATGATTCACAGAGATGTTCTCACTCTTATAGTCAGATCATCTTGACAATGCATTAATTGAGTTTGTTTTTTCTGATTTATGCATTATTTCAAAGCTGCAGATCAACAATCTCATGATTCATCTGACTTGTCTTTCATTTAACTTTCAAACATTCATAAAACTCTTCAGATTATTATGATCAGTCAGAACTTTAACAGTATGATAACTGTCTTTCACACAGTGTCATCAATGTTTAAACATCGCTACTATGATTAAAAGCTTCTGATCATAAGTTTCATAATTTCTTTCAATGTTTATCATCATTTTGAATCAGAATGCAATCAAATGTCACTGATCTTCGTCATCTGACTGAGACAAAATATTCGCGACTGCATAATTGAATGCATTGATCTCAATGCATATATGTCGCTCTGAGTCAAAGTGCCTTAATATAAACACTTTCATAAAGACATTATGAAGCTGATTAAATGCTTGTTTCACTTTGTTTAATCATATGAATGAGTTCATTTTTACATTTTTTACACTATCTCTCAGCAGTTCTGTTAAAGACTTTGCTATCTGAAAGTAGTGATGTATAAAATGTCGATAAAAATTGATAAATCTCAGAAAAACTTGTATTTTTCAATACATCTTTGATCTGAATCATGTTTTGATGATGTCTATTCTACTTGAGTTCATCGAAATGCTCTCTGTAAATATGATAAATTCTAGAAAGTTCACTTTAATGATGAAGAATTCACACTTCTTCAAGCTGACATATAGCTTGAACTTTCTTAATCTTTCAAGAATTTGCTTTATGTGATCTACGTGATCAATCTTCTTTATAAAGAAGATTAAAATGTCATTGTAATTGTAATTGTAATTCATACACTCTTGTGACATTGATTTAAACTCGACTCATGAGAGAAACTATGCTATGTGTATTAAACAAACAAAACTCTCTGAGAAAGAAAATCGCTCATCGACTACATGATGACTTCACGTCATTGAAACAATAAATTTGACATTATGTTATCAGTAATGAATCTATAGCTTCTATTCAACGCATGATGCTTAAGTAAACTCTTAATGAGTGTCTGTGCTGTTTAATTATGACACATCATCTTTGCTCTGCTTTTCATTGATGATATTTTATACAAACGATGTTCTGATTCAATTCTTGATTTGAAGATGAAAATCATTTTCTTTGCACTTGTGATGTTCATGATTGTAATGTTGAAAACTACGTTCTCTTGCTCAATGATTGTCATTCATTGAGCAGAGAAATATGTGATGAAAGAGAGATGCATACAATGAGAAGATAAAGTGCAATTGTATTAAATAACTTTATTCTGCTCTTAATTTAACTTATGTCACGTAAACGTTGAATAGATTGTTAGTATGAACGTGTGATTGCAATCGTTCAATGTATGACTTTGATCAATAGTAGAGAATGCATTCTGATCATTCTCATGAGCTTTTGATCTTTCATGTAGATAGATGTATGACTTGACGTCAAGTAAAGAAGATGAGTTCAAGCTCTTTCAGTATATCAGCGTGATCAATGAGTCACTACTTCTTCAAGCATTGTAATCACGACTTTCAAACTCATCATTTGAAACAACTATTTTATCTGTTATCTTTTCATCAATTACTCAATGACACTGTTAATGTGATGAAAACGTTTCAGTATATTGACGTGATCGACGAGTTCTCAATTCTTCAATCACTTATAATCACAACTTTCAGACTCTTCATCTGAATTGTTTATTTCACTAGTAGTATCTTTTCATCTTCTATCAACATTGACATGTCATTAGTCTTCTTTATAGATCGATTGTGACTGTTAGAAGAAATATTGTCGCATAGATGAAAACTCTGCATGTTGACTTTTCTGATCATGCAACGTTCTAACATCATTCAAACTGCGTTGAATTGAGATCTCTTGACTCTTTTGACTTCTATTCAAACACAGAATAGAATCAAAAGATTCATAGTTGACATCATGTACAAATGAATCTCGTGATCAATTAATTAAAATGTCATTTAAATAAACAATATAAAAGTCATTTAAAGATTCTGTCAAGATCTTATTAATATAAGTCTGAAAAATGATAAATGCATTGATTAAATTAAACAACATGATCATATACTTGAAGTGATTATAATGAGTACAAAATGTTATCTTTCACTTATTTTTACATTGAATTCTGAAATGATGATAAATGTTCTTCAGATTTAACTTAGTGAATTGCTTGACTTTACTGAATCTGTCTAAAGTTTCATTAATTAAAGACAGCAAATGACGATTCTTGACAGTGATCTTATTCAGATCTTGATAGTTCATGCATAAATGAAGATTATCATTCTTTTTGAGAATGAATAAAATAGACGCATCAGTCAAGCTGATGAAGTGCTTAATTTATTCTTTCACTAAAACATTGTTTAGATACTGTTTCAGAGTCACTAACTCTGTGTTTGACAGATTATACAATGATTCATATGATGATTCTATTGTGATTTCAATTGCATGATCATGATCTTTATGCAAAAGCAATTTGTCTGCACTTTCTGTTAAAAATACATCTTCATATTCTTTCAATTCAATGAGTAAAGACTGTGTTTCTGATGCATTTATAATACAACTCAACGCGTTATTCATTGCTTTTACTTGATGTTCAATGATTAATTCTTCAACGACATTGATCATAATGAAAGCGTACACAGTAAACTCATTTTGTAAAGCTTTTGCAAAATCTTTTGTTATGAATAACTTGAATGCATGATTATTCGTGTTGAAACATCATGTTCTTGCAATTATGTTTATTCAAATACGCTTGAATTGCATACTTGATATATTCAGAATCAAGAAAGATTCTTTCTTGTTGATAGCATAGAAGATACTTATACCTTTTTTCTCTATGTTTCAGCTGTTTCTCAGTCAATAACACATCTTATAAACGTCATAACAATAAACATTCTGATCATTCATTCAGATAAATCTTAAGAGATTAACATTCAACAATGATATACTCTGCTTGATAATGAAACGTTAACTAATTACGTTCATTTTGACGTTGATATTCATGTAAATCTTCATTTCTATCTTCTGATCTTTCTGAATTACATGCTCTTTATATATAAGAATCTTTACGAAGATAACTTCTTGTTTTTTCCTTGATGATTTGAAGTATTTATTAAAAGCTTGTCTTTTTTCGAAATCTTAAGATGATTCATATGCAATATTGAATCAATGAATATTTGATTTACATCAGATTCTTTTGATCTATTCTTGATCTTTTTATCTTTATAATCAGTAAAGTAATGATTCTTTTGATTGCATGTAGACTGATCGCGTCGAGTCGAGTACTCGACTCGAAAAGTGTCGAGTCGAATTGAATTTTTTTTGAAAAAGTGTTGAATTGAATTGAGAAGTTGAATTCGAGCACTCGAATTGAGTTGAGAAGCTTGACTCGACAACTCGATTCGAAAACTCGACTCGACTCGACAAGATATTAGGTAGATGTAAATAGCTTGGTCGAACAGTCTACATGGTTTCTCTTCATGGCTTTCTATCATGTTTTCCCGTCATAACTCTCTATTAAAGTCAAACGATCTTCATGTTTCCTCGTCATGTTTTTCTTCATGTTTCTCTTTATGTTTCTCGTCATGATTCTCTATCAAACAACCTTCATGTTTCTCTTCATGTTTCTCTTCATGTTTCTCTTCATGTTTCTCTTCATGTTTTTCTTCATGTTTCTCTTTATGTTTCTCGTCATGATCTTCTATCAAATGATCTTCATGTTTCTCTTCATGTTTCTCTTCATGTTTCTCTTCATGTTTTTCTTCATGTTTCTCGTCATGACTTTCTATCAAACGATCTTCATGTTTCTCTTTATGACTTTCTATCAAACGATCTTCATGTTTCCCTTTATGACTCTCTATCAAACGATTTTCATGTTCCCCTTCATGACTCTCTATCAAAAGGTAATGCAAAAAGGTAATGCAAAAGTCAAAAACCGGAAAATTTTCTATATTTAACTCTCTTGACGCCAAGCTCGAGTTCTTGACGGGTCGAGTCGAGTTGAAAATGTGAGCAACTCGACTTCGAATCGAGTCGAATTCAAAATGTCAACTCGAAACTCGACTTGATGATCAGTCTAATTGCATGTGTAACACATTATGTTGAATAAATTCTTGCTATAACGTGACGAAGCATGTGAGCTTGTCTTTGATGAAGAATCAAATTTAGTTGATTGATGAAATTTCTTTCACTTTGAATGAGTCTTCTTATTGATTTTATCTCAATCATGCAAGTTCTCATCTTAAGATTATTTCAACGATAAAATATGTTCTTTTTGCAGATTTGTTTTCAATTGAGCGACAAGATCAATTAACGCATTTCATGTGATAGAAATTGACTAAACATTAGTAATAATTACATGCAGCTCAGATTTCAACTTGATGAATAAATAAGTTCACTTATGCTCATCATTATACAATAAAAGTTGATGTTTCAAAGTGCTCAGATAAACTGCAAATGTTCATATCATCTGATTTAAACGTTGCGATGCATTTGCATACTGCTGAGTCACATTTATGTCTCAATTTATCAAGTTTTCAATTATGTTCAGAAGAAAATTGATAAAATTGAATTACATCTGCTGAGCAGCAAACATAGTTTCTTCGTGATTGAATCAAAGTTTCTTTGATTCATTTTTAAGATAAATTATGCAGTACAAAATCTTTTTCTCATTTTTTTCAAAATGTCAAGAAGTATTTTGAAATGAGATTTCAACATCGCGAATTCACTCTCTAGATTCTCTGATGATTTTGTTATGATACTTCTTCAAAGACATTGAGAATCTTTGCTTCTGCAAGATGATTTCATGATGAGATCATTTTGCTTTCGTCGACATTATGAAGATGATGCATAGATCATTCAAGTTCTTGATGAAAACTTGAATGAAAGCTGAACAACTTTTCTTCGTCATTTCAATGACTTGCAAAATCTCAATCTTTGATTAAATAACTGCTAACTTCTGTTTCTTTTGCAGTTCATCATGTTGAAGCATTGCTTGAGTCAGCTGTTCATTAATATTAAGAGAGAATTCATCTTTTGCTTCTTCACTTTCTGATTTCATTATGCAATGTTTATTTTCTGATATGATGTCTTGCAAGATCAAAATGTCATCGTTGCAATTCTGTTATGATTATGTTACTGTTATCATGCTTGAATATTGAATCATTATTTCTAAAAAAAGTTTGAAATAATTAGAACTGTGATGATCAAATTTACTAAATGAATAAATGAGATTTATGAAAGTGATATGACAATGTAATATTCTAAGCAGACACAGAATGAATATATATTATGATAAGTCTAAGCTAATTATTAAGAAGCTTTCAATAACTTGAGAGAATTGATCAACTATAGAGAGTTTATCAAGCATTGTCAAGTTGAACATGACATAATTCATGACATATTAAGTTGAAGATATGACGTGATCTAAATGATGTCTTGACAGAATCACAGAATTTCAGAGTTAACTCAGATCTGATCTTCAACTCAGTCTTTGACTTTAGTCTCTGATTTAATCTTTATGTATCAATTCATCATGATAAATTTCTGATTTCGACTTTAAGTTTAAGTTATGTAGCTTGTTTTTATATCATCTACACGTTGATAGCAAGATTAATGAGCTTTGAACTAATGTTATGAATTTGCATAAAGTGAATCATATGAGTGTATTTTAAGTAGAAGTTCAAAGCTAAAGAAGAAAGAAGATGAAACACGTCAAGAATTTTATACTTATGAAGACGCGTTAGATTGCTAGCGTGTCAACATCAGCTCTATACTAGTTTATGATAGTTTAACATAATCTGTGTTAAATTAATTCAAAGTGCATGCTTGCAACAAGATTAAAAGTTATTAATGAACTAAATATTTTATAAAATAATTTGTATTTACAACAATAGTTATTACTAATAATAATAATAAATTCATACACTCTTGTGACATCGATTAAGTCGACTTATGAGAAACTCTATGCTATTTATATCGAGTGAACAAAACTCTCTGAGGTAGAAAATCACTCGCTGTCTATACAACTGCTTCGCGCAGTCGAAACTATCATTATGAGGCTATGTATCAAATTAGTTCGCGTTGATCGCACGTTAGAGAATGAGTGACTCAGTCACTTTAAATTGCTTCAAAAGCTTTGTTTTCATCATCATTCTTGCAGCTGCTCTGAGACTCTTCATGATAGCAACGATTATTCGATAGTTTGAGAAGTTGACGTCTCGTAGCATTCTTGATCGCAAATGCGATCAGTTCAAGCAGTGCATGAGTACATGTTTCGTCGTCTGATGATTTCAGCCGCAGTCACATCACGCGCTATCTGCGCCTGAAACGTTTTTGAAGTGCAGATAAGCATTCAGATCTATGCGTTCGATTCTGATGTAAGTGACGAAAGTGCTTTCGACTTTCTGAAAATCATTTCGCATCTTTATCATCTTGTTGAACAGCTGCGATCTTTGTGTCGAGATGGCGTGAACATCTGCGATGCGTTTTCTATATTTTTCTCATTGTTGCTTTCACTGACTTCTGTGATACTGTGCTATTGTGATGCTGTCACTAGTCGAAATCATCGCAGCGAGAGCTAATCGCTTGAGTCTCGACTGTATTTTCGCGTCTTCTTGAATTGAGTTGTTCAGAAGCGTCACTTTCTTGAAAATGAAGAAGCGAGAAATGATGTGATTGACTCTCATCAGACGAGCGCGTATCAGTTCGCATGCTTGTCTAGTTTTCTGCATACGATCGTCAACTCAACTGCGTAACATGATCTTGTCTTGCAGCATGTTCAGATGAACATGCAGCGAGCTTGTGTACATTTCTGCTTTCAGAGTCTCGATGCTTACTTTTTTGAATGTCTTTGTGACGTGACGCAGAGTCTGATTCTGTAGTGTTTCAAGTCTGCATTCTTTGTCTGACAGTTCTCTCTCTTTTTCTCGCTGATGTCAGACTGATGCTTCAAATGCAATTTCTGATCTTACTACTGCTGAGTATATCTGTCTTGCTTTTGTGAAGATTGTTTCTCATGTGAAGACTTCAAGTTGACTAAGTGCTAGCATTCGTGTGACGTGATTCGCTTCGATTTGACGAAGGTGCGCGTTTCATCGCAATTTCGTGTTCAGTTGTACTTTCAGAACTCGCACGTCTGATTTCAACTTGATAACTGAGCTTTCTATTTGTATGCTAGTCGTCATGTCAAACCTCTTTGATTTTCTGATGAAATGCGTAAGTTCATACTTTTCTGATGCGAATGTTGCGTCATGAGTGCAAGCTCATTTCGCGCAGACGTTGTGCGCTCTGCTCAATGTTCTGCAGATTTCTTCGATGAATCTATTATATGCTAGAATGTTAATGTCATCTACAAAGTCGAGCACTTCGATCTTAATTCTCAGTGCTTCGCACTTCTCAATCAGACTTGCGTTGAAGAATAGAAAGAGAATCAATGAAATGAGAGATCTCTGCAATATGCCTGCGTTTATCTCGCGCATGTCACTCGTTTGCTCATTGAATCTCAGCGATGTTTCTCGATTCTCAAGAAAGCTGCATGCTTATTCGACTATGTAGTCTGAAGTTCTTTTCATTTTCAGAGTATGCAGAAGTTTGACATGCGAGACTCGATTAAACGCTTCGACAACGTCTAAACTTAGCATAAACGCTACGTATTTGATTTCGCAGTCTCATATCATGTGAATCTGATCTACTAGTAGATTTAATGTCGAGATCACGAATTGTTTGCATCTCGCTTTCATTTGAGCATCAGATAGCATGTGATGAGTCTCAGCTATATCACTTAGTCTTTTAGTCATGATCGACTTCAGAGCTTTGTTCATGATATCAAGCAAAGCAATGAGTCAATATGTCTTTGAATCAGTATAATCGCTCTTCTTCAATTTGCGTAGTACTATCGTTTGAGTCTTTTTGAACTACTTCGAATGATATCTGTGTGTTACACATGCATTGAATAAACTCGTCAGTATCGAGATCAGTTCTGCGAGATCTGTCTGCAGCATTCTGTTCGAAATGTCTGAGATATCTGATGCTTTGTCTGCTTTTATTCTTTTGATTGTCTGTCTCACTTCATCTTCTGAGATGCGTAAGTCAGATGACACTGTCAAGAGTATAAATGAGTCTGCGATGTTGTTAATATCTGTCTGAGAGAATGAGAGAAAGAATTTTCCTCGCAATACCTCGATTTTTTCCTCAAACGACGTTGTCATTTGATCAGTGTCACTTCGCTTCAGTGACGAAAACTGAGAAAGTTTTTTAGATAGCTGACTTTCGATTCTGACTCATTTTGCGAAGCATCATATCGACTTGAGTGCGTCGCTCAGCTCATGTATTTGTGACCTGAAATGTGCGCGCTTCGCTTGTTGAATGATCTTGTTTTTATGATCATTGTGTTTCAGATATTCATTTCACGCATCTAGTGTGCTCTGTATTTTTCATATGATTCGCAGTCATCTTAATTTCGTTACTATCTCTGAGCAGTTTGAATTTCAGAAGTTCTTTGCTCGACTTAATGACTTTGTCAAGAAGATAGATTTCTCAATGATCTCTTGTAGCATCTTGATAACTTCACACATTCTTTCGTTCATCATCATCTAGCTGTTCAAAGAACGGTTCGACGAAAGATGCATACGCAGATACGCGCTCAATGCTTCTGTGTTCATTTTCTTTCATAGTCGTCGAGTTGAAGACTGTACTGAAGTTGTTTGTAGACAAAGTTCTGTGACAATCGAAAGATAATTCGATTCTTGATGCAGATCGATGCGTATCTTGCATTTGCATGTCATGAACTGTATTTTCTCGCTGCTAAAGACTAGATCAATAGTTGTAAACTGATTGTGAGTCTCGCGAGTAATAGTGTCTGATTTCAGCAATAATTTCAGCTTAGCGTTAGTAACAATGTCAAGTAAACTGTTGATCGCTGCGTGTCAAGTGAAGCATTTTCGTTCTTCTCAGTGAGAGTGATGTAGGTTGAAATCTCTCATAATCAGTTGTTTGCAGTCGTCTTTGAGTAGCTCGCTCAAGCGAGAAATGATTGAAGGTTTCTCTGTAGATGTAGAGAACAGTGAACATGAATTGTAGACGTTTATAAGTCGCAACGTCTGCGTTTCATCATCTGTGTTGCGAGTTAATATTCTGATCAAGCAGATGTCTGACTCAGCTATTTCTATCACTCATTGATTGAGTCTTAAGCATTTGTTCACATATATGCAAGTTCTTGACTGTGATAACGTGTTTTTCACTAGGTAAAAGAAGTTGTGAGCTGAGTTAAATGATTGCATGTCGTTAATGTTACGACTCTGCTTCTGTATGACTACGATGTCGAAATCATGAACTTCTCTGTCAATTAGAAACGATTTCTGAATTTTCAATGATTTTCTGATGTTGTACTGCAGTATTCGTAGAAAAGATTGTTTTGTCATAAAGTTATTTGTAGCTGTTGTTGACTCTGCGAAGAGAAGACTCTTTGAATGCTCTCAATCATCAAGACTCTGTCTCGTTTTCTGATTTATCGTTTCTGACTCTGCTCGAGCGACGTCTCATCTGAGTCGCTACTCACGTAAGAGAAACGATCGACGCGTCTCTTCTTGACTTCTATCATCTGTCATGTTGATTCATGAGCGACTAGACTGCGTGTTTTCAGCACAACTGTCGTTGAGCTCGACGAGTTCGCTGAACTGAGAGAGTTCGTGAACTTCGAAGAGTTCATTGAACTCGAAGAGTTCATTAAATCTGCAGAGCTTGAAGACAGCAAAGAGCTCAAGAATTACGAGAGTGTGCGATTGTATCTAGACGCTTCTGAATATCTGAATGATCTGTTTCTATAGATTTCGAACGCTTGTTTCATCTGCTGTCATCATTTGAGACAAATGCGTCTTCAAAGTTCGTGATTTTCGTTGCAGTTAGCACAACATCTTTTATTCAAAGACGTCACGCACTTCTTGATGTGATGTTTGCCTGCGCACTTGACGCAGCGTTGATTCTTTCTGCAGAATCTGATCATGTGGTCAAATTCTTGACATCTAAAGCACTGTGTGATGCGACAGTTCTTCTCGAACAGCTCACATGCGCATTCATGATATGCATCTAGCATACTCACGTTCATCAGTCAATTCATCATCGCTTCGATTGCTATCTTCACGATGAGCGACGAATGAGTCTTTTCACTCTCTGCTACTTTCTTGAACCAGACTATTCTTAGAATCTTCAGATTCTCATGAAGTCTCGCGTTATTCTCTATCAAAAATATGTTGCATACGTTGCATGCAACATACATAAGACACGATCTCTATGCTGATTTCTCTCTTAGCGAGAGATAGTCTCTTGCAGCAGATTTACAGTTCAAGGCGAACGAGATCTCTCACTGCTCAGATTTCGACAGTTTACTTCTTAAGCATGAATCGCAGACGTTTCATCAGCGATATGCATGTGTATCGCAGTCGATTTCTTCTTTAATCACATCGACATACGCTACTGTTTTCTCGAGCTATACAGATGATGTCTTTGACTAAAGATTGATTCTATCATCAAGACATTTAAGAGTCAGAGCTCAGTGAAGAAATGAGATTCTTGAGATCAACAGTCGTCGTCATTGTATATCACGCTTCGCAGACGCTCGCTTTGCTTGTAAGACGTGCGACTCATCTGTTTCGCGTTATCTGTAAAGATCTTTCTCATGCAGATCGATTGTGTCTTGCAGAGATGTTCATATGTTACACTTTCAATCAGACAGCGTAGTTCGATCATTCTTTATTAATTCGCTTGTGTTTCTCTTCTCTTAACAAAGTCTTCTCGTCAGCGTATCACTCATGTATAGAATGTCTGTATCTGAACGTCTGTTAAACGATATTAACGAGACTCTTGAGTTTGCTTGTGTCGAACTTAACGAGTCTCGTGAGTTGTTCATGTCGTAGTAACAGGCACGCAGTCTTAACAAGATCTATACGTAGTTAGCACGTAGATCTAAAGAATGTTCGTGATTCGAGTTTTTTCTGCTAATCACTCTCAACAGATCAAACGCGAGAATGTTCTGTCTCAGTTCTCATCATCGCAACAACAAGATACTGAATCGAATGATTTTCATAAGCGATTTCTCTCGTAGTTCTGCGTTCTATTTGACTTTCTCATCTGCTTGCAGATTGCTTTGCAGCATGCGCATTGAGATTATCGAAGTCTGCGCGATCGTCAATAGTTATTACTTGTTAATAACTTGAAAATAGTATATAAATTATATAATAAATAATGTGAAAAGTTAATGCAATATTTAAATGATGCAATGAGTAATGCAAAAAGATAATGCAAAAAACAAGTGAACATGTTGTTTTATATTTTTATTTTTAATATTTTTAACATCAAGTTCAAGTTCTTGATGAATTAAGTTAAGTTAATTCAATTTCTAGTTAAGTTAAGTTACATTAAGTTAAGAATATGCTTAACTCAACTTAAATTAAGTTAAAAGTGTAAGTAACTTGATTTTGAATCAAGTTGAATTCAAAATGTCAACTTAAAACTCAACTTAAAAATCAATTTATGCATAATGATGATAAATTATCTTTGAATCATTATTTTTTCATTATCACTTTATCTTTTATTACATTGACTTATGATGAGATTTTGAATACAAAACATACACTTCTTTACATTTATCACTGTTTACTGAAAAGTTAAATAAACATCTTCAACTTTTATAATACATTCTCTGTAATGAATATATTTTGACTGTAATTTTCTTTATCTTTCTCTTTAATCTTATTTTGAAGACATTGAATTAACTTTAAAATTATCTTTTTCATGAATAATTTTTGCTTTTCTCTTTCTTTAATGTTGATGTTTTTATTAATATATTAATAATGTTATTGATTTTCTTCTCATTATTGTGTAAGTCTTTCAACTTTGCTTTGCTGTTTCTTTGTGATGCATTAATGTTGCTCATAATCATCTTTGAATCAGCATTTTTGCTGTTCATGCAATTTATTATCATCTTCTAATCTTTTTAATTTCTTTGCTTTTACTTGTAATGTTCTTTTCAAAAATTTATTTTGCACATATTGTGATTATTTCATTTATTTGACTGAAACAATAGAAACATTGTTTAAGAGAGAAAAGAAATAATGTTGTAATTATACTAGTTTAACATAAATCATGTTAGTCTATCGTAAACTAAAGTAGAGCTAAATCTCAGTCTTATCACGTCTTAGCAAGCTGATGTGTTGACACGCTAAGATTTAGCGTGTCTCAAGAGTATAAAACTCTTGATGTGTTTTATATTTTTCTTTCTTACTAGCTTTAAACTTCTAGTTAGATCAAATCTATTTCTTTAATCACTGTTGAAAAATCACTTTTAGCATATTTGCATAGTTCATCAATAGAAATCATAGAATATTATTCTGAACTGATTTTATTGATGCTATTCAGATACTATTGTGATATGCAGCTCAACATCAATCATTTGACGAAACCAGCTAAAACTGGCTACAAGCTCATCAAGCTAGCATTAGTCAAAAATATCTGTTTAGTCGAGCTTCTAGCTCACAAGCTCTAATAGTCACTCATCAACAACTAATAACTAGCTACAAGCGCTTGTATCTTTTGATGACAGTCATTTGCTCAAAAGACATCAATTGCTCAAAAGATATAATGCGCAATACATGTTCGCTTTTCGTACGTTTCTACATTCAAGGTTCGTATGTAATCAAATAAATCATTTGATGAATTGATTATTTAAGTAGCTATTTAACCATCTATTTAAACATGAAGAATGCTTGGTAGAAAACCATGTAGAAAGTCATGAAGAATGCTTGATAGGGAAACATGAAGGGTGCTTGATAGAGTGCTTGGTAGGGAAACATGAAGGGCGCTTGGTAGGGAAACATGGAGGGCGCTTGGTAGGGAAACATGGAGGGCGCTTGGTAGGGTGCTTGGTAGGGAAACATGGAGGGCGCTTGGTAGAGTGCTTGGTAGGGAAACATGAAGGGCGCTTGGTAGGGAAACATGAAGGGCGCTTGGTAGGGAAACATGAAGGGCGCTTGGTAGGGAAACATGAAGAGTGCTTGGTAGAGAGCCATGTAGGGAGCTATGTAGAAAGTCATGTAGAAAGCATTGTTTGACTTGTGTTATGTGCTCGATCGACGCGTATTTTGAAGCATGTAGAATGTTTGATAGAGCGTTTGATAGAAAGCTCAGTCGATAGCTCAATAGATAGCTCAGTAGAAAGATCGATAGAAAGATCGATAGAAAGATTGATAGAAAGATTGATAGAAAGATCGATAGAAAGATCAGTAGAAAGATCGATCGAAAGATCAGTAGAAAGCTCAGTGAAAAGCTCAGTAGAAAATATTGTTTGAAGCACTGTTTGA